>Ga0233369_1000165_pt1 | contig 33933 bp, 27 predicted proteins | sample ElkDunMinimDraft_26_FD_191537 | JGI IMG/M metagenome (GOLD analysis project Ga0233369, IMG submission 191537) | Fecal eukaryotic communites from dung pellets of Tule Elk in California, USA - Elk Dung D16 | ecosystem: Host-associated > Mammals > Digestive system > Large intestine > Fecal | place... | reverse complement strand
CGGAATCGCTGGTTCCGGCGACAACAAGTAAGGAGAAGCAGTCATGGCACATAAAAAGGGCGTAGGTTCCTCGCGCAACGGCCGCGACTCCAACCCGAAGTACCTGGGCGTCAAGATCTTCGGCGGACAGGCCATCGAGGCGGGCAACATCATCGTGCGCCAGCGCGGCACCCAGTTCCATCCGGGTCCGGGCGTGGGCCTGGGCCGCGACCACACGCTGTTCGCGCTGGTTGACGGCAGTGTCCAGTTCTCGGTCAAGGGACCGAAGAAGCGCCGCACCGTGAGCGTGGTCGCGCAGGCGTAAGCCCGCCGGTCAGGCACCGCGAAGGCCCCGCCGCGTGCGGGGCTTTTCGTTTGCGCGCTGCCCGCGGCCGCACCGGACAGGGCGGCCGCTGCATCCGCGGCCGCAACCGGCTAGGCTCGGGCGGCCGCCGTTTTTCCCTCCTCCATTCGAAATTCATCCCATGAAGTTGGTCGACGAAGCTGAAATCACCGTGGTTGCCGGCAACGGCGGCAACGGCTGCGTGGGATTCCGCCGCGAGAAGTTCATCCCGCTGGGCGGCCCGGACGGCGGCGACGGCGGCGACGGCGGCAGCGTCTATCTCGTCGCCGACGAAAACCTCAACACCCTGGTCGACTTCCGCCACCAGAAGCAGTTCCGCGCCCAGCGTGGCGAGAACGGCATGGGCCGGCAGATGTACGGCAAGGGTGGCGAGGACGTGCTGATCGCCGTGCCCACCGGCACAGTGGTGCACAACGTCGACACCGACGAGGTGATCGGCGACCTCACCCGCCACGGCGAGCGCCTGCTGGTCGCGCAGGGGGGCAAGGGCGGCCTGGGCAACATGCACTTCAAGAGCTCGACCAACCGCACGCCGCGCCAGTCCACGCCCGGCTCGCCGGGCGAGGAGCGCACCCTGCGCCTGGAGCTGAAGCTGCTGGCGGACGTGGGCCTGCTGGGCTTTCCCAACGCCGGCAAGAGCACCCTGATCCGGGCGGTGTCCGCGGCCACGCCCAAGGTGGCCGACTACCCGTTCACCACGCTCTATCCGAACCTGGGCGTGGTCAGCGTCGAGCCGGCGCGCAGCTTCGTGATCGCCGATATTCCCGGCCTGATCGAGGGCGCCGCCGAAGGCGCGGGCTTGGGCGCGGTGTTTTTGCGCCACATCCAGCGCACGCGGCTGCTGCTGCACCTGGTGGAGATCGAGCCGCTCGATGGCAGCGACGCGGTCGAGCAGATCCGTACCATAGAGCGCGAACTCGCGCGCTTCGATCCAGCCCTGCTGGACAAGCCGCGCTGGCTGCTGCTGAACAAGGCCGACCTGATCCCGGCCGAGGATGCGCGGGCGCTGGCCGATCGCATCGTCACCGAACTGGGCTGGACCGCGCCCTGGTTCATCGTCTCGGGCTTGGCCCGCGAGGGCACACGCGAGGTGATGCTGAAGGTCCAGGCCTATCTCGACGAGCACCTGCGCAGCGAGCGCGAGGCGGCGGACGACTGAGGCTGATGGGGATGGGGGCGATGCTGCCGCCGGCCGCGAGGCCGGCACTCAGGGCGTGGCTGCAAGCCGGGGCCGCCTGCCGGGCGGAGCCGGCACCGGCCTCGCCCGGCCGGAAACCCGCCCGCGGCGCGGCGTGCGCACATACGAAAAACCCGGCCGGGGCCGGGTTTCCTCGCAACGCACCGCGCGAAGGCTCAGGCGGCCTTGAGCGCCTTGATGCGGGCGGTCAGGCGGCTCTTGTGGCGCGCAGCCTTGTTCTTGTGGATCAGCCCGCGCGAGCTGAAACGATCCAGCAGCGGCTGGGCGACGGCGAAGGCGGCTTCGGCGCCGGACACGTCGTTGGCGTCGAGCGCCTTGACGACCTTCTTGACTGCGGTGCGCAGCTGCGAGCGCTGGGCCGTATTGCGCGCGTTGCGCACGACGGTCTGCTTGGCGCGCTTCTTGGCGGACTTGATGTTGGCCACGATGGGATCCTGGAAACTGGTATGGAAGTGAACAGCGAAAACCGGCGTTGGCCGGGATTCGGAAAGACGGAGCCGGAAATTATGGGGGTTTCAGCCACTTGGGTCAACAGGCCGCGGCCGCGGCCGGGGCGGGGCGGGGCATGAGTACGCCGGACTCTGCGCCGCCGCCGGGGGAGCCGGCGAAGGCAGCCCGGCGCCAGGCGGGGCTGCTGCGCTCGACCGCCGTGTTCAGCAGCATGACCTTCATTTCCCGCATCACCGGCCTGGTCCGCGACCAGGTCTATGCGACGGTGTTCGGCGCCAATCCGGCCATGGACGCCTTCCTGGTGGCCTTCCGGATCCCGAACTTCCTGCGCCGGCTTTCGGCCGAGGGTTCGTTCTCGATGGCCTTCGTCCCGGTGCTGTCGGAGTACAAGGAGCGGCGCGACCACGCCGAGGTCAAGGAACTGGTGGATCGCGTCACCGGCACCCTGCTGGCGGTGCTGCTGGTGCTGACCGCGATCGCGGTGCTGGCCGCGCCCTGGGTGATCCGGGTGTTCGCGCCGGGCTTCGACGCCGACGGCGAGCAGGGCGAACTGGCGGCGCAGATGCTGCGCATCACCTTCCCCTACCTGCTGTTCATCTCGCTGGCCTCGCTGGGCGGCGGCGTGCTCAACAGCTACAGGCGGTTCGCGGTACCGGCGCTGTCGCCGGTGCTGCTGAACGTGTCGATGATCACCGCCGCGCTGGCGCTGGCCCCGCGCATGCAACAGCCGGTGATGGCCCTGGCCTGGGGCGTGTTCGCGGCCGGCATCCTGCAGCTGGCCTTCCACCTGCCGTCGCTGGCGCGGCTGAAGCTGCTGCCCCGGCCGCGCTGGCACGGTGGCCACGAAGGCGTGCGCCGGGTGATGAAGCTGATGGTGCCGACCCTGTTCGGCTCGTCTGTGGCCCAGCTCAACCTGCTGCTCAACACCGTGGTGGCCTCGATGCTGGTGGGCGGCAGCGTGACCTGGCTGTACCTGGGCGACCGGCTGCTGGAGTTCCCCCTGGGCATGTTCGGGGTGGCGATCGGCGCGGTGATCCTGCCGCACCTGTCCAGCCGCCACGCCGCGGCGGACCCGGAAGGCTATTCGCGCGCCCTGGACTGGGGCTTCCGGCTGTGCCTGCTGATCGCGGTTCCGGCCTGCCTGGGCCTGCTGCTGTGCGCCGGGCCGCTGGTGGCCACCCTGTTCCAGTACGGCCGCTTCACCGCCTACGACACGCAGATGGCCCAGCTCACGGTCGTGGCGCTGTCGACCGCCCTGCCGGCTTTCCTGCTGGTGAAGGTGCTGGCGCCGGCGTTCTATTCGCGCCAGGACACGCGCACCCCGGTCAAGGCGGGCGTGGCGGCGGTGGTCGCCAATGTCGCGGCCACGGTGCTGTTCCTTGCGGCGATGCTGTGGCTGACCGAGGCCGGGCGCGAGGCCTGGGCGGCAGGAGGTGGCGAGATCCGCGGCGCGCTCAAGCTGCTGCCCGGCGCGCACGTGTGCCTGGCCCTGGCCACCGCCGTCGCCGGCTGGAGCAATGCGCTGCAGTTGTGGTGGTACCTGCGCCGCGCCGGGGTGTTCCGCGCCCGCCCGGGCTGGCCCCGCTTCTGGCGTCAGCTGGCGCTGGCCAGCCTGGCGATGGTGGCGGTCGTGCTGGCTCTTCTGCAGGTCTGGGACGGCTGGTCGGCCTGGCACTGGACCGAGCGGGTCTGGAAGCTGGCCGTGGTGGTGGGCGCGGGCGGCGCGGTGTACGCACTGGCGCTGTGGCTGCAGGGCATCCGGCCGCGCGACCTGCGCCACTGAGCCGGCCCGGCGCGGGGCGCGATCCGTTGCCCCGGCGGGCAGGGGAGCGCCACGTCGCGGCCTGCGGCCCCGATCCGGGTCCGCAGCAGGGCTCGATCCATCGTCCGCACGGGGAAGGGCGCCCAGGCAAGGGGCCAGCTCCATCGGACGGCTCCCCGCCGCGGGGCCTGATCCATCCCCCGGCGGCGGGGGGCGCCCGCTATACTCCGCGGTTCCCATGAGCAGGCTGTTTCGCGACGTCGACGGCGGGCCGCTGTGCCCCAACGGCAGTGTGGTCTGCATCGGCGCGTTCGACGGCCTCCATCTCGGCCATCGCGCACTGGTGCGCCACGCGGTCGAACGCGCGCGGGCGCTGGACGTGGAGGCGGTGGCGCTGAGTTTCGAGCCGCTGCCGCGCGAGTTCTTCGCCGCCGGCACCCCGCCGCCCCGGCTGAGCCTGCCGCGGGCCAGGATCGAGGGGCTGCGCGCACTGGGCGTGGACCGGATCGGCCTGCTGCGCTTCGACGCGGCCCTGGCCGCGATGTCGCCGGAGGCCTTCATCGCGGCGGTGCTGTTGCGCCGGCTGGCCGCGCGCGAGGTCTGGGTCGGGCCGGGCTTCCGGTTCGGCCGCAGCCGCTCGGGCGATATCGAGGTGTTGCGCGCCCATGGCGCGCGACACGGCTTCACCGCCGGCGAGATCGCGCCGCTGCACCTGGACGGGGAGCGCGTTTCCAGCACCCGCATCCGGCGCGCCCTGGTCGAGGGCGACTTCGACCTGGCCGCGCGCCTGCTGGGCAAGCCGTATGCGATCTCCGGGCGGGTGGTGCGCGGACAGCAGCTGGGCCGCACGCTGGGCTATCCCACCGCCAACCTGCGTTTCGGCGGCAAGGTGCCGGCGCTGCGCGGCATCTACGCCACCCGCGTGCACGGCCTGGACGGCGCGCCCGACGGCGGCTGGCCGGCGGTGTCGAGCTTCGGCACCCGGCCGACGGTCGGCGGCGCCGAGCCGCTGCTCGAAGCGCACCTGTTCGACTTCGCCGGCGACCTGTACGGTCGCCGCCTCGAGGTCGAGTTCGTCGCGCGCCTGCGCGACGAGGAAAAATTCCCCGACCTGCCGACCCTGGTCGCGCAGATGCATCTCGATGCCGGCCAGGCGCGCCGCATCCTCCAACAGCACATTCCAGGGCGGGCCACCGCGTGACCGACGACACCGACAGCCAACGCTACAAGTCCACCATCCTGCTGCCCGCGACGGAATTCCCGATGCGCGGCGACCTGCCCAAGCGCGAGCCGGCCACGCTCGAGCGCTGGGAGCGCGAGGGGCTGTACGCACGCCTGCGCGAGCACGCGGCCGGAAGGCCGCAGTTCGTGCTGCACGACGGCCCGCCGTACGCCAACGGGCAGATCCACCTGGGCCATGCGGTCAACAAGATCCTCAAGGACATCATCGTCAAGTCCAAGTCGCTGGCCGGCTTCGACGCGCCCTACGTGCCGGGCTGGGACTGCCATGGCCTGCCGATCGAGATCGCGATCGAGAAGAAGTACGGCAAGGTCGGGGTCAAGCTGGACGCGGTGGAGTTCCGGCAGAAGTGCCGCGAGTACGCGCAGTCGCAGATCGAACTGCAGCGGCGCGACTTCAAGCGCCTGGGCGTGATCGGCGACTGGGACAACCCCTACCGCACGCTGGACTTCCGCTTCGAGGCCAACGAGATCCGCGCGCTGGCGAAGATCGTGGACAACGGCCATCTCACCCGCGGGGTGAAGCCGGTGCACTGGTGCTTCGACTGCGGGTCGGCACTGGCCGAGGCCGAGATCGAATACGCCGACAAGGTCTCGCCGGCGATCGACGTGGCCTACGCCGCGCGCAGCCCGCAGGCGGTGGCGCGCGCGTTCGGGGTGGAGGTGCCGGAGGACGTCGAGGTCGACGCCGTGATCTGGACCACCACGCCGTGGACGCTGCCGGCGTCGCTGGCGATCTCGATGGGCGCCGAGCTCGACTACGTGCTGGTCGAAGGGCCCGCGCACGAAGGACGGCGCCGCTGGCTGGTGCTGGCCGAGGCGCTGGCCGAGGCCGCGCTCAAGCGCTACGGCGTGGACGGGGCGGCGGTCGTCGGGCGCGCGCGGGGCGAACGGCTCGAAGGGCTGGCGTTCGCGCATCCGTTCTACGAACAGCGCGACATCCCGGTGCTGCTGGGCGACCACGTCTCGGCCGAGGACGGCACCGGCGCGGTCCACACGGCGCCCGGCCACGGCCAGGAGGACTACGCGGTCAGCAAGCACTACGGCCTGCTCGACCGCTACACCGCGGCCGAGCTCAATCCCGTCGACGGCCGCGGCGTGTACCTGCCCTCGACGCCGCCCGCGCACGGCGTGGCGCTGGCCGGCCAGCACATCTGGAAGGCCAACGACGCGATCGTCGAGGTGCTGCGCGCGAGCGGGGCGCTGCTGGCGCTGCGCAAGCTCGAGCACAGCTACCCGCACTGCTGGCGGCACAAGACCCCGATCGCCTTCCGCGCCACGCCGCAGTGGTTCATCTCGATGGACCAGGCGCACCTGCGCCGCGACGCGCTGGCCGCGATCGGCGAGGTGGCCTGGTTCCCGGCCTGGGGCGAGGCGCGCATCGCCGGCATGGTCGAGGGCCGTCCGGACTGGACGATCTCGCGCCAGCGCACCTGGGGCGTGCCGATCGCGCTGTTCGTTCACCGCGAGACCGGCGAGCCGCATCCGCGCAGCAGCGAGCTGATGCGCGCGGTGGCCGACCGCGTGGAGCGCGAGGGCGTGGACGTGTGGTACACGCTCGATGCCGCCGAGCTGCTGGGCGATGACGCGCCGCATTACGAGAAGATCACCGACATCCTCGATGTCTGGTTCGACTCGGGCGTCACCCACGAATGCGTGCTGCGCGAGCGCGGCTTCGGCAAGCCGGCCGACCTGTACCTGGAAGGCTCGGACCAGCATCGCGGGTGGTTCCAGTCCTCGCTGCTCACCGGGGTGGCGATGGACCGCGCGGCTCCCTACCGCCAGTGCCTGACCCACGGATTCACCGTGGACGAGCACGGCCGCAAGATGTCCAAGTCGCTGGGCAACGGCATCGAGCCGCAGGACATCATGAAGACCCTGGGCGCGGACATCCTGCGCCTGTGGATCGCCAGCGCCGACTACTCCAACGAGATGTCCTTGTCGCAGGAGATCCTCAAGCGCAACGCCGACGCCTACCGCCGCATCCGCAATACCGCGCGCTTCCTGCTGGGCAACCTCGCCGGCTTCGAGCCGGCGCGCGACCTGCTCGCGCTCCAGGACATGGTCGCGCTCGACCGCTGGATCGTGCACCGCGCGTTCGAGCTGCAGGAGCGGATCAAGGCCGCCTACGAGCGCTACGACTTCGCCGAGATCGTGCAGGCGTTGCTGAACTTCTGCTCGGTCGACCTGGGTTCGCTGTACCTGGACGTCACCAAGGACCGGCTCTACACCATGCGCGAGGATTCGCGCGGGCGGCGCAGCGCGCAGAGCGCGATGTACCGAATCAGCGAGGCCTTCGCGCGCTGGATCGCGCCGGTGCTGAGCTTCACCGCCGACGAGATGTGGGGCTACCTGCCGGCACCGGTCGACGGCGCGCGCGAGCCCAACGTGCTGATGGCGACCTGGTACGGGGGGCTGGCGCCGCTGCCGGCCGAGTCGCCGCTGTCGGCGCACGACTTCGAACGCCTGCTGGCGCTGCGCGAGCAGGTGGCCCGGGTGCTCGAGCCGATGCGTGCCAGCGGCGCGATCGGCGCGGCGCTGGAGGCCGAGATCGAACTGCATGCCGGCACCGCCGACCAGATCCGGCTGGCGCCGCTGGTGGACGAGCTGCGCTTCTTCCTGATCAGCGGCGATGTCACCGTGCTGCCGTTCGATGGCAGCGAATCGCGGATCGTCGCCACGCCCACCCGCAAGCCCAAGTGCGTGCGCTGCTGGCACCACCGTGCCGACGTGGGCCAGCACGCGGAGCACCCGCAGCTGTGCGGGCGGTGTGTGTCGAACGTGGAAGGGCCGGGCGAAGATCGGAGGTGGTTCTGATGGCCCGCCCGCGTCCCGACGCCCTGGTCTGGCTGGCGCTCTCGGCGCTGGTCATCGTGCTCGACCAGGCGAGCAAGTGGTGGGTGCTGACCAGCCTCCCCGAGTACACCGCGGTGCCGGTGATCGAGGGCTTCTGGAACTGGTACCGCACCTACAACACCGGTGCGGCCTTCAGTTTCCTGGCCGACGCCGGCGGCTGGCAGAAGTGGTTCTTCACCGTGCTGGGCCTGGGCATCTCCGGCCTGCTGGGGTTCTGGCTCTCGCGCACGCCGCGGGCGGACTGGCGCACCGCGCTGCCGTTCTCGCTGGTGATCGGCGGCGCCCTGGGCAACATCATCGACCGCCAGATCCATGGCCACGTGGTCGATTTCATCCAGTGGCACTGGCGCGACTATTACTGGCCCGCGTTCAACATCGCCGACTGCGCGGTGGTCGGCGGCGCCATCGGCATCGCCCTGTTCGGGATGTTCCAGGGCAGCGGCTCCAGGCCGGCCCCGGCCCGGCGCTGACCGCCAGGGCGGCGGGCATCCTGCGCAGGGTGGCAGGCCGGCAGCGGCCCGCGACCGGGGCTTGAGGGCCGCGGCGTTGGGGCGTGGTTGCCCCGCGGGCGGTACACTTGGCGCCATGGACATCGTCCTCGCCAACCCCCGCGGCTTCTGCGCCGGCGTCGATCGCGCGATCGAGATCGTCAAGCGCGCCATCGAGACCCTCGGCGCGCCCATCTACGTGCGCCACGAAGTGGTGCACAACCGTTTCGTCGTCGAGGACCTGCGCCGGCGCGGCGCGATCTTCGTCGAGGAGCTCGACGAGGTGCCCGACGGCAACACCGTGATCTTCAGCGCCCATGGCGTCTCCCGCGCGGTGCGCGAGGAGGCGGCGCGGCGCGGGCTCAAGGTCTTCGACGCCACCTGTCCGCTGGTGACCAAGGTGCACCTGGAGGTCGCGCGCCAGTGCCGGGCCGGCCGCGACGTGGTGCTGATCGGCCATGCCGGGCATCCGGAGGTCGAGGGCACGATGGGGCAGTGGCGGGCCGAGGCCGGCAGCGGCCGCATCTACCTGGTCGAGGACCAGGACGACGTCGCGCGGCTGCAGCCCTCGCAGCCGGACAACCTGGCCTATACCACCCAGACCACGCTGTCGGTGGACGACACGCGAGGCATCATCGCCGCGCTGCGGGAACGCTTCCCGCTGATCCAGGGGCCGAAGAACGACGACATCTGCTACGCCACCCAGAACCGCCAGGATGCGGTGCGCGAACTCGCCCAGCAGTGCGACCTGGTGCTGGTGGTCGGTTCGCCCAACAGCTCCAACTCCAACCGCCTGCGCGAGCTGGCCGAGCGCGGTGGCGTGGAGTCGTACCTGATCGACGGGGCCGAGGAGATCGATCCGGCCTGGGTCGCCGGTCGCCGCAGCATCGGCGTGACCGCGGGCGCCTCGGCGCCGGACGTGCTGGTGCAGGGCGTGCTCGAGCGCCTGCGCGCGCTCGGCGCGGCCGGCGTGCGCGAACTGCACGGCGAGCCCGAGAGCATGGTGTTCGCCCTGCCCAAGGAACTGCGCCTGCAGCTGGTGGACTGAGCGCGGGCGCGGGCCGGACAACAAAAAGCCCCGCAGTGCGGGGCTTTTGCGTTTCTGGTGCCGGAAACAGGAGTCGAACCTGCGACCTACGCATTACGAATGCGCCGCTCTACCAACTGAGCTATTCCGGCAAGGGCCGCAGATTCTAGGCGCTGGCCGGCGTGCGGTCAAAGGGCAGGCTCCGATGCGTTGCGGCGCCGCGCTCAGGCCGCCGGCGCGGCCGCGGCCATGCGCTGGCGCAGCGAGTCGGCCACGCGCAGCGCCAGCGCGACGATGGTGAGCGTGGGAAACGCCCAGCCCCCCGTCGGGAACACCGAGCTGCCGGCCACGTAGAGGTTGTCGACCCCGTGCACGCGGCACTGCGGGTCGACCACGCCCGACGACGGCGAGGCGGACATGCGCGTGGTCCCGATGTGGTGCGCGGTGCCATGCACCTGCGGCACCGCACCGGCGTCGCGCAGCCACTCGGCCGGCTCGAAGTGGCAGCCGAAGTGCGAGGCCACGTCGTTGCCGATCAGGCCCGCCGCGGCGCGCATGCTGGCCAGGTCGATATCCGACAGGCGCCAGTCGATGCTGACCGTGCGCAGCCCCAGCGCGTCGGTGCGCGAGGACAGGCCGATCCGGCTGTCGCGGTTGGGCGCCTGCTCGAAATAGCCGACCATCTCCACCCGGTCGGTATCCACCACGTGCCGACCCGCGCGCCTGCGGCACCACGCGCGGACGATGTCGCTCGCGTGGATGGCGGTGCGCAGGGCATGGCGCGCGCGCCCGCCGCCGGCGCCATTGCTGGCGACCTGCTGCGGAAGTCCCTCGGCCAGCGCGTCGAGCAGTTCCTGTTCCAGCGCGATGCCCGGGTCAGGCGCGTGCCGGGTCGGACGCATGCCCGCGCGCAGCGCCCGCAGCGCGGCCAGGCCGGGCGGCACTGCGGCCTCGATCGCGAACGGCCGCGCCCGCGCGTTGAGCAGGCGATGGCGGTGCTGGGCCTCGGCCGAGAGGCTGAGCTGGTGGTAGGCCGGGCAGGACGCGCCATCGAGCGCGCGGCTGTACAGCCCCGCCAGCCGGTCCAGCGCGCCGGTGCGGAACGTCCCCAGCATGCAGCGCGGGTGGTCCATGAAGTAGCGGCCCACCAGGTCGTGCCGGTTGCCCAGGCCCCCCGGGACCACGTCGTCGGAGAGCAGCAGCAGCCGCGCGTTCTCGATGCCGCCGGTGGCCAGGACGAAGTAGCGCGCGCGGACCTGGCCGCGGCGGCCGTCGGTGGTGCTGATGGCGGCGCTGCCGACCGCCTCGCCGTGCGCCATCGCCTGCAACCGCAGGACATTGGCGTGCAGCACCAGCTGCAGGTTCGGCGCGGTGCGCAGCAGTTCCAGATGCGCGCGGCCGAAGTCGACGCGGCTCACGCGGCTGGTGCGGTTGTCGAGGTTGGGCGAGGGCGCATCGCGGCCCTGGGCGACGAGGTAGGCGCCGTCGCCGAAATCGCCCGGATCCACCCGGCAGACCCGGTTGGCGCGCTCGTAGTAGGGCGCCAGTTCCTCCCAGCCCAGCGGCCAGCCGCTGTCGGGCACCCAGTCGCGGCTGGCGATCTCCATCGAGCTCAGCGGGATGCAGCCGCCGCCCCACAGGCGCGTCGCGCCGCCGAAGGTGCGCAGCCGGCTGATCGTGGGGTCGAACGGGTGCGGCCCGACCGACTCGCCGGCATTGAGCGCCTGGCTGTCGGGCTCGCTGTCCAGGCCGCCGCCTTCGATCAGACAGACCCGCCAGGGGCCGTTGGCGAACTCCGCTGCGATGGCGATGCCGGCGGGGCCGCCGCCGATGATGCAAAGGTCCGCCTCGAAGGCGTCGGGGCAGGAGGGTAACTTGAAATCCTCGATCATCGTGGGCCAGTCGTGGGAGGGCGGTGCCGTCTCAGGTGGCTGGACGGGACTCCGGTACGCTGTGACCCGGACATCAACCTTAACGAGAATATGGCCAAGGCGCGGACAGCCTACGTGTGCACCGGGTGCGGTGCGGACTTCAGCAAGTGGCAGGGCCAGTGCGGCGCCTGCGGCGCGTGGGACACGCTGTCGGAGATCGTGCTGGAAAGCGCGGCGGCGGCGAAGTCGCCCGCGTCGCGGCGCGGCGGCTGGGCCGGCAAGGTCGACGCGCCGCAGGTCACCGCGCTGAGCGAGGTGCAGCAGGGCGACGAGGTGCGCGTGTCCACCGGCATCGGCGAATTCGACCGGGTGCTCGGTGGCGGCCTGGTGGCCGGCGCGGTGGTCCTGATCGGCGGCGATCCGGGCATCGGCAAGTCCACCCTGCTGCTGCAGGCGGTGTCCGCGATGGCCGCATCGCTGCCGGCCCTGTACGTGACCGGCGAGGAATCGCTGGCCCAGGTGGCCGGCCGCGCGACGCGCCTGGGCCTGCCGCTGCAGGGCGTCGACGCGCTGGCCGAGACCGGCATCGAACGGATCCTCGAGCAGGCCGCGCAGCGGCGTCCGCGCATCATCGTGGCCGACTCGGTGCAGACCCTGTGGACCGAATCGCTGACCGCCGCGCCCGGGTCGGTGAGCCAGGTGCGCGAGAGCGCCGCGCGGCTGGTGCGCTATGCCAAGGAGACCGGGACGGCGGTGTTCCTGGTCGGTCACGTGACCAAGGAGGGCGGCATCGCCGGCCCGCGCGTGCTCGAACACATGGTCGATGCCGTGCTCTATTTCGAGGGCGATTCGGGCAGCCGCTTCCGCGTGCTGCGCGCCTTCAAGAACCGCTTCGGCGCGGTCAACGAGCTGGGCGTGTTCGCCATGGGCGACCGCGGCCTGAAGGAGGTGCCCAACCCGTCCGCGATCTTCCTGTCCGGCGGCAGCGCCGAGCAGCCCGGCAGCTGCGTGATGGTCGCGCGCGAGGGCACCCGGCCGCTGCTGGTGGAGGTGCAGGCCCTGGTGGATGCCTCGCCGCTGTCCAATCCGCGCCGCGTGGCGGTGGGCGTGGAGGGCAACCGCATGGCCATGCTGCTGGCGGTGCTGCACCGGCACGGCGGCGTGGCCACCGGCGACCAGGACGTCTTCGTCAACGTGGTCGGGGGCATCCGCGTGCAGGAAACCGCGGCCGACCTGCCGGTGCTGCTGGCGGTGCTGTCCTCGCTGCGCGACGTGCCGGTGCCGGAAAAGACGGTCGCGTTCGGCGAGGTCGGGCTGTCGGGCGAGATCCGGCCGGTGCCCAATGGCGAGGAGCGCCTGAAGGAGGCGGCCACCCACGGCTTCCGCCGCGCGATCGTGCCGCGGGCGAACGCGCCCAAGGCCGGCACCTACAAGGGCATGGAGGTGATCGCGGTGGACCGGCTGGCCGACGCGCTGGAGCACGCATGAGCGCGGCGGGCGCGGCCGGCGGCCTTGCGTTCGCGCGCCTGGTCTCGGTGCTGCTGCACCCCTTCGCGGTCTTCGTCGCGCTGGCGCTGCTCGCCGCCTGGCGGCTGGACCGGACGGGTATCGCCGGCACGGCGGTGGGGATCGGCCTCGCCGTGGCCGTGGTCTGGGCGTTCGTGCTGCACCGCCGGCGCAGCGGCCGCTGGCAGACCGTCGATGCCTCGCGCCGGCAGGAGCGGCCGGCGCTGTATGCCCTGGTCCTGATGGTGGCGCTGGCCTACTGGTGGTGGCAGGGCGCCGGCGCCTCGGCCAGCGGCGACGGGGTGCTGGCGGTGGTCGGCATGCTCTGCGTCGCCGCGTTCGCCAACCGCTGGATCAAGCTGTCCCTGCACATGGCCAGCCTCGCCTTCGCCGGCGTGGCGCTGCTGCCGCTGATGGCGCCCGCCGGCGTGGCGGCACTGGCGCTGCTGCCGCTGCTGGCCTGGTCGCGGCTGCGGCTGGGTCGGCACAGCCTGGGCGAGGTGCTGGGCGGAAGCGCGCTCGGCCTGGCCGCGGGACTGCTGCTGCTCGCCAGCCGCTGAGCGGCCCGCCTTGTCTCAGCGTGCCGCGCCTGCGGAGAGTGGGGCGGCCTGGGCGGGGGAGTGGCGGGAGACGGGGCTGAGGTCGGGCAGGGGGCCGTCGCCATCGGCGGCCGCCGCGATCACGCGGTCGGCCGCCTCCACGTCGATGCCCTCGGCCGCGTACCAGTCGGGGTTGTAATAGCTGTGCGCGTAGCGCTCGCCGCCATCGCACAGGATGGTGACGATCGAGCCGGTCTCGCCGCGCGCGCGCATGCCCTGGGCCACGCGCAGCACGCCCACGAAGTTGGTGCCGGTGGAGCCGCCCACCCGCCGTCCCAGGCGCCGGGTGACATAGCGCATCGCCGCCAGGCTGAGCGCATCGGACACCTTCACCATCGCATCGACGCAGCCGGCGATGAAGCTCGGCTCCGGCGTCGGCCGGCCGATGCCTTCGATCCGCGAGGCCTGCCTCGTCACGGCTGCGCTGTGCGCGCCCTGCGCCAGTGCCGCGTAATGGGCGTGGAAGGCCGAATGCTCCGGGTCCGCGCACAGCACCCGCGTGGGAAAGCCGCGATAGCTGGCATAGCGCCCGATGGTCGCGCTGGTGCCGCCGGTGCCCGCGCTGCACACCACCCAGGCCGGCACCGGATGCGGCTCCTGCTCCATCTGCCGGAAGATCGATTCGGCGATGTTGTTGTTGGCGCGCCAGTCGGTGGCGCGCTCGGCGTAGGTGAACTGGTCCATGAAGTGGCCGCCGGTTTCCCGCGCCAGGCGGACCGACTCGCTGGCGATGTCGCGCGCATCGCGCACCAGGTGGCAGCGCCCGCCATGGAATTCGATCGCGGCGACCTTTTCCGGCGAGGTCGAGGACGGGATCACCGCCACGAAGGGCAGGCCCAGCAGCCGGGCGAAATAGGCCTCGGACACCGCGGTCGAGCCGCTGGACGCCTCCACCACCGTGCTCCCGGGGTGCAGCCAGCCGTTGGCCAGCGCGTAGAGGAACAGCGAGCGCGCCAACCGGTGCTTGAGGCTGCCGGTGGGATGGCTCGACTCGTCCTTGAAATACACGTCCACGCCAGGGAAGCCGGGCAGCGCCAGCGGTACCAGGTGGGTGTCGGCCGAACGGTTGAAGTCGGCCTCGATCCGCCGGATCGCCGCGCTGGTCCAGGCGTGGTGGCCGCAGCAGGCGTGGTGGATCGAGTCGTCGATGAAGGGCATGGCGCGGACCGGGGCGGGAAGCGGCAATTCTCGCCGATTCCGGCGGGCCCGGACCGGCCCGCTGCTTCAGGTCCGCTGCAGCACCAGCTCCAGCACGAACTTGCTGCCGAAGAATGCCAGCACCAGCAGCGCCATCGCCACCAGGGTCAGGCGCACCGCCTTGGCGCCGCGCCAGCCGTAGCGCGAGCGGCCCACCAGCAGCACCCCGAACACCATCCACGACAGGATGCTCAGCACCGACTTGTGCAGCAGGTGCTGGGCGAAGAAGTCCTGCACGAACACGATGCCGGTCAGCAGGGTCGCGCCGAGCAGGACGAAGCCCACCCACAGGGTGCGGAACAGCAGCGATTCGAGTTCGGTCAGCGGCGGCAGGGCGCGTGGCCAGGCGTGGAACTCGCGCCGGCGCAGGGCGCGCTCCTGCACCCAGAGCATGATCGCCAGCAGCGCGGCGACCGCGAGCGTGGCGTAGGCCAGCAGCGCCAGCCAGGCGTGCAGTTCCACCCGCCAGTCGATGTCGCGCGGCGGCGAGCCGCCCGACAGCGCGTAGGCCAGCAGCGACAGCGCCGCCAGCGGGTATACCACCACCCCCAGCGCGCCCATGCGCCCGGTGGCCGCGTACAGCGTGGTCAGGGTGGCCATGCCCAGGCCCACCAGTGACAGCGCCGAGAAAAAGTGCAGGTCCACGCCGCCGGTGGCGCGCCAGCGCAGGTAGTGCACCAGGCCGTGCAGCACCACCGCGCTGAGCGCGGTCAGCAGCCAGTAGCCCGCGCCCGCCGCGCGCTGGATCCGCAGCCGGCGCATGACCAGCCAGGCGGCCAGCAGGTAGAGCAGGGCGGCAATGAGAACGATTGGCATCGCGAAAGTGTCGCACGAACCCGGCCGCCCGGCAGCCGGTCCGGTCGCGGCGCCGGGCCGGATGCGCGCGCCCGCTATAATCGCCGGCCCTGCAACCGCGACGCTTCCGCCCATGTTCGAATCGCTGACCCAGCGCCTGTCCGGCACCATCGACCGCCTGCGCGGCCGCGGCAGGCTGACCGAGGAGAACATCCGCGAGGCCACCCGCGAGGTGCGCATCGCCCTGCTCGAGGCCGACGTCGCCCTGCCGGTGGTGCAGGCGCTGATCGAGCGCATCAAGGTGCGCGCCGTCGGCCAGGAAGTGCTGAAATCGCTGACCCCGGGCCAGGCGCTGATCAAGGTCGTGCGCGACGAGCTGACCGCGGTCATGGGCGCGCAGGCCAGCGAACTGAACCTGAACGTGCCGGCCCCGGCCGTCATCCTGATGGCCGGCCTGCAGGGCGCGGGCAAGACCACCACGGTCGGCAAGCTGGCGCGCCTGCTCAAGGACAAGCGCAAGAAGAAGGTGATGGTGGTCAGCGCCGACGTCTATCGTCCGGCCGCCATCGAACAGCTCAAGACCCTGGCCGAGCAGACCGGCGTGCTGTTCTTCCCATCCGATGCCGGCCAGCAGCCGGTGGACATCGTGCGCGCGGCCATCGCCGACGCCCGCAAGTCCTTCGTCGACGTGCTGCTGGTCGATACCGCCGGCCGCCTCGCCATCGACGAGGCGATGATGGCCGAGATCAAGGCCCTGCACGCCGCGGTCGATCCGGTCGAAACCCTGTTCGTGGTCGATTCGATGACCGGCCAGGACGCGGCCAATACCGCCAAGGCCTTCGGCGAGGCCCTGCCGCTGACCGGCGTGGTGCTGACCAAGACCGACGGCGACGCCCGCGGCGGCGCGGCGCTGAGCGTGCGCTACATCACCGGCAAGCCGATCAAGTTCATCGGCACCAGCGAAAAGACCGACGGCCTGGACGTGTTCCACCCCGAGCGGGTGGCCAGCCGCATCCTGGACATGGGCGACGTGCTGTCGCTGGTGGAGCAGGTCGAGCAGCAGGTCGACAAGGACAAGGCGGCCAAGCTCGCCGAGAAGGTCGCCAAGGGCAAGAAGTTCGACCTCAACGACATGCGCGACCAGCTCGAGCAGATGCAGAACATGGGCGGCATCGGCAGCCTGATGGAGAAGCTGCCGGGCATGGGCCAGATTCCCGAGCACCTCAAGCAGCAGGTGCAGCAGAGCAAGGAAGTGCCGCGCATGATCGCCATCATCAATTCGATGACCAAGAAGGAGCGGCGCAACCCGGCGCTGCTCAACGGCTCGCGCCGCGCGCGCATCGCCGCCGGTTCGGGCACCCATCCTTCCGACGTCAACAAGCTGATGAAGCAGTACCAGCAGATGGAAAAGATGATGGGCAAGATGGCCCGCGGCGGCATGAAGGGCATGATGCGCGGCCTGCAGGGCATGATGGGCGGCATGGGCCGCATGCCGTTCCGCTGAGGGGACGGGCATGGCCCTGCGTGCGGCCATGAGGGCGGCCCTTCGCCGCGCCCGGTCGCGGGCACCCGCCGTGGCGCCGGCGACTCCGGAGCGGCGGCCATGAACCAGGTCTACCTGGACGGACGGCCCGCCAGCGCCGAGGCCCTGGCCGGGCTGGCCCTGGTCAACTACGGGCATTTCACCTCGATGCAGGTGCGCGCCGCGGCGGTGCAGGGGCTGGAACTGCACCTGCACCGGCTCAAGTCGGCCACGGCGGAACTGTTCGACGCCAGGCTGGACGATGCGCGCATCCGCGCCGCCATCCTCGCCGCGCTGGAGGCCGCGGGGATGGAGGACGCCAGCGTGCGGGTGACCGTGTACGCGCCCGGCTTCGACCACGCCCGGCCGGACCGGCCGCTGCCGGTGGACCTGCTGGTCTCGCTGGCCCCGCCGCGCGAGACCGACCCGAAGGCCGTCTGGGTGAAGACCTATGCCTTCCAGCGCCCGCTGCCGCATATCAAGCATGTCGGCACGTTTCCGCTGTTCCAGCGTCGTCGACAGGCGCTGCGCGAGGGCGCGGACGATGCGCTGTTCGTCGATGCCCGGGGCAGGATCAGCGAAGGGTCGGTGTGGAACATCGGCTTCTGGGACGGGCGGCAGGTGGTCTGGCCGCAGGCCGAGGCCCTGCGCGGCACCGCCGAACGCCTGCTCCAGGCCGGCCTGTCGGAACTGGGCGTGGCCCAGCGCCACGCGCCGGTGGAGGCGCGGGGACTGGCGGGCATGCGCGCGGCGTTCGCCGCCAACGCCACGGGCGTCTGGCCCATCGCCGGGATCGACGAGGCCACGCTGCGACCGGATCCGGCGTTCATGCAGACCCTGGGCGAGGCGCTGCGCAGCCAGCCCTGGCGCCCCCTGCGGAGTGCGGCCGGGACCCAGGCTTCCGCGTCCGGCGGCCTTGCCCTATAATTGCCGGCTTACCTCGCCATCCTGGCGACTGGGCAACACCGAGAACGCACCATGGTCAAGATCCGCCTCACCCGCGGCGGCGCGAAGAAGCGCCCCTTCTACCACATCATCGTCACCGACTCGCGCAGCGCGCGCGACGGCCGCAACATCGAGCGCGTGGGGTACTACAACCCGGTCGCCCAGGGCGCCGAGCAGCGCGTCGTGCTGGACACCGCGCGCGTCGAGCACTGGGTCAAGCAGGGTGCGCAGCTGACCGACAAGGTCCGCAGCCTGTACCGCGAAGCCGCCAAGGCCGCTCCGGCCGCCTGATGGTGGGGCTGCGCACCGCGCAGCCCATGCAGCATGAGCAACGACCCGACGCGCCGCATCCTCATGGGCAGGATCCACGGCGCGTTCGGCGTGCGTGGCGAGCTGAAGCTTGAATCCTTCAGCGATCCGCCCGAGGCCATCCTGGGCTACCGGCCGCTGACCCTGCGCACCGCGCAGGGCCAGGAGCGGGAGCTGGAGGGTGCGCGCGGCCGCGCCAGCCCCAAGGGCATCGTCCTGCGCCTGCCCGGCGTCGAGGACCGCGATGCGGCCGAGGCGCTGCGCGGGGCCGAGCTTTACGTGCCGCGGTCGGCCCTGCCGCCGCCGGCGCCCGGCGAGTACTACTGGGTGGACCTGGAGGGCCTGCGCGTGGTCAACACCGCAGGCGTCGACCTCGGCGTGGTCTCGCACCTGTTCTCCACCGGCGCCAACGACGTGCTCGTCGCGCGCGGCGACCGCGAGCGCATGATCCCGTTCATCGAGCCGGACTACGTGGTCTCGGTCGATTTCGACGCCGGCTGCGTCACGGTCGACTGGGACGCGGATTTCTGAGGCCGCCGGTCCCATGCGCATCGATGTCGTCAGCCTGTTCCCCGAGTTCGTCGCCCAGTGCGCCGCGTTCGGCGTGGTCGGGCGCGCGCAGGAGCGTGGGCTGCTGTCGATCCACGGCTGGAATCCGCGCGACTACGCCGAGGGCAACTATCGCCGCGTCGACGACCGTCCCTTCGGTGGCGGTCCGGGCATGGTGATGATGATCGACCCGCTGCGCGCGGCGATCGGCGCCGCCCGCGCGGCCGACCCGGCCCCGGCCCGGGTCATCTACCTCAGTCCCCAGGGCCGCCCGCTGACCCAGGCCACGGTCCGCGAGCTGGCCGGGCGCGAGCGGCTGATCCTGCTGTGCGGGCGCTACGAGGGCGTGGACGAGCGCCTGCTGGCGGCCGAGGTGGACGAGGAGCTGTCGATCGGCGACTACGTGCTCTCCGGCGGCGAACTGCCGGCGGCGGTGGTCGTGGATGCCGTCGCGCGGCTGCAGGACGGCGCGCTGAACGATGCCGAATCCGCGGCCCAGGACAGCTTCGAGGCCGACGGCCTGCTGGACTGCCCGCATTACACCCGACCGGTCGAGCACGCGCTGGGCGCGGTCCCGCCGGTGCTGCTCTCGGGCAACCATGCCCTGATCGCGCGCTGGCGCCGCGAGCAGTCCCTGCTGCGCACCCGGCAACGGCGCCCGGACCTGCTGCAGGCGGCCGGACTGGCCGAGGCGGAGCGGCGCTGGCTGGACGAGGCGACCGGGAGCGGGGCGGCCGACTAGCCGGCCGTGCCAACCGGCGCGATTCGCGCTACAATGCGCGGCTGACCCGTCCATGGGGCCGGTCAGCCAGCCAAGAGCGTGCGTCCGCGTGCACCACGCCTACAACACATCCAACAGGCTTCATCGAGATCCCGCCATGACGACCAAGCCCTCCCTGAACAACCTGCTGCAGCAGTTCGAAACCGAACAGGTGCAGCGCCAGCTTCCCGACTTCGGCCCGGGCGACACCGTCGTCGTCAACGTCAAGGTCAAGGAAGGCAACCGCGAGCGCGTCCAGGCCTACGAGGGCGTGGTCATCGGCAAGAAGAACGCCGGCCTCAACTCCTCGTTCACCGTGCGCAAGATTTCCCACGGCTTCGGCGTGGAGCGCGTGTTCCAGACCCACAGCGCCACCATCGACTCGGTCGAGGTCAAGCGCCGCGGCAAGGTCCGCGCCGGCAAGCTGTACTACCTGCGTGGCCTGGAAGGCAAGAAGGCGCGCATCAAGGAAGACCTGTCGCACCACGTCAAGGCCAAGGCCGCGGCGGCGGCTGCCAAGTCCGGCGAGTAATACCGCGCCACCGCGCGATGGACGGCCGCCTCCGGGCGGCCGTTCGCGTTTTCAGCCCTGGTCGCGGGCCGCTTCGAGCGGCTGCCCGGACTCGGGTGCGAGTTCGGCGACGCGGGAGGGCGGCTGCGCGGGCACACCGGCCGGCGAGGCGACCTCGCGCGGGTCGGCCGGGAGCATCCTGGCCTGGCGCCAGCGGCCCCAGCGGTAGTAGGCCAGCGACATCAGCATTGCGCTGACGGCGCTGACCGGGAAACTCCACCAGATCGCGTCGGCGCCGAGGACCGGCTGCAGCAGGCTGGCGAAGGGGACGCGGATTCCCCACAGGGCCACGCCCAGGATCAGCAGCGGCGGCACCACCGCGCCGGTCGAGCGCACGACGCCCGAGACCACGAAGGTCACCCCGAAGAACAGGAACGACCACACCGCGATGTGGTTCAGGTGGCGCGCGTTCTCCAGCGCGGTGCTGGCGGCCGGCAGGAACAGCGCCAGCGTGTCGCGGTCGAACAGCACGATCGGCGCGATCAGCGCCCCGGTGAGCAGGAAGTTGAACAGGACCCCCGTGCGGGCGGTGGCGTCGACGCGGTCCCAGCGGCCGGCACCCACGTTCTGCGCGGCCATCGACGAGCAGGCCGCGCCCACCGCCATCGCCGGCATCTGCACATAGGTCCACAGCTGCAGGGCGGCGCCGTAGGCGGCGGTCATGTCGACCCCGTAGCGGTTGACCATGCTGATCATCATGATCATCGCCAGCGAAATGACCACCATCTGCAGCCCCATCGGCACGCCCTTGAAGATCAGCGCGCGCACGATCGCCGGGTCGGGCCGGTAGTAGCCGCGATCGGCGCGGCCGATCCACAGCGGATGGCGGCGATGGCGCAGCCAGAACACGAGCGCGGCCAGGGCCAGGCCATTGGCCACGAAGGTGGCCATGGCTGAGCCGGCGATGTCCATCCGGGGGAAGGGGCCGATCCCGAAGATCAGCAGCGGGTTGAGGCCGATGTCCAGCACCACGGCCAGCAGCAGGAACAGGAACGGCGTGCGCGTGTCGCCGGCGCCGCGCAGGATCGCCGACAGGAAGGCGAACATGTACAGGAACGGCACGGCCATGAAGATGATGCGCAGGTAGGCCTCGGCCAGCGGCAGGGCGTCGCCCGGCGTGTCCATCCAGCCCAGGATCGCGCGCGACAGCGGCATGCCCACCAGGGCGATGACGATCGAGACGCAGAGGAAGAACGTGGCGCTGGTGCCGATCACGCGCCGCGCCTGTTGGATGTTGTGCGCGCCGATCGCCTGCGCCACCAGGATGGTCGCCGCCATGCCGACCCCGAACACCGCGCCGATCAGGAAGAACATGATGTTGTTGGCGTTGGCCGTGGCGCTGAGCGCCTGCTCGCCGAGGAAGCGGCCCACCCAGACCGCATTCACCGAACCATTGAGCGACTGCAGCACGTTGCCGGCCATGATCGGCAGCGCGAACACGAACAGCGTCGGGGCGATGGCGCCCCTGGTGAGATCGCGTGCGCCGGCGTCCATCGTCCGGATCTTGCCAGAGACCCGTTCGGGCGCGATGAGGACGGCTACCCGCGGCGCCCGGGCCACCTGCGAGCCGGTGCGACCTTGCGGCGCCGTGGGACAGGACGCAGGGCCCGCAGGCCACGTATCCGCGGCCGTCCCGGGGCACCTCTGGTCGCGGGCGCCAACGGCGTGGCCACCGCCCAGGCCCTAGAATCGCCAGCCCACGCCACTGCCAGCCCCGGATCCACGCCGTGACCGAACCCCAGTCTCCCGTCCAGTCCGTTCGCCTCGACCTGTGGCTCTGGGCCGCGCGCTTCTACCGGACCCGGGCCCTGGCCAAGCAGGCGGTGGAGACCGGGCAGGTGGACGTCGGTGGCCAGCGCGCCAAGGCGTCGCGCGCGGTGCGGGTGGGCGATGCGCTGCGCGTCGAGCGCAGCGGGGAGGTGTTCGAGGTCCAGGTGCGCGGGCTGTCGGATACGCGTGGGCCCGCGCCGGTGGCGCAGGCGCTGTATGCCGAATCGGAGGAGAGCCGGGCGCGGCGCGAGGCCGCGCGCGAACTGGCGCGGGCCCAACGCAATGGCTACCGCGCGCCGGAGTCTCGGCCGGACAAGCGCGCGCGGAGGCTGATCCGCGCGCTGGGCGATATCGACGCCAGCTGAGGCGGCACGTCGCGCCGCCCCTCGCCCCGTGGCCGGACGGCCCGCGCAGCAGCGTACGCGGGCCGCCGTGGCTCAGTAGTGCAGGCGCAGGGTCACGCCGTACATGCGCGGCGCGCCGGGGAAGGCGTTGAAGGTGTTGAGCGGGTTGCCGGGGTCCGGGAACAGGCCCTGCAGCGGCGCATCGAACCCGACCTGCACGTAGTCGGTGTCGGTGATGTTGGTACCCCACAGCTCCACCACCCAGCGTCCGTCGGCCGCGCCCACGCCCAGGCGGGCATTGGCCACGGTGTAGGCCGACTGGCGCTTCTCCACGTCCAGGTCCGAGCCGGTGTTGTACGCCCCCATGTACTTGGCGCCGATGTTGAAGCGACCCTGCAGGGAGTTGGCGAAGTCCCATTCGTAGGTCGCCGACAGCGAGCCCGACCACTCCGGCGCGAACGGCATCGTCGCCCCGGGCAACTTGTACAGCGCACCCGAACTGCTCAGCGGCGTGCGCTGCTGGAAGTCCACGCCCGGGATGTCGTCGCCCAGGCGGGTGCGCGCATACATCACTCCGCCCTGCAGCATCAGCCCGCTCACCGCCTGCGGCTGCCACAGCACTTCGGCGTCGACGCCCGTGGACGTGACCTCGGGGATGGAGCGGACCACGAAGCTGGTGCCCAGGAAGCTGTTGAGCTGGAAGTCCTGGTATTCCTGGTGGAACGCGGTCGCGTTGAGCAGCAGCGTGCCCCCGGCCCAGGTGGTCTTGGCGCCCAGCTCGTAGCTGTCGACGAACTCGGCCGGGAACGAGGTATCGAGCACCGGAACGATGCCCGCGCCGCTGGCCGAATTGCCGTCGGCCGACTGCACGCGGTCGAGGTTGAAGCCGCCGCCCTTGTAGCCGCGCGCGGCCGAGAGGTAGGTCATCACGCTGTCGTTCCAGCGGTAGGCCGCCTTCACCGTGCCCGACCACTCGTTCTCCTCGCTTTCCTGGAACGTGTCGCGACCGGGTGCGTTGTGCAGCGCGTTGGCCCAGGGCAGGCACATGTAGCCGGTGATCTGCGGCCCGGCCGAGGCCATGATCGCGTCCTGCACCGGCCCCGGCAGGCCGGCGAAGGTGCTGCTGCGCGAGGCCAGCGCGGCGCGCAGGCGCGCGTTGCGGGCCGGGTTGAGCGGATTCTGGTCGGCCAGCGCGCCGCTGCAGGCCAGGCTGCCGTTGGGGTTGCTGTAGTCGGAGGTCAGTTCCTTGTTCTCGCGCGTGTAACGCAGGCCCACCACCACGTCGAGCGCATCGGTCGCGTGCCAGGTGTTGTTGGTGAACAGGGCCAGGCTTCTCGCGTTCTGGCGGTAGCGGTCCAGCGCCCCGAGGCCGACGAAGCCGGTGCCGTACGGCGTGCCCGCCACCTGCGAGAGGAACGCCGCGGCCGGGATCGACATCGGGTTGTCGAGTGGGACGCCTGCCGCCGCGAGGCTCTGCCCGACCAGCTGGTAGACCAGGGTCGAGACATAGGGCTCGTAGTGGCGGCCGATGCCGTAGCTCTCGTTGCGATCCAGGTCCTCGTCCGAATAGAACAGGCCCACCATCCAGTCCACCCGGTCGCTCGAGCCGGTCAGGCGCAGTTCCTGGCTGAAGGTCTTGAACCCGGTGAACGACTGGTCGCGCTCGGCGTTGCGGTAGATCAGGTCGGCCGTGCTGAAGTCGTAGTCCAGGCCGTTGATCGCCTGCCAGTCGCGCGAGGCGGTGATCGAGGTGAGCGTGGTGCCGCCGGCCGATTCCCACTGCACCTCGGCCGCGACGCCCTTGTCCTTGATGTCCTGCGTGGTGGGGCGGTTGCTGTAGGCGACGCGGTCGAAGGGATCGTCGCCGGGCGCGGCCACCGCTTTGCCGCCGGCCAGCGCATCGAGGATCGCGGCCGTACCGCCGACGGTGGTCTGCACCGCCGTGCAGCAGTTCTCCTCGCGGCTGGTGTAGTCGGCCGAGAGCATGATGTCGAGGTTGTCCGAAGGCTCGAACAGCAGCTTGGCGCGGACCGTGTGGAAGTCCTGGTCGTAGTCGCGGTCCCCGGTGCGGGCGCCGTCGCCGGTCTCCACCCGCATCCAGCCATCGCGCTTGCGCTTGGCCGCGTGGATGCTGAAGGCCGCGTTGTCGCTGAAGGCGTCGTTGTAGCTGCCGGCGACGCCGAGCGCGCCGTAGTTGCCCACGGAGATCTCCGCGTCCGCGCTCTGCTCGTAGCCCGGGCGCCGGGTCACCACGTTGATCACGCCGGCCGAGGTGTTCTTGCCGAACACCGTGCCCTGCGGGCCCTTGAGCACCTCGATGCGTTCGAGCTGGCCGAGATCGCCGAAGCCGACGCTGTTGCGCGGCCGGTAGACGCCGTCGATCACCACGCCGACGGACGATTCCAGGCCGACGTTGTCGCCCACCGTGCCGATGCCGCGGATGCGCGCGGTGGTGATCGCCTCGTTCTGGGTGCTGGTCACCGTGAGCCCGGGCACCAGGATCTGCATGTCCTTGATGTCGCGCACGTTGTTGTCGCGCAGCAGCCGCTCGTCGAGCGCCGTCACCGACAGCGGCACGTCCTGCATCGCCTCCTCGCGCTTCTGCGCGGTGACGGTCAGCGTGGCCAGCGTGCGCGCTTCGGAGTCCGGCGTGCCGGCCTCCTGGGCCCGCACCTGGTGCGCCGCCGGCGCGAGCGCGCCCAGCACGGCGATGGTCAGCAACGTCTGTCGTGGTCGACCTGAAACCATGGCACCCCCTCCAGTGTGAATGAACCCGTTCAGGACGCCCGCACGCAGGCGCCGTCCGCATCGTGGCCGCCAGCGTGGGGGTGCCGGGTGCCGAAACACTGTTGCCTCGAATGTAACGAAACGCTAACACAATGGCAGGCTGGCGCGACGGGCCAGGCGGGACTTTCGATGACGCACTGCGGCACCGGTGTTCATTCCCCGGGTCTGGCAAAATAAGCCCCGTTCCCGCCGCGCAGCCGCATCACGACCGCGATCGTCCAACCGCCCGCGCGGGCCCCCAGGTGACTGGCTCCAGATCAGGCCTCCACACCGCACCGGACCCCGGCCAAACCCGGGCAGGCGCCATGCCGCACCGTGCGGGTGCCCGCCGTCGATTCCACCCCTACCGTCCCGTGCGACGGCTTCCCCCGTATTCCCCCCACGCAGTACCGCAGTTCGCACCATGACCCTTGCAGCTCCCGACGCCGGCGGCCCTCCGGTCCCCCCGGTCCAGATCGATCCGCACCTCGTCTCCGACTGGCGCCAGCGGCTGCTGGAGCTGACTCCGCCCCTGCGCCACCTGCTGGCCGACGTGCTGGCCCTGAGCCAGGAGACGGCAGCCGACCACTTCTATCGCGCGATGCTCGACGATCCGCGGGCATCCCGGTTCCTGAACGCGCATCAGGTGAGCGTGCGCCTGAAGCCCGCGCTCCAGCGCTGGCTGCACGATCTGCTGTGCGCCAGGCCCGAAGACCTCGAAACGCTGTACGCCCAGCAGGAACTGGTGGGGCAGGTGCACGCGCGCATCGGTATTCCGGTCGACCTGGTCAGCCGCGGCGGCCGCATGCTCAAGGACCAGTTGCGTGCAGGCATCCGTGCCCGCGCCAGCAGCCAGGTCGAGGCGATGGAGGCGGTCATCGCGGTGGGCAGCCTGCTCGATATCGCCCTGGAGACGATGACCCGCGCCTACGCCCGCTCGCGCGAGGCGGCTGGTGCGCTCGACGGTTCGTTCCGGCTGTTCTCGCTGATCCAGAACATCGGCACGGAGCGCGAGCGTCAGCGCGCCCTGCTGCTGGCCTGGGAGAATTCCCTGATCTACGCGCTGACCGCGGAGGATCCGCCGCCGCCGCAGCGCCTGCTGATCTCGCGCTCGGAATTCGGGCTGTGGTTCCTGCACAAGGGCATGGCCAGCTTCGGCGAAACCGTCGAGACGCGCGAGGTCAACGCGATCTCGACGCAGATCGACCAGGCCCTGCGCGACCGGCTTCCGCTCGCCACGACGCCGGCCGCGCGCCGCGCGCTGCTCGACGAGCTGCGGCTGAGTGCCGATGCGATCCGCAACCTGGTGTCGATGATGTTCGACGGCGTCGGCGACATCGAATCCGGGCGCGATGCGCTCACCCGGCTGCTCAACCGCCGCTTCCTTCCCACGATCCTGCGCCGGGAGATCTCGCTGCAGGCCAGCGCCGGGCGCCAGTTCGCGGTGCTGATGATCGACCTGGACCACTTCAAGGTCATCAACGACAGCTATGGCCATGAAGCGGGCGACCGCGCGCTGCGCCACGTCGCCAACCTGCTGGTCGAAAACACCCGCGGCAGCGACTACCTGTTCCGTTACGGGGGCGAGGAGTTCGTGGTGGTGCTGGGATCGGTCAAGGAGGCCGAAGCGATGTCGGTGGCCGAGGGGCTGCGGCAGGCGATCGCCAGTTCGCCGCTGGTGCTGCGCAACGGCGAGCGGCTGGCGTTGAGCGCCAGCATCGGGGTCGCGATGCAGGACGGTCACCCGGACTACGAGCGCGTGCTCGCGCGTGCCGACGCGGCCATGTACCAGGCCAAGCGCGGCGGTCGCGACCGGGTGTTCCTGGCCGTCGAGCGCATGCCTGAACCGCCTGGCGCGCAAGCGCTGAATATCGTGGCAGGACGCCGCTAGTCGGACGCTGCAGCGCGTGCCGACGAACGGCCTTCGGGCCGCCAGAAACGTCGTACAAGAATGAGCCGCGCCCGCACTCCACTGGCGCGGATTCAGGCTGGAAAAATGCTGGTTTTCGAAGGTATCGAGGCGGCGTTTATCTGTTCATAAAAATGCGCTTTCGACTCACGTCTCCATCATCCTTCTTGCCATAGCGTTTCGCCCGACCTCCGCCGCGCCTTGGTGCCGACGCCGGTACTGCCACTGACCCGGATGGCCAGTGGTCCGTGCATTCCTCCTAGCAGGAGATGGCGATGTTTCCCAGAACCTTGGCGGCTGCAATCGCACTGGGCTTGGGGGTGGTTCCGGCATGGGCCCTGGCCCAGGACGCCACGACTTCCCAGGATTCGTTCACGGAACTGCGCGACGAGATCCGCCGCGCCGAACAACGCCTCGAATCGCTCAACCAGAGATTGGACGCACTGGAGCGCGCACAGGGGGGGACGCCGCCGCCGCGCGCCACGGCGCAGACGCCAACGCCGGGGCAGACGCCGGGCGTGACCGCGGCCCAGGCGCCACCGAACGTGCCGGCCGGCGCACCCTCGATCCTGCCCCCGCGCGATTCGGTGTCCGATCCCTCCATCGCCGCCTCGCGCGAGAACAGCCTGGCGTCTCCGACGGATCCGGACCTGAAGGGGTTCATTGCGATCCCCGGTACGGAAACCATGATCCGCATTGGCGGCTACGCCAAGCTCGACGCCATCGCCACCAACCGGCCGGCGGGCGACGACGACCAGTTCATCACTTCCGAGTTCCCGGTCGACGGCGTGCATCGCGACACGCCCAACTTCAACATCCACGCGAAGCAGACGCGCTTCAGCATCGAGGCGCGCCGCCCCACCACCCGCGGGGTCCTGCGCTTCTACCTGGAAAACGACTTCTTCGGCAGCAGCGACGGCTACGAATTCAGGCTTCGCCATGCCTACGGGCAGCTGGGCAATACGTACGCGGGCTACGGCTACTCCTCCTTCATGGATCCGGACTCGCTGCCCAACACGCTCGACTTCGAGGGACCGGGCTCGGCGCCCTACCTGACGGTGGCCGGCATCCACCACATCTTCACGATGGGAAAGGGCAACACCCTGACCCTCGCCGCCGAAGCGCCGCAGTCGCAGATCTACAACCTGGTCGGCGACGACATCGCGGTCGAACGGTTGCCCGACGTCACGCTCGCCGCGCGCATGGAGCGGGGCTGGGGCCACCTCCAGCTCAGCGGCGTGGCCAGGAGCGTCGGTTACGACGGCGACAACGAGCTTGGCGAGGACGTACTGGGCGGTGGCCTGCAGCTCAGCGGATCGATCAACGCCAACGAGAACAACCTGTGGGTGTTCGGCATGGTCGGCGGCAAGGGCATTGCCCGCTACACCACCGACATCGGCGGCTCGGGCTACGACGCCGCGATTGGGCCCGACGGCGACCTCGTGCTGCTCACTTCCTACGGCGGTTTCTTTGGATACACCCACAACTGGAACCAGGACTGGAGTTCCAACCTTGTTTTCGGCCAGTTGAACCTGAGCAACAACGACGACGTGCTGGCCGGCGACGCTTTCAAGCGCAGCCGCTACAGCGCGGTCAACCTGCTGTGGAGTCCGTCGCCGACGTGGACGATGGGCGTGGAGCTCCTGTTCGGGCAGCTGCTGCTGCAGGACGGGCGCGATGCCGACGTGATGCGCCTGCAAGGCAGCCTGCAGTACAGCTTCGTCAAGTAACACGCGTTCAACAGCGCGGCCGGGCCGCCATCGACGACCCAGACAAGGACCCCGACCCGGCGCGACCGGGTCGAGGCAACGCCTTCCCCCGTGAACCAGGCGATTGCGGCACAAGGAGAATCCCATGGCAACTAACGGCAAGAAGATCGGATTGGTCGGTGCCACCTTCCTGGTCGCCGGCAACATGATGGGCTCGGGCGTGTTCCTGCTGCCATCGAGTCTGGCCAAGATCGGCTCATCCTCGATCTGGGGATGGATCATCACCACCGCAGGCTCGCTGCTGCTGGCTTTCGTCTTCGCCAAGCTCGGCCGACTCGCTCCAAAGGCAGGCGGTCCCTACGCCTACGCGCGCGACTGGCTCGGGCCCTACATGGGCTTCCAGACCAACACGATCTACTGGTTCGCCAACTGGATCGGCAACGTGGCGATCCCCATCGCGGCGGTGGGCTACTTCAGTTACTTCTTTCCCATCCTCTCCGAGCCGGTGCCGCGCGCCATCGCCGTGCTCGCGCTGACCTGGGGATTCACCTTCGCCAACGTGATCGGCCCGCGGTTCGTCACCCGCGTGCAGACGGTGACGACGAGTTTCGCCCTGGTGCCCATCCTCGGCATCGCCATCCTTGGCTGGTTCTCTTTCGATCCGCAGACCTTCTCCAGTGCCTACAACGTATCGGGGAAGTCGGATTTCAGCGCGATCTCAAGCGCCGCGGCGCTGACCCTGTGGGCCTTCATCGGCGTCGAATCGGCGTCGGTGACCGCCGGCGTGGTGGAGAACCCGGAGAAGAACGTCGCGCGGGCGACGCTCGGCGGCGTGTTCCTTGCCGCGGCCTGCTACATCGCCAGCTCCGCCGTGATCATGGGCATCGTCCCCAACGACAAGCTGCAGCTGTCGGACGCGCCGTTCGCGCTCGCCGCGGCCGACGCCTTCGGCGGCTGGGCCGGTGGCCTGGTCAGCCTGTGCGCCTTCATCGGCGCCGCCGGCTCGCTGGGTGGCTGGATCCTGATCACCGCGCAGAGCGCCAAGGCGGCTGCGGATGACGGCCTGTTCCCGGAAGTTTTCAAGAAGGCCAACAAGGACGATGTGCCGGTCAAGGGCGTGCTGATCGTCGCCGTGCTGATGACCATCGCGGTGCTGGTCACCGCGGCATCGCCCACCGCGACCGACCAGTTCAACACCATTACCTCGGCCGCCGTGGTCCTGACCCTGCTGCCCTACATCTACTCCTGCGTGGCCTGCTACTTCGTGGTCGAACGCTCGCACACCGTGGCGCACACCGGCATGTACTGGATGATCACCAGCATCACCGTCGTCTACTGCCTGTGGGCCGTGTTCGGCTCGGAAGGCGAGATCGTCAAGTACGGCTTCCTGTTCGTCCTCTTCATCACCGTGTTCTACCCGTTCTTCAGCGAACAGCGCCGGCAGGACCAGCTGCTGCAGAAGGGCATGGCGAACCCCGTTGCGCCCGCTCCGGCGGCGACCGCCGCCTCCGCGCCCCAGACCACGGCGCGTCCCTCGACCACTTGAGTTCGCTGTTGCGGACAAGGAAACCGACATGTACTTCCATTCTCTCGACTATCCGGTCGTCATCATCGACGACGATTACGACTCGCCGCGCATTGGCGGCATCCTGATCCGGGCCCTGGCGGACGAGCTGCGCGCGAACGCGCAGCGTGTCCTGGCTGGCCTGACCATTGACGACGTGCACGCGGCCGCGCGGACCTACGTGGCCGCCTCGGCGGTGCTGATCTCGATCGACGGCACTGAAGAGGAGGAGGGCGAGAACCAGTTCTCCAGCCTGCTGGCGTTGCTGCAGGAGCAGGCCAAGCGCCGCGCGGGCCTGCCCGTGTTCCTGTACGGGGAGCGCCGCACCATCGAGAAGGTGCCCAGCGAACTGCTCAAGTACATGCACGGCTACATCTTCCTGTTCGAGGACACCAAGGCCTTCATTGCCCGCCAGGTCATGCGCGCGGCGAACGACTACATGGAGCAGTTGCTACCGCCGTTCTTCAAGGCCCTGATCACCCATACCGGCACATCGAACTATTCCTGGCACACGCCGGGCCACGCGGGCGGCGTCGCCTTCACAAAATCCCCCGTCGGCAGGGCACTGCATCAGTTCTATGGCGAGAACACGCTGCGCAGCGACCTTTCGGTCTCGGTGCCCGAGCTTGGATCCCTGCTCGACCATACCGGGCCGGTACGCGCCGCGGAGCACGAGGCCGCGGGTAATTTCGGCGCGGACCATACGTTCTTCGTCACCAACGGCACCTCCACCGCGAACAAGATCGTCTGGCACGGCACGGTCGCGCGTGGGGACCTCGTGTTCGTCGACCGGAACTGCCACAAATCACTGCTGCATGCGCTCATCATGACCGGCGGCGTTCCGGTCTATTTCCGGCCCAGCCGCAACGCCCACGGCATCATCGGCCCGATCAGCCTGGACCAGTTCTCCGAAGATTCGCTGCAGAAGGCGGTCGCGGCCAATCCGCTGGCCAGCAAGAACATCAAGCCCGGGACCAAGCCCAAGATCGCGGTGGTCACCAACTCCACCTACGACGGGCTCTGCTACAACGCCGAGAAGATCGCCGACATGCTCGGCACGGCGGCCGACTACCTGCATTTCGACGAGGCCTGGTACGCCTACGCCGCGTTCCACCCGTTCTACGAGAACCATTACGGAATGGCCAAGGGCAAGCCGCGCGAGCAGGACGCCATCATCTTCACCACGCATTCGACGCACAAGCTGCTTGCGGCGTTCTCGCAGGCGTCGATGATCCACGTGCGCAATGCCGCGACCCGCGAGTTGGACACGGCCCGGTTCAACGAATCGTTCATGATGCATACCTCCACCAGCCCGCTGTACGGGATCATCGCTTCCTGTGACATCGCGTCCAGGATGATGGAGGGCGAGGCCGGGAGGTCGCTGGTGCAGGAGATGCACGACGAGGCGGTGACCTTCCGCATCGCGATGCTGCACGTGGGCCAGGACCTGGGCGCCGACGACTGGTGGTTCAAGGTCTGGCAGCCCGAGAAGGTGCAACACAACCTGGAGGGGGGCGACACGCATGCGCCCCAGGTCGCGGAAAGCAAGGACTGGTACCTGAATTCCGGCGACGCCTGGCACGGCTACGGCAAGCTGGCCGACGACTACGTGCTGATCGACCCGATCAAGGTCACGCTGCTAACCCCGGGCCTGGAAATGTCCGCGGAGATGGGCGACATGGGCATTCCGGCCGCGATCCTGAGCAAGTATCTGTGGCACAGGGGGATCACGGTCGAGAAGACCAACCTCTATTCGCTGCTGTTCCTGTTCTCGATGGGCATTACCAAGGGCAAGTGGAGCACGCTGGTCACAGAGTTGATGTCGTTCAAGGACGCCTACGATTCCAATGCGGAGTTGACCCGGACCCTGCCGGGCCTGGTGGAGGCGTATCCGTCGATCTATTCCAAGTGGGGCCTGCGCGACCTGTGCCAGGCGCTGCACGACTTCAACCGCGAGTTCAAAGTGCCGCAGGCGATGCGGGACATGTACACCGACCTGCCGGAGCCGGTGATGACCCCCGCCGATGCGTACAACCATCTGGTGCAGGGCCAGATCGAGCGGGTGGACATCGACAAGATCAGCGGACGGATCGCAGGCACCATGCTGGTGCCGTACCCGCCTGGCATTCCCACGATCATGCCGGGCGAGCGGTTCGGCAAACCCGAGGACCCGATCATCCAGTCGCTGTTCATCGCCCGCGCGCAGAACGAGCGCTTCCCTGGCTTCGAATCCGACGTGCACGGGTTGATCATTGACGACAGCGATGGCAAGGCCAGCTATACGGTGGAAGTACTGAAGGTCTGAACGTGGGGGCATCGCGCACACGCCATCCGCAGCGACATTGCGGGTGGCGGGCGACGCCCAGTCGTCCGACGGGCGCGTGGCGGCCACGCGCCATTCAGGTGGACCGCAGGGCACATGGATGACCGGGACCCTCCAGGAACAGCGCGTTCTGAAGATCTCGCTCGCCATGACCGTGCTGGTCGCGGCGATCGGATTGACCGGCGGCATGCTCGCGCATTCTCCCGCCATCCTGTTCGACGGTATCTACTGCCTGGTGGATGTGGCGCTCACCCTGGCCGCCCTGCAGGTGCTGCGCCTGATGGGCAACGAGCAGAGTCCGCGGTTCCAGTACGGCTTCTGGCACCTGGAGCCGATGGTGGAAGCGGTTGGCGGCGCGATCCTGACGCTGGCCTGTGTGTATGCGCTGTCCACGGCGATCATCGGCATCAGCACCGGCGGGCACGTGACGCGGGTGGGCTACGGCCTGGTCTGGGCGAGCGTGCTGAGCGTGGTCGACCTGGCCATGGCGGTGTGGATGGGCCGCCACGCAAGGCGCCTGCATTCGGGCCTGCTGGCACTGGATGCCAGGTCCTGGCTGCTGGCGGGACTGGTGAGCCTGGCGGTGGTGCTGTCCTTCATCCTGGCGATGGCGCTGCGCGATGGACCGCACGAGAGCTGGGTGCCGTATCTCGACCCGATCGTGCTGGCGTTGATCAGCCTGGCCTCGCTGCCGCTACCCCTGCGCGCGGCATGGAAGGCGACGCGCGAGGTGCTGCAGGTGGCGCCCGACGACCTGGACCAGAAGGTGCAGGCGACCATGCAGCAGTTCGTCTCCGAGCACGGCTTCAAAGGCTTCACCAGCCGTGTGGCCAAGATCGGACGCATGAAGTTCATCGAGATCCACATCCTCACCGGCCCCGACGCGCAACTGGGAACCATCGGTGAGGTGGATCGCCTGCGCAACGAGATCGCGACACGGCTGGAGACGCGGCCCGACCGCGCCTGGCTGACCATCGACTTCACAGCGGACCCGGCCTGGACATGAACGCGAACGCGAGTGCCACTACAACCACGGCGGCCAACGGCGGAAGCGCTCCGGCGGCCCGCAAGATGGGCCTGCTGATGGCGACCATGCTGGTTGCCGGCAACATGATCGGCACCGGGGTGTTCCTGCTGCCGGCCAACCTGGCGACGGTCGGCAGCATCTCGTCCTTCGGCTGGCTGATCGCCACCGGCGGCGCCATCGCCCTGGGCCTGGTGTTCGCGCGGCTCGGCCAGCTCGACCCGGAACCCGGTGGCCCGTATGCCTATGCGCGCGGGGCGTTCGGCAACTATGTCGGCTTCGTCAGCAATTACGGCTACTGGTTCGGCAACTGGATCGGCAACGTCGCCATCGCCCTGGTCGTCACCGGCTATCTGAGCCACCTGTGGCCGTGGCTGGACGGGCTGTACCCGCGGATCGGCTTCACCCTCCTGCTGATCTGGGGGTTGACCCTGGCCAATGCCCGCGGCGCGCGCTGGATCGGCTCGCTGGAAACCGGCACCGTGCTGTTCGCGCTCGTGCCCATCCTCGGGATCGCGATCGCCGGCTGGTGGTGGT
>Ga0233369_1000163_pt1 | contig 34591 bp, 32 predicted proteins | sample ElkDunMinimDraft_26_FD_191537 | JGI IMG/M metagenome (GOLD analysis project Ga0233369, IMG submission 191537) | Fecal eukaryotic communites from dung pellets of Tule Elk in California, USA - Elk Dung D16 | ecosystem: Host-associated > Mammals > Digestive system > Large intestine > Fecal | place... | reverse complement strand
CACCCCGCTCAGGCTCCAGATGCCCGCGTCGAAGGTCGCGCCCAGGTTGGCCCGGTTCTTCGGCGTGCCCACGCAGTTGGTCACGTTGCAGTTGTCGTGGGTGCCGGCGATCTCGTAGACCGTGCCGTCATCGATCTCGTACTTGTCGATGTGGCTCCACTGCAGGTCCAGCGTCAGGTTGCCGGTCCCCAGCGGGAACAGCTGCCTGGCGTCGAGGTCGACGCCCTGCACCGTGGTGGAGGCGGCGTTGATGTACCCGGTGAAGACCGCCAGCAGGGTGCCGCTGCCGGGGACACCGGGCACGTCGTCGTCGCTGCGGATGGCGTTGGCGGGGTTGGCCAGCGACTGCTCCAGGCTCGCCGTGGTGATCTCCTTCTCGCGCTTGATCCGCCACGCATCGATGGACACCGTCGTGTTGTCGGTGGGTTCCAGCAGGAAGCCCACCGTATAGCTCTTGGACTCCTCCGGCTCCAGGTCGGGGTTGGGCCGGTTGATCAGGGCCACCGCGCTCGGGCAGTTGGTCGGCGTGGGCTCGATGCTGCAGCGCACCGGGTCGTTGATGGTGGCGAAACCCACCGACGAGCCGGCCGTCTCGGCCGGGTTGGGGGCGCGGAAGCCCTCGGCGTAGGTGCCGCGCAGGGCGAACCACTGGACCGGCTGCCACTTCGCGCCCACCTTCGGCGTGGCCTTGGTATCGCCATCGCGATAGCTGTCCACGCGCACCGCGCCCGACAGTTCCAGCGTTTCCAGCACCGGCGCGATCAGCTCCGCATAGCCCGACAGCACCGTCTCCTCGCCGTCGTAGGCCGAGTAGCCCAGGGCGATGATGTTGCTCTGCTCGGTGAAGCTGACCGGATCGAGCTTGGCCTTCTGCCGCCGCCATTCCGCGCCCAGCGCCAGGCCCAGGTCCCCGCCCTGCAGTTCGGCGAGGCTGCGCGAGAACGCCACCTCCACCGAATCGAGCTCGGTATCGGCGCGCGCGCCGAGGGTCGGCGAGATGTAGTCGTACAGCGCCTGCGAGTTGGCCCCGGCGTTGGTGCCGAGCCGCCACCAGCCGACCGGGCTGTTATCGCCGTCGGTGAGCACCTGCCGCACGCGGCCGAAGTGCAGGAAGCCGGTGCGCTCCTGGTGCAGGACGGTCGCCGAATGCAGGTAGGACAGATCGTAGTCCCACTCGCCCCACACGCCCTCGACGCCGGCCAGGAAGCGCACGAACTGGTTGTCGATGGTGGTGCGGCGCGGACCGACATCGAACGCGGTGTAACGCAGTCGAGCGTCCACGCCCAGCGGATTATCGGGATGCTCCGCACCCAGCACGGTGGCGTTGGGGCCGCTGTTGGCGTTGACCGCCCCTCCCAGCGGCGAGGCCCAGGCGCCGGAGACGCCGCTGGGCGTGAGCTGGAAGGAACTGTTCTTCTTGCCCAGCGCCAGTTCGGTGTAGATCGCCGAGGTGTCGGACAGGGCGAAGGTCGCGCGCGAGAAGAAGTTCACGTAGTCCTGCTTGGGCTGCAGGGACAGGAACTGCGCGGTGCTCCAGATGCATCCGCGGTTGAGCGGATTGGGGTTGGGGTCCTGGAAATCGGTCTCGGTGGACAGCTGCCGGCACGCCGCCTCGCCCTGCAGCGAACGCCAGTCGCCCGGTCCGTACTCGATCGCACCGACCGGCGAGGCCTGCGCCGCCGCGCCCGACGGAATGAAGCCGATCAGGCCGCCGAAGTCCTCCGGATCGTAGCCCCAGGGCGAGATGTCGCCGGTGCCGATCCACTTGCGGCCGGCGCGGTCGCGCACCGCGATCCCGTCGGTCTTGGCCGCCTCCAGGCTGAAGAAGAAGTTGTAGCCATCGGTGTCGAGGCTGCCCTGGCCCACGGTGGCCGAGACCTTGCGCTCGGTGCCATCGCCCTCGTCGCTCTGTCCGAGCGAGGCGCGCCCGATCAGCCCTTCGAAGTCGTTGCGCAGGATTACGTTGACCACGCCGGCGATGGCGTCCGAGCCGTAGATCGCCGAGGCGCCGTCCTTGAGGATGTCGACGCGCTCGACCGCTTCCATCGGGATGATGCTCAGGTCGGTGAAGACCTTCTGCCCGTCGTCGGCCAGGCCGTAGGGCGCGATGCGACGGCCATTGATCAGCACCAGCGTCGAGCCGGCGCCCAGGCCGCGCAGGGACACGCCCGAGGCGCCGGTGGCGAAGCCGTTGCCGAAGCTCTTGGGCACCGAGCCCTGGCCGTCGATCGCCAGGGTCTGCAGGTAGTCGCCGAGGGTGGTCCTGCCGGTCCGGTCGATGTCCGCGCGGGTGATGACCTGGACGGGGGAGGCGGTTTCGGTATCCATCCGCCGGATGCGCGATCCGGTCACCTGGATGCGGTCCAGGGTGGCCGGCTCTCCGGTGGCGTCGGGCGCGGGCTCCTGCGCCTGGACGCAGGCGGCACCGCCGGCGGCCAAGGCCAAGGCGCATTTGATGGCGAGCTGGAGCTTGTTGGATTCGAGTGGCATCTGAGCAGTCTCCGCAAGTTGAGAAAAGGACCGCATTCCCCCCTGCCCCGCCGCGCGGCGCTCCGGCACGCGCGTATAGCCATGAGCGCGGATGCTAGGCGGCTCGCCGGATTTAATGCGCGCTTAACGTGACCAGGGTTTGCGGCGCTTCAACCAGCGTTGGGCAAGGTGAAATTCGCTTCACGAAGCTGACTTTTTGCGCGTTCTGCGCGGTGCTTTTGCCGTGCAAACCGAGATGACAGATTGCGCAAAGCAGCCCATCCCATCGGCAAATCATTCGGGTCGCGAAGGGTCCTGTCCGGTTCCTCACGCGCTTCGCGGCAAGCTGACCGTCTGTCGTGTAGCGATCCCCTGCAACGCACGATGACCCTACGTTCTGCCCGAAGAGGAACCACGATGCCCAAGGACCCACGCAAGCCCGACGACCGCTCCGGCTACCGCGAGCCCGAGCCGCGCGACAAGGACGAGGCGCGCCGCTCCGGTGCCAGGAAGCAGCCCAATCCCGATGCCGGCGGCCTGGATCGCGAGCCCGAAGGCGACGGTACGAACGAAGGCAACTAACCGGTTCCGCCCTGGCGGGCATCGCAGGCGGCAGCCGGGGCCGCGTGCGACCGGGCCTGCAAAGCGCAGCGCACGCAGGGCGCGCACAGCGCCGATGCCATGGCGGTCCGCGATCCGGGCAGGGCGTGCGGCGTCGTCCTGTGGCGCGGCCCGGCAACGCGGAGCGATCCATGCCCAAGCCCGCACCGGGGCTGTCGCGCAGACCCATCGCACCGGGAACGCACCGCCGCCTGGCCGCGGCAGCATCGCCCGTCGCCGCGGCGCGCTCGCCTTGGACTTCCGTCGCATTGCCGGGGAGCTGCGCGCAGGCGTAGGGTCGGATCGCAGTCACGGGTCGCGCGCCAGCGGGACACAGGGCTCTACGCAACCCCGCCCGGCGGCGGCGCGTTCACATCCAGACGGCGACTTCCCGGTCGCCGCAGTGCGGAGGTGGGCCATGGTGTTGCAGCAGACGTATTCCTCTTCCCCGCGGCAAGGCGCGGAGCGCCTGGACGTCAACCGCATCCTGGGCATCAGCAGCACGCTCGCCTTGAACGTGCTGGCGCTGGCCATGCTGCTGGCACCGATGACCATGCCGGCCCCGCCGCCACGGGCCGACCGTGTCGCGGACATGACCGTGGTGCCGATCGTCCCGGTGGAACGCGCGACCGCGCCGCCCGAGGTGGTGCCGGTGATGCGGCCGCGTGTGCAGATGGCGCCGCGCATCCGCGATACGCCGCGCACGGCGACCATCGCCGATGTGCCGGTGGCGGCGGACCCGGGCATCTTGCCCTCCTTCGCGCAGGACGCACCGGCGCCGGCGGACGCGATCGGCGCGGACGCGGCGGGTCCGGACCACGCCGTCCCGCTCGCCGGGATGCAGTTGCAGTACGAGCGCGCGCCCGCGCCGGCCTATCCGCGCCTGGCGATGCAGCGCGGACTTGAAGGCGTGGTGTTGCTGCGGGTGCTGGTGGGTGCCGACGGCCATCCGCTGGAGGTCACGGTCGAGCAGGGCAGCGGCCATGCCGTGCTGGACCGGGAGGCGCAACGCCATGTGCGGCGGCACTGGACCTTCCGCCCTGCCCTGCGCGACGGCCGGCCGGTGCAGGCGGTGGGCATCGTGCCGATCGAGTTCAGGCTCGACCGCGCCTGACGCGGCCCCCTGGAGCGACGAGGCGCCCCGCCGGACGCGGGGCGTCCTCGGCCGCTACGCGCGACCACCTCGACGGCCCCTCAGGCGCGATGGTAGGGATGGTTGGCCAGCATCGCCGCCGCGCGGTAGAGCTGCTCGGCCAGCACCAGGCGCACCAGCATGTGCGGCAGGGTCAGGGGGCCCAGCGACCAGGATTCATCGGCCCGCGCCAGGACCTCGGACGCATGGCCCTCCGGGCCGCCGATGAGGAACGCCAGGTCGCGCCCCTGCCCGCGCCAGTGCTCCAGGCGCTGCGCCAGCTGTTCGGACGACCAGGACTTGCCCCGGCCATCCAGCGCGACCACCTGGGTGTTGCGCGGCACGGCCGCCAGTACGCGCGCGCCCTCCTCCTGCATCGCGCGCGCGGCGTCCCGGCCCTTGCCGCGCAGGCCGGGTTCGACCTCGACCAGTTCCAGCGGCAGCCAGTGCGACAGACGCTTGCGGTACTCGGCGAAGCCCTCGGCCACCCAGGCCGGCGCACGCTCGCCAACGGCGATCAGGCGGGCTTTCAAGGGCGGGGACCGGGTACGGGGGCGGCGGAACGGCGCGACATGCGTCCAGTATCCCACCCGCCACGCGGTGCCCCCAACCCCGGCGCCTGCTGTCGGCCCGCGTGCGAGGTGTGCCCTTTGTCACGCACTCGCCGGCCGGCGCGCGCCGCGCCGGAGTGCCTGGGCTAGAGTGCGCGCCATGCCTCGTTCCCCTGTGTTGCCGCTTCCGCGCCTGTTCCTGCTCCTGCTCCTGGCCTGCTCGGGCGTTGCCCACGCCTGGAACGGCCACGGCCACCGCCTCGTTGCCGACCTCGCCGAGCCGCAGCTCGTGCCCAGCGCGCGCGCCGAAGTGCAGCGCCTGCTCGCGCTGGAAGGCGCCACGTCGATGGCGCAAGTGGCCAGCTGGGCGGACGAGGTGCGAGGCACCGGCGACCCCATCGGCAAGCGATCGGCACGCTGGCACTTCGTCAACATGGCCGAGCACGGCTGCGCGTTCGACGCGGCACGTGACTGCGCCGGCGGCGACTGCGTGGTAGCCGCGATCCGCGAGCAGGCCGCGATCCTGGCCGATACCGGCACGCCCGACGCCGAGCGCCTGCAGGCGCTGAAATTCGTGATCCATCTCGTCGGCGACGTCCACCAGCCCATGCACGCCGGTTACGGCCATGACCGTGGCGGCAACCATGTGCAGGTGAACGTGCGCGGCAAAGGCAGCAACCTGCATGCGCTGTGGGATGGCGATCTGCTGGCCTCGGCAGGGCTGGATGAGGCCGCGCACACGGACCGGCTGCGGATCGCGCCAGACCAGGTGGGCCCGCAAGTCGGCCCCTACACGCCCTCGGCCGCAGCGGTCTGGGCCGAGCAGTCCTGCCGCATCGCGACCACGCCGGGGGTATATCCGGACAAGGCGAAGCTGGAGGATGCCTATTTCCGGCAGCACCTGCCGATCGTCGAGCGGCAAATCCAGCTGGGCGGCGCAAGGCTGGCGGCGGCCCTCAACGACATCCTGGGTTGATCGACGGCAGCACGCGGCGGCACCTGGCGCGCACCGGTCCGGCGGGCCTGGCCGGACATCGCCCGGCAGTGCGGTCGCCCCTCTGCCTCGCAGTGACCGCGCGCGGCGCGGATGCCTTGGCGGGCGCCCACGGAGGACGTGCTGGCCCTCGCCGGGCGCCGACGTGATCGGCCGGCGCCCTGTCGGACGCCGGCCAGGAGCGTCAGCGCAACGGGTTGGCGTTGATCGCTTCGCCCTTCCGGCCGCAGGCGGGCGGGTTGGTCATGCCGAAGCTGAGCATGTTGCCGCCGTTGATGATGCAGGTGAATTCCTTGCCATCGGCAGTCTGGAGGCTCGCGTAGGTGTTGGTCCCCTCCGTGCGCCGGCTCACCAGGGTGAGTTCTGCCGGGTCGTATCCCAGCGCCCCCGCCGACTCGGACTTGATCCGTTCATCGGTGAGGGAGTTCGTACCCGCGGCGAACGAGGCGCACCCCGTCAGTCCGATCGACAGGCTCAGCATGCACAGGCAAAACTTGATTCCATTCATTGCTTCGATTCCTTCAGCGGCCCGGCGGAAGAAGACGTGGAAGGCGGGCCGGATCCCTCCACGAACTGGCGGCGCCGGATTCGGGCCCACCAATGAACTCAGTGCGGGCCTCCCACGCCACCCGCCGCTCCGGGTTGCCCGGGGGCCCCGTACTGCGGTTGATTGAAGGCGCTGTAGGGGCTGAACTGGCCCAGCGTGCCCTGGAACAGCATGGCGGCCATGGGCGGCGCGCTGACGATCAGCGCGGTGAGGATCAGTCCCAGCCCGCCTTGCTGCATCGCCATGGCGATCACGCTCTCGCTGCCGATGCCCATGAACGAGGTCACCCAGAAGGCCATACCCACCGCGATCACCATGTCCAGCGCCAAGGTGACCATCACGCTCAGCAGCGCCATCGAGAACAGCGTGCCGACGCCGTAGAACAGCCAGCGCTGGAACAGCGACCGGGTCTGCTCGAACAGCAGACACAGGATGAACAGTGGACCCAGCGCCACCACCAGGCCGATCGCGATCTTGTTCAACAGCAGCGCAGTGGCGGCCGTGATGGCGGGTCCGCCGAGGCCGACGCCCGTGAACAGCAGGGCCCGGTCCTTCTGTTGCTGGGTGACCATGTTGTCGCGCACATCCACCGCATCGATCGCTTCCAGCGCCACCTGCAGGATCGCGAGGGTCCGGTCGATGTCCGCATAGGCGCCCTCGATGTGCTCCTCGCCCGTCATCGTTTCGTTGATCGTGCGCGCCAGGCCGTCGGTCAGGGTCTGGTAGATCGTGCCCCAGGACACCGCGACCCCCAGTGCCACGCCGACGATGAGCGTGGCCCTGAGCGAGTTGACGACCAGGGCCATCATCGACTCACGCGACTGTCCCGTGACCACGCGATAGCCCTGCAGCAGGATCCACAGCGTCAATACGGTGACGCCAAGGCCGCCCAGGACGCGCATCACCCGCGCGCCCAGATTGGGCAGGTACTCGCCGATCAGCTCGTCGTCGAGAAAACCGTTGATCTCGCTGAAGAACACCATGTTGGGCAGGCTGGCGCGCAGAGGCGGCAGCCCATCGAACAACGCACTGGCCAAGCTCGGGATAGCAGCGTCCATTTGCCTTCCTGTCTGGCGATGACGGCGGTCCGCCGCCTGCCGAATCGATCAGCGGTCGCGGCTGCGCGCTGCGCCCAGCGCGGCTTTCAGCGTGCCGTACTGCACGGCAGTATCGAGCAGGCCGGCGAGCCCGCCCTTTCGCGCCGCATCGTCGGTGAAAGCCGCCTGGCCCAGCCAGACCTGCTCGGTATGCAAGGCCTGCAGTGCGGCGTCGTACGCCCCCAGCAGGGTGCTGGCGTTCTGCACGTCCGCTTCCAGGCGCGCCTCGAACTGCGCAATGTTGTTGTCCACCCGGCCCAATGCGCCGGGCTGGTCATCCGGCACGCTCTCGGCCTGGCGCCGGATCTCGTCCATCTCGCGATCGCGTTCGGCCAGGCGGTTGAGGATCTTGACCATCACGTTGTACCGCGTGTTCTCGGTCTGGACGATCGCCGTGCAGTTGAGCAGTTGCCGTCGCGAGATCTCGGCGATCCGCTGTGGCGCCCTGGGCAGGCCGGACGCGTTGCCGCAGCGGGACTCGACGAAGTCGTTCAGGCCCCGCTCGGCGAGTGTTTCCCGGTAGCCCGCTCCACCCTTGAATGCCTCCCCCCGGACGTACTTCTGCTCCATATCGCGGATCTGCGCCTCGTACTGCTGGATCTGCCTGCGCAGCTGGTCATACTTCTGCTGGTACTGCGCGATCCAGGCGAACTTGTTGGTGATGGTGTGGCCGGGGTCGGTGACCACGGCCTGGCCGAATGCCGCGGCCGATGCCAGCAAAGCTGCGGCCATGACCGCGATCGGCATGCCGCCCGTAGCCCTCTGCGTGTGCGTCCTGCTCATCTGCCTTCCTCCCTGGTGGCGGCAGCCCGCCCGGCCGCCGTGGCCTGAAGTACGTTCCTGCGCGTGCCGTCCCCGCCGCCGGCCGCGTCCCCGGGTCCGGGGTGCCCCGTCGACCGCGCGCCCCTGCGTTCCTGCAGGAACCGCGGCAGCCACTGTTCCGGCGTCAGCTCGTCGGGGGCAACACCGAGCCGCTGCGCCTGCTCGCGCAGCACCTGATGCATGACCGCGATGTTGTCGGTGCTGGCCGAGATCACCGCCAGCGCGTCATCCAGGCCGCGCAGATTGAGCTGGCAGACCGTTGACACGTGCCCCTGCTTGACCAGGAAGCTGCGCGAGCGCTCGTCGAGGTTCTTGACGACGAGGTATTCGGCCTCGGTCAACTTGAGTCCGTCGATGTAGTCCTCGCGCGCTGCCCCCGGGTTGGGCAACAGGATCAGCGTCGCCGTCTGTTCGATCAGGGCGGCGGAGATGTCGCTGCCCAGCGCGTCTTCCGGGCTTTGCGTGGCGAATATCCCGAAACCGTTCTGCTTGCGGATGGTCTTCTGCTTGTTGCGGGCGAACTCCTTCAGCTCGCCGCCGCCGGCCAGGATCTTCCAGAACTCATCCATGACGTAGATCAGCCGGCGACCATCGATCAGTTCTTCGAGGCGGTGAAGGAGGTAGCTGATCACCGGCACGCGGATCTCCGCGTTGTCGATGACGTCGGTGTAATCGAAGCCGATGATGCTGGCGCGTTCCAGGTCGATCGTATCGGCGGGATTGTCGAACACCCAGCCCAGGGCATTGCCGGCGGTCCACTTGCGAAGACGCGCGTACAGGCCGTCGTCGCCCATGTTCGGAAGGCTCTTCTGGAAATTTGTCATCGAGCGCAGATGCAATGGCATGTCGAGCATGGCCGCGACCGCGCGGTGGATGTCTTCGTCCTCGCGGGCGGTGTAATGCGTTTTGGCCGCCAGCACCTTGACCAGGTTGCCGAGGAACTGGACGTTCGCGTCGGTGCGTTCGCACTGGAACGGATTGAATCCGGTCGGCTCGCCGTTGGCGAGCGCCAGGTAGTTGCCGCCGCAGGCGCGAACGAAGATTTCGGCGCCGCGATCCTTGTCGAAGAAGAAGATGGTGGGGCACGGATCGAACTTCTGGACCTGGCTGAGCAGGAAGTTGATCAACGCGGTCTTGCCGGTACCGGACTTGCCGATGACCATCGTATTGGCGATCGCCTTCTCGCCGAGCGAGTTCTCCGCCGGATGCGTGGCATGGAAGTTGAAGTAATAGGGCTGCCCGTTGGTGGTCTGCAGCGCCGTGACGCAGTCGCCCCATGGATTGTGGCTGCGCTTGCCCGTGGCGAAGTTGTGCAGTGGTGACAGGCCCAGGAAGTTGAGCGAACTCACGTTGGCCAGACGGGTCCGGTATTTCCAGTTGCCCGGCAGCTGCGAATAGAAGGACGCGCACACCGCGAGATCCTCCTTGGCCGAGACGAAGCCGCCGTTCGACAGCTCGGCGCGCGCGGTCGCCACGTTGCGCGCCAGCGATCGCTGGTCGGATGCGTAGAGCGCCATGATGAAGTGGTACTCGCCCAGCACGAAGTTGCCCGAGGCGACCTGGTCCATGGCCAGGTCCAGCTCGGCGATCTGGCTGACGGCCTTGTCGCCAGAGGAAATCATCATGCCCTTGGTGCGGTCGAGCACCTTGAGCGCGTCGTGCCGCCCCATGGGGCTGAACGAGTGGGTGATCACGTATTCGAAATCGAGGTATTTGAGCCCGTTGAGGATCCCCGGCCAGGTCGACTCGGCGTACTCCTTGATGTTCAGGATCGCGCCGTAATGGTTGTCGCCGCATGGAGAGGTGACCGCGAAATCGCCGCTGCGGGCGGAGAAGGCGTGCCGGCTTACCGGCAGGTAGTCGCAGACGGGAGCGCGCAGCACCGGGACCGGCTCAGCGATCCTGTTGAGCAGGTACCCGAAGAACTCCAGTGTTTCGGAGAACACCACGCCGTTCGCGCCTTCGTACATGCCAAGGCGCGCCGGTGCGTGATCCCGCAGGACGGCTTCCACGTTCCCGGCCAGCTCCAGCAACCGGTTCACGGCCTGGTCCTGCTCGGCCTGCAGGCGGGGGAGATCCCCTGACCGTTCGATCAGGCGCTTGCCCCCGACGATGGGGCGATAAAGCATGGTCAGGTACAACTCGTTGCGCATGATCTTCTGCGCCGACAGCGCCGCGTAGTACGCGTCGGACAGCTGCTGGTTGAACGTCTGGGCGTAGCGGCCGTCCATGCGGATGCCACCCCTGCGCCTGACGTCGTGCACCCAGAAGGCGACATTGACGAAATCGGGCGCGCGCAGGGTCTGCAGCAGCCGGTTGAATGTGCCGTGGCGGTGCTCCAGGTCCCACTCTTCGCGTCCCACGAACGGCAGTCCATCCAGCCTCCAGGTGAGCAGGAAGTCTCCCCCGGTCGTTTTGACCACGCTGTCTGCGACATGCGCGGAGAACGGTATGAACTCCTGGATCGGGGTATCGGCGGCAACCATGGCGTCATGCGCCCCCGGACGGGCCGTTCAGGTCCTTCCGATAGCCATTCGGTGAGAAGGACCACGTTCCGCCGTGACGGCGGACATTGCGGGCCTTGCCGCGGAACTGCCAGCGCAGCCCCAGCAGGCGGAAGATCATCTCGTCGCGCCGGGCCATCTGGCGCATCACGAAGATCACCACCGGCAGCAAGGCCAGGAAGAACATGTTGAAGTAGAAGGTCATCAGGAGGCACGCGCCGGCACCGATCGCGAAGGGCACATAGGGCACCCCCATGAACATCGCCGGACGCGTGCAGCCCCGGAAGAGCACGTCCTTATGCATGCTGGAGCAGCAGCTGGCCGACCGCCATCGCCGTGGAGGTCACGTCGTCCGGCAACAGCATCTTGGCGATCTGCCCGGCAGCGCCGATGAGGAAGCCGCCGATCAGGACCGGGGCCACATCGCCGATGCGCTTGTGGTTGAAGGCGACCTGGTAGCCGGCGAAGATCACAGCGATCGTGACGACGGCGATCGAGGCCACGTTCAGCAGCGCATTGATGTTCGTGAAGAATGTCTCGACGCGCCCGCGCGCCCCGGTGCCGTCCTGGGCCAGCGCGAGCATGGGCAGCAGCAACGCTGCCGTCAGTGCGACCCGGCTGGCGGCGACGGTGAGCATGCTGGAAATGCGGTTGGATGCGATGCGATTCATGACTGGCTCCGTGGTGGTGGTGACTTGGCCTGCGGTGGGTGCCACGCGCCCTGCGGCGCGCTCTACTGCTCGAAGACGAACGCGGCGTCGGCCGAGGGCGCGCCGTGGTGCGGAAGCGGTGGTGGCGCGGCCGCCGGGAAGCTCGCCTGCATCGGCTGCACGAGGACGGGGGCATCGGGCTCCGACGCGACGACAGGCGGTGTCGCTGGCTGCGTCCTGTGCGGCGTGCCGCCCGGACCACGCGCGTCCGCAACCCCGGGCACGACGGTGGCGGCATCTTGGATGCGCCGCAGCAGCAGGGCGTCGGCACCCGGATCCATGGCGGGAGCGGCACGTCCGACGCGCCGCCCGCCCGGCTGGACCGGAACGGCGGCCGTGCCCTCGCCGTTCCAGGACGCGAACACCTTCTGCACGTAGCCGTGCCGGAAACCGGTGACGAAGTTGCCCGAGTAATAGCAACTCAAGGCCTTGCCCCAGTCCTGGTCGGCGCGCCGGTAGCAGTCGGCGAGGATCCGGGCGCCTGCGCGCACGTTCGGGCAGGCCTCGAACGCGCGTTCGTACGAGTCGAGCCCCTGCCTGGCCAGGTTGTGGCGATTCACCTGGGCCAGGCCCAGCGAGAAGTTGTAGCCCTCGTTCTCGAGCATGCGCGCCGTGGACACCGCCTCGGCGAGGCTGCGCGGCTGCCGCTCCAGCCTGGCACCCACCACGCCGATGGCATAGGGGTTGAAGGACGATTCGATGCGGACCACGTGCTGCATCAGGTCGGCCGGAACGGCCAGTTCGTGGCAGCCCATCAGTTCCATGCCGGGCAGCATGTCAGCGCCTCCCCCGATCCGCTTCGGAGCGGGCCGGTCTCTGGCGTGCATTCGTGTGACCACTTCCCTGGGTCATGTCGTGGGTCCTGTCAGGCTCGCGCGCGAGTGGGATCGAAGTCGATGCCGGTGATGTAGCGGCGACCGGCGTGCGCCTTGATGTGCACGACGATGTCGATGGTCATGCGCAGCAACCGCTTGATCACCTCGAACTCCAGGCCCGCGCCTTCGACCGAGGCCTTGACCATCAGCGCCAGCTGGTCCCAGGCCTGGACGGTGCTGCCGGCATGGCAACTGGTAATGGAACCGGGGTGGCCAGAGGCGCAGTTGCGGATGAAGTAGAACGATTCGTCCCCGCGGATCTCGGCAAGGATGATCCGGTCCGGCTTCATCCGCAGGCAGGCCTCCATGCAAGTGCGGGCGGTGACACTGCTGGTGGACTGCCCGCCCTTGGAGTAGAGCAGGTGGACGACATTGGGCTGGCGCAGGAACAGTTCGCGCGCATCCTCGATGGTGACCAGCCGCTCATGGTCGGGAATATGGTTGACCAGCGACTTCATGAACGTCGTCTTGCCGCTCCCGGTCGCGCCCGCGACCACGATGTTCTTGCGGTACTGCACCGCTTTGCGGAAGAACTCCGCATACCGGCGTTCGCGCTGCAGCGCCAGCAGTTCCCGGTCGTGCTCGCCGATGCCATCGGCCATCTCGAGGATTTCCGCGAAGAATCCGTCGGCCTCGTACTCCTCCAGGCTCTTGCTGAACCTGGCAGGCAGGCGGATGGTGATCGACACCCTCCCCGCGTCGCAGGCTGGCGGAATGACGAACTGGGCCCGCTGCCCGGTCGGGAACGTCAGCGACACCATCGGGTCCGCATCGGTGATGCGCTGGCCGGTGTTGCTCTCGTTGACAACGGCCGTGCAGAACTGGCGCGCGCGCTCGAACGTCAGCATCGGAACGTCGTCGCGGCGCCAGCCTTCGCGGGTCTCCAGGTAGAGTTCGCCAGGCCGGTTGATGCAGATCTCGGTCACGTCGGCCGAGTCCATGTGCTGCCCGATGCCGAGCAGGCGGTACTGGTAGTCCAGGAAATCAGTGGACACCGCCGCCAGGGACGCGCTCGCATTCATTGCACCTCCGCCCGCAGAACGGCGGAGAAATCCACGTCGCGCGCCACGTAGACGTTGACGATGGCGCCCTGGTTGATGGTCACGGTCGGCGGTCGCGCCATGTTGCGCTCGAGCGCCATGTTCGCCAGCCGTTCCATCGTGCGGGCCGTGTTGCTTTCGTAGGGACTCTGCACGACCACGCCGTTGGCGATCGATGTCTCCTGCGGCCCGTTCTTGGCCCCGGCGTACTTGAAGGCGTCGCTGAGCAGGCTGATCAGCAGGGCCGACCCCACCCGCTGTCCCCAGTGCGCGGTGTAGTGCCCCGGGTTGCCCGCGGCGCCGAGCATGTCGACGCCCGGACTGCGCATGTTGACGTCGAGCCCTGTGGGGGTGGTGATGCGGTCCCAGACCACCGCCACCCGGTCGCCGACAATGGCATCCCTGTCGTAGCTGCCGGAGACCTTCGATCCGCGCGGAAGCAGGAGGCGCCGCCCGGTCACCGAGTAGACCGGCTCGGTCACGATACAGGACGTGAATCCCGGGAAGTCGGAGATCACGCGCGACTGCAGCACGCACCTGATGTAGGTGCCCCGCAGCAGGAGCGTGTCGGGCCTGTACAGCGGCTTCGCGCTCGCCTGGCCCTGCGGCGCCTGCTCCACCACCGACGGCGGCTGCGGGTTGCCGGCGGCCAGCATCAACCGGGCGTACTCCTCCGGCGGCAGCATCCCCGGCACTTCGCCGGCGCCACCTGGAGCGGCGGATGCACCGGCGACGTCCATCATGCGTCGCTCCTGCAGCGACAGGCCCCGGGGCTCGGCCCAGCCCGGCTTCGGCATGGCGATCGGCGCCGGTGCCGGTGTCCGGACCTCCTCGTAGACGGGCAGGGGCGGAAGTTCCGGCAGCGGCGCCGGCACGGGCCGCTCTGGCGGGAGTTCGGGCAGGTCGCGCGGCGCGGCCGGAATCACCACCTGCTCGCTGCGCCGCCGCGGACCGCGCTCGTCGGCGTGGGACATCGCGCCACTGAAAATCCAGAAGGCCACGCACAGCAGCAGGAGCACGATGCCGCCGAGGAACAGCAGCGCCTTGCGGTTGAGGCGCTGCATCTCCACCGCCTGGAGCCGCGGCACGCCGTCCTCCAGGTCGACGCCGGCTGGCGCCTGCCGTTCGCTGTAGGGATTCCTGGCGCCATCGTCCAGCGGGCCGTGGTCGTTGGAAGGCGTCTGCATCACGGTTCCGGACTCCTGCGCAGGCCGACGACGCTCTCGCCATGGCGGATGACGAGATACGGATAGGTTCCGTGGACGACGATGGTGTCGCCCTCGACCGTGGAGTTGACGACGAACTCCTCGCCACGCTCGCTGTCGCGGGCGAACACGGCAGGGAAATTGCCGCTGGGGAAGCGGGTCCGGTGGCCCATCCTGATGTAGGTGAAGCGCCGGTCGTCATAGACGGTGGCCGGAATCAGCCAGCCAGGACTGCGCTTGCGGTGGGCGTACTCGTAGTTGAAGTAGTAGTCGCGATCCGGATGCTGGCCCGTGTCGAGGTGCCCGGCGACCTCCTGCGCCTGGTCCTGCGCGGCGTCGGGACTGAAGGCGGTGTCGCCGGGGTAGGAGAAGCGGATCCTGTACTGGACACCGGCGGCCTTGGCCTGCTCGAGCCGCCGCCAGTCCGTTGCCACCACCTTCAGTTCGAAGATGTAGGCATGCGCTGCGGTGCGCACCATCAGGTTGGTATCGACATCGACGTTCTTGGGCTTGAGATAGAACACGTTGTCGCGCCTGCTCAGGTCCCACCCGCCACTGAACCCCGTGCTGTAGTCGAGGATCTCCTCGTGCGGACTCAGTTCGATCTGGGTGGTGATGCCAAGGCCGGTGCGCACCGGATAGACCTCGTCGGGGCGGTACTCGTACTCTTCGATCACCTGCGCACGCACGACGCCTCCCGACAGCAGCATCGCGAGGGCGGTCGGCCATATCCAGGACTGGCGGATCATCTGCACGGGACTCCTCATCTGGGTGCCGCCTCGCCCGGACGCTCCGAAGCGGGCGTCGCGACCAGTGCGGCGTCCACGGGCGGGCCGGACGGCCCCGCCTCGGCGCTGGCGGATGCGGGAGCGGCCACCGACTCGTCCGGCGAGGATGCGGGGAACTCCGCCAGCGACGCCGGCACCGGCGCGTAGTCCATGTCCACCCGGTAGTTGCTGACCCGGAAACCGAGCGGATTGAGCAGGCGGTCCTCGTCACTCAGGCGCAGGTCCTGGTCGTACCGGAACTCGAGCGTGGCGATCCTGCTGTCCAGCGGGTCCGCCCGTCCCCGACCCTTGTCGTAGATGCTGCGCTGGAAGCGAACGGTCGCGCCGGTCGGCCTGCGCCCGGGCCCGCCGCCGATCAGCACGATGCTGAGGATGCGGACCCGGATGGCGCGCGACGCACCATACAGGCGGTTGGGCCGCTCCAGGTTGCTCTCCGAATGGAGCGCCACGTAGGCCGGCGCGACCGCGCTGTCGGCCATGGCCAGGGTCGTGCGCCAGTTGCGTTGCCCGATCAGGCCAGAGTCGTAGGATTCGCGCGCCAGCACGAACTGGGCGACGTTGCTCTTGTTGATCGCTTCTTCGGTGGTGACATCGCGATCGTGGAAGTCGCCCACCAGCCTGGCGACGGTGGCGGTGCCGGTGTAGGGGTCGGCCATCACGAGATAGGGAACGCGTTCCTTCAGCGGCAGGAACAGCAAGTAACCGCACGCCAGGATCAGTGCGGTCGCCACGGCGCAGCTCGCGACGATCCATGCCCGCCGCTCGCTGCGACGCATGCGGTCGACCAGGGTCAGCTCGTAGCTGACGCCCTGCTCGATTGCCCTGTCGATCCCGGGCGAGGCGGCCTTCCTTGTGCCGGACATGGAGGCGCTCCTACCCGTCCTGCCCAGCGGTCCCGATCGCCCCGGGCGCCCGCTGACTGACGACGATCCGGGAGCCGTCCACCAGTTGCACGAGGACCCCCTGGCCTGCGTACGCGATCGAGAGGGCGGCTGCGGCCTGCTCCAGGCTGGTGGTCTGGATGCCGCCAACCGGCCCGTGCAGGGTGTAGTCGTTGGGATGCTGGTAGGAGAGCGTCACGCGCGCGTCGCGCGCCCACCGGCCCAGCATGGTCTTGAGCGTCCCGTCCGCCGGGGAGGCCTGGTACACATAGGCCTGCTGCAGCGGAATGGCCTGGGGCGCGTCCGCGAAGCGATTGACCGGGCGCCAGCGCCCGCCGATGTCCGTGGCCTGCGGCGTCGCGCATGCGCAGGTGATCGCTGTCACCAGCGCGACGATGGCGGCGTCGCGTAACCCGATTCGCGGCAAGGCCGGCCTGCAGCGGGGTAAGCCGTCACTGGAACCCGACACGCCGGCGGCCATGGCACAGGGACGCGGGTCTTGCGCCCTGCCGCTGCTCGGCAGATGCGATCGGTCGATGATGGACGAGCGCCGGAGACGGGCTCCGGCCCCTGATGCGCATTCCATTGCGTGTCGCTCCTTAGATCCCCGCGGATACCGGCAGCGCGATCGGCCCCGGCATCCCCGCGCCGCTCTCTACGGCGCTGGCGTCGAACATAATCCCGGTCCCGCGGGCTCGTCAAGCCCACCCCACAACCGGTTTCCAGCGCAACCGTGCCGCCCGGGAATGCCGGCATCGCGCGGCTGCAACGTGCCGGTCCTGCGCGTCGCACATGCGAAGCCCGCGCCCAGTGCGCAGCCTCTCCGGACTCGCCTCACGTCCCCGCTCGCGTGGCCCGCGCGCCTCTGGCAAGATGCCCCTGCGCCAGGACGGCGCAGGGGGTGCCACGGATGGAGCGTGCGGATCTGGAGGATTTTGTCGCGAGCGCCGCCCTGCTGGCCGCGCATCTCACGCGACAATGCGAGGAATCCATCGCCGGCCAGCGCGAAGCGGCCGACGAACTGCGGCGCAGCGCGGATGCCCTGGGCATCCGGATGATCGACGGTACCGCCGAACTGCAACGGCATGCACGCGAGGCGATCCGCGCGGCGCTCGCGAGCGAAACCGCGGTCGCCGTGCATTCGCTGCGCGATACCGCTGCGACCCTGCACGCGATGGCCGGGCGATTGCACGAAGAGCACACCCGCAACGCGCTGCGCATGCGCGTACTCGGCTGGAAGACGATGCTCTGGATGCTGCTGGCGACGGCAGCGCTCGTCACGGGCAGCAGCTACGCGGCCTGGCACAACGTGCGGCGCGTGCAGCAGGTCCAGGTACAGGCGGAGGTCCTGGAAGCCCTGCAGCACGTCGCCATCACCTCGTGCGACGGACGCCCCTGCCTCAAGCTCGAGGATGGGACCCCCCGCTGGCCGAAGAACGACGAGTACGTACTGGTGCAGCCCAGCGCGGCGATTGCGCGCCAACAGGGCCGTTCCCCTTGACCGACAGCTCCCCGCGGCATTCCCCGACACAGAGGCACCAATGAACGGCCCTCGTTACCTCGCACTGCTGCTGGCGACGACGCTGGCTCCGCTCGCGGGCGCCTACCTGTCTGCCTGCCTGGTCCTGCTCTTCCTCGGGCTGGACGCGGACCTGGCCGGCCCGACGATCTGGTTCGGCTATGCGCGCCACCTCGACCATCCGCAGGTAGCGCCGTATGCCTGGCGCATCCGCGCCGCCGGGCTGGTCGGCTTCGGCCTGGCCCTGCTCGCCTGGGCGGCGGTCATCGTGCTGCTGATCAGACTGCGCAGCCATGGCGGACTGCACGGCCGGGCGCGCTTCGCCGGGCTGCTGGAACTGGCCAGGACGGGCTTCCTGGGCGCCGGCGGCACCGGCATTGTCGTCGGCCGCCTCGGAGGCAAGCTGCTGCGCCTGTCGGGGCAACAGTCGGTGATCCTGGCCGCGCCCACCCGTTCGGGCAAGGGCGTTGGCGTCGTCGTGCCCAACCTGCTCGACTACCGCGAATCGGCGGTGGTGCTGGATATCAAACAGGAGAACTTCGATCTGACCTCGGGCTGGCGCCGATCCATCGGCCACGAGGTCTATCTGTTCAATCCGTTCGCCGCTGACGGGCGCACGCACCGCTGGAATCCGCTGTCGTACGTGTCCGCAGACGCCGCGATGCGGGTATCGGACCTGCAGTCGATCGCCGCGATGCTGTATCCCGACAACGACGAGCGCGACCGCTTCTGGAGCGGGCAGGCGCGCAACGCCTTCCTCGCTTTCACGCTGTACCTGTTCGAGCAGGCAGACGACGAAGTGCGCAGTCGCCGGCAGGTCACGGCCACGCCGACGCTGGGCCGGGTATTGCGGCTGTCGGCGGGCGACGGCGGCGAGCTGCGTCAGGCGCTGCAGCGTCTGGCCGACGCGCCCTTCCTGACCCAGCCGGCGCGCACCGCGTTCTCCGGGCTGCTCTCGCAGGCCGACGTCACCTTCGCCTCGATCATGGCTTCGTTCCGCGAGCCGCTCAACGCCTGGCTCAACCCGGTCCTGGACCAGGCCACCAGTGGCGACGACTTCCGCCTCGACGACGTGCGACGCCGGCGCATGACCATCTACGTCGGCATCCAGCCCGACAAGCTCGCCGAAAGCCGGCTGGTCGTGAACCTGTTCTTCAGCCAGCTGATCAACGCCAATACCAGGACCTTACCCTCGAGCGACCGCGCGCTACGCCACCAGTGCCTGCTGCTGATGGACGAGTTCACGTCCATCGGGCGGGTGGACATCATCGCCAGGGCGGTCGCCTACATGGCCGGCTACAACCTGCGGCTGCTGCCGATCGTGCAGTCGATCGCGCAGCTCGACGCGGTCTACGGCAAGGAACACGCACGCACCATCCTCACCAACCACGCGCTGCAGATCGTCTTCGCGCCACGCGAGCAGCAGGATGCCAACGATTATTCGGAAATGCTCGGCTACACCACGGTGCGCCGGCGTGCCCGCACGCGTGCGCACGGCCAGGGGCGCACGGTTTCGGACAACGAGGTGCTCGAGCGCCGCGCGCTGATGCTCCCGCAGGAGCTCAAGGCGCTGGGGCCGGACAGGCAGATCCTGTTCTACGAAGGCCTGGCCCATCCGGTGCTGTGCCGCAAGATCCGCTATTACCGCGACGCCCATTTCCGAAGACGGCTGCTGCCGCGCGTCGAGGTTCCAGCGCTCGCCAGGGTCGCGCAGCAGCCCGCAGCGACGGACGCGGCCCCGCGCGCTGCCGCGTCCGCTGCCTGCGTCGGGGACGCGCCGGCGGCCTGATCCACCGGGAACGGCACCGCACGATGCATCCCTGCCGCGTGCGCGGTGCACTGCGGTTGCCCGGAGGCGCCAGCGGACCTGCCGCGCCTCCCGCGATCGGGCGGCGGCGGCGCGGCGGCCCCGTTATAGTCGTCCTTCCCCCCCCTTTCCGATAACTGCATGACACTTCGTCTGCGGATGTTCCGGCCGGCCATCGCGGCGGCGCTCGCCACCTCGACGCTGGCACCGGTCGCGGCTGCGCCCGGCCCCGCACTTGACCCCGGGCTGCGCGCCTCGCAGCCCGACGCGGGCGCGATCGCCTCACCGGTCGTGGTGCCGCTGGACGCGGCCACGCTCGCCGCGCTGCCGCGCGAGCCGGTGACCCAGCACATGCCCAAGGGCCCGATCCACTGCGAGGGCGTGCCGCTGGTGGCGCTGCTGCGCGCCGGCGGCGCGATGCCGCCGGGCCGGCTGCCGCCCGCCCATCTGTCCCGCTACGTGGTGGCCGACGCACGCAACGGTGGCCGGGTGCTCTTCTCGCTGGCTGAGCTCGACCCGGAGACCGGCGGGCGCGAGGTGTTCGTGGTCGACCGCTGCGACGGCAAGCCGCTGCCGGCCGAGGATGGTCCGCTGCGACTGCTGGTGCCCGGGGACGCACGGCCGGCGCGCGCCCTGCGGCAGCTCGAGGCACTGACCGTGGTGGTCGCGCCTTGAACGCGGTCCGGCGGCGCTGGCCGGGGCTGCTGGCGGGCCTGTCGCTGCCGTTGCTGCTGGCCGCCTGCGGGCAGCGGGACGCGGCGCCGGCAGAGGCCGATGCGGCTGCGCCGCCGCTCGCGGTGTTCGCCGCGGCCAGCCTCATGGAATCGCTGGATGCGGCGACGGCGGCATTCGAGCAGGCCAGCGGGCAGCCGGTGCAGGTGACCTATGCCGGCAGCCCTGCACTGGCGCGGCAGATCGCACAGCATGCGCCGGTCGACGTGTTCATCTCCGCCGACAGCGAGTGGATGGACTGGCTGCAGCAACGCGGCCTGGTCGACCCGGCTTCGCGCGTGGATCTTCTCGGCAACCGCCTGGTGCTGATCGGGCCGGCAGACGGCGCCACCGCCGTGACCCTGGCGCCCGGCACCGACCTGCGGCCCCTGCTCGGCGGCGACGGCCGCCTGGCGCTGGCGATGACCGACAGCGTGCCCGCGGGCAGGTACGCGAAGGCCGCGCTGCAGTCGCTGGGCATGTGGGAGGCGCTGCAGCCGCGACTGGCCGAAGCGGAGAACGTGCGCGCCGCGCTGCTGCTGGTGGCGCGCGGCGAGGCGCCGCTGGGGGTGGTCTACGCCAGCGACGCGCAGGCCGAGCCGCGGGTGGCGGTACTGGCCACGTTCCCCGCGGATTCGCATCCGTCCATCGTCTATCCGGCGGCACGGGTGCGGGCCAGCGGGCATCCGCAGGCGCAGGCCCTGCTCGACTGGCTGGCGACCCCCGAGGCCGACGCGATCTTCCGTCGCCATGGCCTGGCGCCGCGCTGATGGGCACCGCGCTGTTCACGCCGGCGGAAACCACGGCCATCGCGCTGAGCCTGAAGGTGGCCGTGACCGCATCGCTGGCCAGCCTGCCGCCCGGCATCGCCGTGGCCTGGCTGCTGGCGCGGCGGCGCTTCTTCGGCAAGGGGCTGGTGGATGCGCTGGTGCACCTGCCGCTGGTGCTGCCGCCGGTGGTGGTGGGCTATGCACTGCTGGTGGTGTTCGGCCAGGGCGGCCCGCTGGGGCGGATGCTGTCGGAATACCTCGGCATCACCCTGGCGTTCCGCTGGACCGGCGCCGCACTGGCCAGCGCGATCATGGGTTTCCCGCTGCTGGTGCGGGCGATCCGCCTGGCGATCGAATCGGTCGACCAGCGGCTGGAGCGCGCCGCGTCCACCCTGGGCGCCAGCCCGCTGCGTGTGTTCTTCACGATCACCCTCCCGCTGGCCTGGCCGGGCCTCGTCGCCGGCATGGTGCTGGCCTTCGCCAAGGCGCTGGGCGAGTTCGGCGCGACCATCACCTTCGTGTCCAGCATCCCCGGCCAGACGCGCACGCTGTCCTCGGAAATCTACGGGCTGATGCAGGTGCCGGGCGGCGAGGCCGGCATCTGGCGGCTGGCGCTGGTGGCGGTGGCCATCTCGCTGGCGGCGCTGCTGGCGTCGGAATGGCTGGTGCGCCGCAGCCGCCGCGAGGAGCGCGACTGATGCTCGACATCGACGTGATGCTGCGCCGGGGCAGCTTCCAGCGCCAGGTGCGGATCGTCGAGGACGCGCGGGTGCTGGCGCTCACCGGCCCCTCGGGCGCGGGCAAGACCTCGGTGCTCAACGCCATCGCCGGCCTGCTGCGGCCGGCGTCGGGACGGATCGCGATCGACGGACGCGTGCTGTTCGACAGCGCCGCGCGCATCGACATCCCCACCCACCGGCGCCGCATCGGCTACGTCTTCCAGGACGCGCGCCTGTTCCCGCATCGCGACGTGCGCGCCAACCTGCTGTACGGCCGCCACGCCGTGCGCGGCGCCGCGGTGTCGTTCGAACTCGACGCGGTGGTCGAACTGCTGGGCATCGGCGCGCTGCTGCGGCGGCGCCCGGCCAACCTCTCCGGCGGCGAGGCGCAGCGCGTGGCGATCGGGCGCGCGCTGCTGTCGCAGCCGGCGATCCTGCTGTTCGACGAGCCGCTCTCGGCGCTGGACCAGGCGCGGCGCGAGGAACTCATTCCCTGGCTGCAGCGGGTGCGCGACGAGGTGCGCCTGCCGATGGTCTACGTCAGCCACACCGAGGACGACGTGCGCCGCATCGCCCAGGCGGTGCACGTGCTGGGCTGAGCACGCCGCGTTCGCACCGCGCATCGCAGGCTGCAGGCCCGTACAGGCCAGCGAGGTCGCGATGAAGCCGGTCCGCAAGCAGGAGGTTCCACCCGACAAGGTCCGCCGCTGGCTGGAGCCCGGGCCCGTGCTGCTCCTGGCCACGGCCTGGAAGGACGAGCGCGCGATCATGACGCTGGGCTGGCACATGATGCTGGGATACGACCTGGTGGGCACCTACATCTGGCACGCCAACCGCAGCCACGCGCTGGCGCGGCGCAGCCGCGAATGCACGCTCAACCTCCCCACCGCCGCGCTGCTGGATACGGTGGTGCGGATCGGCAACTGCTCCAGCCGCGAAGGCGACAAGTTCGAGCGTTTCGACCTGGCCGCCGAGGCCTCGCAGCAGGTGTCGGCGCCTTCGATCGGGCAGTGCCACGCCAGCTTCGAATGCCGCCTGCACGAGACCCGCATCACCGCCGACTATCCGCTGTTCGTCTGGCGCGTGGTGCGCGCGCGCGTGGCCCGGTCGCCGAAATGGCCGCGCACCGTCCACTACCGTGGCGAGGGGCGCTTCATGTGTTCCGGCGAGGAGGTCTCGCGGCGGCGGCTGTTCAGGCCCGACATGCTGGACGAGTAGGTCCCCCTCTCGCCCGGCCGCCCGCGTCCTTCCGGAACGCTGTGGCGCCAGCTCGTTGCCCCGGCCGCCGCGGGCGCGGGCGTATCATGGCGCGATGAGCACGAAGGCCGACCGCATCCATGCCGCCCTGCAGGCCCTGTCCCCGTCGCATCTCGAGGTGCTGGACGAGAGCCACATGCACAGTCGCGGGCTGGAAACGCATTACAAGGCCGTGGTCGTGGGCGAGGCCTTCGCCGGCAAGCGCGCCGTGCAGCGCCACCAGCTGGTCTATCGCACGCTCGGGCCGCTGATGCAGGAGATCCACGCCCTGGCCCTGCATACCTACACGCCACAGGAGTGGGCGCAGACGGCCGCCGCGCCCCATTCGCCCACCTGCCGGGGCGGCAGCAAGCACGACAGCGCCACGCGCTGACGGCGTCGCGCGGGGTGGAACGCCCGGCACGACCCGTCGTCAACGAACGCGGCGAGCGCCTGCTCGCCTGCCACCGGGCGCGGGCCCCCGCCCTTCCGGTGCGGGCGCACTTCGCGCTGGCGCTGATCGGCATCTGCATGTCGTGCTGGTGCGCAGCACCCGCCGCGGCGTCCGGGAGCTTCCCGGCGGGCGGATCGACCGGGGGAGTCGGCGCGCGACGGCGCGCTGCGCGAACTGCAGGAAGAAGCGGGCAACCGCAGCGCGCGCCTGTCGCTGCGCGGCTGGATCGTGATCGGATCCGGTCAGGCGGGACCAACCCGCATGCTCACCGGCGCGGTCTTCGCCGCCGAGGTCGATGGCCCCGACGGCGGCGGTGCCGGTCGATGAAATCGCGACCGCGGCGGAGTGGCGGAGCGACGCACTTCCGCCCGGCACCCCGGCCATCGATGCCTGGCTGGTCGCGCGGTTGGCGAAGCCGGAATGAAAAAGGGCGCCGGAGCGCCCCTTCAAACACAACACGCCGGCGCGCCGATCCGGCGCGCCGCTACAACGCCTTCGCCGCGGCGACCACGGCATCGACCGTGATGCCGAAGTGCTTGTACAGCTCGCCGGCGGGGGCACTGGCGCCGAAGCTGTCGATGCCGATGACGGCGCCGTCCAGACCGACGTACTGGCGCCAGAAGCCGGTGACGCCCGCCTCCACCGCCACCCGCTTGCGCACCGCGCGCGGCAGCACCGACTCGCGATACGCCGCGTCCTGGCGCTCGAACACGTCGGTCGAGGGCATCGACACCACGCGCACGTTCTCGCCCAGCTGCTCGGCGGCCGCCGTGGCCAGTTCCACTTCCGAGCCGGTCGCGATCAGGATGATCTCCGGCGTGCCCCTGGCCTCCTTCAGCACGTAACCGCCGCGCGCGATGTCGCGCACCTGCTGCTCGTCGCGCGGCTGGTGCTGGAGATTCTGGCGCGAGAACACCAGGCACGACGGGCCGTCGCGGCGCTCGATCGCGGCCTTCCACGCCACCGCTGTCTCGACCGCATCGCAGGGGCGCCACACGTCGTTGTTGGGGATGTAGCGCAGCGAGGCCAGATGCTCGATGGGCTGGTGGGTCGGGCCGTCCTCGCCCAGGCCGATCGAATCGTGGGTGTAGACGTGGATGCCCGGCGACTGCATCAGCGCGCCCATGCGCACGGCGTTGCGCGCATAGTCGCTGAACACCAGGAAGGTGGCGTCATAGGGCAGGAAGCCGCCATGCAGCGACAGCGCATTGGCGATCGCGGTCATGCCGAACTCGCGCACGCCGTAGTTGATGTAGTTGGCGTCCGGCGAACCGCCGGTCACCGGCTGGCTGCCCTTCCACAGGGTGAGGTTGGAATGGGCCAGGTCGGCCGAGCCGCCGATCAGTTCCGGCAGCAGGGGTGCGTAGGCCTCGATCGCCATCTGCGAGGCCTTGCGCGAGGCGACCACCGGGCCCTCGGCCTGCAGCTTCGCGATGTAGGCATCGGCGGCCGCGGCGAAGTCCTGCGGCAGCTCGCAGCGCATGCGCCGCTGCAGTTCCGCCGCCTGTTCGGGATACTCGGCCGCATAGCGCTCGACCAGCGCATCCCACGCCGCCTCGCGCTCGGCGCCGGCCTCGGTCGCGCGCCAGGCATCGGCGATGGGCTGCGGCACCTCGAACGGCTTGTGCGACCAGCCCAGGCCCTGCCGCGTGGCTTCGACTTCGTCCTTGCCCAGCGGCGCGCCGTGCGAGGATTCCTTGCCCGCCTTGGCCGGCGAACCGTAGCCGATGGTGGTGCGGCAGCAGATCAGGGTGGGACGGTCATCGTGCTCGAGTGCGGCATCGATCGCGGCCTTGATCCGGTCGGCGTCGTGGCCGTCGACATCGCGGATCACGCGCCAGCCGTAGGCCTCGAAGCGCGCCGGCGTGTCGTCGGTGAACCAGCCTTCGACCTGGCCGTCGATCGAGATGCCGTTGTCGTCCCAGAACGCCACCAGCTTGCCCAGGCCCCAGGTGCCGGCCAGCGAAGCGGCTTCGTGCGAGATGCCTTCCATCATGCAGCCGTCGCCCATGAACACCCAGGTGCGGTGGTCGACGACGTCGAAGCCCGGACGGTTGAAGCGCTGCGCGAGCAGCCGTTCGGCGAGCGCGAGACCGACTGCGTTGGCGAAGCCCTGGCCCAGCGGCCCGGTCGTGGTTTCCACGCCGGGTGTCATGAAGTTCTCCGGGTGCCCGGGGGTCTTCGACTCGAACTGGCGGAAGCGCCTGAGCTCGTCGATCGACAGGTCGTAGCCGGTCAGGTGCAGCAACGCGTACTGCAGCATCGAGCCGTGGCCGTTGGACAGCACGAAGCGATCGCGGTTGGACCACTTGGGATTGCGCGGGTTATGCCTGTGGTAGTCGTTCCACAGCACTTCGGCGATGTCGGCCATGCCCATCGGCATGCCGGGATGGCCGGACTTGGCGGCCTCCACACCGTCGATGGCGAGGAAGCGGATGGCGTTGGCGAGCTCTCTGCGGCTGGGAGTGGTCATGTGCGGACGGGCAGCGATGGGAGTGTCCCCGGAGCCGGGGAGCCGCATTGTCCCATGCCAGGCCGGGCAAGTCGCCCCGGCGCCCGGTGCCCGGTGCTTTCACGCGTAACCGGTGCCGCTGCAACCGTCCTGCCCGCCGGCACGCGTGGTCGCGTCAGCGTGAGGGCGTGTCCGCCCGGATGCCCTCCTCGATATCCGCCTCGCCGCGCGAGACCAGGGCCGCGATGGCGAGGTCGCCGGTGACGTTGACCGTGGTGCGGCACATGTCGAGGAAATGGTTCACGCCCAGCACCAGGCCGATGCCTTCGGGCGGCACGCCCACCATCGCGCAGATCAGCGCTACCACCGGCAGCGAGCCGGAGGGGACGCCGGCCGTGCCGATGCCGCCGAGGATGCACACCAGCATCACCATGAACTGCTCGCCGATCGACAGGTCGACATTGAAGAACTGGGCCAGGAAGATCACCGTCACGCCCTCGAACAGCGCGGTACCGTTCTGGTTGGCGGTGGCGCCGATGGTCAGCACGAAGCGCGAGACCTTGCGCGGCAGCTTCAGGTTCTCGTCGGCCACGCGCAGCGCCGCCGGCAGGGTGGCGTTGCTCGAGGCCGTGGAAAAGCCCATCAGCATCGCTTCCTGCACGGCGCGGAAGAAGGCCAGCGGCGACCAGCCGCCAGCGAAGCGCAGCGCCAGCGAGTAGACCACCACGGTGTGGATGGCCAGCGCGCCGACCACCACCAGCACGAACAGTCCGAGCTTGACCAGCAGGTCCCAGCCGAACAGCACCGCCAGGTTGAACATGAAGCAGAACACGGCATAGGGCGCGAGCCGGATCACCAGGCCAATGAGGGTCATGGAAATCTCGAACAGGCCCTCGATGCCGCGCTTGAGCACCGCCGTCTGCGGGGTCGGGGTCAGCACCAGGCCGACGCCGAACATCAGCGCGAAGAACATCAGCGCCAGGATGTTGGCGTTGTTGGCCGCCGCGCCGATCACGTTCTGCGGCACGATCGACAGCAGCATCTCCAGGCCCGATGGCTGCTGCGCGCTGTCGCGCACGATGGCCTGGGTGCGCTCGGCGCCTTCGGCCAGCAACTGCTGCGCCAGTACCGGGTCCACGCCGGAGCCGGGCCGGAAGACGTTGACCATCACCAGGCCCAGGACCACGGCCACGCCCGACAGCAGGATCGTCCAGGCCAGCGTGCGCCAGCCGATGCGGCCGAGCGATCCGATGTCGCCCATTTCCGACACGCCGACCACGAGTGCCGAGAACAGCAGCGGCACGATCAGCATGAAGATCAGGCTCAGGAACAGCTGCGAGAAGGGCGTGGTGACATAGCGCGTCAGCGCCTGCACCCAGTCCGCGTCCGTGCCGATGCCGTAGTGGACGACCAGGCCCAGCACCAGGCCCGCGAGGAAGCCGATGGCGATCTTCCAGTGCAGCGGCGTGGATGTCCTGGCTCCGCGGGTCGGTTCGCTCATCGGCGCTGTCTCTCGCTGCAAAAACAATCGCCGAGCTTAGCAAAGCGGGCGGTTGGCCCGGCGCCGCCCGGCAGGGAGCGCAGGCGCCGGCCGGTCAGCCCCGCGACCGGTCCGGATACAGCGGCGGCAGCAGCCCGGTGCCCGGCTCGCCCGCCTCCGGCCGGTCGCGCCAGACCGGGCCTTGCGCGAAGCTGGCGCGCAGCGCGGCGCGTGCCGCCGCGACATCGCCCCCTGCCCAGCGCGCCTGTTGCAGGCCCAGCAGCGCCGCCCGCTGGCCCGGCTCGGCGATCTCCTGCGACAGCGCGTCGAGGCTGGGCGCCGGCGGCACCCGCAACGCACACAGGGCGCGCTCGACCTCCGCCAGGTCGCCCACCTGGAGCACGCGCTGCAGCTCGCGCGTGCTGGTGGCGGCCGGTGCCGTCGCCGCCTGCGCCGAGGTGGACCCGGCGACGGCGGGCGGCGCGCGATGCCGGCGGAACCAGGCCAGGGTGGCCAGCCACAGCAGGGCGAAGGCCAGGGCGATCCATGGCCAGGGCCCGGCCTCGCGCGTGGGCATGGCGCCGGCCGCGGTCCCGGGCGCCGCGGCCGCGGCGCGGTCAGCCGGGGCGGGGCTGCCCGGGGCCACCGCCAGTTCGAGCGCGGGCAGCGACGCGGTCCGCGCCACGCCTGCGCGCACGTCCCACCACTGCAGGCGCGGGCCGGGCACCCGCAGCGCGCCGGCGGCCGCCGGCACGAGTGCGAAACGCCGGGTCACCCGCGTGCGCGGGCGCCCGCGCTCGAAACTCTCGTCCACCTGCGCCGGCTCGGCCAGCACCTGGGCCCCGTCGACCGGCGGCAGCTGCAGCTCGGGCAACTGGTTGGCCGCCGCGCCGTCGGCGACGAGTTCGACATCGATGGTCGCCGCTTCGCCCGCGCGCAGCGCCTGCGGGGTGGCGAGATAGCGAAGTTCCAGCCCATGCAGCGGCAGCCAGGGCTGCGGCGCGTCGGCAGGCTGCGGCCGGACCTGCAGGATGCGCGGTGGCCCGTCGGCACGCAGTGCCCGGCGACCGCTGCCGAACATGTCGTCGAAGAAGCCGCCCACGCCGGTGCCTTCGAAGCGCGCGCCGGGGATGGTCAGCGTGCCGCTGCGCTCGGGCACGATCAGGAAGCGGCGTTCGACCACGGTGTAGCGCCGCCCTCCGGCTTCGCGCGTGTACTGCAGGTCGCCGCCGACGCGCTGCATGGCCGCGCCCTCGGGCTCGGGCTGGTCGAGCTGGCCGGAGACCAGCGGCGTGGCGTAGTACAGGCGCAAGGTATAGCCGATCGCCTGCTGCACGTATGGTTCCTGGGCATCGGCCTCGCCTTCGATGAACACCGGCTCCCCGGCCTGGGCCGGCGCGGCCGACCGTGGCGCCACGGTCAGTTGCAGCGGGCCGGTGGACTCGTCGCCCACGCGCAGCGCCGGCACCGTCATCAGGCCCTCCCGGCGCGGCTTCAGCGCGACGGCGAACAGCGCCCGCTCGCGCAGCTGCCCGTTCACGCGTTCCACGCCGCGACTGCTGCTGTGGCCGCTGAGTTCGAAGTCGCGTTCGAGCGCATCGAAGTCGGGCATGCGCGCATCGACCTGGTCGGTCTCGATGTTGAGCGTGGTGGTCTCGCCCACCTCGACACGGTCGCGGTCGAGCCAGGCGCGCGTGGCCGCCTGGACCGGCAGCGCGATGCCGGCGAGCGCGAGGAAGGCGAACAGGGCGGCTCGCAGCCGGCGTGTGAGGTCTGGGCTCATGGCGAGGATCCTCCGCCCTGGCGGCGCTCGTGTTCAAGGCGGAAGCGGGCGCGCAGCAGGCCACCCGGATCGTCGGGCACGCGTCGCAGCCAGGCTTCGGCCGCCTGGCGCCGCTCGCGTTCGGCCTCGGTTTCGGCATGATCGGGATCGCCCTCCACGCGCTCGCCCTGCTCCGCCGGCCGGCCGCCGTCCTCCTGCGCCTGCTGCATGCGCTGCCGTTGTGCCGCATCGGCCTCGGCCTGGCCCTGGCCGTCGCGCCGCTGCGGCGGCGGGCTGGTGGGGACCTGGTCCTCGTCGGCGGGTCCGGCTGGCGATGCACTGCCCGACTCCTGCTCCCCGCCGGACTGCCCCTGCGACGCGGGCGACTGCCCGCCGTCGTCCTGGTTGCTGCCCTCACGCTCGTCGCCACCCTCCGGCCGCTGCCGCGCCTGGCCGCCGCCAGAGGGGGGTTGCCGGCGCAGCGCCGCCTCCACCACCGCACGGTTGGCGATCGCGTCGGCCATGTCCGGACGCTCGCGCAGCGAGACGTCGTAGGCCTCCAGTGCCTCGTCCAGCCGGCCCGCGCGCGCCAGTGCATTGCCGCGGTTGTAGGCGGCATCGGCGCCCGGCAGCGTGCGCCAGGCCTGCGCCGCCTCGTCGTAGCGCCCGGCGCGGTAGGCCTCCAGCGCTGCGCGCGCGCGCGCATGCGCGGCCTGGTCGGCGCGCAGCCAGGCAGTGCCGGCCGGCGCCGGCGCCGGGGCGGCGGCGTGCAATCCGGGCAGCGGCAGCAGCATGCAGGCGGCAAGCACCGCGATGGCGGCGCCGCGGCGGAATGCCAGCAGCGCCAGCAGCATCAGCGGCGGCAGCAGCCACCAGCCCTCGTCGCGCGCGATCCGCGCCTGCCCGCGCACCTGGCCGGCGGCGGCGGGCGTGGCCTCGCCTTCCAGCAGCCGCAGGGCGGCGAGATCCTCGTTGCCGGTGGTCAGGGTGGCGTAGTCGCCGCCGCCGGCCGCGGCCACGCGCTGCAGCGACGCCGCGTCGAGATGGCTTGAACGCAGGCCGCCATCGCGCGCGCGGAAACTGGCCCCGGCAGGTTGGCCCAGGCCCAGCACGGAGACCCGGTAACCGGCGGCGGTCGCGCGCGCCGCCGCAGCCGCGGCCTCTGCATCGGCGGCGTGGCTGAGCAGCAGGATCTGGCCTGTCCCGTGGCCGGCCTGCCGCAGCAGACGCACCGATGCGGCGATCGCGCGCTCGGGCCGATGCCCGTCCAGCGGCATCACATCCGGCGCGAGCGCGTCGAGAAACAGCGCGATGTTCTGCGGATCGGCGGTGAGCGGAGCGACGGTGTAGGCATCGTCGGCGAACGCCACCAGCGCGGTCTCGCCATCCACACGCTCACGCAGCAATGCCGCCAGCTTGGCCCGCGCCTGCAGCAGACGCGACGGCGGCAGGTCGGGGGCCAGCATGGCGTCGGACAGGTCGAGCGCGACCACCAGGGCGTCACCCTGCGATTGCAGCGGGACTTCGGCCTGGCGCCAGCTCGGGCCGGCCAGCGCCAGCACGGCCAGGCTCCAGCCCAGCAGCCGCACCAGCAGGCCGCCCAGGTCGCGGCGGGTGGCGCCCGGCTCGAGCAGATGCGGCAGCAGGTGCGGATCGACGTACTGCCGCCACAGGCTGGCGCGGCGGCGCTGCCACCACCATCCGGCCGCGATCAGGGGCAGCGCCAGCAGCGCCCACAGCCAGCCCGGGCGCAGGAACTGGAGCTGGGCGAGGGCCTCGCTCATGCGCCCTCCCCTTCCGCCCGCGACTGCCCCAGCCGCTGGCCCCGGGCCGGGCCGGGCCTGGGGGCCAGCGCGAGCAGCGCCACCAGCAGCGCGGCGGCCAGCGGCCAGGGATAGCGTTCGACCATGGGCCGCAGGCGCTCGCCGGGCTGGGCCACCGGCTCGATCCGGTCGATCTCGGCGTAGATGCCGGCCAGCTCGTTGGCATCGCGCGCGCGGAACGCGCGCCCGCCGGTGGCCTCGGCGATGCGGCGCAGCGCGTCCTCGTCGATCTCCGCCTCCGCGTCGGGCAGGCGGATGCCGAACAGGGTCCGCGTGTCCTCCCCGCCGAAGGCGATGGTGTGGATACGGACGCCCTGTTCGCGCGCCAGGGCGGCCGCCTTCATCGGATCGAGCTGACCGGCGGTGTTGACCCCGTCGGTGAGCAGCACCAGCACCTGCGTGCCCGGCTGGTCGCGATCGCCGCGCGCCGCGCGCAGGCGCTTCACGGCCAGGCCGATCGCATCGCCGATCGCGGTCTCGCGACCGGCCAGGCCCACCACGCTGTCGAGCAGTTGCAACCGCACGCTGTCGCGGTCGCGCGTGAGCGGGGTCAACGCGTAGGCGCGCTGGCCGAACACGATCAGGCCGACGCGGTCGCCTTCGCGCCGCTGCAGGAAGTCGGCGATGACCGCCTTGGCCGCGGTGAGCCGGTCGACCAGGTTGCCGCCCAGGCGCATGTCCTGTTCCCCCATGCTGCCCGACAGATCCACCGCCAGCATCAGCTCGCGGCCGGAAGCGGGGGCCTGCAGCAGTTCGCCGGGCTGCTGCGGACGTGCGGCCGCCAGGCACAGCAGGCACCAGGCCAGCAGCGCCAGTCGCGGCATCCCGCGCGCGGTCGCGTTATCGCCCGGCTGCGCGAGACGGTCGAGCCGTGCGCCCCAGGGCACCCGCAAGGCAGGCAGTGCCTGTCGCACCGGCGGCAGCAGGCGTCGGGCGAGCCAGGGCAGGGGCAGCGCCAGCAGCATCCACGGCCAGGCCAGGTGCGGCAGTTGCCCGATCCATTCCGGCAGCGTCGCGCTCATCGTCGCGCCTGCATCCAGTCGACGAACCTGGCGCGCGCGACCGGACGCAGCGCCTCGACCTGGGCCGCCTCCAGGTCCGGCCGGAACGCGCCGTCGAGCAGGACCCTGCCCACGCCCGACGAGAACAGCGGTTGGTCCAGCCCCCGGTCCAGCAATTGCAACCAGGCCGCGCCTTCCAGCGCGGCGGCGTCAGGCGCCTGGCGCCTGGCCGCGCGGCGCAGCAGGGCCGACATGGCAGCCACCTGGCCCGGCAGCGTGTCGGCCGCCGCCACCGCCGCGTCGAACAGCTCGCCGGCGCGGCGCCGATCGCGCGCACGCCGCCAGCGCAGCCACAGCAGGGCCGCGACGACCAGCAACACGAGGGCCGCCACGACCCACCAGCCAGGCGCCGGCGGCCACCAGGGCGGCGGCACCGGTTCGTGCACGTCGCGCAGCGGCAGCTGCGCCGGACTCATGGACGCGCCCCGCTGGGTCCGTCGCCGAGCAGCCAGGACTGGCTCGCCGCATCGGCCGGCAGCAGGCTGGCGCGCACGCCGCGTGCGCGCAGCCGGGCGACCGCCTGCTCGGCCGCTTCGGGAAAGACTTGAAGCCATCGACGACGCTGCGCCGGGTCGGACAGGTCCGGCTGCACCCGCCGCCCGGCACTGGACAGGGGTAGTGGCTGCGGCGGCGGATCGTGTTCCAGCGGATCCTCGATCAGCACCACCACGGCTTCGTGGTGCATCGCCAGCGCCGGCCAGGTCGCCTCGGGCACGCCCTCCAGGCTGCCTGCATCGGCCAGCACCACGATCCGGGAACCCGGCCGCAGCAGGCGCCTGGCGCGCGAAAGCGCTTCGGCAAGGCCGGCATCGTCCTGCGGCGGGTGCGAATACCAGCGCACCAGCGCATCGAGTACACGCAACGCGCCGCGGGCGCCGCCGGCCGGCGCGATCAGGGGTTCGGCCGAACTGCCGCGCAATGCCGCGACCCTGTCGCCGTCCGCGACCGCGGCCCAGGCCGCGACCGCTCCGGCGCGCGCGGCCTGCACCGACTTGAAGCGCACGCGCGTGCCGAAATACAGCGCTGGCGAGGTGTCGGCCACCAGCAGGGTCAGCCGCTCGCGTTCGGCCTGGAACAGCTTGGTATGCAGGCGACCGCTGCGTGCGGTCAGGCGCCAGTCCACGTGCCGCGCGTCGTCGCCGCGCGCGTACTCGCGCGATTCCGCGTACTCCATTCCGCGCCCGCGCTGCGGCGACGGCGCCTGCCCGCTTGCACCGTGGCGGCCGCGCCGCGGCGGACGGCGGACCCGCGCCACCTCACGAAGGGCGACCAGTTCGACCAGCGTGGGCACGACCCCGTCACCCATCGCGGCGGGCCCGGCATCGGCATGGGTGTTGGTGCGCGTCGACATGACGGTGGGGGCCGGTGCCGGCGTCAGGGCAGCGGCACGCGATCCAGCAGGCCGGCCACCAGCCGCTCGCCATCCCAGCCTTCGGCCGTCGCCTCGTAGCTGGGCAGCACACGGTGGCGCAGCACGTCCGGCGCCACCTCGCGCACGTCGTCGGGCGTAACGAAGTCGCGCCCGGCCAGCCAGGCACGCGCACGCGCGCAGCGTTCCAGCGCGATCGATCCACGCGGACTGGCGCCCCAGGCGATGCGGCGGTCGAGCGCGGGGTCGTAGCGTGCCGGATCGCGCGAAGCCAGCACCAGTTCCACGAGATAACGCTCCACCGCCGGCGCCAGGTGCAGGTCGAGCACGGCGGCACGGGCCGCGAACACGTCCTGCTGCGGCATCCGCTGCGGCACCTGCACCTGCTCGCGCAGTCCGTCGCGGGCGCGCCCGCGCGCCAGGCGCAGGATCTGGGTCTCGGTGCCGGCTTCCGGATAACCGATGCGCACATGCATCAGGAAGCGGTCGAGCTGCGCCTCGGGCAAGGGGAAGGTGCCCTCCTGCTCGATCGGATTCTGCGTGGCCATCACCAGGAACAGCCGCGGCAGCGCATACGTCTGGCGGCCCACCGTGACCTGGCGCTCGCCCATCGCCTCGAGCAGGGCCGACTGCACCTTCGCCGGGGCGCGGTTGATCTCGTCGGCCAGCAGCAGCGAGTGGAAGATCGGCCCCGGGACGAACTCGAAGCGCGCCTCCTGCGGCCGCCAGATCTCGGTGCCCGTCAGGTCGGCCGGCAACAGGTCGGGCGTGAACTGCACGCGGGCGAAATCGGCCTCCACGCGCGCCGCCAGCGCGCGGATCGCGGTGGTCTTGGCCAGGCCCGGCGCGCCCTCCACCAGCAGGTGGCCGTCGGCGAGCAGCGCGATCAGCAAGCGCTCCACCAGTCCAGCCTGGCCGACGATCTCGGCGGAGAGCTCGTCGCGCAGCGCCGAGAAGGCGGCGTGCAGGCGGGGCGTGTCGTCGCGGGCAGTATCCATCCGGGGGCCTGGGCCAGAGCTTGAACCGGCATTGGACCAGACTTGCGGCCGGACCGTTCAGTCCCGCCGCTTTCCGGACAGGCAGCGCACAGCCAGGCGGTGCCGTCGAAACGAAAACGGGGCCCGATCGGGCCCCGTTTCCTTGCGTCCTGCGTCGTTCAGTTCACGCGTTGCGCGACGCGCAGCACCTTGGGCGTGACGAAGATCAGGAGTTC
>Ga0233369_1000161_pt1 | contig 34788 bp, 27 predicted proteins | sample ElkDunMinimDraft_26_FD_191537 | JGI IMG/M metagenome (GOLD analysis project Ga0233369, IMG submission 191537) | Fecal eukaryotic communites from dung pellets of Tule Elk in California, USA - Elk Dung D16 | ecosystem: Host-associated > Mammals > Digestive system > Large intestine > Fecal | place... | reverse complement strand
AAGCGGCGGCCGGCGCATCCGGCCGGCCATCGGGCGCATCGTGCCCGACCTGCGGGCGGGCGTTCACCGGTGGACGCGGGTGTCGCGCTCCGTTCGCGTGCTGGCCCGCCACACGCCACCCGCCACCCGCCACCCGCCACCGTCGCCGTCGCCGTCGCCGTCGCCGTCGCCGTCGCCGTCGCCGTCGCCATCGCCTGGCGCCGCGCAGCGCCTCATGCCTGCCTCGCCGCGCCCCGCACGAACACGGGGCTGCGGCACCTTACAGGCGGTGCTGCTGCATCAACCGGTAGAGCTTCAGCCGCAGGCGCAGCAGCGGCTGCGTCACGCGCGCCGGCATGCGCACGCTGGCGCGGCGATGGCGGATCGGTACCGGTGTGGCCGCGGTGGTCGCTGCCGGCTCCGGCGCCGGATTACCGGTGCGCAGGTTGGACAGAGCGGGCTCGGGGACCCGCCGCCCCGGCGCGGATGCGGTCGCTACGGCCACGCCGGCACCGGCGAAGATGCCCAGCGGGCTGTAGCCGCCGTAGCCGGGGAAGACCTCGCCGGTCCGGGCATTTCCCATGCGCGCCTGCAGCAGTTCGGTGAAGACCCGCCGGAAGTCGGTAGTCACCGGGACATCGCCGAAGTGGGGCGACAGGATCTCCGGGTGCAGGCCGGCCCAGCTGCCGTAGAAGCGGCGGCCGTTCACCGGGCCGCCCATCACCAGCAGCGGATTGCCGTAGCCGTGGTCGGTGCCCCCGCTGCCGTTCTCGCGCACGCGTCGGCCGAACTCGGACTGCACGACGACGGTCACCCGCCCCATCTGGCCGCTGCCGGCCAGTTCGCCGTAGAAGGCCGCAAGCGCCTGCGACAGCTCGCCCACGCGGCCATGGAAATAGCCGCCGCCGGCATTGCCCTGGCTTTCGTGCGTATCCCAGCCGCCGACATCGACCGCCGCATAGCGCAGGCCGACGTTGAAACGGATCGACTGCGCCACCGTCCACAGCTGGCGCGCGAAGGTGGAGGTCGGCCACGCGGCGGGCAGGGTGCCGGTGTAGGCCTGCTGGCCGATGGTGCGCAGCGCGGCATTGGCGGCGCGGCCGCTGTGCTCGATTCCGACATTGCCCTCCCACATCTGGGCCAGCGTCTCGTTGACGCCGCGGAAGCCGGCCGGCGCGCCGTCGCGCGCACGCTGCCATGCCCAGGAGCCGCCGTTGAGGTCGAAATCGGTCGGGCTGCCCATGGTCAGGGCCTGGGTGGCGCCCAGCAGGTTGGCCGGCAGGCGGCTGTTGACCGCCAGTGCCGGCATGAGCACCGACGAAGATGCGCCCGGATGCGTGGCCCATGCGCGTGCCAGCCAGCCGGTGCCGCTGCCCTTGTTGCCGGGGGTGCCGAAGTCCAGGTATTGCTGGGCGTCGAAGTGGCTGCGCGTCACCGTGGACTGCATGCCGCAGCAGTGCACGATGGCCAGCCTGCCGTCGGCCCAGATGTCGCGCAGTCCGCTGGCGGCCGCGTGCAGGCCGAAGCCGGTCGCCGCACCGTTGGCCAGGGTGAGCGGCAGGGCCGCGTTCTCGCCGCTGACCGGCACCCGGATGTCCGGCCGCGCCTGCTCGTAGTAGGTGCGGTCGTTGCCGGACAGCGGGACGACGAGGTTCAGCCCGTCGATCCCGCCACGCAGGAATACGTGGACGACGGTGTCGTAGCCGTTGGCCGCGGCATGCGCGTCACCGCCGAAAAACAGCGCCGGGCCGGCGACGCCGGCTGCGGCGGTGGCGCAGCAACCTTTCAGGAAACCGCGGCGATCGAGTTCGATGGTCATGGTCTCGTCCTCAGCGGCTCAGGAATTCGGGCGACATCAGGATCAGCGAGACCATGCTGCGCAGCCGCTCGTGGTTGTAGTGGCGCTTGAGGTCGTTCTGCGCCCAGATGTTGCCGTCCTCGATGACATAGGTCGCCGGATCTCCGTTCTGGGCCATGAACCGGCGCAGCACGTCGAGGCGCTGGGCCGTGGGCTGGTAGCCCAGGATGCGCCGGCACCAGAACTCGACCAGGCGATTGGCCGTCCACTGCGCGGGCGCGAGGCCGGCGCGGGTGAGTTCGAGGATCGGCAGCAGCTTGCCGTTGCCGGCGACATTGTTGGCCTCGGTGAGCCAGTTCTGCAGCTTCCACGTCATGCCGAAGCTGTTGGCGCCGGACCAGGCGGTGGCGACGTCCGGATAGCCGTTGGGCGCGGCCCAGTCGTAGGGCTGGTGCCCGGTGAAGCCCATTCGCCAGTTGAGGTCGTTGCTGCGGTTCTCGTCGAAGGTATAGGTCCACTGGCAGCCGAGCACGCGCAGCGTCGCGGCCACCGCCTCGAACGGGCGCCTGACCTTGCGCCCCCATGCATGCTGGGCGTGGTCGGACAGCAGGATATGGCGCAGCGTGCGCCTGATCTGGTCGGGCGCGCGCCAGTTGTCGCGGAACACCGTTGCCGCGCTGTCGACCAGGGCCTGCGGCGCGTCGTCGGCCACGAACCGTCGCACCAGCTTGCGGCAGATGAACTTCGCCACGCGCGGATGGCTGGCGATCCGGTCGAGGATGTCGCGGCCGTCCTGCAGCGCCGGACGCTCGGGATAGATGAAGCGTCCGAGCACGAATTTCGGTCCGGAGTCGTGCCAGTCGGCGTGGTAGTAGAACGTGCCGTCGTCCTTGCCGGCGTGGGTGAATTCCCAGTGGTTGTTGTTGATCGTCCAGCCGGTGAACGCGGCTGCGGTCTCGTAGACGTCGATGTCGGTGTAGCCGATCGGGTAGGCCGGGTCTTCCGGGCAGGGCGGGACCTCGAAGGGATCCATGAAGCCCAGGTAGTTCTCGGCGCCGAAGGTGTGCAGTTCCAGAAGTTCGCGCGCGAAGTTCTCGTTCGGGCCGGAGCGGCGGTTGGACTTGTTGTCCAGGTAGATCATCATCGCCGTGCTGCGCGCCACGTCCTCGAGCATCTTGCGGAAGTTGCCGAAGGCATTGGCGCGGATCACCTCGCGGTCGTAGTGGCCATAGACCGGGCAGCAGTCGTAGTCGCTGACCATCACGTTGAAGTGGTCGTGCCAGAACGCGGTGGCGACCTCGAACAGCTGCCGCCTGGAGAACACCGCGCGCACCAGGGCCTCGCGCTGCACCTCGCTGCCGGGGCGCATGCGCACCGCATATTCCACCTCGGCGCGCACGTGCTGCGACCACTGCTGCGTCAGCGTCTTGCCCAGCGTGGTGTAGCCGGCGCCGGCCAGGCGTGTGGCCACGGCCGCATCGTCGATGGAGGCCGGATCGAGCTGGCGGTCGACCCATGCGGTCAGCCGCGCACTGTCGCTGCTACCCAGCCCGTTGAACTCGGCGAGGGATTCGGGCGTGGCGCCATAGCTCATGTTGTTGAGCACGCGCACCGCGAAAGGCGGCGCGGGCAGCGTGAGCAGGCGCCCGATGGAGGCCTTCTCCATCCCGGACGCGGCCGTCCCGGCGCCGGCGCGATGTTGTTCCCGCGCGGGCTGGAAGCGTGGCGGCCGGGCAAGCCGGTAGCGCTGGCGGTGCGCGCGCTCCAGCGCGGCACGCTCCCCCTGGGAGAGGCCTGGGTGCATGGCAGTGTCCTTGGTGGTCCCCTGCGCGGAGATTAGCCACGCGCCACGGCCCCGGTTGTGACCGTTCACACATTACCGATCCAGTACGGTCCGGGTGCCCCATGCAAGCCGGTGGCATGCGCATGCGGGATGGATGGACGCCGCACGAGACGCGCACGATCGTGGCCGATCCGGCTTGCCGCGCCGCCACTGCCCGCGCGCGCCGGCGTGCGCGGCGACGGCGGAGCGACCGCCGTGCGCTGCGGCGCGGGCGCGCCGACGAGCGCTCAGACCAGGCCGGTCGCGTAGAACAGCCCGATGATCACGAATACCGCCGCGGTCTTGATCAGGGTGATGGCGAAGATGTCCTTGTAGGACTGCCGGTGGGTCAGGCCGGTGACCGCGAGCAGGGTGATGACCGCGCCGTTGTGCGGCAGGGTATCCATGCCGCCCGAGGCCATCGAGGCGACGCGGTGCAGCACCTCCATCGGGATGCCGGCGGCATTGGCGTTGGCGATGAAGGTCTCGGCCATCGCCGCCAGGGCGATGCTCATGCCGCCCGAGGCCGAGCCGGTGATGCCGGCCAGGGCGGTGACCGTCACCGCTTCGTTGAGCAGCGGATTGGGGATCGCGGCCAGCGCGTTGGCCACCACCAGGAAGCCGGGCAGCGCCGCGATCACCGCGCCGAAGCCGTATTCGGAGGCCGTGTTCATTGAAGCCAGCAGCGCGCCACCGATGGCGTTCTTAGTGCCTTCGGCGAAGCTGGAGAACACCGGCTTCCAGGCGAACACCAGGATCGTGGCGATGCCCACCAGCAGCGCGCCCTGCACCGCCCAGATCGCGGCGATCTTCGGCACTTCCTGCACCACCGGCGCGGCATTGCCGACCACCGCGGGAATGAACTCGTAGCTGTCGCCGTACAGGCGCGGGATCAGGCGCGTGAACAGCAGGTTGCTCAAGCCCACCATCAGCAGCGGCAGCAGCGACACCAGCGGATTGGCCAGGCGGTCGCCGGCGAAGGGCGCCGGCTCGTTGAGCAGGGTGGCCGGATCGCCATAGCCCTCGCCTGCCAGGTGCGCGGCGCGCCGGCGCGATTCCAGGTAGAGCATGCCCACGATCAGGATGAACACCCCGCCCAGGGTGCCCAGCACCGGCGCGGCCCAGGCGGTGGTGCCGAAGAACGCGGTCGGGATGATGTTCTGGATCTGCGGCGTGCCGGGCAGGGCGTCCATGGTGAAGGTGAATGCGCCAAGGGCGATGGTGCCGGGGATCAGCCGCTTGGGAATGTCGCCCTGGCGGAAGAGTTCGGCGGCGAAGGGGTAGACCGCGAACACCACCACGAACAGCGACACGCCGCCGTAGGTGAGCAGGGCGCAGACCAGCACGATGGCGAGCATGGCGCGCTGGGCGCCGACCACGCGGATGGTGGCCGCCACGATCGATTTGGAGAAGCCCGAGATCTCGATCAGCTTGCCGAACACCGCGCCCAGCAGGAACACCGGGAAGTACAGCTTGAGGAAGCCGACCATCTTGTCCATGAACAGGCCGGTGAACATCGGCGCGACCAGTGACGGATCGCTGAGCAGCACCGCGCCCATCGCCGCGATCGGCGCGAACAGGATCACGCTGTAGCCGCGATAGGCCACGAGCATCAGGAAGCACAGCGCGCCAAGAACGATCAGGAAATCCATCGGCCAAGTCCTTGCGGCGCACTGCGCCTCGATACCGGCGGCCAGTGTCCGGGGGCGGGCAGGGCAGGCCCATTGTCCGAAGGTACGATGCCCGCGACGGCCCCACTCCCTAGTCTTGCCAGCGGGCGGCGATCGTGCCGCAGCTTCATGCCTACCCTTGGGAGGGGTTACCGATGTCGCATGTTTCCATGAAGTACAGCACCCTGAGCCTGGCCATCGCACTGGCGACCCTGGCGCCGGCGGCCATCGCCCAGGACGTGCAGGCCGCGGCGCCATCGCCGGCGGCGCAGGCCACGACCCTGGACGCCGTGCAGGTCACCGCGCGCCGCCGCACCGAGTCGATCCAGGACGTGCCGGTCGCGGTCACCGCCTTCGGCGAGGAGCAGCTCAAGGACCTGCAGGCCAGCAACATCGACGGGCTGCAGGGCGCGGTGCCCAACCTCAACATCGTGCAGGGCCGCGGCTCCTCGAACACGGTCAACGTCTTCATCCGCGGCATCGGCCAGCCCGACTCGCTGCAGACCTTCGACCCGGGCGTGGGCATGTACGTGGACGATGTCTACTACTCGCGCATCAACGGCGCGCTGTTCTCGCTGTTCGACGTGCAGCAGGTGGAAGTGCTGCGCGGCCCGCAGGGCACGCTGTACGGCAAGAACTCCACCGGCGGCGCGATCAAGATCACCACCCGCAACCCGCTCGAGAACGAGGGCGGCGGGGTGGAGCTGGGCACGGGCAGCTTCGGCCGCACCGACGCGCGCTTCTACCTGGGCCAGCCGATCAGCGACACCGCCGGCTTCAGCATCGCGGGTGCGTGGCTGCGCAACGACGGCTACGTCGAGGATCCCTCCACCGGCGAGGACTACAACGGCGAGGACACCCGCGCGGTGCGTGCCAAGCTGGCGCTGCGTCCCTCCGACAGCTTCAGCGCTACGTTCTCGGCCGACTACACCAGGCAGGACAATGCGCTGACGCTGGGCACGCCGACCGCGCCGCTGCTGCGCACCGACCTGGCGCTGGGCACGGTGGTGCTGCACCAGCCGGGCAGCGACAAGTACGACTTCAGGACCCGCACCTCGTTCGGCCCCGACCAGGGCCAGGACATGACCCACAAGGGCCTGAGCGCGAACCTGGAGTGGACCCTGGGCGAGCAGTGGCTGCTCAAGAGCATCACCGCCTGGCGCAAGCTCGACACCAGCTCCTTCATCGACATTGACGCCTCCGAGTGGGAGCTGGGCGATGTGCTGGTGGCGGTGGACCAGGAGCAGCGCAGCCAGGAGTTCCAGCTGCAGTACGACAACGGCCGCGACGTGCAGGCGATCTTCGGCGCCTACTACATGGCCGAGGACCTGCCCTCCTACCAGGAGGCCTACGCCGACGACCTGTTCGCCCTGGCCGGCACCCCGATCAGCTTCCTGCGCACGATCAACGACGACCTGAGCACGCGCAGCGTGGCCGCCTTCGCCCACGTCGACTGGAGCTTCGCACCGACCTGGACGCTGGCCGCGGGCCTGCGCTATTCGCGCGACGAGAAGGACTACTGGCGCACGACCAGCACGTTCTGGGGGCCGGTCTTCGCGGCGCTGAACGAGACCGTGGCCTTCAGCGGCAAGCGCAGCTGGGACGCGTGGACGCCGTCGCTGAGCCTGCAGAAGGCCTTCAGCGATCGCCTGATGTGGTACGCCTCGGCCAACCGCGGCTTCAAGTCCGGCGGCTTCAACGGCCGTGCCAACACCGCGCTGGAAACCACCTCGGCGGTGTTCGATCCCGAGTTCGTCTGGACTTACGAGAGCGGCGTCAAGATGCGCTCGGCCGACGGCCGCCTGACCGCCAACATCGCCGCCTTCCACAGCCGCTACAAGGATTTCCAGGCGCGCGTCTCGGAAGTCCTCAACCCCGGCTCGCCGACCCCGACCTTCTCGTTCCCGGTGCTCAACGCCGCGGAGATGGAAGTCAACGGCATCGAGTTCGAGGGCATGGCGCGGCTGGGCGAGGCCACCACGCTGAGCGGCCAGTTCGGCTGGATGGACGCCAAGTACAAGGCCTTCGACGACCTGCGCACCACCGATCCGGCCAACCCGGCCTACGATCCGGACCTGCACCGGCACGTGCCTTTCTCGCCCGAGGTCACCGCGCGCATCGCCCTGCAGCACAGCTTCCAGCTCGGCGACAATGGCGCCTTCACCCTGGGCGGCGACCTGTCCTACCGCGGCGATACCTGGCTGTCGGTCGACAACCGCGCGGGCCTGATGCAGGAGGCCTACACCGTGGCGGGGCTGTTCGGCGTGTGGGATTCGCCGCAGTACACCTGGCAGGTGCGCGGTGGCGTGCGCAACCTGACCGACGAGCTGTACAAGACCGAAGGCCAGGAGTTCTCGTCGGTGGGCAACATCCAGACCGCGTACTACGCGCCGCCGCGCAACTGGCACCTGTCGGTCCGCTACAACTTCTGAGGCCGGCACCGGCCCCGAGGTCGACGGCAACGGCGGGCGTTCGCGTCCGCCGTTGCCCGTTCCGCGTCCGGCGCGCGGGCGCAACGTGCCTGCGCCACGCGCTATCCTTCGGCGGTTGAAGGAGCGGCGATGGGTGCAGGGGCGACCAACGTGGCGGGCACGGCGCGATGCTGAGCGTCGGCGTGGTCGTATGCGCGGCGCTGGCGTGGCTGGCGCTGCTGTTCGGGACGGCGATCTACGCCGAGCGCCACTCGGGCGTGCTGGCCAGGCACTGGAAGCACGTCTACGCGCTGTCGCTGGCGGTGCACTGCACGTCCTGGACGTTCTACGGCACGGTCACCCAGGCCAAGCGCTACGGCTGGCCGCTGCCGCCGACCTTCGTCGGGGCGATCGCGTTCTACGCGCTCGCCGTGTTCTTCCTGATCCGGCTGGTGCGGCTGGCGCGGGAAACCAACGCCACCTCGCTGGCCGACCTGATCGCCACGCGCCTGGGCAAGGACGCCTGGCTGGCCGCGACCGTCACCCTGGTCGCCGCGCTGGGCGTGATCCCCTATATCGCGCTGCAGCTGCAGGCCATCACCCAGAGCTTCGCCACGCTCACCAGCGGCGCGGGCGCGCAGGCCGCGGGCGTGCCGTCGCCCTGGCGCGATGGCGCGCTCTACGTGGCCCTGGCAATGGCGCTGTTCGCGATCGTGTTCGGCACGCGCCGCGCCAGCGCCACCGAACACAACCGCGGCCTGGTGCTGGCGATCGCCTTCGAGTCGGTATTGAAGCTGCTGGCGATGCTGGCGCTCGGCGCGTTCGTCTGGCTGGGCCTGGACGGCCTGCCGGCGCAGGCCGCGCCGCCCGCACCGGCGCCGGCGGTGGCCGGCGGCTTCATGCCGCTGGTGCTGCTCGGCGCACTGGCGATGTTCATCATGCCCCACCAGTTCCACATGGGCGTGGTGGAATGCCGCGACGACCGCCACGTGCGTACCGCACGCTGGCTGTTCCCGCTGTACCTGCTGCTGATCGCGATCCCGGCGCTGCCGCTGGCGCATGCCGGCGCGCGGTTGCTGGGCGAGCGGGTGCCCTCGGACATGTACGCGCTGGCGCTGCCGCTGGCCGCGGGCAACGACGGCATCGCCCTGCTGGTGTTCCTCGGCGGACTGAGCGCGGCCACCGGGATGGTGGTGGTGGCCACGCTGACCCTGAGCCTGATGATCGGCAACCACTGGTTCGCGCCGGGGCTGCTGCGCGGCGCCTGGTCGCGCGGGCGCGTGGACGACCATCGCCGTGACCTGTTGCTGCTGCGCCGCGCCGGCATCGTGGCGATCATGCTGCTGGGCTGGGCCTACGCGCGGCTGGTGGGCGGCAACGAGGCGCTGGCCGACGTGGGCGCGGTGTCGTTCTCGGCCCTGGCCACCCTGACCCCGGCGCTGGCGTTCGCGGTATGGCGCCCGGCGACGCCGGCGCGCGCGGCGGTCGCCGGAGTGGCGGCGGGCTTCGCGGCCTGGGGCTGGGTGATGCTGCCGCCGATGATCGCGCCGGGCCAGGCCTTCGTGCAGGCCGGTCCGTTCGGGCTGGACTGGCTGGCACCGGAATCGCTGTTCGGCCTCACCGGCTGGAGCCGGCTCGGTCGCGCGGTGGGGGTGAGCCTGTTCGTCGGTACCGCGACCACCCTGCTCATGGCGGGGCTGCGCAGCGCGCCGCACCGCAGCGAGGCGCGCGGCTCCGACCTCCAGACCCTGCGCAACGCCGGCCGCCGCTTCCTGCCGGCGCAACGCGTGGACGAACTGCTGCGCGGCGCGCCCGGCAGCGGCGCGGTGCCGCCGGCGATCGAGTCGGCGCTGGAACGCGAACTGGCCGCGGTGCTGGGCAGCGCCTCGGCGCGCCTGCTGCTCGACGCCGCGCGCCGCGAGGCCGGGCCCGACCTGGACACGGTGGCGGCCATCGTCGGCGAGGCCTCGCAGGACCTGCGCTTCAACCAACGGGTGCTCGAGGCCGCGCTGGAGAACATGAGCCAGGGCATCAGCGTGATCGACAGCGAGCTGCGCCTGGTGGCCTGGAACCGCCGTTACACCGAGCGCTTCGACTACCCCCCGCACCTGCTGCGGGTGGGCGTGCCGATCGGCGAGCTGGTGCGGCACAACCTCGCGCGCGGCCTGCTCGGGGCGGTCGACATGGAGCGCGAACTGGAGCGCCGGCTGGCGCACATGCGTGCCGGCACGCCATACGTGGCCGAGCGGCGTTTCCCCGACGGGACGGTGGTCGAGATCCGCGGCAACCCGATGCCCAGTGGCGGCTTCGTGGCGACGTTCACCGATGTCACCGCGTTCCGCGTCGCCGAGGCCGAACTCAAGCGCGCCAACGAGACGCTGGAGCTGCGCGTGGCCGAGCGCACCGCCAGCCTCGACCAGGCGCGGCGCGAAGCCGAGCGCGCCAACGATGCCAAGAGCCGCTTCCTGGCCGCGGTCGGGCACGACCTGCTGCAGCCGCTGCACGCCGCGCAGCTGTTCACCGAGTCGCTGGCCCAGCAGCTCGATGGCGGGCGCCGCGGCACCCTGCGCCAGGTGCAGGGCGCACTGGATTCCACCGCCGGCCTGCTCGCCGGGCTGTTCGACATGTCGCGCCTGGAAGCCGGCGGCCTGGTGCCGCAGCCGCGCGCCTTCCCGCTGGCCGAGGTACTCGATCCGCTGGCCTCGGAGTTTCGCGCCCTGGCCCAGGCCCATGGCCTGCGCCTGCGGCATGTCCCCAGCGAAGCCTGGGTGCAAGGCGATCCGCAGCTGCTGCGCCGCGTGCTGCAGAACTTCCTTGCCAATGCCGTGCGCTACACCCGTGATGGCGGCGTGCTGCTGGGTGTGCGGCGCGACGGCGAAGGCCTGCGCATCGAGGTGCACGACACCGGACCGGGCATCGATCCCTCGCAGCAGGCGCTGATCTTCGAGGAGTTCCGCCGCGGCGAGGGCGTGCCGGGCCAGGGGCTGGGGCTCGGCCTCGCCATTGCCGACCGAGTCGCGCGGCTGATGGACGCGCCGCTGGGCCTGCGCAGCCGGGTGGGCAAGGGCACCGTGTTCTCGCTGCGCCTGCCGCGCGCCATTGCCGCGCCGCGCACTCAGGTCGCGGCGCGCGCCGGCCTGCCGGGCACGCGCCTGCTGATCGTCGACAACGATCCGGCGGCGCTGGCGTCCCTGCGTTCGCTGCTGCAGGGCTGGGGTTGCGTGGTGGATGCCGCCGCCGACGGTGCCGGCGCCGAGGCCCTGCTGCAGCCGCAGCAGGCGACGCTGTGGCTGTTCGACTACCACCTCGACGATGGCGATACCGGCATCGCGCTGCACGCGCGCCTGGCCGCGCGCTTCGGTCCAAGGCCGACCCTGATCCTCAGTGCCGACGACAGTGGCGACGTGCGCCGCGCCGCGCTGGAGCACGGCCTGTCGCTGCTGCAGAAGCCGGTGCGGCCGCTGGCGCTGAAGTCGACGTTGGATCGCCTGCGCACCATGCGCCTGTCCTGAGCCGGCACGCTTACACTTGGCTCCGGTCCGGTGGAGGGGGTGGGGCATGCGCGGCATCCGTTACCTGCAGTTCGTACTGATCCTGCTGCTGTGCGGCCCGGGCTGGGTCCAGGCCGAGAGCGCGCGCCGGATCGCCATCACCATCGATGACCTGCCGTGGGCGTCGTTGGAGGGGCTCGACGACGCGCAGCTCGACGCGCGCCACCAGCGGCTGATGGCGGCGCTGGACGCATCCGGCGTGCCGGTCACCGGCTTCGTCAACGGCGACAAGCTGGAGGACGACGGCAGGGTGCAACCGGCGCGCCTGCGCATGCTGGCGGACTGGCTGGACCGTGGCCACGAGCTGGGCAACCACACCTACGGCCACGTGGACCTGCATACCGTTGGGCTGGACGCGTACCGCCAGGCGATCCTCGACGGCGAGCGCGAGTTGCGCCCGCTGCTGGCCGAGACCGGCACGGCGCCGCGCTGGTTCCGCCATCCCTTCCTGCGCGCGGGACGCAGCGCGGACGAGCGCGCGGCGCTGCAGGCGTTCCTCGACGCCCACGGCTACCGCATCGCACCGGTCACCATCGACAACAGCGACTGGATCTGGGCGCTGGCCTACCGCAAGGCCCTGGATGCCGCGCCGGACCCGGTCCGCGAGGACACGCTGGCGCGACTGCGCCGGGACTACGTGCCCTACATGCTGGACAAGGTCGCGTACTTCGAGCGGCAGTCGCAGTCCCTGCTCGGGCGCGAGATCGCCCAGGTGTGGCTGCTGCATGCCAACGAGCTCAACGCCGAGGTCCTGCCCGCGCTGGTTGCCGGCGTGCAGGGGCGCGGCTATCGGGTGGTGTCGCTGGTGCAGGCGCTGGCCGACGAGGCCTACCTGCGTGGCGCGGAGGGGTACGACGGCGCCTACGGACCCAGCTGGCTGCACCGCTGGGCGATCGGCGAAGGCAAGGGGCGCGACTTCTTCGCCGGCGAGCCGGAAACACCGGCCTGGGTGCTGGCGCTGGCGGGCGTGGAGTCCGAATAGCGGTCGACCGACGCGGTTGCGCGCCGCTACCATGCGCCGCTCCCCCGCCGCATGGAACGCAGATGCCTTACACGCCCATCGCCGCCACCCTCGGCTACGTGCTCTCGCCCGACCGCCAGCGCGTGCTGATGGTCCATCGCAATGCGCGCCCGGGCGACCAGCACCTGGGCAAGTACAACGGCCTGGGCGGCAAGCTCGAGGCCGACGAGGATGTGGTCGCCGGCATGCGCCGCGAGATCCGCGAGGAAGCTGGGATCGAGTGCGACGAGCTGCAGCTGCGCGGGACGATCAGTTGGCCCGGCTTCGGCAAGCACGGCGAGGACTGGTTCGGCTTCCTGTTCGTGGTGACCCGTTATTCGGGCGAGCCGTTCACATCCAACCCGGAGGGCACGCTGGAATGGATTGAGGTCGACCGCATCCTTGAACTGCCGCTGTGGGACGGAGACCGGAAGTTCCTGCCGCTGGTATTCGACGCCGATCCACGTGCCTTCCACGGGGTGATGCCCTACCGCGACGGGCGCATGCAGTCCTGGCGCTATTCCCGGATATGACGGGGAGCGGGCGCGGGGCCGATGCATGGCCCGCTCGCCCCGGCCGCTGCGCCCTGCCGATCTGCGATGCGAATTCATCGTCCGCTCGCTGACGCCGGGCCAGGCGCCTGCGGCCCGCGGGAACGGGCGCTACCGCGCCGCGACCGAGATCTTGAACACGCGAAGGACCGGCCCGGTGAGCAATGCGCCGACCAGGGCGCTCGGCGTTCCCCAGAACAGTACCGCGACGTAGACCATGGAAGCGCCGCCGCCGGTGTAGGGTCGGACGCAGTCGGTGTAGTAGGCCAGGCCGAGCCATGGCGAGAACAGCAGGCAGGCGCCCACCGCGCGCAGGGGATTGGCGGTCGCCAGCGCGGCCAGGGCGGGCGACAGGGGAATGCCCACGAAGATCGACGACACGATGAGGAACGCGCCCGGCGAAAGCCGGTAGCAGGCGACGCTGTTGAACGTCTGCTGGGCGACGATCGCCGCGATCGCCGCGATTCCAATCCCGATGGCCCGTTTGCGGGAGATGATCACGGAAGACGGTGCCTCGCTTGAGCAGCGCCCGGCAGCCGGGGCTGATGGACGGATTGGCGGGGTATGCCCCCTGTCATCGGACCTTGTACCACGCGCGCCGGCGCTCGCGTCGCAGTCCGGCGCCGCGCCCGCGCTTCGTCAGCGCGGGTGCTAGCCGGCGATCCGCTGACTCGGGTCGCCGATCTCCAGTTCGCGCAGGATCACGCTGGCCTGGGTGCGGTTGCGCGCGCCGAGCTTTTCGAAGATCACCGACAGGTGCGCCTTGACCGTGCGCTCCTGGATCTGCAGCTGGTCGCCGATCTGCTTGTTGAGCAGGCCCTGGGCCACCAGGCTGAGCACGCGGAACTGCTGGGGCGTCAGGCTGGCCAGGCGCGAGGCGAGGTCGGCGTCGGCGGGCGAGGAGCGGATGCGCGTCACTGCGCCGCGCAGCGCCGCCGGCAGCCATTGTTCGCAGGCCAGCACGGTGCGGATGGCTTCGCGCAGTTCGTCCAGGCCGGCGCTCTTGGGGATATAGCCGGCGGCGCCATGGTCGAGGGCGCGGCGGACGATGGCGGGGTCTTCGTTGGCCGACACCAGGACCACCGCGACGGCCGGAAACTGCGCGCGGATCGCCGCCAGTCCGGCCAGGCCGTGGTTGCCGGGCATGTGCAGGTCCAGCAGCACCAGGTCGATGTCGTGGCGCGCTTCGAGCAGGGCCACGACGCCGTCCAGCGACTCGGCCTCGCAGGTCTCCACGCCGGCGGCGGCATCGGTCGCGGCGGCGCGCAGTGCGGCGCGGAACAGCGGATGGTCGTCGGCGATCAGCAGGGTCGGCATGGCGCTCGACTTACAGTGCCAGGCTGAGGTAGACGCTGTTGGGATCCTCGATGTAACGGCCGAAGGGCGGGCAGGGGCGGAACCCGGCGGCCTCGTACAGCCTGCGCGCCGGTTCGAAATAGGCCATCGAACCGGTCTCCAGGCTGGCGCGCTCATAGCCGTCGGCACGGGCCCGGGCCAGCAGGTGGGCGAGCATTGCCGAGGCCACGCCCCTGCGCTGGTGGCTGCGCGCGGTGCGCATCGACTTGATCTCGACGTGGCCCGGTTCCAGGTGCTGCAGCGCGCCGCAGCCGACCAGGACATCGCCATCGTGGACGGTCCAGACGCGGACGTCGGGCCGGCGCAGGCCGGACAGATCCAGCGCATGCCGGCTCTCCGCCGGCGCGGTGGCGGCCATGGCGTCGGCGTGCTGCTGCATCAGGTCGGCGAAGGCGGGGTCGTCGAGGTCGGCGGGGCGAAGATGCATGGGCGGAGCGCTTTGGGATCGGTGGCGGCGGGGCGAGCGGATGCGCGTGGCGCGGGCGCTAACCCGGCATCCGGCGGCCGCGCCGCAGGCGGATCGACGCCTCGCGAGGTTATTGTGCCGTCCAGCCGCCGTCGATGGGCAGGGCGGTGCCGGTGACGTTGTGCGCTTCGCGCCGGCACAGCCATACCGCCATCGCGCCGATGTCCTCGGGCAGCGACATGCGCAGGCTCGGCTGCTTTTCCGACAGCAGCGCGCGCACGCCATCCTCGCGGCTGCCGCCATCGCGGCGCGCCTGGATCTGCGGTTCGATCAGCGGCGTCTCCACCCAGCCCGGGCAGATGCAGTTGGCCGTGACCCCGCCGCTGTCGCGGTTGCCGGCGGTGGCGTATTCCAGCGCCGCCACCTTGCTCAGGCCGACGATGCCGAACTTGCTGGCCACGTAGGGCGCCTTGTCCTTCGACGCCACCAGCCCGTGCACCGAGGCCACGTTGACCACGCGGCCATAGCCGCGTTCGGCCATGCCCGGCATCGCCAAGCGCATGGTATGGAAGGCCGAGCTGAGGTTGATGGCGATGATGTCGTCCCACTTGGCCACCGGCATCCCGGCCAGCGGCACGGCATGCTGGATGCCGGCGTTGTTGACCAGCACGTCGACCGGCGACCACTCGGCGATCGCCGCCATCATCGCTTCGATCTGCCCGGGATCGCGCAGGTCCGCGTCGAAATGGCGGGTGTCCGGCGCGCCGGCATCGCGCACCGCCTGCACGGCCGCGTCGATCTGCCCTGCGCTGCCCAGTCCGTTCACGGCCACGCGTGCGCCGTGCGCGGCAAGCGCGGTCGCGATGGCCAGGCCGATGCCGGACGTGCTGCCGGTCACCAGGGCGGTGCGGCCTTCGAGGAAACGGTCGTTCATGCGGATGGCGTCTGGGGACCAGCGGCCAAGGTAGCAGGGAGGCCCCGGCCCGGCGTGGTACCAAAGTACGATGAACCCGCCGGTGGCGGCTGCTAACTTGCCGGCATGAGCAATCCAACCAAGATCAGGACCCTGTGCGCGGCGGCGGTGGCGGTGGGCCTGATGGCCTGTGCCGGCGGGCCGCGCGCGAAGACCGCGGAGGCGGACGTGTTCAGCGCCAGGCGCAGCAGCGAACACCGGACGCAGGACGACCTGCTGACCGCGGGCCTGGGCCTGGACGGGCTGCGCGCGCTGGTGCCGCCGGCCTTCGCCGATGCGTCCAGTCCCAGCGCGGCCGAACTGCGGCGGCGCGCGGTGTGGAGCAACTGGCGCGGCATCGCCGACCTGGCCCCGGGCGGCGGTTATGGCGAGCTCTACGGCAGCCTCGCCGCGGTGCCGGGGCGCGAGTTCCACGCCTATGCCACGTTGCCCGAAGCCCGCCATCCGCACCGGGTGATGCTGCAGCTGCCCGACGCCTTCGACATGGCCCGGCGCTGCCTGGTGGTGACCGCCTCGTCCGGTTCGCGCGGCATCTACGGCTCGATCGCGGTGGCCGGCGCCTGGGGGCTGCCCAGGGGCTGCGCGGTGGCCTACACCGACAAGGGCGCGGGTACCGACTACTTCGACCTGGACACCCGCAGCGGCACGCGCCCGGACGGCACCCGCGCAGGCGTCGACAGCGGCCAGCTCGCCTTCGTGCCCGATGCGCCCGCGGGCGCGTCCGGCGTGGCCTTCAAGCACGCGCATTCGGGGGACAACCCCGAGGCCGACTGGGGCCGGCATGTGAAGCAGGCCGCGCAGTTCGCGCTGCAGACGCTGGACGAGGCATTGCCGTCGCAGGCGCCCTTCACCTTCGCCAATACCCGGGTGATCGCGGTGGGCCTGTCCAACGGCGGCGGCGCGGTGCTGCGCGCGGCCGAGCTCGAGGACGACTGGCTGGACGGCGTGGTGGCCGGCGAGCCCAATGTGTATGTGGACGCCAGTGGCGCGCGCAGCCTCTACGACTACACCACCGAGGCCGCGCTGCTGATGCCCTGCGCGCAGCTGCACCTGCAGGATCTGCCGCAGCCACCGCTCGCCACGCAGGTGGGGCCGCTGTGGACCGCGCGCTGCGCCTCGCTGCGGGCGGCCGGACTGGTGGCGGGCGAGGACCCGGCGGCGCAGGCCAGGTCCGCCTATGACGCCATGCTGGCCGCCGGCTGGACCGAGGGTGCGATCCGCGCCGGCGTGCTGTCGACCGGCTTCGACCTGTGGCGTGCGGTGGCGGCCGCTTACGCATCGGCCTATGGTCGCTATGGCGTCGGAGAGCACCCCTGTGGCTTCGGCTTTGCCGCCCAGGGCGCCGATTTCCGCGCCCGTGCCACGACCGCGCCGGAGCGTGCGGCGTGGTGGGCCGATGCCAGCGGCATTCCGCCCGGGGCCGGGGTGGGCCTGGTCGACCCGACCCTGGCGCCACCGGACTTCGGCTTCGCCGGGCTGCAGTGCCTGCGCGCCCTGGGCGGCGGCGAGGGCGAGCACGCGCGGCGCGTGCAGGCCGGGATCGCCGCCACGCGCGCCGCGCCGCCACGCGCCGGCCTGCCGGTGATGGTGGTGCATGGCAGCGACGATGGCCTGCTGCCGATGGCCTTCAGCAGCGAGCCCTACGTGGCGGCAGCGCGCGCCGCCGGCCGCGACGTGCGCCTGTGGCAGGTGCGCAACGCCCAGCACTTCGACGGTTTCCTCGGGCTGCCGGACTATGCCGCGCGGTACCTGCCGTTGCTGCCCTATGTGTACGCGGCGCTGGACCGGATGTCCGAGCATCTGGACGGGCAGGGCGAACTGCCCGCCGATGCGGTGATCCAGACCCGGCCGCGCGGGCCGGGTCGGGCGCTGGAGCCCGGGCACCTGGCGATGCCCTGAGGCCGGTGGCCCAGGCCTGCCGCGGCCACCGGTCGCGGCGGCCCCCGCACGCCGCATGCGGGACCGGCCGGCGTCCTCGCAGACCGGCATCCCGTGCAGTGGCGTGCGCCGCGTGGATACCGCGCGCAATCGCCGCCGTGCCGGGCCACTGTCTCCGCCTGGTCTGCGCGGGCGACGCCGGGGGCGCCTCACGCATGACCCCCTGCGATGCATCGCGGTGCGTGGACGGCGCGGGCGACGCTCGTGCGGGCCGCGCCCCAGCATCTCCCGACACGTGCTGCCTCGCATCCGGCGCCGCGCGTGCCGCCGGCCTGTCGTCCTCACGCCGCTTTTGGCACTCTGGGCACCCGCTGCCGCAGGCCAGGCCATGTCCCGACCCCGTCATTTCTCCATGCTGCGCGACTTCCACCTCGCCGACTGGTTCACCCTCGGCAACGCGGTCTGCGGCACGGGCGCGGTGTTCGCGGCGATGCGTTTCCTGCAGGACGGGGTGATCGTCGATCTGCTGATCGGCATGGCGCTGATCCCGCTGGCCTTCGTGCTCGATGCGCTGGACGGGCGCATCGCGCGCTGGCGCAAGGTGGCCTCGACCCTGGGCCGCGAACTCGACTCGCTGGCCGACATCATCTCCTTCGGCGTCGCTCCCGCCGCGCTGGGCTATGCCTGCGGCCTGCAGGGCGGCTGGGACTGGGTGGTGCTGAGCTGGTTCGTCGGCTGCGGCGTCAGCCGCCTGGCGCGCTACAACGTCACCGCCGAAACCCTCGCCGATGGTGGCGACAAGGTGAAGTACTTCGAAGGCACGCCGATTCCCACCAGCCTGGCGATCGTGGTGATGCTGGCGGTCGCGGTCTGGCAGGGCGCGATCGGCCCGGACGTCTGGTTCGGGCAATGGCAACTCGGTCCCTGGCAACTGCATCCGCTGGTGCTGGTGTATGCCCTGTCGGGCGCGCTGATGATCAGCAAGACCGTTCGCATCCCGAAGTTCTGAACCTGCCCGCCACCGGCGCCTCGGCTGCGGTTGCTATGATCGGTTGACACAGGAGGACGGCATGTTCAACCAGGGCTCCGGCATGGGCGGCGGACAGGCGCAGGATTTCGAGCAGCTGTCCCGGCAGTACTGGGCGGCCTGGGGCGAGGCGCTGCGCGGCGCGGCCCCGGGAAGTGGCCAGGCCGGGGTGCATGCCTGGCAGGACGCGCTCGGTTGGTGGACGCGCTCCGCCCAGGGCGGGCGCAACGGCATCAACGAGGCGCTGGAGCGCTTCAATACCCAGGCGCGCGACTGGTACGCGCACATGCAGCAGGTCGCCGCGCAGTTCGCGGGGCGCGAACACACCGCCGCCGACATCGCCCAGGCCTGGAAACAGGCGCTGGGCGCAGCCGGCACCAATCCGTTTCCCGAGATGCTGCGCTCGATGCGCGGCAAGGGCCTGGCCGGGCTGGAGCAGTGGGTCGAGGATGCGTCGCCCTGGCTGGACGCGGTACGCGGCGAGGGCATGGCCTGGCTGCGCCTGCCCACCTTCGGTGCAGGTCGCGAGCACCAGGAGCGCCTGCAACGGCTGGCGCAGGCGGCGCTGGAATACGAGCATGCCAAGGGCGGTTACGACGCGCTGATGCTCAAGGCTTCGCAGCGTGCCTTCGCGATCTTCGAGGACCGGCTGGCGGCGCACGCGGAGCCGGGTCGCCAGATCGAGACGCCGCGCGCGCTGTTCGATCTGTGGGTGGACGCGGCCGAGGAAGCCTATGCCGAAATCGCGCTCTCGCCCGGGTTCCGCCAGGCCTATGCCGAGCTGGTGAACGCGCAGATGCGGCTGCGCGCGGCGATGCAGCAGCAGGTCGAACAATTGTGCTCGACGTTGGGCATGCCGACGCGCACCGAAGTCGACGCCGCGCACCGCAAGATCGTCGATCTCGAGCGCGCACTGCGCCAGTTGCGCGACGCGGTGGACGGCGGATGGTCGCCGGCGGCCGCCACCGGCACCGACACCGACGGCGGCCGTGGCGCTGGTTCGCGCCCGGCGAAGGCGGGCAGTGGTGCGGCAGCCGGCAGGAAGAAGCCTGCGAAACCAGCGAAGACAGCGAAGACATCAAAGACAGCAAAGACAGCAAAGACAGCAAAGACATCAAAGACGGCAAGGACAGCGACTGCCAAGCGTGGCAGGACAGCCGCAACGACCCGGCCGGCAGACGCCTCGGGCAAGTCGCGCAGCAGGCCGGCCAAGGCCGCGGCGAAGTCTCCGGCCGCCAAGCGCGCCGTACGCAAGCTGGCGCCACGTCCGAGCGTGACCGCACGGCGGCCGCCGGCCAGGGCGTTCTCCAGCCATCTTCCGATTCCCGACGCGCCGCGACCGCCGGATGCGGCGCCTGTGGCCAAGCGTGGAGCCCGCTGACATGTACGGACCGCTCGCCATCACGCCCGATCGCCTTGCCCAGGAGGCCGTCCGCTACCAGTCCAAGCTGGCCGCCGGCCTCAAGAGCCTGCGCGAGGTGGGCGACTACGACTACGGTGCCACGCAGAAGGAGGAGATCTGGCGCGACGGCAAGGTGGTGCTGTATCGCTACCTCGGCGCGAAGGCGCCCACGGCGAAGGTGCCGCTGCTGGTGTGCTACGCCCTGGTCAACAGGCCCTACATGGTGGACCTGCAGTCGGACCGCTCGCTGGTGCGCGGCCTGCTCGAGCGCGGCGAGGATGTCTACATCATCGACTGGGGCTATCCCGACCGTTCCGACCGCTACCTCACGCTGGAGGACTACATCGAGCGCTTCCTCGGTGGCGCGGTGGACGCGCTCCGCCGCCGCAGCGGCCTGGATGCGATCAACCTGCTCGGCATCTGCCAGGGCGGCGCGTTCTCGCTGTGCTACGCGGCCCTGCATCCGCGCAAGGTCAGGAACCTGATCACGATGGTCACGCCGGTGGACTTCCACACCCCGGACAACATGCTCTCCAACTGGACGCGGGACCTGGACGTGGACCTGTTCGTGGACACGCTGGGCAACGTGCCGGCGGACATGATGAACTTCTGCTACCTCACGCTGAAGCCGTGGCGGCTGTTCGTGCAGAAGTACGTGGGCCTGGTCGACATCCTCGACGATCCGCGCGCGCTGGAGGATTTCCTGCGCATGGAGAAATGGATCTTCGATTCGCCCGACCAGGCCGGCGAGGCCTTCCGCCAGTTCATCAAGCAGTTCTACCAGGGCAACGGCTTCATCAACGGCGGCATCTCGATCGGCGGGCGCGATGTCGACCTGGGGTTCGTCGACATGCCGGTGCTCAACATCTTCGCCGAGCAGGACCACCTGGTGCCGCCCGACGCCTCGCGGGCGCTGAAGGACGTGGTCGGCTCGGCCGACTATTCGGAACTGTCGTTCCGAGGCGGCCATATCGGCATCTACGTCTCCGGCCGCGCGCAGAAGGAAGTGCCGGGCGGCATCCACGACTGGCTGGCCGCGCGCGCGCCTTGAGCATTCGGCGCGGCTGCGATGGGCTCGCGACGCGCCGTGCGTGCCGCCTGCCGGCGGCTTCCGGCATCGCGGCTGCCGGCGGTGCATGCGGCCGCGAAGGACGCACCGGATCCACGCCCTGATCGATGCCGCAGGCGTTTTGCGGAGGCCGCCTCCAGCATGGATGCGGGGCGCGAGCCCGGACGCGCGGGCTGGAGCACGGGAGGACGCATCTGCAGCGCAGGTTCGAAGCGCGTGCACGCAGCGCCGACGCCCCCATCGCGTGCGTGATGCGGCTGCCTCGCCAGACAGGCCTGCCGGGTGCAGCGCGCCGACAGGCCGCGTGCGTCCTGGTGCGACCGGCTGCAAGCGAAGACCCGGGCGCCAGCGCGAGGCGGATTCTTCACGCAAGCCCGGCTAGACTCGAGGGCGCTACCACAGGGGTCACGCACCATGCACCAGAGCTCCGCCAGCAAGCCCGCCGGACTCACGCGTTCCATCCACGACCGCGTCCTGGCCGGCGTCATGGGCGGCATCGCGCATCGGTTCGGCTGGAGTCCGACCCTGCTGCGCATCCTGTACGTGGTGGGTTCGGTGCTGTCGGCCGCCTTCCCCGGCATCCTGGTCTACCTCCTGCTCTGGCTGCTGATCCCCGAAGGCAACGATTGAGCGAGCCGGCACGGCCAGCGCCGAAGTTCGCGCCCGGCCGTGCCGCGCTGCTGGCGCTCGGCCTGGTCTGGACGCTTCCCAACACGCTGCTGGGCCTGCTGGCGGGAGGCATTGGCCTTGCATTCGGCGCGCGCGCGCACCTGAGCCGCCGCGAATGCGCACTGGTGTTCGATGCGTGGCCATGGGGGCCCGGCGGCGCGATCACCTTCGGCAACGTCATCCTGCATACCGGCCAGACGCTGGAGACGACATGCACGACCTACGCCCATCGGGCCGGCCTGTGCGTCGATCCGCATATCGTGCTCGCCGACCACGAGCGTGCCCACGTGCTGCAGTACATGGCCCTGGGGCCGTTGTTCCTGCCGCTGTACCTGCTGTGCGGCGGCGTGAGCGTGCGCAACCGCTTCGAGCGCGCGGCCGACCGCTACGCGAGTTCGGGCCGTGGCTGGTGGCCATGGCCGGCCTGAATTTGGGGCCGTCCTCGCGCGGCCCGCGCAGCGGCGTCAGTCGGTTCGATCCGAAGCCTGCAGCGAGGCCTCGACAGGGCCAGGCAGCGCCATCGCGCGCGCGGTGCGTGCAGGTTCGATGATGGCGCGGCCGTGGTCGCCGCGCAGTCCCGGCGCCTGGATCCAGGCCGCGAGCATCGGGAAGTAACCCGCCGGGTTGCGCAGCATGATCCGCCCGTCCTCGCCCTCCTCATACTCGAAAATGCCGTGGTCGGTGCCGGGGAAGATCGCCAGGTCCACGGGCTGCATCGCCGCCTGCAGGCTGCGGATGCGTCGCAGGGTTTCCACATTGGGCGCTTCCATGTCGTCGGCGGCGACCACCCACAGCTGCGGGATGTCCAGCGACTGCAGCACCGGCATCGGTTCGTAGTCCCAGCTGGTGCCCAGGTCCTGGCGCGCGGCGATGCTGCGCGCCAGCCACTGCGGCGTCCACGCGGGCAGGCGCAGCACCTGGCCGGTGTACTCGCCCTGCATCCGGTCGAACCACGGCTCCTCGCCGTACCTGGCCTGGACCGCACGCAGCTCGTCGAAGCCGCGGGTGAAGCCCGATGCCATCAGCAGCGCGGTGGCATCGGTCACCTCGCGGGCGCCGGCCAGCACCTCGTCGCCATAGCCCAGCGCGCGAAGCTCGTTGAGTACCTGCTCGCGGTCCTCGGCCAGGGCGTTCTCGGCCAGGCCATACAGCGACACCACGTAGTCGGCGTCGCTGCGCGATGCGGCCAGCGGCGCCACCCAGCCGCCCTGGCTGCTGCCGACGAATCCGGCGCGGCTGAACCCGCCCGGATGCAGCTGGCGGGCGTGGGCCAGGGCAGCGACCGCATCGCCGGCCAGGACATGGAAATCCTGGGTATAGGCGCCGTCCGACCCCGCGGTTCCGCGCTTGTCGTAGACGAAGACCGCCACGCCCTGCGCAGGCAGCAGGTGCTGCAATGCGAAGCCATCCACGCCGGACTGGCGGCCCGAGCCATGCACGAGCACCGCCAGCGGCACCGGGCCTGCGCTGTCGGCCGGCAGCACCAGCCGCCCGCGCAGTTCGACGCCGTCGCTGGCAAAGCGCGTCTCGCGCTGGACCAGCGGCAGCCTGGCGGCGTCGACGGCCGGCCCATCGGCGAGCTGGATCCGCATGCGCGCCTCGGCGCAGGGGGCGAAGCTTGCGGTGGCCACCACCGGGCCGGAACTGCGCCAGCCCTCCAGCGACTGCAGGGTGTCGCCGGGAGCCTTGCCGGCCACGTCGAAACTTCCGCCGCGGCCATCGAGCAGTCGCCACCTCAGTCCATCGCTGCCCGGCAGCAGCGACACCACGGTGCCCGGCCCGGCGCTCCAGGCGCCCGCCTGGCAGGCGAACGCTTCGGGAAGGGCGGGCTGCTGGGGCGCGCGCGAGCAGGCCGCCGCCATCAGCAGGACGGCGAGGGCGAGCGCAAGGCGAGCAGGTGCGGACATGGCCTTGGCTTCCCCTGAGGATGCGGGATCTATACAGGTGCCCGGCCGGGCCCGGCAAGGCCCATCCGGGGTGAGGGCGCCCGCCGTGCACCGCATGCCGACGAACGGCGGGCGGGATTTGACGCAGCGGTCACCGCGGCGGGCTTAGGGTGCCGGCGTCGAACGGATGCAGCGACCGGCTCAGCCCAACGCGGTCTTTTCGACAGGAAGGCTCAGCCGCCCGGCCAACCCCGGGAGACTGGGCCTTCTGCATGTCGGCGGCGCGATGCCGGATGATCCCGGGTGCGGACCGGCATGGCGCATTCGGCGAAGATGCAGCACCCGCGCCTGGCGGGCCTTCCCGCCTCACCGGAGCCGGATCGATGCGCGAGCAACGCAACTCCCCCGCATCGCCCTGGTCGTTCTTCGTGCCGGTGGCGCTGGCGGTGCTGGTCGGTGGGCTGCTGGCCGGACTGGTGCTGCGGGGCATCGATGCCGCGTCCAGGCCCGACCGGGATGCGCCGGCGGCTGTTGCGCCGACGCCGGATCCGGCCGTGGCGCCCGGGGCCGCAGCGCCCGGCGCCGGGCTTGCGGCTGCGCCGGATCGACCGGGGCCAGCGCCAGACGATGGCCGGGCCGCAGCGCCGAAGCCCGAAGCTCCGGCGCCGGCCGCGTCCGTCGCCAGCGGGCAGGCGCAGGCCGCGTCGTCGGCCGAACCCGCGCTCCCTGCGTTGCCCGGCGCAATCGTCGCCAGGCGCGATGGCGCGCCCGAGGCGTGCATCAACGGCACGATCGCGCGGCGCGATCCCCACGGCTGGCAGCAGCGGCTGGAGAACGATGCGCCGGTGGCCTGCGTGGAGGCTTCGGCGCCCGCGCGCTGAGGCGGCCCGTCAGCGCAGCCACGCCAGCGAATCGGACTCGGCCCGGCCATCGGCCGCATAGCGGCGTTCGGCGAACAGCAGTCCGGCGCTGCCAGCCAGCACCACGCTGCTGCAGCGCGTGCCGTAAGCCGGATCCAGCACGAACGGCGGAGAGAGCATGCGTTCCAGTTCGATGCCGACGCCGGTATCGGGCAGCAGTTCGTCGGGCGCAGGCGTGGTGTCGCGCAGCGCGGTGAACAGGGGCTCGATCGTGGCCGCGTCCGGCAGGGCGGTTTCGGCCAGGGGCGATTGCAGCCAGGCAGCGAGCACGCGGGTGGCGAACACGGCCTTGGGCCAGGGTGCGTCGAACGGGCCATTGGACATCGCGTGCAGCCCGGGCGCCACGGGCGCGGATGCATAGCCGGGATGATTGCTCGCGCACACCAGCGCGTCGCCATCGTGGACGAGCAGGTTGAAGCGGCCGACATCGCCGGCGCGCGCGGCAAGCGCGGCGGTGAATGCGATGGCGTCGTCCGCGCCGCGCACGAAGTCGCGCACCAGCCAGCCGCGCGAGGCTGGCGCGGGCTGCTGGGACGGGCCCCGCACGTTGGTGACCGCGGCCAGCCGGCCCTCGCGCGACACCTGCAGCCATCCGCCGCCCTGGACCAGGTCACGGCCGCCGTAGACCGCGGGCGCCTGCGGATCGAACCCGGCGGCGGCGCTCGGCCGCGCGTGCGCCTCGTCGCGGTTGGCGATCAGCGCCAGCGGCCAGCGCGGATGCACGCGCCAGGCGACGGCCACCAGGCACATGCTCAGCGCGCCGGCTGGTCGCGGATCACGAGCAGGCGCGGCTCGGTCATGTCCTCGATGGCGTACTTCACGCCCTCGCGGCCCAGGCCCGACTGCTTCACGCCGCCGTAGGGCATGTTGTCGACGCGGAAGCTGGGCACATCGCCCACCACCACGCCGCCGACCTCAAGCCTGTCCCAGGCGCGCAGGGCGTGGTCCAGGCGCGCAGTGAACACACCCGCCTGCAGGCCGAAGTCGCTGGCGTTGACCGTGGCCAGCGCCGCATCGAAGTCGTCGAAGGGCTGCAGGCAGGCCACCGGCCCGAACACCTCCTGGCGATAGAGGTCGCTGTCGCGCGGCACGTCCTCCATCAGCGTGGCAGGCAGCATGTTGCCCTGGCGTTCGCCGCCGGCCAGCCGCCTGGCGCCGCCCTTGCGCGCGTCGCGGATCCAGCCTTCGATGCGCCGGGCCGCCGCTTCGTCGATGACCGGGCCGATGAAGGTGTCCTCGTCGCGCGGGTTGCCCATCTTCAGGGTCGCGACGCGCGCCTTCAGCTTGCGTCGCAGCGTGTCGTAGACGTCGCGATGGGCGAGGATGTGCTGCACGCTGATGCAGCTCTGGCCCGACTGGTAGTAGGCGCCGAACACCAGCCGATCGACGAGCCGGTCGATCGGCACGCCCGGCTCGGCATCGACGATGCACGCGGCGTTGCCGCCCAGCTCGAGCGTGACTTTCTTGCGGCCCGCGCGCGCCTTCAGGTCCCAGCCGACCAGGCCGCCGGTGAAGCTGAGCAGGGCGATGCGTTCGTCTTCGGTCAGCGCGGCGGCATCGTCGTTGCTGCAGGCCAGGATCGAGAAGGCACCCTTGGGAAGGTCGGTTTCGGCGAGGACCTCGCCGATGATCAGCGCGCCGACCGGCGTCTTCGCCGCCGGCTTGAGCACGAACGGGCAGCCGGCGGCGATCGCCGGCGCCACCTTGTGCGCGACCAGGTTGAGCGGGAAGTTGAAGGGAGTGATGAAACTGCACACCCCGATCGGCACGCGCTTGACCATTCCGCGATAGCCGCGGCTGCGCTTGGAGATCTGCAGTTCGACGGTTTCGCCTTCCACGCGCGTGGCCTCGGCGGCGGCGATGCGGAAGGTGTCGATCAGGCGCGTGACTTCGCCGCGCGCATCGCCGATGGGCTTGCCGGCCTCGATGCACAGGGCCAGCGCCAGTTCCTCGGCGCGTTCGCCGAAGCGGCGCACGCAGTGCTCGAGCACGTCGCGTCGCTGGTCGGGGGCGAAGCTCGCCATCGCCTCGCGTGCGTCGTGGGCGGCGGCGATGGCGCGGTCCACGGTCGCGGCATCGACGAAGGCGGTGCGGGTGGCGACTTCGCCGCTGTACTTGTCCAGTACCTCCAGGTCGGCGTTGGGCTGGATGGGGGCGTTGGCCAGGTAGCAGGGGTAGCGCCTGGCCAGGGCCGTGGCCGGGCGGCCGTTGCCGCCACCGGCCTTCTTCGTGGTCTTCTTGGCTGTGCCTGCCATGGGGCGCCTCCGGAGCGTGGGGACTGCGGTTGGATCGGGATCGATCAGGAAACCGCCGCGGCCATCGCGGGGATTTCGTGGTTGAGCAGGGCCTCGTCGCGCGCGTAGTCGACGGGGACTTCGATCAGGTCGACGCCGGGCGTGTCGAGCGCGCCACGCAGCAGCCGGACGAAGTCCTCGATGGAGCCGGCGCGGTGGCCGCGCGCGCCGTAGCTTTGGGCATAGCGCACGAAATCGGGATTGCCGTAGTCCATGCCGAAGGCGGGATAGCCGTCGTGCGCCTGCTTCCACTTGATCATGCCGTAGGCGTCGTCGCGCAGGATCAGCACCACCAGGTCCAGGCCCAGGCGCACGGCGGTCTCGAGCTCCTGCGAGTTCATCATGAAGCCACCGTCGCCGCAGACCGCGACGATGCGTCGCCCGGGCTTGGCCAGCGCCGCACCGATGGCCGAGGGCAGGCCCGCGCCCATGGTCGCCAGCGCGTTGTCCAGCAGCAGGGTGTTGGGCCGCCGGCAGCGCGCGTGGCGCGCGAACCAGAGCTTGTACAGGCCATTGTCGAGGCAGGCGATGTCGGCGGAGTCCAGTGCGCCGGTGAGTTCCCCGACCAGGCGCGGCACCGACATGGGAAAGCGCGCATCTTCGGCGAGCGCGCCGATGTCGGCGCACAGCGCCTGGCGCACGCGGCCGAAGAACGAGAAATCCCAGTGCGGCTGCGGCGCGAGCCGCTCGGCCAGCGCCCAGACCGAGTGGGCGATGTCGCCGACCACCTCGATCTGCGGGAAATAGACCTGGTCCACCACCGCGGGCGCGTAGTTCACGTGGATCACCGTGCGCCGGCCGCGATGCATGGAGAAGGGCGGCTTCTCGATCACGTCGTGGCCGATGTTGATGATGCAGTCGGCCGCATCGATCGCGCGGTGCACGAAATCGCCCTCCGACAGCGCGGCGGTGCCGATCCACAGCGGGCCGGATTCGTCGAGCACGCCCTTGCCCATCTGCGTGGAGAAGAAGGGAATGCCCAGGCGCTCGACGAAGGCGTGCAGCATCTTGGACGTGGTCTTGCGATTGGCGCCGGCGCCGATCATCAGCAGCGGATGGCGCGCCCTGGCGATCGCTTCGGCCGCTGCCGCCAGCGCCTTGTCCTCGGCCAGCGGCCGGCGGCTGTAGACGGGCGGCAGCACGGTGGCGTCGGTGTCGTCGCCGGCGATGTCCTGCGGCAATTCCAGGTGGGTGGCGCCGGGCCGCTCCTCCTGCGCCCGCCGCACCGCGTCGCGCACCTGGGCCGGAATCGCGTCGGCGCTGACCAGCTGCCGCGTGTACTTGGTCAGCGGCCGCATCATGTCGACCACGTCGACGATCTGGAAGTGGCCCTGCCTGCTGCTGCGGATCGGCTTCTGCCCGGTGATCATCAGCATCGGCATGGCGCCGAGCTGGGCGTAGGCGGCGGCGGTGACCAGGTTGGTGGCGCCGGGGCCGAGGGTGGCCAGGCAGACGCCGGCCTTGCCGGTGAGCCGCCCCCAGGTGGCCGCCATGAAGCCGGCTGCCTGCTCATGGCGGGTGAGTACCAGGCGGATGCCGGAGCCGCGCAGCGACTCGAGCAACGCCAGCGTTTCTTCGCCGGGGATGCCGAAGACGTGGTCCACGCCTTCGGCTTCCAGTGCCTGAACGAACAGATCGGAGGCCTTGGTCATGGGGGGAGTCTCGCACGTGTCGCGTCGGCGGCCGGTGCCGCATCCTCAACACTGTGTCGCGCGTCGTCGCAATGATCCGCGCCGGCCCGTGGCCGCGCGTGACGCCGCGCGCAGGGTCGGGCCTCAGCCGGGCACGGTCTTCACGGCCTCGACACGCAGCTGCAGTTCGCCATCGGCCAGCCGGGCGGTCACCGTCTCGCCAGCCGCGACCTCGCGCGTGCTGCGCACGACCTGGCCCTGCTCGCGCTGCAGGATGCTGTAGCCGCGCGCGATCGTGGCCAGCGGACTCACCGCTTCGAGCGAGCGGGCCAGCGCGCGCAGTTGCAGCGCATCGCGCTGCAGCCGTCGCGCGATCGCGGCCTGCAGTCGCGGCTTTGTGTCGAGCAATTGCTCGCGCAGCGCCAGCAGTCGGCGTTGCGGGCGCGTGGCCTGCAACACGGCACGCGCATGGCGCAGTGCCGCCGCATGCGCCAGCATCCGTTGCTGCCATGCCGACTGCAGGCGCCGCAGGGCTTCGTCGCGGCGCCGCGCATGGGCCTGCAGTCGCGCCTGTGGCCGCTGCGCATTCAACCGCAGCGCGGCGCGATCGGCGCGCTGAGCGAGCTGCCGCAGGTGGTTGGACTGCAGCGCGGAGGCACGCCGCTGCAGGCCGTCCAGGCGCAGGCCCAGGTCGACGTGGCTGGGCACCAGCAGTTCGGCCGCGGCCGAAGGCGTGGGTGCGCGCAGGTCGGCGGCGAAATCCGAGAGGCTGAAGTCGACCTCGTGTCCCACCGCCGAGACCACGGGCACCGGCGAATCGGCGATGGCACGCGCCAGCGCCTCGTCGTTGAAGGCCCACAGGTCCTCCAGCGAGCCGCCACCGCGCGCCAGCAGGATCACATCGTGGCGACCGGCCGCGGCGGCGCGGCGCAACATGGTGGTGATCTGCGCGGCCGCCGCCTCGCCCTGGACGGGCACCGGCAGGATGTCGACCTCGATCAGCGGGAAGCGGCGCGACAGCACGCTGAGGATGTCGCGCACGGCCGCGCCCGAAGGCGAGGTGATGACGGCCAGGCGCCGCACGTAGGCGGGCAGGGGACGTTTGCGCGAGGCATCGAACAGGCCCTCCGCCTGCAGCCTGGCCTTGAGCTGGTCGAAGGCCCGGCGCAGGGCGCCTTCGCCGGCCTCTTCCAGCGAGTCCAGGATCAGCTGGTAGTCGCCGCGCGCCTCGTAGAGCGTCAGGCGGCCGCGCGCGAGCACCTTCATGCCCTCGCGGGGCTGGAAGGTCAGCCACTGGCTCTTGGGCTTGAACAGGGCGCAGCGCACCTGGGCGCGCGCATCCTTGAGCGTGAAGTACAGGTGGCCGGACGAGGGCCGCGAGACGTTGCCCAGCTCGCCTTCCACCATCACCAGGGGAAAGGCGTCCTCGAGCAGGCTGCGGGCCAGCGTATTGAGCTGGCTGGGGCTGAGGATCCCGCCCTGGGTCACATCGTTCATGCGCGACAGGATAGCCGGGTCCGCCCGGCGCCGCCGGGGCGGCAACGGCCGGTCGCAGGATCCGGCCGGGACCCGGCCTGCGCCGCTGCGGCACCGACCGACCCCGGGTGACACCGGCATCGCGCTCGCCTGCTGCCTGGGAGCGGCCGGCCGCAGCCGCGCGACAGGCGGCACTCACCGGTTGCCGGCTAAAATGCGCGCATGTCCGCACAAGCCCAGCCCCTGCCGCCCTGCCACGCCGACGATCCAGCGCAGTCCGCCTTCGGCCCCTTGCCGCGACGGCATACGCGCCAGGTCCGGATCGGCGCGGTGACTCTGGGTGGGCAGGCGCCGGTGGTCGTGCAGTCGATGACCAATACCGACACGGCCGACGTGGCCGCCACCGCCCGCCAGATCGGCGAGCTCTGGCGTGCCGGGTCGGAGCTGGTGCGCATCACCGTCAACAATCCCGAATCGGCCGCCGCGGTGCCGCGGATCGTGGAGCGCCTGGCGATGCAGGGCATCGAGGTGCCGATCATCGGCGACTTCCACTACAACGGCCACCAGCTGCTCGAGCGCGAGCCTGCCTGCGCGGAAATGCTGGCCAAGTACCGGATCAATCCGGGCAACGTCGGTTTCGGCAAGAAGCGCGACACCCAGTTCGCGCAGTTGATCGAGTTCGCCATGCGCCATGGCAAGCCGGTACGCATCGGCGCCAACTGGGGCTCGCTCGACCAGTCGCTGGCCGCGACGCTGATGGACGAGAACGCCCGTCGGCCGCAGCCCTGGGACGCCGGGCGCGTGCTGCGCGAGGCATTGATCCGCTCGGCGCTCGACTCGGCCGAGCGCGCGGTCGAACTGGGCCTGGGCCGCGACCGCATCGTGCTCAGCGCCAAGGTCAGCGGCGTCCAGGAGCTGGTCGCGGTGTACCGAGACCTGGCCCGCCGCAGCGATTTCGCCCTGCATCTTGGCCTGACCGAGGCGGGCATCGGCAGCAAGGGCATCGTCGCCTCGAGCGCCGCGCTGGGCGTGCTGCTGCAGGAAGGCATCGGCGACACGATCCGGATCTCGCTGACGCCCGAGCCGGGCGCGCCGCGCACCAACGAGGTGGTGGTCGCGCAGGAGCTGCTGCAGACCATGGGCCTGCGCGCGTTCACGCCGATGGTCACGGCCTGTCCAGGCTGCGGGCGCACGACCTCCGAATTCTTCCAGGAACTGGCCCAGGTGGTGCAGGAGCATGTGCGCGCCAGGATGCCGGAGTGGAAGATCACCCATCCGGGCGCGGAGAACATGACGCTGGCGGTGATGGGCTGCGTGGTCAACGGGCCCGGCGAATCGCGCCATGCCAACATCGGCATCTCCCTGCCCGGCACCGGCGAGGCCCCGTCCGCGCCGGTGTTCATCGATGGGGAGAAGGCGGTGACGCTGCGCGGCGAGAACATCGCCCGCGAGTTCGTGGCCCTGGTCGACGACTACGTCGACCGCACCTGGGGCCGCGGCGCGGATGCCTGAGGGCGGCTGGCGCCGTGGCGCGGCCGAGGTCTGCGGCGGCTTCGTCCGGCGCCACGGCTGGCAGCTCGCGCTGCTGTTTGCCGGGGTGTTGCTGCCGATGTGGGCGTTCATGGAACTCGCCGACGAGGTCCACGAGGCCGAGGCGATCGCCTTCGACGAGCCGCTGCTGCTGTTCGCGCAGTCCATGGCCAGCGACGGCCTGGACCGGTGGTTCCTGTTCTTCTCGGCGATCGGCTACGCCCGGGGCGTGGTACCGGTCGACATCGGCCTGGTGGTGGTGCTGTTCGCGCTGCGGCGCTGGCGGCAGGGCCTGTTCGCCGCGCTGGCCACGGGTGGCTCGGGCCTGCTCAACATGGGCTGCAAGCGCCTGTTCGAACGCGACCGGCCCGGGCTCTGGGAATCGATCGCGCCGGAGACTACCTACAGCTTCCCCAGCGGCCACGCGATGGGATCGATGACCCTGGCGCTGGTGCTGGTGGTGCTGTCCTGGCACACGCGCCTGCGCTGGTGGATGCTCGCGGCGATGACGGTTTTCGTGCCGATGGTCGGCCTCTCGCGCGTCTACCTGGGCGTGCACTACCCCTCCGACATCCTTGCCGGCTGGGCCGCGGCGGCGATGTGGACCATCGGCGTCTACCTGCTGGTGCGGCGCAGGGGCATGGGCCGGGCCACGCGGCACTGAGCCGCGCCGGTGCCGCGCGTCTGCGGCGCGTGGCCGTACTTGCGCGGTGCCCGCGCAGGCGTAGAGTGCGGATGGCTGGGCACAGGGATGCGCAATCGGACAGGGGGCGGTTGTGGCGTGGGATCGGGCGTGCCCGATGTCCCACGTGCGTACGCCCCTGGGGTCTTCGCAATTGTTCCGGTGCCGTCCGCGCATAGACGCAGCCGGCGCCGGTTTCCGCGAAGTATCGACGTTTCCGGAGGTGGGCATGGACAGCAGGGCACGTTGGGGGCTTGTCGTCGGGCTGTGCGTGGCGGGCGCCGCGCTGGCGGCGGTCGCGACAGGAGAGGGACGCAGTGCGGGCCGTGCACTGCTGGCGGCGATGCAGCCACAGGCAGCGTCTGCCAGTGCCGGCCCGGCCGCTTCCGCCGCCGGCACCGCGGCAATGGCGGCGCCGGCCGCCGCCAGCGCGGATGCCTCCGCGCGCGGCACCTACATCGTCATGTTGCGCGAACCGGCCGTGGCGGCCTATCGCGGCGGGATCGCGGGCCTTGCGGCCGCGCCGGTCCGGCGCGTGGCGGCGACGGGCAGGTCGCGTCCCGACATGCGCAGTCCGCAGGCGCGCGACTACGCGCGCTATCTGCAGGACCGACAGCTCCAGGTCGAGCGCAGCATGGGCCGGGCGATCGGACGCCAGCCGCAGGTCACCCAGCGTTTCCAGCACGCGATCAATGGCGTGGTGGCCGAACTGGGCGCCGCCGAGGCCGAACGCGTGCGCGCACTCGCCGACGTGCTGCTGGTCGACGAGTACCGCGAGTATCCGCTCGACACCGACACCGGTCCGGCGCTGATCGGCGCCCCGGCGGTGTGGAGCGGCACGGCTGCCGGCACGGGCAGCGGCCAGCAGGGCGAGGGCATCGTCTTCGGCATCCTCGACTCGGGCATCAACTTCGGCAGCCCCTCGTTCGATGCGGTCGATCCGCTCGATGGCCATGTCCACGTCAACCCGCTGGGCGCCGGCAACCACCTGGGCACCTGTGCCGCCGGCGGCATCGACGAGGGCCGCTGCAACGACAAGCTGATCGGTGGCTACGACTTCGTCTGCGCCGCGCCCGCCAATACCTGCGGCGCGGCGAACATCCGCGAGGAGCCGGGCTTCGGCGACACCAACGGCCATGGCACCCATGTCGCCTCGACCGCCGCGGGCAATCGCCGCGATGTCGAGGTGCTGGGCAACACGCGGCGCATCTCCGGCGTGGCGCCGCGCGCCAACATCGTCGCCTTCGACATCTGCTACACCAACACCGCCACCGGACAGGGCCTGTGCCCGAACGTGTCGGCGGTGGCGGCCGTGGACCAGGCGCTCGCCGATGGCGTGGTCGACGTGATCAACTATTCGATCGGCGGCGGCGCGTCGCCCTGGAGCGAGGCCGTGTCGCAGGCCTTCCTCAACGCGGTCGAGGCGGGGATCTACATCGCGGCCTCGGCGGGCAACAGCGGGCCGGCGCCGAACACGCTCGGCCACCTTGAGCCCTGGGTTTCGTCCACCGCCTCGGCGCAGCACGGGCGCGGCGATTTCGTGGTGGTCCTGCAGGTGACGGGTCCGCAGCCCGTACCGGAGGCGCTGACCGCGATCGAGATGAACCCCGGCAGCAACGGCGTGAGCCAGGCGGCCGCCATCCCCGGCGATACCCCGCTGGTGGTGAGCCCGGGCATCGACTCTCCCGACGATGCCTGCGCCGCGCTGCCGCCGGGCAGCTTCGCCGGCGCGATCGCGGTCGTGCGCCGCGGCACCTGCTCGTTCACCATCAAGGTCGACAATGCCGCCGCAGCGGGCGCGGTGGCGGTGATCGTGGCCAACAACGCCGCCGGCGCCATCATTCCCTCGGTGCCGGGGACGACGGTCCCGGCCTTCGGCATGCTGCAGGACGATGCCGATGCACTGCGCGATTTCGCTGCCGCCCGTCCCGCGGTGACCGCCGGCATTCCCTATCCGGCGATCCAGCTGAGCAACCAGCCCGACGTGCTGGCCACGACGAGCTCGCGCGGGCCGGCCGGCAGCTTCGACCTGCTCAAGCCCGACGTCACCGCGCCGGGCGTGCGCGTGCTGGCGGCGGTGTCGGGCACGGTACTCACCGGCTTCGAGGACGCGGTCGCGCTCTACAACGGCACCTCGATGGCCTCGCCGCACCAGGCCGGCGCGGCCGGCCTGATCCGCCAGGCGCGCCCGACCTGGACGCCGCCGGAGATCAAGTCCGCGCTGGCGATGACCGCCGACCGGACCGTGCTGCTGGAGGATGGCGTCACCCCCGCCGATCCGCATGCCGGGGGATCGGGACGGATCCGCGTGGACCGTGCGGTCGCGTCCGGCCTGGTCCTGCACGAGACCGCCGCCAACTACGCGGCCGCCAATCCCGCCACCGGCGGCGATCCGGCCACGCTCAACCAGCCCAACATGATCCGCCGCAACTGCGTGCCCGAATGCGTGTTCGTGCGCACCTTGCGCAACACGCTGTCGGTCGCCCAGGGCTATCGCGCCCAGTTGCAGGGGCTGCCGGGCAGGGTGACGCCGGCCAACCTCAAGGTGCCGGCCGGTGGCACGGTGGCGGTGCGGGTGGTGATCGACGGCAGTGCGCTGCCGGCCAACGGCAACTGGAACTTCGGACAGTTGCTGCTCACGCCGGCCAGTGCCGGGCGCGCGGCGCCTCCGGAACTGCACCTGCCCATCGCGGTGGTGGTGCCGCCGCCGGTGATCCAGCTGCCGGCGCTGGTCAGCGCCAGCCTGCAGGCCGGACGCAGCGGGACTGCGGTCGCCACGGTCGGCAACGCCGGCGGCTCCCCGCTGG
>Ga0233369_1000159_pt1 | contig 35078 bp, 30 predicted proteins | sample ElkDunMinimDraft_26_FD_191537 | JGI IMG/M metagenome (GOLD analysis project Ga0233369, IMG submission 191537) | Fecal eukaryotic communites from dung pellets of Tule Elk in California, USA - Elk Dung D16 | ecosystem: Host-associated > Mammals > Digestive system > Large intestine > Fecal | place... | reverse complement strand
CGGATGGTGTAGGGGAACTCTTCCATCGTCGGCATGACGGCCAGCACGCCGCGCTTGGCGAGGCGGCCATGGCCGATCTCGCGGCGCTTCGGGCCCATCATGCGGCCGGCTTCGCCCACCGAGTACGGGGGGAAGTTGTAATGGAACAGGAAGTGTTCCTTGTACTCGCCGGCGACGGCGTCGATGATCTGGCCATCGCGCGCGGTGCCCAGCGTCACGGCCACGATCGCCTGCGTCTCGCCGCGGGTGAACAGCGCCGAGCCGTGGACGCGCGGCAGGATGCCGACCTTGGACGTGATCGGGCGGACGGTGTCGAGCGCGCGGCCGTCGATGCGGACCTTGGTCTTGAGGACCGACTCGCGCATCGTGCGGTATTCCTGCTCGCCGAACTCCTTGGACAACTCGCCCGTCGACCAGGCATTGGCCTCGGCCTGCGGGGTCAGCGCCTCGATGATGGCCTTGCGGATCTGCGAGATGGCGTCGCGGCGCTCGAGCTTGTCGCGCACCTGGAAGGCGCTGGCCAGCTGCTCGCCCACGGCGTGGCGAAGCGCCGACACCAGGCCTTCATTGGCCGCAGGCGCCTGCCAGTCCCACTTGGGCTTGCCGGCTTCGGCGACCAGCTCGTTGATCGCGCCGATGGCGACCTGCATCTGCTGGTGGCCGAACATCACCGCGCCCAGCATCACGTCTTCCGACAGTTCCCTGGCTTCGGATTCGACCATCAGCACGGCGTTGGACGTACCGGCCACGACCAGTTCCAGGTCCGAATCGACCAGCTCGCTGACGGTGGGGTTGAGCAGGTACTGGCCGGCCTTGTAGCCGACCTTGGCGGCGCCGATGGGGCCGTCGAAGGGCGCGCCGGACAGCGAGAGCGCGGCCGAGGCGCCGATCAGGGCGAGGATGTCGCCGTCGACCTCGGGGTTCATCGACATCACGGTGGCGATGATCTGGACTTCGTTGCGGAAGCCTTCCGGGAACAGCGGGCGGATCGGCCGGTCGATCAGGCGCGAGATCAGCGTTTCCTTCTCGGTCTGGCGGCCTTCGCGCTTGAAGAAGCCGCCCGGGATGCGGCCGCCGGCGTAGAACTTCTCCTGGTAATCGACAGTCAGGGGGAAGAAGTCCTGCCCCTCACGCGCGGTCTTGTTGGCCACGGCGGTGACCAGCAGCACGGTGCCTTCGCAGGACACCATGACCGCACCACCCGCCTGGCGGGCGATTTCGCCGGTTTCCAGGGTGATGGTCTGTTTGCCGTACTGGAAGCTCTTGGTAACTTTTGCCACTTGGAATTCCTTGATGACTCTTTCGATGGACCGGCCGGAACCCCTGTCCCGGTCGGGCGGCCGCGTCCACCACGGCCAAAAAAGAACCGCGGCGCATGACGCGCCGCGGCGGTATCTGGATCAGCGACGCAGGCCGAGCTTCTCGATCAGGGCCTTGTAACGCGCGACGTCTTTGCGGTGCAGGTAGTCGAGCAGGCTGCGGCGGCGGTTGACCATCATCAGCAGGCCGCGCCGGCTGTGGTGGTCCTTCTTGTGCGTCTTGAAGTGTTCGGTCAGGTGCACGATGCGGGCGGTGAGCAGGGCCACCTGGACTTCCGGCGAACCGGTGTCGTTCTCGCCGCGGGCGTATTCCTGGATGATCTGGCTGTTGTCGATGGACATGTTGGAACCTCTGGTCACGAAACCCGCAGAGCGCGTCGCCGCATCATCGACGTCGGCGTCGTACCGCATGGGCTCGTCATGGGATGGTGGGAAGGCCGGAGCCTGCCCGTACGGGGTAAAGCGTAACGCTCGAAGTGCTTGAAAAAAGCCGGGGAAGTTTAGCCCCTGCCGGAGCGGCGGACAAGTTCAGCCGGCCGCCGCGGCGTCCACCGCCCAGGTGAACAGGCGCTGCGGGCGCAGCATGCCGCCGGCCAGCTGGCCCAGCCCCAGCGCCCGTCCGCCCGGGCCGAACACGGCCACGCTGCCGTCGTTTCCGGCCACGCCGGCCACGCCCTGGCCACGTCCCAGGCGCCTGGCCTGGGCGGCGTCGAGCTCCACGGGTGGCCACGACGCCATGCCCCGCTCCAGCGGGAGCAGGCAGGCCAGCAGGCTGCGCTCGCCGCGCGCGGCCAGCGCCTGCAGCTCCTCGAGGGTCCACATGCGGGGGTCGCGGAACGGGTCGACCCACAGCCGCCGCAGTTCGGCGACGTGGGCGCCGCAGCCCAACGCCTCGCCAAGGTCGCGCACCAGGCTGCGCACGTAGGTGCCCGAGCCGCACTCGACATGCAGGCGCAGCTGCGGCGCGACACCGTTCAGGTCGTCGAGCAGGTCCCCGGCCGATTCGAGCCGGAACTCGTGCACGTCCACCGGGCGCGGCTCGACCTCCACCACCTCGCCGCGCCGCGCCTTGGCGTACAGCGGCTCGCCGCCGCGTTTGAGCGCCGAGTAGATCGGCGGGCGCTGCTGGATGTGGCCGGTGAGCGCCTCCAGGGCGCGATCGATCTGCGAGATGCGCAGCGCCGGCACGGGCCGCTCGCGCAGCGGCTGGCCCTCGGCATCGTCGGTATCGGTCACCACGCCCAGGCGGGCGACGGTGTCGTAGGCCTTGCGCGCGCCGAGCAGGCCGCCGGCGATCTTGGTCGCCTCGCCGAAGCAGACCGGCAGCAGGCCGGTGGCGAGCGGGTCGAGGCTGCCGGTATGCCCGGCCTTCTCGGCACGGAACAGGTGGCGCACGCGCTGCAGGGCCTGGTTGGAGCTCAGGCCGCGCGGCTTGTCCAGCAGTAGGATGCCGTCGAGCTTCCTGAACCGGGTGCGCGGACGGGCGGTCATCTTGGGATCGGGCATGATGGGTGCCGGACCGGCCGCGACGGTCCGGCACCGCCGCCTGCCGCTACCTGGCTAGAGGTCACGCAGCAGTTGGTCGATGCGCTCGCCGCGGTCGACCGAGTCGTCGTAATGGAAGTGCAGCTCCGGCACGTGCCGCATCTTCACCGCCCGCGCAAGGCGGAAGCGGATCTCCGGCGCCACCGCCTTCAGGCCCTTGATCGCCTCGGCCGAACGCTCGGCCTGCAGCGCGGTCACGAACACCTTGGCGTGGGCCAGGTCGCGGGTGACTTCGACGTCGGAGACGCTCACCGACGGCAGGCCGTGCTCGCTGACCGCCTCGCGCACCAGGGTGCCCAGCTCCCTGCGGAGCTGCGCGGCGATTCGGTCGGTGCGGGAAAACGATTTGGTCATTGCGGATTCGGATTGGGAAACAGGAACACGGGGCGGACGCCGGGCGGGCCGCTGTTCGCGGCCACGCCGGCGCGCCGCCGGTGGCGGGATGGGGACCGCCCCGGCCCGCCGTGGCGCTTACAGGGTGCGCTGGACCTCGATGCGCTCGAAGCACTCGATCTGGTCGCCAGGACGCACGTCGTTGTACGCCTTCACCGCGATGCCGCACTCGGTGCCGTTGCGCACTTCCTCGACGTTCTCCTTGAAGCGGCGCAGCGACTCGAGTTCGCCCTCGAAGACCACCGTGTTGTCGCGCAGCACGCGGATCGGGCGGTTCTTGCGGACCACGCCCTCGACCACCATCGAGCCGGCGACGGCGCCGAACTTGGAGCTGCGGAACACGTCGCGGACCTCGGCGATACCGATGATCTGCTCGCGGATCTCCACGCCCAGGATGCCGGAAGCCACCTGCTTCACCTGGTCGATCACGTCGTAGATGATCGAGAAGTAGCGCAGGTCCAGGCCGCTGTTCTCGATGACCTTGCGCGCCGAGGCGTCGGCACGGACGTTGAAGCCGATGATCGTCGCCTTGGCGGTGGCCGCGGCGTTGGCGTCGGACTCGGTGATGCCGCCCACGCCCGAGACGATGACGTTGATGCGGATCTGGTCGTTGGACAGGGCGGTGACGGCCTGGCGCAGCGCCTCCACCGAACCCTGCACGTCGGCCTTGATGACCAGGTTGAGCTGCTGCTGCGCCTCGCCCTGGCCCATCTGGGCCATGATGTCTTCCATGCGGTTGCCCGCCTGGGCGACCAGGCGCTGCTCGCGGCGCTTGGTCTCGCGCTGCTGCGCCACGTCCTTGGCCAGACGCTCGTCGGCCACGACCACGAAGTCGTCGCCGGCGTCGGGCACGCCCGACAGGCCGAGCACCTGCACCGGGATCGAGGGGCCGGCGGACTGCACCTGCGCGCCGGTCTCGTCGAACAGCGCACGCACGCGGCCGTACTGGATGCCGCAGACCAGGAAGTCGCCCTTCTGCAGCAGGCCCTGCTGGACCAGCACCGTGGCGACCGGGCCGCGGCCCTTGTCCAGCGAGGACTCGATGACCGTGCCGGTGGCGCGGCCGGTGTCGACCGCGCGCAGCTCCAGCAGTTCGGCCTGCAGCGAGATCGAGTCGAGCAGGTTGTCAACGCCCTCGCCCGTCTTGGCCGACAGTTCGACCATCTGGGTGTCGCCGCCGAAGTCCTCGGCGACGATGTCGTGGGCCAGCAGCTCGTTCTTGATGCGCTCGGGATCGGCGTCGGACTTGTCGATCTTGTTGATCGCCACGATCAGCGGCACCTTGGCCGCCTTCGCGTGCTGGATCGCCTCGATCGTCTGCGGCATCACGCCGTCATCGGCCGCGACCACCAGCACCACGATGTCGGTGAGCTTGGCGCCGCGCGCGCGCATCGAACTGAATGCGGCGTGGCCCGGGGTGTCGAGGAAGCTGATGACGCCCTTCGGGGTTTCGACGTGGTAGGCGCCGATGTGCTGGGTGATGCCGCCGGCCTCGCCGGTGGCGATCTTGGTGCGGCGGATGTAGTCCAGCAGCGAGGTCTTGCCGTGGTCGACGTGGCCCATGATGGTGACCACCGGCGGACGCGGAGCGGCATCGCCCTGCACGCCCTCGACCTGCGCGAGCAGTTCGGATTCGGCGTCGTTGGCTTCGGCGGCCACGGCCTTGTGGCCCAGTTCCTCGACCACCAGCACCGCTGTGTCGTGGTCGATGGTCTGGGTGATGGTCGCCATGACGCCCATCTTGAACAGCGCCTTGACCACGTCGCCGCCCTTGAGGGCGAGCTTCTGGGCCAGGTCGGCGACGGTGATCGCCTCGCCGATCGCCACTTCGCGCACGACCGGGGCGGTCGGACGCTCGAAGCCGTGCGGGCCGGCGCCGCTGCGCGACTGCTCGAGGTGGCGGCGGGACTTGGGCTTGTTGCCGCGATTGGTGCTGCGACGCGCGCGCTCGGTGGCGCTCAGGTGCAGCTGCCCGGCGAAACGCGCCGTGCTGTCGTCGTCCTCGACCGTGGCGACCATCGCGTGCGAGCCGCGGTTGGCCTTGTGCTTGGGCGCGGCGTTGCGATCATCGCGCGCCGGCGCGGCCGGCTTGGGATGGGCATTGCCGTGGGCACCGGCGTGGGCCGGCTTGCGCGCGGCAGCGTCGGTGGCGGGGGCGGCGGCGGCCTGCTCGGCCTCCTTGCGTGCCCGTTCAGCCTCTTCCTGCTGGCGCTTCGCTGCGGCCGCCTCCTCGGCGCGGCGCCGGTCCTCTTCGGCCAGGCGCTGCTGCTCGGAGAGGTTGCGCTGGCGCGATTCCTCGAGCTTGCGCAGGATCTCCGCCTGCTCCTCGTCGGCCGTCTGCGCGACGGCGGCGCGCTGCTCGGCCGCCGTCGGCGCCAGGGTCACCTTGCGCCGCACGACCACGTCGACGGTGGAGCGGTTCTTGCCGCCACCGACGGTGAGTTCCTGCTTGCGCGTCCGGTTGAGGGTGATCTTCTTCGGCGCCACCGTTTCCTCGGCAGGCTTCTCGGCCTTGCCGTGGGTGCGTCGCAGGAAGCCCAGCAACTTCACCTTCTCGGTGCTGGTGACCACCTGGTCGGGATCGCTGAATGCCATGCCCGCTTCGGACAATTGTTCCAGCAGCTTCTCGACCGGCGTGTTGACCAGGGCGGCGAGCTTGCGGATTGTGGTTTGCTGCGACATTCGGTTCCTATGCTCTGTTTGGCGCCCCCTCGCCGTGAGCAAGGGAAGCGCGGATTCTAAGCCCTGATCGGTGCAGGGCGGTGTTCATCGCCGGATCATTCGCCGCGCTCCAGGCGGGCGATCTCCCCGGCGCGGGCGGCCAGGATCAGCGCCGCGGCCCGATCCCCGTCCAGACCCTCGATGCCGAACTCCACCACCTCGTCCGCGGCCAGGTCCGAGAGGTCCTCGCTGGTGCGGACCCCGTGCGCGGCCAGCGCATGGGCGGTGTCCTCGTCCATTCCCTCCAACGCCAGCAGGTCCTCGGCCGGGCCACTGCCCTCCAGGCCCTCTTCCTCGGCCAGCGCGTCGTTCAGCAGGGCGTCGCGGGCGCGGGCGCGCAGTTCCTCGACGATGTCCTCGTCGAAGCCCTCCACCGCCAGCAGCTCGCCGACCGGCACGTACGCGATTTCCTCGACCGTGCCGAAGCCCTCCGACACCAGGATGCCGGCGATTTCCTCGTCGACCTCGAGCTTGTCCTGGAACAGGGTGCGGGCGGCGGCCTGCTCGGCCTCCGACTTCGCGGTGACCTGGTCCTGGGTCATCACGTTCAGCTGCCAGCCCGTCAGGCGGCTGGCCAGGCGCACGTTCTGCCCGCCCTTGCCGATCGCCTGGGCCAGCTTGTCCTCGGCCACGGCCAGGTCCATCGAGTGCTTGTCCTCGTCCACGACGATCGACTGCACCTCGGCCGGGGCCATGGCGTTGATGACGAACTGGGCCGGGTTGTCCGACCACAGCACGATGTCCACGCGCTCGCCGTTGAGCTCGTTGCTCACCGCCTGCACGCGCGAACCGCGCATGCCGATGCACGCGCCGATCGGATCGGTGCGGTTGTCGTAGGCGATGACCGCGATCTTGGCGCGGTCGCCGGGATCGCGGGCGCAGGCCTTGATCTCGACCAGGCCCTGGCCGACTTCCGGCACCTCGAGCTTGAACAGTTCCATCATGAACTCGGGCGCGGCGCGGCTGATGAACAGCTGCGGGCCGCGCGGCTCGCTGCGCACGTCGTACAGGTAGCCGCGGATGCGGTCGCCGGCGCGCACGATGTCGCGCGGGATCGCCTTGTCCTTGGGAATGAAGGCCTCGGCGTTGCCGCCCAGGTCGACGTAGACGTTGCCGCGCTCGACGCGCTTGACCACGCCGGTGACCAGTTCACCGACGCGGTCCTTCCACGCGTCCACCACCTGCTGGCGCTCGGCCTCGCGCACGCGCTGCACGATCACCTGCTTGGCGGCCTGCGCGGCGATGCGGCCGAAGTCGACGTTCTCGATCTGCTCTTCGATGTAGTCGCCCACCTCGACGCCCTCGACCTCGTCGACGGCGTCCATCAGGCGGATCTGCCGGTCGGGCGATTCCATCACCACGTCGTCGGCCACCACTTCCCAGCGGCGGAAGGTCTCGTAGCTGCCGTCCTTCGGATCGATCGACACGCGGGTCAGGACGTCCTGGTCCACGTAGCGCTTCTTGGCCGCGGTGGCGAGCGCCGCCTCGATCGCTTCCAGGATCACCGACTCGGGCACGCCCTTTTCGTTGGCGACCGCGTCCACGACCAACAACAGTTCTTTGCTCATCTAGTTAAGACCTCTGAAAACCGGCTTGATCCTGTCAATACGCCCGGACGCGGGTCCGGTCCCTCTCGCGCGCCCGCGCACGGCGCCGGCGCGGCGGAAAATCAGTCGCGCCCCGGCCTGGCCGGGCGCCGCGCGGGCGCCTTGCCCGCGCGCTTGCCGGGCCGCGCGTCGCCGGTGGGCAGGTCGCGCGCCGGGGCATAGCCCAGCGCGGCCCAGTCCGGCACCAGCCGCGCCTTGTCGATGTTGTCCGCCGCCACTTCGAACGGCTGGCCATCCACGTCGAACACGATCGTGTCCGCCTGCACCGACACGATCGTGCCGGTCAGCCGGCGGCGCCCGTCCTGCGGCAGCTTGAGCCCGACCTTGGCCCGCTCGCCGGTGAAGCGCGCGAACTGGGCGGCGCCGAACAGCGGACGGTCCACGCCGGGCGAGGACACCTCCAGCGTGTAGTTGCCCGAGATCGGGTCTTCCACGTCGAGCTGGGCCGACACCTCGCGGCTCACCGCCTCGCAGTCCTCGATCGACACCACACGCGACTCGACCTCGGCCTCGGGCACGTCGATGTAGAGCCGCAGGGTCGCGCCGCCGGGAGCCGGCAGGTACTCGGTACCGAGCAGCTGCAGCCCCAGGGCCTCCACCGTGGGTGCGAGCAGCGCGCTGATCTGTGTCGCCTTGTCCGTCACGTCGCGTGCTTACCTTCCAGATCGCCAAAAACAACAAGGGGCCCATTGGGCCCCTTGTCCTGAAGTTCCGGCCGTGGCCGGATTTCGGCATCGAGGCAAGCAGTGACCTCGATGAAGCCCGGTTTCCCGGCACCGTCCGCAGGCTTCAGCGCCTGCGGTGGTCCGATGAAACTGGTAGCGGGGGCAGGATTTGAACCTGCGACCTTCGGGTTATGAGCCCGACGAGCTGCCAGACTGCTCCACCCCGCATCAGAAGCGAAATTATGCACGTATCCGGTCTGGATTGCAACAGTGAAGATGCACTTCGTGCTTCCCACCGCGCCTGGAAAAGAGCATCAGAGCGGGCGGAACTCCCCGGCCGAATGCATCTCTACGTACCCGGTTACTTTACCACAACAAACGGCTCAGGCGAACGCGCGCAGGCACCATTCCATCATCGGGCTCCAGAACAGGCCCAGGCCCAGCAGCGCCAGCGCGTTGATCGAGAACACCACCTGCAGCGCACCGCCACGCACCGTCACCGGCTCGCTGGTGGGCTGGTCGAAGTACATGACCTTGATGACGCGCAGGTAGTAGAAGGCGCCGATCACCGCGAACACGATGCCGACGATGGCCAACCACAGCAGGCCTCCCTCCAGCGCCGCGCGCAGCACCGCGACCTTCGCCCAGAAGCCCAGCAGCACCGGCACGCCGGCCAGCGAAGCCATGATCAGCAGGACCAGCAGCGCCATCCAGGGATTGCGCGCGTTCAGGCCGCGGAAGTCCTCGATGCGGTCGGCTTCGAAGCCCTTGCGCGCGAGCATCACGATCGCGCCGAACGCCGCGGCCGACATCACCGCGTAGCTGATCGCGTAGAACAGCGCCGCCGCATAGCCGTCCGGGCCGCCCGCGGCCAGGCCGATGAACAGGAAGCCGACGTGGGAGATCGTCGAATAGGCCAGCATGCGCTTGAGGTTGGCCTGGGCGATCGCGAACAGGTTGCCTACGCCCAACGACAGCGCAGCGAGCACCGCCAGCATCAGCTGGGTCTGGCCGTAGGCCGGTCCCAGCGCGATGTCGAGCATGCGCCAGCACATGCCGAACGCGGCGATCTTCGGCGCCGAGCCGATGAACAGGCTGATGGGGGTTGGCGCGCCGTGGTAGGTGTCCGGCAGCCACATGTGGAACGGCACCGCACCGAACTTGAACGCGATGCCGACGAGCACGAACACGGTGCCGGTGAGCAGCAGGGTGCGGTCGGCCCCGCCGATGTCCTGGGCCGCGGCGCGGATCTCGCCCAGGTCCAGTGTGCCGGTGGCGCCGTAGACCAGGGTCATGCCGTACAGCAGCAGGCCCGAAGCCAGCGAACCGAGCACGAAGTACTTCATCGCCGCTTCCGACGCGGTCGGGCTGTCGCGGTCGACCGCGACCAGGGCGTAGGAGCACAGCGCGAGCAGTTCCAGGCCGACGTAGACCATGGTCATGCTGCCGGCCGAGACCAGCAGCATCATGCCGGCAACCGCGAACAGCACCAGCACCGCCACCTCGCCCTTGTACAGGCCGCGCTCGCGCAGGAACGGCCAGATGTAGGCCAGCGACAGCGCGCTGACCAGCAGCAGCGCCAGCTTCATCAGGTCCGCGCCCTCGTCGCGCACGAACATGCCCGACAGGGCCACGCCCTGCCCCCCGACCTGGAACCAGACCAGGGCGGCTGAGACGAGCAGCGTCGCGATCGCGAGCGCGTGGGTGACCACGCGCCGGCGCTCGTCGAGGAACAGGTCGAGCATCAGCAGCGCGAAGGCGCCGAAGACCACGACCAGCTCGGGCGCCATCGGCGCGAGCTCGGCGAAGGAACGTACCGGTGGGGGCGTCATCGTCATCACTTCATGCATTCCTCGGCGGCCGCTCGGACCACCCTGTCTCCACCCTCGAACGTGTCTGCCAGCGTCATCCGCACGTGCCCGGTCACAGCTTGCTCACCGCGATATGGCGCGCCAGCTCGGCGATCGCCGGTTCCATCAGGTCGATCAGCGGCTTGGGCCACACGCCGATCAGCACGGTGCCGACGGCGAAGGTGCCCAGCACGATCCACTCGCGCATGTTGATGTCCTCCAGCGCCGCCACGTGGGCGTTGCCGACCTCGCCGAACATCACGCGCTTGACCAGCCAGAGCGAGTAACCCGCGCCGATGATCAGGGTGAGCGCCGCGGTGAACGCGATCATCGGGTTCTGCTGGAAGCTGGCCAGCACGATCATGAACTCGCCGACGAAGCCCGAGGTGCCCGGCAGGCCGGAGTTGGCCATGGCGAACAGCACCATGAAGAAAGTGAACCAGGGCATCACGTTGGCCACGCCGCCGTAGTCGCGGATCATGCGCGTGTGCATGCGGTCGTAGAGCACGCCGACGCAGGAGAACATGGCGCCGGAGATGAAGCCGTGGGAGATCATCTGCACCATCGCGCCCTGCAGGCCCAGGCGCGCCGCGTCCTCGCCGCCGTCGACCTGCCGCATCAGCGCGAAGGAGATGAAGATGCCCAGGGTGACGAAGCCCATGTGCGAGACCGACGAGTACGCGATCAGCTTCTTCATGTCCTCCTGGACCAGCGCAACCAGGCCCACGTAGACCACCGCGATCAGCGAGAGCGCGATCACCAGCCAGGCCCACTCGGCGCCGGCATCGGGCGTGATCGGCAGGCTGAAGCGCAGGAAGCCGTAGCCGCCGATCTTCAGCATGATCGCCGCCAGGATCACCGAGCCGCCGGTGGGCGCCTCCACGTGCGCATCGGGCAGCCAGGTGTGCACCGGGAACATCGGCACCTTCACCGCGAACGCGGCGAGGAAGGCGAAGAACAGCCACATCTGCTCGGTCGCGGTGAGCGGCAGCGCGTACAGGTCCGGCAGCTGCCAGCTGCCCGCCTTCAGGTACAGGTAGATCAGGCCGACCAGCATGAAGATCGAGCCGAGGAACGTGTACAGGAAGAACTTGATCGACGCGTACACCCGGCGTGGGCCGCCCCAGACGCCGATGATGATGAACATCGGGATCAGCATCGCCTCGAAGAACACGTAGAACAGCAGCGCGTCCACGGCCGAGAAGACGCCGATCATCAGACCCTCGAGGATCAGCATGGCGCCGTAGTACTGGCTCACGCGCCGGTCGATCGAGGTCCACGCGCCGACCAGCACCAGGGTGGTGGTCAGGGCCGTGAGGATGATCAGCGCGATCGAGATGCCGTCCACGCCCAGGTGGTACTGGATGTCGTAGGCCGGGATCCATTCGCGGCGCTCGAGGAACTGCAGGCCGGTGGCCGCGTAGTCGAAGCCGGTGAACAGCGGGATGCTGAGCGCGAACACCACCAGCGCGATCGCCAGCGACAACCACCGCGCGCCCGCGGCGCGCTTGTCGCCGAGCGCGAGCACGGCGGCACCGCCGAGGATCGGCAGCCAGATCAGGAGACTGAGAAGAGGCCAGTTCTGCACGAGGTCAAGTCCAATGGCGGATCAGCACGGCCAGGAGCACGATCAGGCCGACGATCATCGCGAACGCGTAGTGGTAGAGGTATCCGGTTTGCATGCGGCGCACGAGGGCCGCGGCGAGGCCGACGATCCGGGCGGTGCCGTTGACGAACACGCCGTCGATCAGCTTGGTGTCGACCTCGCGCGAGCCGCGGCCCAGCAGCAGGCCGCCGCCGGCGAAGCCCTTGATCCACAGGTCGTCCATGCCGTACTTGTTCTGCAGCACGCGGATCGGGGCGCGCATCGCATGCGCCACCTTCGGCGCCAGCCCCGGCCGCCACACGTACATCAGGGTCGCCAGCAGGAAGCCGGCCGCCGTCAGCCAGAACGCCGGCGTGATGAAGCCGTGCAGCGCGAAGGCGACGGGCCCATGCCACAGGGCCTGCTTGAGCTGCGCCATCACGTCGTTCGCGGCCAGCACCTCGATCGCCCCGGCGAAGAACGGCCTGGCGTCCCCGTGCCCGGCCCAGTCGGTGCCGAACAGCATCGGGCCCGCGGTGAAGAAGCCGACCAGGATCGAGGGGATCGCCAGCAGGATCAGCGGCACGGTCACCACCCACGGCGACTCGTGCGGTTCGTGCACGCCGTGGTGCTCGTCGTGCGCGTCGTGGCCATGGGCATCCAGGTGCGAGGGTTCGTGCCGCGTTTCCTGGCCCAGCGGCCCATGCTGCTCCTCCGGGTGGCTCTGCGCGGCTTCGCGGAAGCGCTCCCGCCCGAAGTAGGTCAGGTACAGCAGGCGGAAACTGTAGAACGAGGTGACGAACGCGCCCAGCAACACCGCCCAGTAGCCGTAGCTGCCGATCCAGCCGCGACCGTCGGCCGCATGCTTGGCCGCCTCGATGATCGTGTCCTTGGAGTAGTAGCCGCTGAAGAACGGCGTGGCGACCAGCGCCAGCGTGCCGATGACCGTCGTCCAGAAGGTGATCGGCATGTACTTGCGCAGGCCGCCCATCTTGCGCATGTCCTGCTCGTGGTGCATGCCGATGATCACGCTGCCGGCCGCCAGGAACAGCAGGGCCTTGAAGAAGGCATGGGTCATCAGGTGGTACACGGCCGCAGAGTAGGCGGACACGCCCAGGGCCACGGTCATGTAGCCAAGCTGCGACAGCGTGGAGTACGCCACCACGCGCTTGATGTCGTTCTGCACCATGCCGATCAGGCCGGTGAAGAAGGCCGTGGTCGCGCCTATGAACAGCACGAAATCCAGCGCGGTGGGGCTCATCTCGAACAGCGGCGACATGCGCGCCACCATGAAGATGCCGGCGGTCACCATCGTCGCGGCGTGGATCAGCGCCGAGATCGGGGTGGGGCCTTCCATCGAGTCGGGCAGCCACACGTGCAGCGGCACCTGGGCCGATTTGCCCATCGCGCCGATGAACAGGCAGATGCAGATCACCGTCGCCACCGACCATTCGGCGCTGCCGATGATCTGGAGGGTGGTGCCGTCGAGCACCTCGTTGGCGCGCGCGAACACCGTGGCGTAGTCGAGGCTGCCGAAGTACCACATGATCGCGGCGATGCCGAGCAGGAAGCCGAAGTCGCCCACGCGATTGACCAGGAACGCCTTGAGGTTGGCGAACACCGCCGTCGGGCGGTTGAACCAGAAGCCGATCAGCAGGTACGAGACCAGGCCCACCGCCTCCCAGCCGAAGAACAGCTGCAGGAAGTTGTTGCTCATGACCAGCATGAGCATCGAGAAGGTGAACAGCGAGATGTAGCTGAAGAAGCGCTGGTAACCCGGATCGTCCGCCATGTAGCCGATGGTGTAGATGTGCACCAGCAGCGAGACGAAGGTCACCACCACCATCATCATCGCGGTCAGGTTGTCGACCAGGAAGCCGACGTGGGCCGAATAGCCGCCCACCTGGAAGAAGGTGTAGATGTTCTCGTTGAACGGCGCGGCGCCCTGCCCCACCAGCTGCCACAGCACGTAGCTGGAGAACGCGCAGCTGATCGCGACCCCGAGGATGGTGGCGGTCTGCGCGCCGACGCGGCCGACCTGGCGGCCGAAGAAGCCGGCCACGATCGCGCCCAGCAGGGGTGCCAGCACGATGATCAGCAGGTGGGTTGTCGAAATCACCATGTCTTGTCCATTACCCGAGTCGTACCACCTTCACTGTCGCCATCCGGGGCGTGCGCTGCCCGCGGGCCGCGCGGCCTTCCGGGCCGGCATCTTTCCAAGGCGGACGGGCCGGTTGGCCCGGTCCGCTTACCCCTTGAGCGAGTCGATCTCCGCCACGTCGATCGTGCGGCGGTTGCGGAACAGCGTGACCAGGATCGCCAGGCCGATCGCGGCCTCCGCGGCGGCCACGGTCAGGATGAAGAACACGAAGATCTGCCCCGCCTCGTCGCCGAACTGGCGGGAGAAGGCGATGAAGTTGATGTTGACCGCGAGCAGCATCAGCTCGATCGACATCAGCAGGATGATCACGTTCTTGCGGTTGAGGAAGATGCCCGCGACGCTGATGCAGAACAGCACCGCGCCCAGCGACAGATAGTGGCCCAGCGCCAGGCCCTGCCCGAACAGTTCCATCACTTGCCCTCCCCTTCGCCCGCGGCCGGAGCGGCGGGTTCCTCGATCACCGGACGGGTCGCCGGCATGCTCACCATGCGCAGGCGGTCGGCAGCGCGGGTGCGCGACTGCTCGCCGGGGTTCTGGTGCTTGGCGCCGGGACGGCGACGCAGTGTCAGGGTCACCGCCGCGATGACGGCGACGGTCAGGATCAGCGCGGCGACCTCGAACGGCAGCAGGAAGTCGGTGAACAGGCGCCGGGCGACCCAGCTCACGTTGTTCGCGCCTACAGCCTCGACCTGGTCGACGCCGAACGGGGCCAGGCGGGACCTGATGCCGATCAGGGTGAGGATCTCCACCAGCATCACCACCGCAACCAGCAGGCCGATGGGCAGGTAGCGCACGTAGCCCTCGCGCATGGGCACCACGTCCACGTCGAGCATCATCACAACGAACAGGAACAGCACCATCACCGCGCCGACGTAGACCAGGATCAGGGCCACGCCGAGGAACTCGGCGCCGGCCAGGATCCAGGTGCAGGCGACGGTGAAGAACGTCAGCACCAGGAACAGCGCGGCGTGCACCGGGTTGCGGACGCTGATCACCGCGCCGGCCGAGGCGACGGCCACGGCGGCGAAGGCGAGGAAGGCGAGCAATGCGAAATCCATGGTCGGTCGCTTATCGGAAGGCGGCGTCGGCGGCGCGACGTTCGGCGATCTCGGCCTCGAGCCGGTCGCCGATCGCCAGCAGCTGCGGCTTGGTGACGATGTTCTCGCCGCGGTTCTCGAAGTGGTATTCGTGCACGTGGGTCTCGACGATCGAGTCCACCGGGCACGACTCCTCGCAGAAGCCGCAGAAGATGCACTTGAACAGGTCGATGTCGTAGCGCGTGGTGCGGCGGGTGCCGTCCTCGCGCGGGGCAGAGTCGATGGTGATCGCCAGCGCGGGGCACACCGCCTCGCACAGCTTGCAGGCGATGCAGCGCTCTTCGCCGTTGGGATAGCGGCGCAGCGCGTGCAGGCCGCGGAAGCGCGGCGACTGCGGCGTCTTCTCCATCGGGTACATCAGCGTGTACTTCGGGCGCAGCAGGTACTTGAACGTCAGGGCCATGCCGCCCAGCAGTTCGAGCAGCAGCAGGCTCCGGAACCAGGAAACGAACTTGCCCATCAGACGCCCGCCTCGAACACGCCGAAATACGCCATCAATGCCACCACCACGATCCAGCCGATGCTCAGCGGGATGAACACCTTCCAGCCCAGCCGCATGATCTGGTCGTAGCGGTAGCGCGGGAAGGACGCGCGGAACCAGATGAAGCAGCTGGCGAAGAAGAACACCTTCGCGAACAGCCACCACCAGCCGTCGCCCAGGATCGTGCCCAGCACCGGCACGTCGGGGATCCACGCCGCAGGCACCGGCGACAGCCAGCCGCCGAGGAAGAAGATCGGGGTCAGGAAGCTGACCAGGATCATGTTCGCGTATTCGGCCAGGAAGAACAGCGCGAACGCCGACCCGGAGTACTCGACCATGTGGCCGGCCACGATCTCGGACTCGCCCTCGACCACGTCGAACGGCGCGCGGTTGGTCTCGGCCACGCCCGACACGAAGTAGATGACGAACAGCGGCAGCATCGGCAGCCAGAACCACTCGAACAGGCCGGCGTCGCCCGACTGGGCCATCACGATCTGCGACAGGTTCAGGCTGCCCGCGCCGACCATCACGCCGACCAGGGCGAAGCCCATCGCGATCTCGTAGCTCACCACCTGCGCGGCAGAACGCATCGCGCCGAGGAAGGCGTACTTCGAGTTCGAGGCCCAGCCGGCGAGGATGATGCCGTACACGCCCAGCGAGGTCATCGCCAGCAGGTACAGCAGGCCTGCGTTGGCGTTGGACAGCACCAGCTGCGAATCGAACGGCACCACCGCCCAGGCAGCGAACGCGGGCGCCAGGGTGATCAGCGGCGCCAGCACGTACAGCGCCTTGTGCGCGCTGCTGGGCTGGATGACCTCCTTGAACAGGAGCTTGAACACGTCGGCGAAGGCCTGCAGCACGCCCCAGCCCACGTACATCGGGCCATGGCGGGCATGCATCCAGCCGATCAGCTTGCGTTCCCAGACCACGTAGAAGGCGACGGCCAGGATCACCGGCACGGCGATGGCCAGCACCTTGAGCACGATCCAGATGATCACGCCGATCGCGCCCAGCGACAGCAGCCAGTCCTGGAGCGGCGCGGTCCACGCCGACAGCAGGGTTGCGGTGTTGGTCGTGCTCATGCCGCCTCCACCGTGACGTTGCCGACGGCGAGCGCGGCGGTGGCGCCGTAGCCCGACTCGACCCAGGCACAGCCGCGCGCGACCTGGTCGCTGACGTTGACCTGCAGCGTCGCGGTCCCCGCGGCGTTGCGGACCTTGGCCATGGCGCCCTGCGCCAGGCCGGCGGCGCCGGCGTCGTCGGGGTGGAGGCTCAGGCGCGGACCGACGGTCAGCGGATGGGCCTGCAGCGCCTGCGCGCGACGGGTCAGGCCGTCGACGCGATAGATCGCCTGCGACACCGCGAGCTCCAGCCCGTTGCCCGAAACCTCCGGCGCAGTGCCCAGCGCGGCATCGCGCGCCGACACGCTCAGGCCCGCACGCAGGCCAGCCAGCTCGGTGAAGTCGAAACCGGGCAGTTCGAGCACGCCGCCCAGGGCGCGCAGCACTTTCCAGCCCTGCCTCGCCTCGCCCGGCAGGCGCCCGGCCGCGCTGGCGCGCTGGTCGATGCCCTCCAGGTTGGTCAGCGTGGCGTCGTTCTCGAACAGGGTGGCGATCGGCAGGATCACGTCGGCCATGCTGCGGGTCGAGCGGCAGGCGAAATGGCTGAAGGCCACCACCTGTGCGCCAGACAGGGCGCGCATCGCCGCCGCCTGGTCGGCGAAGTCCAGGCCGGGCTCGATGCCGTAGATCACATACGCGCCGCGCGGCTCGGCCAGCATGGCGCGCGCATCGCGCGAGGCCGGCAGCACGCCGTGCCGGGCCAGGCCCAGCGCGTTCGCGCCCTGCGGGATCCGGCACAGCGCCGCGCCCACACCGCGGGCGAAATCACCGGCCGCGGCGCGGATGGCCGCCGCGTGCGGGCCGCTCTCGGCCACCGCACCGACGATCACCGCGATCCGGCTGGCGCCGCGCACCGCCTCGGCGAGATCAGCCGAGGCCAGCGCTGCGGCCACCTGCGACGGCGCGACGATGGTCTTGCTGGCGATGTCGAACGCGAACTCGAAGTCCACCGGACCGACCACGTGCACCTTGGCGCCGCGGCGCCAGGCCTTGCGCACGCGCTGGTGCAGCAGCGGCACTTCGTGGCGGAGGTTGGAACCGACGATGACGATGGCGTCGGCCTGGTCGATGTCGGCCACCGGCATTGCGAAGGGCTGCGCGACGGCGCCATCGGACAGGTCTGCCTGGCCGATGCGGTGGTCGATGTTGCCCGACCCCAGGCCCTCGGCCAGGCGCGCCAGCAGCGCGCCCTCCTCGTTGGAGGTGGACGGATGCACCAGCACGCCGAGGTTGTCGGCGCCATTGTCGCGCAGGATGCGCGCGGCGGCGGCCAGCGCCTCGTCCCAGCTCGCCTCGCGCCAGTCGCCCTCGTCGCCGTTGCTGGCCACGCGGATAAGCGGCTGCACGGCGCGGTCGTCCGCGTACAGGCCCTGGTGCGAATAGCGGTCGCGGTCGGACAGCCAGCACTCGTTGACCGCCTCGTTGTCGCGCGGCACCGCCCGCATCACGTCGCCGCGGCGCATGTGCAGGAACAGGTTGCTGCCCAGCGCGTCGTGGAAGCCCAGCGACTCGCGCGCGATCAGCTCCCAGGGACGGGCGCGGAAGCGGAACACCTTGTTGGTCAGCGCGCCGACCGGGCACACGTCGATGACGTTGCCCGACAGTTCGGTGGTCAGCGGCTTGCCGTCGTAGGTGCCGATCTGCAGGTTCTCGCCGCGCTGCATGCCGCCCAGCTCGTAGGTGCCCGCGATCTCCGCGGTGACGCGGACGCAGCGCGTGCACTGGATGCAGCGCGTCATGTCGCTGGCCACCAGCGGACCGAAATCCTCGTCGGCGACCACGCGCTTGCGCTCGACGAAGCGGCTCACCGAACGCCCGTAGCCGAGCGACATGTCCTGCAGCTCGCACTCGCCGCCCTGGTCGCAGATCGGGCAGTCGAGCGGATGGTTGATCAGCAGGAACTCCATCACGTTGCGCTGGGCCTTGAGCGCCTTCTCGTTGCGCGTGAAGACCTTCAGCCCGTCCATGACCGGCGTAGCGCAGGCCGGCGACGGCTTGGGCGCCGAACGCCCGCCGACCTCGGTGTCGACCAGGCACATGCGGCAGTTGGCCGCGATCGACAGCTTGTCGTGGTAGCAGAAACGCGGGATCGGGATGCCGGCCTTGTCGGCGGCATGGATGATCATCGACCCCTTGGGCGCGGCCAGTTCCACGCCGTCGATGAAGACGGTGACGTGGTCGGGCGGCAGGTTCGGGTTGACGGGCTGTGCGCTCACGCGGCCACCTTTTCAGCCTTGACCAGCGTGCCCGCGAGTTCGTCGTCGACGTAGAAGCGCTTGTTCACGATGGCGTATTCGAATTCGTGCCAGAAATGGCGCAGGAAACCCTGCACCGGCCACGCCGCAGCTTCGCCGAAGGCGCAGATGGTGTGGCCCTCGATCTGCCCGGCCGCGGCGCGCAGCATGTGCAGGTCCTCGAGCGTGGCTTCCATGCTGGCGATGCGCGTCAGCATGCGGTACATCCAGCCGGTGCCCTCGCGGCACGGCGTGCACTGGCCGCAGCTTTCCTTGAAGTAGAAGCGCGCGATGCGCTGGCATGCGCGCACCATGCAGGTGGTGTGGTCCATGACGATGACCGCGCCCGAACCCAGGCCGGAACCGGCCTTCTGGATCGCGTCGTAGTCCATGGTCAGGCCCATCATCACCTCGCCCGGCAGCACCGGCATCGAGGAGCCGCCCGGGATCACCGCCTTGATGCGGTTGCCGTTGCGGATGCCGCCGCACAGGTCAAGCAGTTCGGAGAATGGCGTGCCCAGGCGAATCTCGTGGTTGCCCGGGCGAGCGACGTGGCCGGACACCGAGAAGATCTTGCAACCGCCGTTGTTGGGCTTGCCGAGGTTCATGAACCACTCGGGGCCGTTGCGCACGATCGCAGGCACCGAGGCATAGGTCTCGGTGTTGTTGATCGTGGTCGGCTTGCCGTACAGGCCGAAGTTGGCCGGGAACGGCGGCTTGTAGCGGGGCTGGCCCTTCTTGCCTTCCAGCGACTCCATCAGCGCGGTTTCCTCGCCGCAGATGTAGGCGCCGGCGCCGAGCGCGTTGTAGATGTCGATATCGATGCCCGAGCCGAGGATGTCCTTGCCCAGCCAGCCGTTCGCATAGGCTTCGCGGGTGGCTTCCTCGAGATGCTCGAAGGGCTCGTGGTGGAACTCGCCGCGCAGGTAGTTGTAGCCCACGGTCGAACCGGTGGCATAGCAGGCGATCGCCATGCCTTCGACCACCGCATGCGGGTTGTAGCGCAGGATGTCGCGGTCCTTGGCGGTGCCCGGCTCGGATTCGTCGGAGTTGCAGAGGATGTACTTCTGCATCTCGCCCTTGGGCATGAAGCTCCACTTCAGGCCGGTCGGGAAGCCCGCGCCGCCGCGGCCGCGCAGGCCGGACTGCTTGACCATCTCGATCACGTCGGCCGGCGGGATCTTCTCGACGAGGATCCTGCGCAGGGCCTGGTAACCACCGGTCTTGAGGTAGTTCTCGTACGACCACGGCTTGTCGAAGTGCAGCGTGGTGTAGACGGCCTGGTGCTCCTTCGGCGCGGGGCCGACCGGACCATAACCTTCCGAATAGTGCGAATGACCCGCCATCACTTCAGCCCGTCCAGCAGCTCGTCCACCTTCTCGGGCGTGAGCTTCTCGTGGTAATGCCCGTTGATCACGACCACCGGCGCGCCGCAGCACGCGGCCACGCACTCTTCCTCGCGCTTGAGGTAGACGCGCCCGTCCGCGGTCGACTCGCCCAGCTTGCAGCCCAGCTTCTTCTCGGCGTGCTCGACCAGCTGCTCGGCGCCGTTGAGCCAGCAGCTGATGTTGGTGCAGAAGGCGACGTTGTTGCGGCCGACCTTCTGCGTCTCGAACATCGAGTAGAAGGTGGCGACCTCGTACGCCCACACCGGCGGCAGGTCCAGGTACTTGGCCACGGCCGCGATCAGCTCGTCGGTCAGGTAACCCTGGTTCTGCTCCTGCGCGGCGTGCAGCCCCTGCAGCACGGCCGAGCGCTTGCGGTCGGCCGGGAACTTGGTCAGCCAGTGGTCGATGTGCGCGCGGGTCGCGTCGCTCAGGACGACCATCGGGTCGACGTTGCGCGCGTTCTCGAAATTGCCTGTCGCTTTCATCGCCTGCCTTACCTGTCGATTTCGCCGAACACGATGTCGTAGGTGCCAATCATCGCCACCACGTCCGACAGCATGTGCCCCTTCACGATCTCGTCCATCGACGACAGGTGCGCGAAGCCGGGCGCGCGCAGGTGCACGCGGAACGGCTTGTTGGCGCCGTCGCTGACCAGATAGCAGCCGAACTCGCCCTTGGGCGCCTCGACCGCGGCGTAGGTCTCGCCGGCGGGCACGCTGTAGCCTTCGGAGAACAGCTTGAAGTGGTGGATCAGCGCTTCCATGTCGTCCTTCATCTCCTCGCGGGAGGGAGGCGCGACCTTGTAGTTGTCGATCATCACCGGGCCGGGGTTGGCCCGCAGCCAGCGCACGCACTGCTCGACGATCCGGGTGGACTGGCGCATCTCGGCCACACGCACCAGGTAGCGGTCGTAGCAGTCGCCGTTGACGCCCACGGGGATGTCGAAATCGACCTCGTCGTACTTGGCGTAGGGCTGCTTCTTGCGCAGGTCCCAGGCCACGCCCGAACCGCGCAGCATCGGGCCGGTCATGCCCCAGGCCAACGCCTGCTCCGGCGGGATCACGCCGATGCCGACGGTGCGCTGCTTCCAGATGCGGTTGTCGGTCAACAGGGTCTCGTACTCGTCGACCCGGTTGGGGAAGTCCTTGGCGAAGGCTTCCAGGTAGTCGAGCATCGAGCCTTCGCGCCACTCGTTGAAGCGTTTGAGCTTGGCGCCCTTGCGCCACGGCGACTCGCGGTAGCGCGGCATGTGGTCGGGCAGGTCGCGGTAGACGCCGCCGGGACGGTAGTAGGCCGCGTGCATGCGCGCGCCGGACACCGCCTCGTACACGTCCATCAGCTCCTCGCGCTCGCGGAACGCGTACAGGAACACCGCCATCGCGCCGAGGTCGAGCGCATTCGACCCGATCCACATCAGGTGGTTCAGGATGCGGGTGATCTCGTCGAACATCGTGCGGATGTACTGCGCGCGCACCGGCGCCTCGATTCCCATCAGGGTCTCGATCGCGCGCACGTAGGCGTGCTCGTTGCACATCATCGACACGTAGTCCAGGCGATCCATGTAGCCGATCGACTGGTTGAAGGGCTTGGACTCGGCCAGCTTCTCGGTGCCGCGATGCAGCAGCCCGACGTGCGGGTCGGCGCGCTGCACCACCTCGCCGTCCATCTCCAGGATCAGGCGCAGCACGCCGTGCGCGGCCGGATGCTGGGGACCGAAGTTCAGCGTGTAGTTGCGGATTTCCTGCTGGCGCTCGGCCGGGTTGCTCGCAAGGCCTTCGCTGGCCGCGTGCGCGGCATGCGGGATCACACTCACTTCGACACCTCCACCCTGCCCGCCTGCTCGCGGCGCGCGCGCTGCTCGTCGACCGCGGTCTGGTAGCGGGCGTCGTCGCGGATCACGCGGGGCACGTTCACGCGCGGCTCGACCGAGGTCACCGGCTCGTACACCACGCGCTTGCGCTCGGCGTCGTAACGCACTTCGACGTTGCCGATCAGCGGGAAATCCTTGCGGAACGGATGCCCGACGAAACCGTAGTCGGTCAGGATCCGGCGCAGGTCCGGATGCCCCTGGAACACGATGCCGAACAGGTCGAACGCCTCGCGCTCGAACCAGTTGGCCACAGGCCACAGACCGGTAAGCGAGGACACCACCGGCAGGTCGTCGCTGGGTGCGTAGCAGACCACGCGCACGCGCCGGTTGTGCCGCACCGAAAGCAGCTGCACCACCGCGGCGAAACGCCGCTGCGGGACCGGGATCGCGCCGACGCCGTCGGGCTGGTCGAGCTGCTGCGAGGGCTCCTCGCCGAAGCGGAAGCGGCCCGGGCCGCGCCCTTCGACGCCGCGGCTGAAGCCTTCCGAGGAGACGTTCGTGTCCCACTCGTCGCTGCCGTAGCCCAGGTAGTCCATGCCGCACAGGTCGACCAGCTGCTCGAAGCCGAACTCGTCTCGCAGCGACGTGCAGGTCTCGAGCCAGTCTCCGTCGGTCACCAGGCCGACTTCGCCGCGCGGCATCGCCACGCTGACCTCGGCACCCGGGAAACGCGCGCGCAGGCGCGCGGCGAACGCCGTGGCGGTCTCGGCGATGGGCTCAGCCATTGCGCATCCCCGTCTTCTCGGCGCCGAAGTTGCTCGCGCGGCGGATCTTCTTCTGCAGCTGCAGGATGCCGTACACCAGCGCCTCGGCCGTCGGCGGGCAGCCCGGCACGTACACGTCCACGGGCACCACGCGATCGCAGCCGCGCACCACCGCGTAGGAATAATGGTAGTAGCCGCCGCCGTTGGCGCAGCTGCCCATCGAGATCACCCACTTGGGATTGGGCATCTGGTCGTAGACCTTGCGCAGCGCCGGGGCCATCTTGTTGACCAGGGTGCCGGCGACGATCATCACGTCGGACTGGCGCGGGGACGGGCGGAACACCACGCCGTAGCGGTCCAGGTCCAGGCGCGCCGCGCCGGCGTGCATCATCTCCACCGCGCAGCAGGCCAGTCCGAAGGTCATCGGCCACATCGAGCCGGTGCGCGCCCAGTTCAGCAGCACGTCCGAACTGGTCGTGACGAAGCCGCGCTCAAGCAGCGGATTGTTGTCGGCCGAGCCGCCGAGCAGGGTCTCGGGGCGCAGGATGTCGTCGAGGCGCCCTTCCGGCAGCGGATTGCTCGCCGAATCCGCCAGGCCGCGGATGGCCTGGATCACTCCCATTCGAGTGCTCCCTTCTTCCACACGTAGATGAACCCGAGCAGCAGCATGCCCGCGAAGATGCCCATTTCGACCAGGCCCAGCGGGCCCAGCTCGCGGAACACCGTCGCCCACGGCACGATGAAGATGATCTCCAGGTCGAAAATGATGAACTGGATCGCGATCAGGTAGTAGCGCACGTCGAACTGCATGCGCGAATCCTCGAATGCGTTGAATCCGCACTCGTAGGGCGACAGCTTTTCGGGCGTGGGCTGCTTCGGCCCCAACAGGTTGCCGATGATCAGCAAGGCGACGCCGACACCTGTGGCAACGATCAGGAACAGCAGGGTCGGCAGGTATTCGGCCAGCACTCGTTGTTCTCTCGGCTACTTGCCACCAAGGTGGCGGCCGTCGCTCGGCGCGCCTGGACGCGCGCGCGACATCGATAAAAATGGTGCCCAAGGGGGGACTCGAACCCCCACGACCGAAGCCGCTACCACCTCAAGGTAGTGCGTCTACCAATTCCGCCACCTGGGCAAATCTGTTACCGCGCAACCACTTCCGGCAACGCGCTAATTGTAAGCTTTATTGCTCGGTTTGAGCAGCCGTCCCGGCATCATTTCCCGATTCGGGCTGCGCGGGCGCGGGCGGAACCGCGTCGCCCGCCGGTTCCTGCGCCGGCGCGGCCGGAACGGCCGACGCGGGCTGCGCCGGCTGGGGCGCGGCGGGAACGGCCGACGCGGGCTGCGCCGGCTGGGGCGCGGCGGGAACGGCGCCGGGGGCCGCGGGCGCCACCGGCACCTGCGACATCACGCCCAGATCGGCGCCCACCTGCGGCGAGGTCGCCTGCCGGGTCGCGTACCAGGCCATGAACAGGGTGATCGAGAAGAACGCGATCGCCAGCCACTTGGTGGCCTTGGTCAGGAAGCTCGCCGAGCCGCGCGCGCCGAACACCGTCGCCGAGGCGCCGCCGCCGAAGCCGGAACCGGCCGAGGCACCCGCCCCGCGCTGCAGCAGGATCAGCGCGATCATCGCGATCGCGACCAGGACGAACAGGATGTTGAGGAACACAAGCAACATTGCGGCGTACTCGGATGTCTGGTGAGCGCGATCAGCGGGCCGCGGCGCGCGCGATGGCCAGGAATTCCGAGGCCACGAGCGACGCGCCGCCGATCAGTCCGCCATCGATGTCCGCCTGGGCGAACAGCTCGGCGGCGTTGGCCGGCTTCACACTGCCGCCGTACAGGATCGGCAGCGAATCAGCGATTCTAGCATCACGCGCCGCCACGTGGCCACGGATCAGGGCATGGACCTCCTGGGCCTGGGCCGGGCTGGCGGTCTGCCCGGTGCCGATGGCCCAGACCGGCTCGTAGGCCACCACGGCCCCGTGGAAACGTTCCACCCCGGCCCGCTCGAGCACCGGCTCGAGCTGCGCGGCGATGACCTCGGCGGTACGCCCGGCCTCCCGGTCGGCCAGGGTCTCGCCCAGGCACAGGATCGGCACCAGGCCGGCGTTGGAGGCGGCCAGGAACTTCTTGGACACCAGGTCGTTGTTCTCGAAATGGTAGCGGCGGCGCTCGGAATGGCCGACCAGCCCATAGCGCGCGCCCACGTCCAGCAGCATCCGGGCCGAGACTTCCCCGGTATAGGCGCCTTCCTCGTTGTGGCTGACGTCCTGCGCTCCGAAGGCGAGCGGATGCCCCTCGAAATCCTCGATCAGGTCGCCCAGGTACGGCAGCGGCGGCAGCACCACCACGTCCACGCCCTCGACCGGCAATCCGGCGGCGAGGTCGCCCACCAGGTTGGTGGCGAACTCGCGCGTCCCGTTGAGCTTCCAGTTCCCGGCGACGATCCTGCGGCGCATGCGCGGCCCCTGCTGTGTGAAGGGCGCAAAGGATAGCCGATGCCGGCGCCGACCCGGGATACGCCGGCAGGCCGCGCCCGACCCGCGACAGCGGGAGACGTTACCGCGCCCTGCCCGCCCAACCCGTCCAACGCCCGGGTCGGGACGAGCCGGGGCGGCTCGCTACTTGAGCTTGATCTCGCGCAGGCGCTGTTCCAGGAAGCCGTGGGCGGTGATCGGCTCTGGATAGCGGCTGGGATTGTCCGGCGTCACGCAGCCGGGCAGCACGTCGATCAGGAAATCCGGGTTCGGGTGCAGGAAGAACGGCACCGAATAGCGCGGCTGGCGCGCGGCCTCACCCGGGGGATTGACCACGCGATGGATGGTCGAGGGATAGACGTGGTTGGTCAGGCGCTCGAGCATGTCGCCGATATTGACCACGATGGTGTCGCCCTCGGAGGTGAACGGCACCCACTCGCCCTTGTTCGACAGCACCTCCAGGCCCGCGGTGGACGCGCCGACCAGCAGGGTGATGAAGTTGATGTCGCCATGCGCGCCGGCACGGACATTGGGGATGTCGTCGGCGGTGATCGGCGGGTAGTGGATCGGGCGCAGGATCGAGTTGCCGAAGTTGGTCTTGTCGGCGAAAAAATCCTGCGGCAGTCCGATGTGCAGCGCCAGCGCCGAGAGCACGCGCGATCCGAGCGCGTCGAGCGCGTTGTACAACGCCAGCCCGTACTCCTTGAATTCGGGCACCTCGGCCGGCCACACATTCGGCGGCATCACGTCGCGATACTTCGAGTCCGCGGGCAGTTCGCGGCCGATGTGCCAGAACTCCTTGAGATCGTAGTGTGTGGAGCCCTTAGCCGTCTCGATGCCGAACGGCGTATAGCCGCGCGCACCGCCACCTCCGGGCACGTGATAGGCCTGCTTCACCTGCCCGGGCAGGGCGAAGAAGGCGCGGAAGGCCGCGTAGGCGTTGTCGATCAGCTGCTGCGGGATGCCGTGGTGGCTGATCCCGGCGAACCCCCATTCGCGGTAGGCCGCGCCCAGCTCGGCCACGAACGCCTCGCGGTCGTGTTCGAAACGGCGGATGTCGAGGGTGGGAATGCGAGAACTCATCTTTCGAAAACTCCGGGTACAACGACAGTCCCGATCCCGGCCGACCGGCATGCGGGCGGCCTGGCCGGGACGAAACGGATCAGACGGATCGGGCGGCCGCGCGCACCGCGTCGGCGAGCGTGTCCAGGGTGGACTGCATCAGGGCCTCGTCCTCGGCCTCCACGGTCACGCGCACCACCGGCTCGGTGCCGGACGGCCGCAGGAACGCGCGCCCGCGCCCTTCCACCGCCGCCTGCGCGCGCGACAGCGCGGCCTGCACGGCTTCGCTCTCGGCCGGCCTGGCGCCGTCGCCATAGCGCACATTCACGGTCTTCTGCGGCAGCTTCCGCACGCCGGCCAGCGCCTGCTGCAGGCTCAGGTCGCGGCGGCGCAGCACTTCCAGCACCTGCAGCGCGCTGATGATGCCGTCGCCGGTGCTGGCGCGGTCCAGGCACAGCAGGTGCCCCGAGGCCTCGCCACCGAGGATGCCGCCATGCTCGAGCAGGGCCTGGTGGACGTAGCGGTCGCCGACCTTGGTGCGCAGGAAGCCGATGCCCGTCCGCTGCAGGGCCTGCTCCAGCCCGTAGTTGGTCATCAGCGTGCCCACCACCGGGCCGCGCAGGCGTCCACTGGTCTGCCAGTCGGTGGCCAGCACGTAAAGCAGGTCGTCGCCGTCGTGGACGGTGCCGTCGCTGTCGACGAACAGCAGCCGGTCGCCGTCGCCGTCGAAGGCGATGCCGAGGTCGGCGCCGGACGCGCGCACGCGCGCGGCCAGATGCTCGGGATGCATCGAACCGACGCCGTCGTTGATGTTGGTGCCGTTGGGCTCGACGCCGATGGTCTCGACCCGGGCGTCCAGCTCGCGCAGCACCAGCGGCGCGATCTGGTAGGTCGCGCCGTTGGCGCAGTCCACCACCACGTGCAGGCCGGTGAGGTTGAACCTGCGCGGCACCGAACTCTTGCAGGCCTCGACGTAGCGGCCCACCGCGTCATGCGTGCGCACGGCCTTGCCCAGGCGCTCGGAGGACACCGTGGAGAAGGGGCGCTCCAGCGCCGCCTCGATCGCCAGCTCGGTGGCATCGTCGAGCTTCTCGCCTTCGGCCGAGAAGAACTTGATGCCGTTGTCGTAATGCGGGTTGTGCGAGGCGGAGATCACGATGCCGCCGTCGGCGCGCATCGAGCGGGTCATGTGCGCGACCGCGGGCGTGGGCATCGGCCCCATCAGCTGCACGTTCACGCCGGCGGCGACGAGGCCGGCCTCGAGCGCGGCCTCGAACATGTAGTTGGAGATGCGCGTGTCCTTGCCGATCACCACCAGCGGCTTGCGCTGGTCGCCGCGGGCCTCGGCCTCCTCGCGCAGGGCGTGCCCGTAGGCATTGCCCAGGCGCAGCACGAAGTCGGCCGAGATCGGGCCTTCTCCGACCCGGCCGCGGATGCCGTCGGTACCGAAGTAGCGGCGGCTCATGCCGCCTCTCCCGGCGCAGGCTGGCGGGTCATCATCGCCATCAGCGAGGCGATGCGGTCGCGCAGCTGGCGGCGGTCGCAGATCTGGTCGACCGCGCCATGTTCGACCAGGAACTCGGAACGCTGGAAGCCTTCGGGCAGCGTCTCGCGCACTGTCTGCTCGATCACGCGCGGCCCGGCGAAGCCGATGAGCGCATCGGGCTCGGCCATGTTGATGTCGCCCAGCATCGCGAACGAGGCCGAGACGCCGCCCGTGGTGGGATGGGTCATCACCGAGATGTAGGGCAGCCCGGCCGCGCGCAGGCGCCCGAGCGCGGCCGAGGTCTTGGCCATCTGCATCAGCGAGAACAGGCTCTCCTGCATGCGCGCGCCGCCACTGGCCGAAAAGCAGACGAAGCCCGAGCGAAGCTCCAGCGCGCGCTCGGCGCCGAGCGTGAAGCGCTCGCCCACCACCGACCCCATCGAGCCACCCATGAAGGCGAAATCGAAGGCCGCGGCCACCATCGGCATCTTCTTGAGCCGGCCTTCCATCACCACCAGCGCATCGCGCTCGCCGGTCGCCTTCTGCGCGGCCTTGATGCGGTCGGCGTAGCGCTTCTGGTCGCGGAAACGCAGCACGTCTGTGGGACCGAGATCGCCACCGATCTCGCGCAGTTCGCCCGCGTCCAGGAACGCCCGCAGGCGCGCGCGGGCGCGGATCGGCCGGTGGAAGTTGCACTTGGGACAGACTTCCAGGTTCTCCTCGAGCTCGGGGCCGTACAACACGGCGCCGCAGCGGTCGCACTTCTCCCACAGCCCCTCGGGCACGCTGCGCTTGCGCACCGCGCCGCTCTCGGTGCGGATCTGCGGCGGCATCAGTTTCTTCAACCAGGACATGCTTGGCGTTGGTCCATGCGCGGCCTGCGCCGCGAAGGCGCGCAGTTTAGCGCACGGTCCCGGGACGGCACGGCAGGGCGCCGCCCTCCCCGGCCCACGGCCCGGTCAGCCCAGGGCGCCGCGCAGCGGGGCCAGGAAGGCCGCGGCACGGGCGGCCGCGGTGTCCGGATCGCCCGCCTCCGCGATCGTCGCGACCAGGGCGCTGCCGACCACGACCCCGTCCGCGTCCCGGGCCATGGCCGCGGCGCTGGCCGCGTCCCCGATCCCGAAGCCCGCGACTACCGGCACCGGGCTCGCCGCGCGGATGTCGCGCAGGCGGGCGGCCGCCGCCTCCGGGTCGAGCCGGTCGCTCGCGCCGGTCACCCCGGCGAAGCTGACGTAATAGAGATAGCCCTGGGCCTGGGCCAGCAGCTGCGCCAGCCGGTCCCCGGGGGTGGTCGGGGACACCAGCAGCACCAGGGCCAGGCCGTGCGCCGACAAGGCCTCGCGGAACTCGGGGGATTCCTCCGGCGGCAGGTCGACCAGCAGCACGCCGTCCACGCCCGCCGCGGCGGCCTCGCTGGCGAACCGCTGCGCACCGCGGATCTCCACCGGATTCAGGTAGCCCATGAGCACGACCGGCGTATCCGGATCGCGCTCGCGGAACGTGCGCACCGCGCCCAGCACCCAGCCCAGCCCGGCGCCCCGCGCCAGGGCCCGCTCGGAGCTGCGCTGGATCGTGGGTCCGTCGGCCATGGGGTCGGAGAACGGGACGCCGAGCTCGATCACGTCCGCACCGGCCGCCACCAGCGCATGCATCACCGGCACGGTGGCCTCCAGCGACGGGTCGCCGGCGGTGATGAAAGGCACCAGGGCCTTGCGGCCCGCATCGCGCAGGGCGGCGAAGCGGCGCTGCAGGCGGTCGCCCCGACTCATACCTGCACCCCCTCGCGCGCGGCGATGGTGTGCACGTCCTTGTCGCCACGACCGGACAGGTTGCACAGCACCAGCCTGTCCTTTGGCAGCTCGCGCGCCAGCTTCATCGCCTGGGCGACCGCATGGCTGGATTCGAGCGCCGGCAGGATGCCCTCGGTGCGGGTGAGGCGGTGGAAGGCATCCAGCGCCTCGGCGTCGGTGACGCCGACGTACTCGGCGCGGCCGCTGTCCTTGAGGAAGGCGTGCTCGGGGCCGACGCCCGGATAGTCCAGGCCAGCGGAGATCGAATGGGTCTCGGTGATCTGGCCGTCGTCGTCGCAGATGACATAGGTGCGGTTGCCGTGCAGTACGCCCACGCGCCCGGCCGAGAGGGAGGCGGCGTGGCGGCCGGTGTCGATGCCATCGCCGGCAGCCTCGGCGCCGACGATGCGCACGTCCGGATCGTTGAGGAAGGCGTGGAACAGGCCGATCGCGTTGCTGCCGCCGCCGACGCAGGCGGTGATCGCGTCGGGCAGACGGCCGTAGTCTTCCAGCATCTGCGCCCGCGCCTCGCGCCCGACCACGGCGTTGAAGTCGCGCACCATGCGCGGGTACGGGTCCGGCCCGGCGACGGTGCCGATGATGTAGAAGGTGTCCTGCACGTTGGTCACCCAGTCGCGCATGGCCTCGTTGAGCGCGTCCTTGAGCGTGGCCGAGCCGCTGGTCACCGGCACCACGGTCGCGCCGAGCAGCTTCATCCGGTAGACGTTGATCTTCTGCCGCTCGATGTCGGTGGCGCCCATGTACACCACGCACTCCAGTCCCAGGCGGGTGGCGACGGTTGCGCTGGCCACGCCGTGCTGGCCGGCGCCGGTCTCGGCGATGATCCGCTTCTTGCCCATGCGGCTGGCCAGCAGCGCCTGGCCGATGGTGTTGTTGATCTTGTGCGCGCCGGTGTGGTTCAGGTCCTCGCGCTTGAGCAGGATCTGGGCGCCGCCCATCTCCCGGCTCAGGCGCTCGGCGTGGTAGATCGGGCTCGGCCGGCCAACGTAATGCTTGAGGTCCTTGTCGTAGGCGGCGATGAAGGCGGGGTCGACCCGCGCGGCGTCGTACGCGGCAGCCAGTTCCTGCAGCGGTCCCATCAGGGTTTCGGCGACGAAGCGGCCGCCATGGCGGCCGAAGTGCCCGGCGGCGTCGGGCCAGGCGTGGAAATCAGGGAGCGCGGACGGACTGCTCATGGCACGACCAGGAAGTGGATCGCGTCAGTCTAATGCACGCGTTCGCGCCGGAATATCGATAAGATCTAGCCAATACATCAGGAAATCTCACATGTCAGGCAGCGACCTGCCCGCGCTCAACGCCTTGCGCGCTTTCGAGGCCGCCGCCCGCCTGGGCAGCCTGACCCGTGCAGCGGGCGAACTGCATGTGACCCACGGGGCCGTCAGCCGGCAGGTGCGGTTGCTGGAGCAGGAACTGGGCCTGGCGCTGTTCCAGCGCGAGGGCCGCGGCCTGCGCCTGACCCCGGCCGGCCAGCGTCTGGCCGAGGCGACCGGCGCCGGCTTCGCCCGGATCCAGGCCGCGGTCCGCACCCTGCGCCGCGACGCGACCTCGCCAGCCCGGGTGGTCGGCTGCCCCGGCAGCCTGCTGGCGCGCTGGATGATTCCGCGCCTGGAAAGGATGCGGCGCGACCTGCCGGGGCTGCAGCTGCACCTGTCGCCGCATGAAGGCGACTTCGAGCTGGACCTGCCGGGCCTGGACGCGGCCATCCTGGTCGCCGCCGAGCCCTGGCCAGCGCAGTGGCAGGTCCGGCCCCTGGCACCCGAGCGGATCGGCCCTGTCCTCGACCCGCGGCATCCGGCCGCCGGCCGGCTGGCCGGGCAACCCCCCTCGAGCCTGCTGGGCGAGGAACTGCTGCACACCGCCTCGCGGCCCCAGGCCTGGCCGCAATGGGCGCGCCTGCACGGGCTGGATCCGGCCCGGCTGCGCCTGTCGACCGGCTTCGAGCACCTGTACTACCTGCTGGAAGCGGCGACCGCCGGGCTGGGTATCGCCATCGCGCCGCAGGCGCTGGTCGCCGCCGACCTGGCCAGCGGCAGGCTGGTCGCGCCCTGGGGTTTCGTCGAGACCGGCGCGCACTGGTGCCTGTGTTCGCGGCCCCAGCCCGACCCGCAGCTGGACGGGCTGGCCGCCTGGCTGCGCCGCCAGTTCGCCGCGCAGCCGCAGGCGACGCCGGGGCCTGCGGCGTCGCGCTAGCAGCCGCTGGCCGGCCTGGTGGTGGGCCGCCCGCGGCCGCCGCGCTCAGCCGCAATCGGCGCGGCGCACTTCCTCGACGAAGCGGCGCATGCGCGCGCCGTCCTTGATTCCCGGCGGGCCGCCTTCGGCTTCCACCCCACTGGCCACGTCCACCCCCCAGGGGCGGATCGAGGACACCAGGTCGTTGACGTTGTCCGGGGTCAGCCCGCCGGCGACGAAATAGGGCTTGGTGATCCCCTTGGGCACACGCGACCAGTCGAACCCGCGGCCGTGGCCGCCGGCCTCCCCGGGCGCGTGCCCGTCGAGCAGGAACCCGGCCGCGCTCGGCCAGCGCGCATGCATCTGCAGCGCGTCCAGCGGCCCTTCCCCGCCCATCGGCACCGCCTTGAGGTAGCGCAGGCCGAAACTGCGGCAGAACGCCTCGTCCTCGTCGCCGTGGAACTGCAGCATCGACGGCCGCACCCGCGCGATCACCTCGCGCACCTCGTCGGCCGGGTTGTCCATGAACAGGGCGACCGCATCGACCATCGGCGCGAGCGCATCGCGCATCGCCGCGACCTGCTCGGGCTCGACCCGCCGCCGGCTCGCGGCGGCGAACACGAATCCCACCGCATCCACCCCCAACTCGCCGGCCAAGCGGACATCGCCGGCACGGGTCATGCCGCAGAACTTGATCCGGGTACGGAACGGAGGCATCGACACGGGAGGGTTCCCAGGAGGTGAGGAGATCATTGTGCGCGGTTCCTTCGCGGGCGGACAGCGTGTGTCGGGGCACTCAGGCCAGGGTGACCTCGGCCGGCAGGCCGGCGTCGGGGGGATACAGCGGGCCGACGAACACCAGTCCCGCAGCCGGTGCGGTCGGGCCCGCCAGGCGGCGGTCGCGGCCGGCCAGGAGTTCGCCCATCCATGCCTCGCCACGGGCGCCCGCCCCCACCTCGAGCAGCGAGCCGACGATGTTGCGCACCATGTGGTGCAGGAAGGCATTGGCCTGCACGTCGATGGTGACCACATCGCCCTCGCGCGAGACGGCGATGCGCTGCAGTTCGCGGCGGCCATGGGCGGCTTCGCACTCGCTGGACCGGAACGCGCCGAAGTCGTGTTCGCCCAGCAGCGCCTGCGCGGCCCGATGCATGGCCGAGGCGTCCAGCGGCCGCCAGTGCCAGGACAGCCACTGCCGCCCGAGCGCCGGGCGCACCTGCCGGTTGAGGATCCGATAACGGTAGCGCCGCGCCCGCGCCGAGAAGCGGGCGTTGAAGTCGGCCGCCACCTGCCGGCACCAGGTCACGCTGACCGAGGGTGGCAGGCGGGTGGTCGCCCCCAGGGTCCAGGCGCGCAGGTCGCGCGCCACGGCGCTGTCGAAGTGGACCACCTGGCACCGGGCGTGCACGCCCGCGTCGGTGCGGCCGGCGCATACGGTATCGACCGGCGCGTCCGCCACCGAGGAGAGCGCCTTCTCCAGCACGCCCTGCACGGTGGACTCGTCCTCCACGCCCGGCTGCGTCAACCGCTGCCAGCCGCGGAAGCCGCCGCCGTCGTACTCCACGCCGATCGCGTAGCGCATCAGGCCAGTTCGCGCAGCAGCCGCTCGGCCTCGCCGCGGGCCTCGGCCTCGCCGCCCACGGCGACCTCCTGCAGCAGGCCGCGCGCGGTCTCGATGTCGCCCAGGTCGATGTAGGCGCGCGCCAGTTCCAGGCGCTCCTGCCCGGCCGAGGCCAGGCCGAAGCCGGACGGGGTTTCGTCGCCGGCGGCATGCCAGGTCGGCGAGGCGCCCGTCGCCGCGGCCGGCGCGCTGCGCCAGGACAGTGCGGGATCGTCGAGTCGGGGTTCGGGCGCTTCCACCGGCACGGCGGGAGCCGGCTCGGGCACCGCAGACACCGGCGCGGGCGCAGCCGGTGCCACCGGCGCTTCGTCGACGGCCGGGACCGGCCGCGCCGCCGGGGAGGTCCGGGCCCCGTCGACGACCGGGGCCGACGCGAATCCATAGCCCTGCCGACGGACCGGACCGGCGGCCTGGCGGCGCGAGCGCAACCACCACGCGATGCCGGCGACCAGCACCAGCACCAGGCCGAACCCCAGCCACGGCGCCGCCGACCCGCCCTGCTCGGCCGGCTGCGGCTCGGCGGTCGTGCCGGCCTGGGCATTGCCCTGCGCCAGGCGCTGCTGCGCGGCGGCCAGCTCGCTGTCCTTCATCTGGATCAGCTGCTGCTGCTGCTCGCGCAACTGCTCCAGCTCGGTCAACCGCGCCTGGAGATCGTGGATCTCGGCATCCTTTGCGGCCAGGGTCTCGCGCGCCTGGACCAGTTCCTGTTGCTGCAGCATCTCGCCCTCGCCTCCGGCGGTCGCGCCGGATCGTGTTCCTGCCTGTGCCTGACTGCCGCCGCCGGGCGGCACGATCTCCAGCCGCGCGTCCGCGGTCGTCGCCTGCGACGCGGCCGCGCCGGCCGCACCGGCCGGACCCGCCCCGCCCGTCGCGGCCACGGCTTCGGGTTGCTGCACCGCCTGGCGCATGCCGCGCCAGCGCGCCACGTGCTCGCGCACCAGGGCGTTGGCCTCGGCGACGCTGGCCTGCGACCACTCCTGGCTGGGCGGCACGCGCAGCACGGCGCCCTGCCGGATCAGGTTGATGTTGCCGCCGATGAAGGCTTCCGGATTGGCCCGTAGCAGCGCGAGCATGACCTGGTTGACGCTGCGTCCGCTGCCGGCGGCCAGTTCGGCGGCGATCGCCCCCAAGGTCTGGTTGCGCTGCACCGGTCCGTACTCCGAGCGCGCGGCCGGCGCCGTTGCCGGTGCAGCGGCGACGGCGGCGCCCGCTGGCGCGTCTGCGGGCGCTGGCGCGCCGGCATCGTCCTCGCTGGCGACGGGATCGGCGGACTCGTCCAAGGTTGCAGACGGCGCGGCCGCGACCGGAGGATCGCGGACGATGGCATTGGACGGCGCCGCTTCAGGGGCGCGGATCGGAGCCGGCGCCGGTGCGGCGACAGTCTGCGGCGTGTCCACCAGGGCCGAGTACTCGCGCACCAGGCGGCCCTGGCCCCAGTCGACCTCCACCAGGAAGGTCAGCAGCGGCTGCTGGACCGGCATGTCGCTGGTGATGCGCACCACCGGCCGGCCGCGCGGATCGAGCGCGATGTCGAAGTGCAGGTCCGAGACCAGCCCGGCGGGCGGCTCCAGGCCGATGCGGCGGAAGGTGTCGGGCGAGGCCAGCCGCGCCTGCAGGGTCTCCAGCTCGGACGGGTCGGCCGAGATGATCGGGACCTCGGCCAGCAGCGGCTCGCCGAGCCGCGACTTCACCTCGATCTGTCCCAGCC
>Ga0233369_1000158_pt1 | contig 35081 bp, 30 predicted proteins | sample ElkDunMinimDraft_26_FD_191537 | JGI IMG/M metagenome (GOLD analysis project Ga0233369, IMG submission 191537) | Fecal eukaryotic communites from dung pellets of Tule Elk in California, USA - Elk Dung D16 | ecosystem: Host-associated > Mammals > Digestive system > Large intestine > Fecal | place... | reverse complement strand
CGGCGATGATGGGCAGCGAGCGGGCGCCGATCTTGTAGATCTCGCGGTTGAGTTCGGCGAAGAAATCGCGCGTGGGCCTGGACGCGCGCAGCACCGACAGCGAGAACAGGCCGGCGCGGCCGACCGAACGCAGGGAGGCGGCAAGGGCCATCAGCGGGCGCTCCGGCAGGATGCGGCGCGGCCGGCGCGCGGCGGGGCCGGACGCAGGCGCGGGAAGGGGGCGGTCGCCAGGCCCGGGCTCATGCGGCCTCCGTGCGGCGCGCGCTGTCGAAGGCGATCGGGCCGTCGGGCTTGCCCTCGAGGAACTGGCGTACCAGCGGATCGTCGCTGGCCTGCAGCTGCGCCGGGGTGCCGGCGAAGACGATGCCACCGTTGGCGATCACCAGCGCGCGGTCGGCGATGGGCAGGGTTTCGTGCACGTGGTGGGTGACGATGATGCTGGTCAGGCCGAGCCGGGCATTGAGTTCGGATACCAGGTTCATGATCACGCCCGAGGCGATCGGGTCCAGCCCGGTGAGCGGTTCGTCGTAGACCATCAGCGGCGGATCCAGCGCGATCGCGCGGGCCAGGGCCACGCGTCGCGCCATGCCGCCGGACAGCTCGCGCGGATACAGGTCCGCGGCCGAGCGCAGGCCCACGGCGTGCAGCTTCATTTCCACCAGGCGGTCGATCACCTCGCGCGGCAGGCGGGTGTGCGTGCGCAGCGGCAGGGCGACGTTCTCGGCCGCGGTCAGGTCGGTGAGCAGGCCGTTGCCCTGCAGCAGCACGCCGATCGACTTGCGCAGCTCCAGCAGCTCGCGCTGGCGCTGCGGCACGTCCCGGCCGAACACCTGCACGCGCCCGGAGGCCGGCGCCAGCTCGCCCGTCAGCGCGGCCAGCAGGGTCGACTTGCCGCTGCCCGATGGGCCCAGCACGGCGGTAATGCTGCCCACCGGCGCGACCAGGTCGATGCCGGACAGGATCGTGCGCCCGCCCCGGTCCAGGCGGACCGCGTCGAAACGCACTGCGGGAATCTCGGTCGGGACTTGGCTCATCGGGCGCGGGCAAGGGCGGCAGGAGCGCCGGCAGCCGCACAGGATCGCCGAGTGCGGCTGAATGTGGACCGGACGTGATGACTGCCGCCTGGTGCAAGCGGCGCCGCGCGCCGGGTGCTTCGTGGCCCCGGCCGGAGGCTGCGGGGCAGCGGCGATGGTGTGGGGCGCCAACCCGTCCGGCGTCCGGCAGCCAGCCCGAACGCGGGGTTCGGCTGCGCAAGGGCGCTCAGCCCGCGTCCGGCGGCGGTTCCGGCAGCACGCCCACGTACTGCGCGCGTGGCCGGATCAGGTGGCCGGCGGCCTGCTGCTCCTGGGCGTGGGCCAGCCAGCCGGCGAGCCGGCCGGCGGCGAACATCGACAGCGCCGGCGGCTCGGGCAGCCCGTACACGTAGCAGATCGCGGCCAGCATGCCGTCGAGGTTGGGCTGGCGGCCGCTGCTGTCGGCCGCAGCCGCCACCAGCGCCTCGACATGGGCCATGCGCGGCGCATCGCCGCACAGGCGCCGCAGCAGGGCCAGCATCTCGGCGCCGCGCGGGTCGCCATCGGGGTAGAGCACGTGGTGGAAGCCGGGCAACTCGTCGCCGCGCCGCCAGCGTTCATCGACGAAGCGGGCCGCCGAGGGCGCCGCGGCCGCGTCGGCGATCAGTGCGTAGGCGCGTGCGGTGGCGCCGCCATGGCGCGGACCCGACAGGGCCGCCAGTCCGGCGCAGACCGTGGCGTGCAGGTGCGCGCCGGTGGAGGCGACCACGCGCGCGGCGAAGGCCGACACGTTGAGTTCGTGGTCGGCGCACAGGACCAGGGCCGCGCGCACGAGCTCGGCGAAGGCGGCGTCGCCGGGCCGCCAGGCGTCGGCCAGCAGCCGGTGCACCGGTCGCGCATCGGGCGTGCCGCCCACCAGCAGGGCGGCGTTCTGGCGCAGCAGGGTGGCGGCGATGCGGCGGCGGGTGGCGGGCGCGGCGTTGAGCGAGTCGCGCTCGTCCACCGCCAGCAGCGGGATCGCCGCCATCGCGCGCTTGAGCGGCGGCAGGCCAGGGTCGGTCGCGATCGGGGCCACCCGTGCCGGCCAGCCGGCCGAGGGGCCCGGTTCGAACGGGTCCTGGTCGCCGCAGTCCCACAGCAGCCGGGCCACGTCCTCGAGCGTGGCGCCCTCGCGCGCCATCGCCACCGCCGCGCGGCCGCGGTAGTAGGGGCTGTCGGGGCGGATCAGCGAGATCGCGGTCTCCATCACCGGCAGGCCGCGGTCCAGGCTCTGCGCCGCGCCGCGCGCCGCGCCGCGCCCGGCCTTCTTGCGCTGGGCCAGGCGCTCGACGTCGCGGCGCAGGTACACGCGGCTGCGATGGTCGGGGCCGGGCCGCGACTCGATCAGGCCGCGGCTGACATAGGCGTACAGGGTGGCCGGGCTGATGCCCAGCTGGGCGCACACCGCCGCGGCAGGCAGCAGGTCGCCATCGGCGTCGGTCGGTGGGCTCATTACTCGCCTTGATTCTGTCGATCAAGATTGATCAACCCGCCGAAGAGTGACACATTGCCGGCCATCGCGGAATCCCCGCGCACCGCCCGAGTCCGGCCATGTCCCAGTCTTCCGCCGGCGCACGCTTCCGCGCCGCCCTTGCCGCCGAATCGCCCCTGCAGGTGATCGGCGCGATCAACGCCAACCACGCCCTGCTGGCCAGGCGCGCCGGCTACCGCGCGATCTACCTGTCCGGTGGCGGCGTCGCCGCCGGTTCCCTGGGCCTGCCCGACCTCGGCATCAACACGCTGGAAGACGTGCTGATCGACGTGCGCCGCATCACCGACGTGTGCGACCTGCCGCTGATGGTGGACATCGACACCGGCTTCGGCCCCAGCGCGTTCAACATCGAGCGCACGATCAAGTCGCTGATCAAGGCGGGCGCGGCCGCCTGCCACATCGAGGACCAGGTCGGCGCCAAGCGCTGCGGCCACCGGCCCGGCAAGGAGATCGTCAGCCAGGGCGAGATGGTCGACCGGGTCAAGGCCGCCGCCGATGCCAGGACCGACCCGGACTTCTTCCTGATCGCGCGTACCGACGCCATCCAGGTCGACGGCGTGGACGCGGCGATCGAGCGCGCCATCGCCTGCGTGGAGGCCGGCGCCGACGGCATCTTCGCCGAGGCCGCCTACGACCTGGACACGTACCGTCGTTTTGTCGACGCGGTGAAGGTGCCGGTACTGGCCAACATCACCGAGTTCGGCAAGACCCCGCTGTTCACCCGCGACGAACTGGCCTCGGCCGGGGTCGCGATCCAGCTCTATCCGCTCTCGGCGTTCCGCGCCATGAACAAGGCGGCCGAGACCGTGTACGAGGCGATCCGCCGCGACGGCCACCAGAAGTCGGTGGTGGAGATGATGCAGACGCGCGAGGAGCTGTACGACCGGATCGGCTACCACGCCTTCGAACAGAAGCTCGACGCGCTGTTCGCCGCCAAGAAATGAGCCCGCGCCCGCGCACGTCGCGGGCGGGTCGGCCGGCGGGCCGGACGGGGCGGTGAAGCCCCGCCGGCTGCCTCCGGCGCGTAGGGGCGCGGCGCGATCGCCGCTTCGACCGTTCCAACGCGCCACCCCGCGGCCGCCGGACAACCGTTCGTCGGCGCGGTCGCGCACCGAATCCAGCCAAGCAGTCCAGGAGACCCGAGCATGAGCGAAGCCACCACCGCCCCCGGCTTCAAGCCGAAGAAATCCGTCGCCCTGTCGGGCACCGCCGCGGGCAATACCGCGCTGTGCACCGTCGGCCGCACCGGCAACGACCTGGCCTACCGCGGCTACGACATCCTGGACCTCGCCACCACCAGCGAGTTCGAGGAGATCGCCCACCTGCTGGTCCACGGCAAGCTGCCCAACCGCGCCGAGCTGGCCGCGTACAAGGCCAGACTCAAGGCGCTGCGCGGCCTGCCGGCCGCGGTCAAGGCCGCGCTGGAACAGCTGCCGCCGTCCAGCCACCCGATGGACGTGATGCGCACCGGCGTATCGGTGCTGGGCTGCGTCAAGCCAGAAGCGGCCGACCACAACCATCCCGGCGCGCGCGACATCGCCGACAAGCTGATGGCCTGCCTGGGCTCGATGCTGCTGTACTGGTACCACTGGGCCTACAACGGCAGGCGCATCGAGGTGGAGACCGACGACGATTCGATCGGCGGCCACTTCCTGCACCTGCTGCACGGACAGAAGCCGAAGGACAGCTGGGTGCGCGCCATGCACACCTCGCTGATCCTCTACGCCGAGCACGAGTTCAACGCTTCCACCTTCACCTGCCGCGTCGTCGCCGGCACCGGTTCGGACATGTACTCGGCCATCTGCGGGGGCATCGGCGCGCTGCGCGGTCCCAAGCACGGCGGCGCCAACGAGGTCGCGTTCGAGATCCAGAAGCGCTACGACACCCCGGAGGAGGCCGAGGCCGACATCCGCGCGCGGGTGGAGCGCAAGGAAGTGGTGATCGGCTTCGGCCATCCGGTCTACACCGTCTCCGATCCGCGCAACAAGGTGATCAAGCAGGTGGCCAAGGAGCTGTCGGAGGAAGCCGGCAGCACGAAGATGTACGACATCGCCGAGCGCCTGGAGACGGTGATGTGGGACGTCAAGAAGATGTTCCCCAACCTCGACTGGTTCAGCGCCGTGAGCTACCACGTGATGGGCGTGCCCACCGACATGTTCACCCCGCTGTTCGTGATCTCGCGCACCTCCGGCTGGAGCGCGCACATCATCGAGCAGCGCATCGACGGCAAGATCATCCGCCCCAGCGCCCATTACACCGGACCGGAAGACCAGGTCTTCGTGCCGATCGACCAGCGTCCCTGATACAGCCGCGTCCCCTCCGCCGCCGCGGGCCCCGCGCCCGGGGCGGGCGGAGGTTCCGGATGGGCCGCCCGCGGCGAAGACCGCATCGCGCCCGTAGCCGCGCCCATCCGCCCCGGCACCCTGCCCGCGCAGCGGGACGAGGGCTGCCCGTTCCTCCTTCGAGTCGCCAGCCATGAACAGCCAGCACCGCAAACCCCTTCCCGGCACCCAGCTCGACTGGTTCGACGCGCGCGAAGCCGTCGACGCGCTGCAGCCAGGCGCCTGGGCCGCGCTGCCCTACACCGCGCGCGTGCATGCCGAGAACATCGTGCGTCGCGCCGATCCTGCGCGCATCGACGACTACCTCGGCCAGCTGGTGCGCCGCGAGCGCACGCTGGACTTCCCCTGGTTCCCGGCGCGCGTGGTCTGCCACGACATCCTTGGCCAGACCGCGCTGGTGGACCTGGCCGGACTGCGCGATGCCATCGCCGGGCAGGGCGGCGATCCGGCGGCGGTGAATCCGGTGGTGCCGGTGCAGCTGATCGTCGACCACTCGCTGGCGGTCGAATGCGGCGGCTACGACCCGCAGGCGTTCGAGAAGAACCGCGCGATCGAGGATCGCCGCAACGAGGACCGCTTCCACTTCATCGACTGGACCAAGCTGGCGTTCAAGAACGTGGACGTGATCCCGCCGGGCAACGGGATCATGCACCAGATCAACCTGGAGAAGATGTCGCCGGTGGTCTACGTGCAGGACGGCGTCGCCTTCCCCGACACCTGCGTGGGCACCGACTCGCACACCCCGCATGTCGATGCGCTGGGCGTGATCGCGGTCGGCGTGGGCGGCCTGGAAGCCGAGAGCGTGATGCTCGGCCGCGCCTCGTGGATGCGCACGCCCGACATCGTCGGCGTCGAGCTCAGCGGCCGGCCCGGCCCCGGCATCACCGCCACCGACGTGGTGCTGGCGCTGACCGAATTCCTGCGCAGGGAAAAGGTGGTCGGCGCCTACCTCGAATTCCGCGGCGAAGGCGCGGCGGCGCTGACCGTGGGCGATCGCGCCACGATCTCCAACATGGCGCCCGAATACGGCGCCACCGCGGCGATGTTCTTCATCGACGACAACACGCTCGACTATCTGCGCCTCACCGGACGTACCGATGAGCAGGTGGCGCTGGTCGAGACCTATGCCAAGGCCGCCGGCCTGTGGGCGGATGACCTGGTCACCGCACAGTACGAGCGCACGCTCCACTTCGACCTGTCGAGCGTGGTGCGCAACATGGCCGGGCCGTCCAACCCGCACCGCCGCCTGCCCACCAGCGCGCTGGCCGAGCGCGGCATCGCCGACGAGGCCAAGCTGGCCTCGGGCAAGGCCGAGGAAGCGGCCGGCCTGATGCCCGATGGCGCGGTGATCATCGCCGCCATCACCAGTTGCACCAACACCTCCAACCCGCGCAACGTGATCGCCGCGGGCCTGCTGGCGCGCAACGCGGTCGCACGCGGGCTGGCGCGCAAGCCCTGGGTCAAGACCTCGCTGGCGCCCGGCTCCAAGGCCGTGCAGCTGTACCTGGAGGAATCGGGCCTGCTGCCCGACCTCGAACAGCTGGGCTTCGGCATCGTGGCGTTTGCCTGCACCACCTGCAACGGCATGAGCGGCGCGCTGGATCCGAAGATCCAGCAGGAGATCATCGACCGCGACCTCTATGCCACCGCCGTGCTCTCGGGCAACCGCAACTTCGACGGGCGCATCCACCCGTATGCCAGGCAGGCCTTCCTCGCCTCGCCGCCGCTGGTGATCGCCTACGCCATCGCCGGCACGGTGCGCTTCGACATCGAGAAGGATGTGCTGGGCGTGGATGCCGACGGCAGGCCGGTCACGCTCAAGGACCTCTGGCCCAGCGACGCCGAGATCGACGCGGTGGTCAAGGCCAGCGTCAAGCCCGAGCAGTACCGCGCCGTGTACGGGCCGATGTTCAAGCTGCGCGTGGAATCGGGCGAGGCGGTGAGCCCGCTGTACGACTGGCGCCCGCAATCGACCTACATCCGCCGCCCGCCCTACTGGGAAGGCGCGCTGGCCGGCGAACGGACGCTCACGGGCATGCGTCCGCTGGCGGTGCTGGGCGACAACATCACCACCGACCACCTCTCGCCGTCCAACGCGATCCTGCGCGACAGCGCCGCCGGCGAATACCTGGCGAAGATGGGCCTGCCCGAAGAGGACTTCAATTCCTACGCGACCCATCGCGGCGACCACCTCACCGCGCAGCGCGCGACCTTCGCCAATCCCAAGCTGCTCAACGAGATGGTGCGCAACGCCGACGGCAGCGTGCGCCAGGGCTCGCTGGCGCGGATCGAGCCGGAAGGCCAGGTCACGCGCATGTGGGAGGCGATCGAGACCTACATGGCGCGCAAGCAGCCGCTGGTGATCATCGCCGGCGCCGACTACGGCCAGGGCAGCTCGCGCGACTGGGCGGCCAAGGGCGTGCGCCTGGCCGGCGTGGAGGCGATCGTGGCCGAAGGCTTCGAGCGCATCCACCGCACGAACCTGATCGGCATGGGCGTGCTGCCGCTGGAGTTCCAGAACGGCGACACGCGCCACACCTACGCCATTGACGGCACCGAGACCTTCGACGTGGTCGGTGCGCGCACTCCGCGCGCCACGCTCACCCTGGTGATCCGCCGCCGCAATGGCGAGACGGTCGAGGTGCCGGTGACCTGCCGCCTGGATTCGGACGAGGAAGTGCTGATCTACGAGGCCGGCGGCGTGCTGCAGCGCTTCGCGCAGGACTTCCTGGCGGCGAACAAGGCTGCATGAGCGACACGCGCCTGTTCTTCGCCGCGATGCCGCCACCGGACACGGTGGCGGCCGTCCGCGCGCTGCTGGACAGGCATGGACTCGAGCAATGGCTGGGGCCCGCGCTGTTCGCGCCCGACAACTGGCACCAGTCGCTGTCCGAGCGCGTGTTCAACCCCACGCGGGCGGACATCGCCCTGCTGCGCGGCGTGGGCGACTCGGTGCAGGCACATGCCTGCACCCTGCAGTACAACCGCATCGACTCCAGCGTCACGCCCAAGGGACGCATCCACGTCACCCTGCGCCCCAGGGGCCGCCCCAGGGCCTTCGCCGACCTGAACGATGCCGTGCGCGCACGGCTTGCGGCCTGCGGCTACGACGCGACGGCCACTGGCGTTACCCCGCACACCACGCTGAGCTATTACGCGCCCGGCCAGATCGACCGGATCGAGCTGGACACGCCGCTGCACTGGACCATCGACGAGCTGCTGCTGGTCCACGGCAACGGCCGCCCGTACCGCTATGACGTGATCGACCGCTGGCCGCTGCTGCCCGAGCGCGATCCCCCCATTCCCCAGATCGGCCTGTTCTAGGCATCACAGGACATACCCATGCGCCATCTCCCCCAGCTCCGCATTCCCGCCACCTACATGCGCGGCGGCACGTCCAAGGGCGTGTTCTTCCGCCTCGAGGACCTCCCTGCGGCCGCGCGCGTGCCGGGGCCTGCGCGCGACGCGCTGCTGATGCGGGTGATCGGCTCGCCCGATCCCTACGGCAAGCAGATCGACGGCATGGGCGGCGCCACCTCGAGCACCAGCAAGTGCGTGATCATCGCGCCGGCCACGCGCCCGGACCACGACGTGGACTACCTCTACGGCCAGGTCTCGATCGACGCGGCCTTCGTCGACTGGAGCGGCAACTGCGGCAACCTGTCCTCGGCGGTCGGCCCCTTCGCCATCGCCAACGGCTTCATCGACCCGGCACGCGTGCCGCGCGATGGCACCTGCACCGTGCGCATCTGGCAGGCCAACATCGGCAAGACCATCGTCGCCCATGTGCCGGTCGTCGACGGACAGGTGCAGGAGACCGGCGATTTCGAACTCGACGGCGTGACCTTCCCGGCCGCCGAGATCGTGCTGGAGTTCCTCGACCCCTCGGATGATGGCGAGGGCGGGGCGATGTTCCCGACCGGGAACCTGGTCGACACGCTCGAGGTGCCCGGCTTCGGCCCGCTGCAGGCGACCATGATCAGCGCCGGCATTCCCACCGTGTTCGTCAATGCCGCCGACCTCGGCTACGACGGCACCGAGCTGCAGCCGGCGATCAACGAGGACAGGGCGGCGCTGGCCAGGCTCGAGGCGATCCGCGTCGCCGCCGCGCTGCGCATGGGCCTCATCCAGTCACCGGAAGAGGCGCTGACGCGCCAGCACACGCCCAAGGTCGCCTTCGTCGCGCCGCCGATGGACTACGTCTCCTCCAGCGGCAAGGCGATTCCCGCCGCCGGCATCGATCTCAACGTGCGCGCGCTGTCGATGGGCAAGCTGCACCACGCGATGATGGGAACCGCCTCGGTCGCCATCGCCACCGCCGCTGCGGTGCCGGGGACCCTGGTCAACCTCGCCGCGGGCGGCGGCACGCGCGAGGTGGTGCGCTTCGGCCATCCCTCCGGCACGCTGCAGGTGGGCGCCTCGGTGCGACAGGTCGCGGGCCAGTGGTCGGTCACCCGCGCGGTGATGAGCCGGAGCGCGCGCGTGCTGATGGAAGGCGCGGTGCGGGTGCCGGCCGACACCCTGGACTGAGCCCCGCCGCGCCTCAGTCCTTGCGGCCGAAGCGTTCGCCGAAGAAGTCGCCGGGGTTCCAGGCCGGCGGCTGTGCGTCGTCGCCCACCACCCGGCCGATGCGGGCATTGAGCGTGGCCAGTCGCGCGGCATCGCCATAGTGGATCGGCAGGTCGGCCTGGTCGCAGGGCCGGTGGTAGCAGTTGCGCAGGAACCAGGTGGTGGCGCGCCGGGGGTCCTGCTCCGGGTTGGCCGCGACCACGCCACCGACCAGGTACACCGCCGGCACGCCCGCGCGCACGAACGGGTACTGGTCGCTGCGCACGAACATGGTCTCTTCCGGGAAGGGATCGGGCGACAGGTCCACGCCCACCTCGCGCGCGGCGGTGTCCAGCGCGGCCTTGAGGCTGGAGTGCTCGACCCCGATCGCCACCACGTCGGTGGTCGGCGCGGTCAGCACCGGCATGTCCATGTTGATGTTGGCCACCAGGCGGCCGGGCACGGACGGCCGGCGCGCGAACCATTCCGAACCGAGCAGGCCCTTTTCCTCGGCGGTGAGCGCGACGAAGGTCATGCTGCGCCGGGGCGCCCCGGCCCCGGCCAGTTCGCGCGCGGCCTCGAGCATGATCGCCACGCCCAGGGCGTTGTCGAGCGCGCCGTTGTGGATGCCGTCGCCATCCACCTCGGCACCGATGCCGACGTGGTCCAGGTGCGCGGTGTACACCACGTGCTCGCCGGCCACGGCCGGATCGGTGCCCGCCAGGCTGGCCACCACGTTGCGCGACTGCAGCGGCTCGATCCGGGTGCGTCCGGCCAGGCGCAGCGTGCCGGGCAGGGCGAAGCCCTCGAGTTCGCCGGCGCGCGCGGCCTCGAACAGCCGTGCGGCAGACCGCTCGCCGCCGGCGAACAGGGCGTCGGCGGCGGTCGCGCTCACCACCGCGATCGCGCCCAGCTGCGGCCAGGTGTCGATGCCGCGGCCGTCCGCGTCGCGCAGCCGCATCGCCGGCCTGGCGGCGTTCTGCACCGCCTGCGCCCAGGGGTAGCGGACCTCGTCGTCGCTGCTGTTGACGTAGACCGCCCCCACCGCGCCGCGCTCGACGATGTTGCGCAGCTTTTCCCGCCATGAGGAATGGAACGCGCGCTGGGTGTCGCCGAAGCCCGCCGGCGCGCCGCCGAAGACCACCGCGATGCGGCCCGTCAGGTCCAGGCCGGCGAAGTCGTCATGGCCCAGTTCCGGCGCGTGCACCGCCTGGCCGACGAACACCGCCGGCGCCTCGATCGCCGATTCGGGCCGGTTGAAGTTGGCGCTGGGCAGGAACTGCACGCCCGGTTCGAGCGCAGTGATGCGGCCGTCGCGCACGATCTCCAGGCGCGCGCCGTCCAGGTCCACCTGCGCCTGGAGCAGCGGCACGGTCTGGAACCAGCTGCCGTCGTCGCCGGCCGGCTGCAGCCCCAGCTCGGCGAAACGCGCGGCCACGTGTTCGGCCGCGCGGTCGTAGCCGGGGGTGCCGGTCTCGCGGCCTTCCATCGCATCGTCGGCGAGCGCGCGCACGTCGGCCTCGATGCGCTGTCCGGCAGGCGTCTCGTTGGGCGGGGGCGGCGTGGCCGGCAGGGTGGGCGCCTGCGCATCGGCGGGCGCCGGCTCGCGCTGGCAGGCGGCCTGCGCCAGGCAGGCGCACAGCAACAGGGTCGCGATCGGGCGACGCATCGGCAAGCTCCTCGGGAATGCGCGGACCCTAGCATCGGCCGCGCGGCGCCGACAACCGCGCGGCGACGCGGCCGTGCGCGGGCACGGTCTATCATGCAGGCGATGCCCGGCCACGATTGCGCACGGTCAATGCAGGCGCATGCGCCCGCCCGCACTCTGGGCCCGGCGCCTTCCTGCACGGCATCGCCCGCGCGGTTCCGACATCGACTCGAGGTGACGACATGGACAAGACTTCCGATCTCCCGATGGCGCTGTGGAAGGCGAACCTGGACCTGCAGACGCGGCTGGCCCGCCTGCTGCAGGAAGACGGCCGCGAATGGCTGGAGCTGGGCACGCGCGCGATGGGCGACAACGCGTCGGGCTTCGAATCCGAAGCGCGCCGCCTGCTGCAGGCCGGCGACTGGCAGGCGCTGGCCGCGCTGCCGGTGGAGGCGTTCTGGCGCCAGGCCGAGCAGGGCATGGGCGACAGCCAGGCGGTGGTGCAGCGCGCGCTGCAGGGCCAGGAGGCGTTCGCCCGCGGCCTGGCCGAGGCGCTGCAGGACTGGCAGCGGCAGCTGGCCGAGGCCTGGCAGGCGGCCGGCGCGCCCGCCGCCCCGGCCGGCACCAGCCAGGCCTGGACCACGATGCTCGACAACCTGCAGCGGAGCTTCGCGGCAATGATGCCGGCCAACCCCGCAGGGAAGGGTCCGCGCACGCGTGGCGGTTGAGGCCGGGCCCGCAATCGCGGCGCAGGGGGCTGCCGCAGACGACTGGCACGCGCTCGACGCCACGCAGGCGCTGGCGAGGCTCGAAGCCGGCGAGGCGGGCCTGGCCCCGGACGAGGCGGCGCGGCGGCTGCAACGCGTGGGTCCCAACGCACTGCCGCCGCCGCCGGCCACGCCGGCGTGGCGGCGCCTGCTGCGCCAGTTCAGCGACCCGCTGATCCTGTTCCTGCTGGCGGCGGCCGTGGTCGCGGCGCTGCTGGACCACCTGGTCGACGGCGCGGTGATCGTGGCGGTGGTCGCGGTCAACGCGCTGGTCGGCTTCGTGCAGGAAGGCCGCGCCGAGCAGGCGCTCAACGGACTGCGTTCGATCCTCGCACCCAGCGCGCGGGTGCTGCGCGGCGGCGCGCGCGAGACGGTGGCCGTCGAGTCGCTGGTGCCAGGCGACGTGCTGCTGCTGGAAGCCGGCGACCGGGTGCCCGCCGATGCGCGGCTGCTGCGCGCGCGCGGGCTGCGCGTGGACGAATCGCTGCTGACCGGCGAGTCGGTGCCGGCCGACAAGCAGGCCGAGCCGGTGGCCGCGGACACGGCGCTGGGCAGCCGCGCCTCGATGCTCTATTCCGGCACGCTGGTGGCGACCGGCCAGGGCCAGGCGGTGGTCGTGGCCACCGGGAGCGACACCCGCATCGGACGGATCGGAAAGCTGCTGGGCGAGGTCGAGACCCTGGCCACGCCGCTGCTGCGGCAGATCGCGCGCTTCGGGCGACGCTTCACCGTGCTGGCGCTGGTGGCGTCGGCGGCACTGTTCCTGTTCGCGGTCGGGATGCGCGGCTACGGCTGGCTCGACGCGCTGATGGTGGTGGTGGCGCTGGCGGTGGGCGTGGTGCCCGAAAGCCTGCCGGCGGTCATCACGATCACCCTGGCGCTGGGCGTGCGCCGGATGGCCGCGCGCAACGCGATCGTGCGGCGCCTGCCGGCGGTGGAGACGCTGGGCGCCACCACCGTGATCTGCTCGGACAAGACCGGCACCCTGACCCGCAACGAGATGACCGCGCGCGGCGTGGTCACCACGGCGGGCCCGGCCGAGGCCAGCGGCGGCGGCTATGCGCCGCTGGGCCAGCTGCAGGCGCAGGCCGGTGGCGAGGCGTCGCGGCGGGCGGCGGTGGAGGTGGCGCGCGTCGGCCTGCTGTGCAACGACGCCCGGCTGCACGCCGGCGAAGACGGCGACTGGCGCGTCGATGGCGACCCGATGGAGGGCGCGCTGCTGGCCCTGGCCGGCAAGGCCGGGCTGGACGCCGATGCGCTGCACGCCGCGCATCCGCGCCTGGACGAGGTGCCATTCGACGCCGCACATCGCTTCATGGCGACCCTGCATGGCGATGGCGATGGCGATGGCGTCCTGGTCTGCGTCAAGGGCGCGCCCGAGCAGGTGCTGGCGCTGAGCGTGGCCCAGGCCGTGCCGGGCGGCACCGCGCCGGTGGACCTGGCGTTCTGGCGCGAGGCGATCGATGCGGCCGGCGCGCAGGGCCAGCGCGTGCTGGGCTTCGCCTGGCGGCGGCTGGCACAGGTGCCGGCACGCTTCGACCTGGAGGACGTGGAGGAGCTGGTCTTCGCCGGCATCGTCGGCTTCATCGATCCGCCGCGCGAGGAGGCGATCCGCGCGGTCGCCGAATGCCGCCGCGCCGGCATCGCGGTCAAGATGATCACCGGCGACCACGCCGCCACCGCCGCGGCCATCGCCGGCCAGCTGCAGCTGGCGGACGAAGTGCGCGTGGTCACCGGCCAGCAGCTCGACGGCGTGAGCGAGGCCGACCTGCCGGACCTGGCCGAGCGCGCCAGCGTGTTCGCGCGCACCACGCCCGAGCACAAGCTGCGCATCGTGCGCGCGCTGCAGTCGCGCGGGCAGACCGTGGCCATGACCGGCGACGGGGTCAACGACGCGCCATCGCTCAAGCAGGCCGACATCGGCATCGCCATGGGCCACAAGGGCACCGAGGCGGCCAAGGAGGCCAGCCAGATGGTGCTGGCCGACGACAACTTCGCCTCCATCGCCGCGGCCGTGTACGAGGGCCGCGCGGTCTACGACAACATCCGCAAGGTCATCGCCTGGACCCTGCCGACCAATGGCGGCGAGGCGCTGGCGGTGGTGCTGGCGATCGCCTTCGGCTGGCTGCTGCCGATGACCCCGGCGCAGATCCTGTGGATCAACATGGTGCTCACCGTCACCCTGGGGCTGTCGCTGGCCTTCGAGCCGCCCGAGCCGGGGGTCATGTCGCGGGCGCCGCGCCGGCGCGACGCGCCCCTGGTCTCGGCCTTCATGCTGTGGCGCATCGTGCTGGTGTCGATCCTGTTCAGCGTGGCCGCGTTCGGCGTGTTCGCCTGGGCGCGCGCCCGCGGCCACGACCTGGAAACCGCGCGCACCATGGTGGTCAACGCCTTCTGCGTGCTGGAGATCTTCTACCTGTTCAGCGTGCGCTACCTGCACGGCACCTCGTTCTCGCTGCGCGGCCTGCGCGGCACCCCGGCGGTGCTGTGGGCGATCGCGGCGGTGGTGCTGGCGCAGCTTGCCTTCACCTACCTGCCATGGATGCACACGCTGTTCGGCAGCCGCCCGGTACCGCTACTGGAGGGCGTGGCCATCATCGGCGTCGGCGTGGTCCTGCTGCTGGTGCTGGAAGCGGAGAAGTGGCTGCTGCGTCGCCTGGACGTCTTCGAAGAACTGCGTCCGGGCCAGGCCCCGGCCGCCCCCCTGGAGAGCAATCCCGCATGAGCCGCGACCGGACCGGCCCCAGCCTGCTGCTGGCCACCGACCTCACGCCCCGCTGCGACCGGGCCACCGATCGTGCGATCGCGCTGGCGCGCGAGGGCGACGGCCGCGCGGTCGCCGCCACCGTGGTCGAGCCGTTCGAGCGCTCGGCGCGCAACGTGCCGCGCCACGACCTGCCCGGCTGGTACACCGAGCCCAGCGACCTGGATCTGGCGCGGCGTCGGCTGGAACGCGAGTTCGCATCCACTCCCGGCCGCTGGGAGGTCGACGTGGCCGAAGGCGCTGCCGGCGATCATCTGGCGGGCGTCCTGCAGGGGCTCGAGTCGCCGCTGGTGGTCACCGGCCCGGTGCGCACCGGCGCAATGGGACCGGCGGTGCTGGGCTCGACCGTGGACCGGCTGCTGCGCCGCCCCGGCATGGCCATGCTGATGGTGAACGAGCGCGTAAACCGCCCCTACCGTCGCCTGCTGCTGGCCAGCGACTTCTCCGAGGCCTGCCATGGCGCGCTGCGGCGCGCACGCGCGCTGTTCCCGGACGCCACGATCACCGTGCTGCACGGCTATGCGGTGCCGATGCTGGGCCTGCTCGACACCACCCGCGACCAGGCCCTGGCCGACACCGCGGCTGCGCTGCGCGAGCAGGGCCGCGCCTTCCTGCGCGAAGCCGGGCTCGATGATCGGGTGCGGCTGCTGGTCGAGCATGGCGATCCGGCGCGACTGGTGCAGCAGTACGTCGACAGCGTCGGCGCCGACCTGGTGGTGCTGGGCACCCATGGCCGCGGCGCGATCCACGAACTGGTGGTCGGCAGTGTCGCCCGGCGCATGCTCACCAGCGTGCGGGCGGACATGCTGGTGGCGCGCAGCTGATGGCCAGGGCCGGCGCAGGGCCGGCCGTCCACGCGATCCTTGCATCCGGGCGCGCATGATCTGGCGCCATGAACGCCGAGGCCGACCTGCGGGTCCTGCGCAACCGCACCTTCGACGAGCTGTCGCTGGGCGAGGCGGCCAGCATCGAGCGCGTGCTCAGCGCCGAGGACCTGCGGCTGCTGGCCGGCCTGGCGGGCGAGCCCGACGCCGCCCGGCTCGACCCCGGGTTCGCCGCCTCCGCCCGCTTCCATGGGGTGATCGCCCACGGCATGTGGGCCGCCGCCCTGATCCCGGCGCTGCTGGGCACGCGCCTGCCCGGCCCGGGCACGGTCTACCTCGCCCAGAGCCTGCGTTTCCTGGCCCCCGTGCAGGTGGGCGACCGGGTGTCGGTGCGGGTCGAGGTGGCCGCGCTGGATGCGGCCACCCGCCGCGCCACCTTCGTCTGCCGCTGCCTGCTGGCCGACGGCCGGGTCGCGGTCGAGGGCGAGGCGGAAGTGGTGGCCCCGGACACCCGCGTCGAGCGTACGCGCACCGCGCTGCCGGAGATCCGCGCCGATGCCGCCCACGCCGGGGGCCTGGCGCGGCTGCTGGCGCATGTGGCCGGACTGGCACCGGTCCGGGTGGCGGTGGTCCATCCCTGCGACGCGCTGAGCCTGTCCGGCGCGCTGGACGCAGCCGACGCGGGCCTCATCACGCCGGTGCTGGTCGGGCCGCGCGCGCGCATCGAGGCCTCGGCCGCCGAGGCGGGTGTCGACCTGGACGGGGTGGCGATCGAGGACGTGCCGCACAGCCATGCCGCCGCCGCGCGCGCGGTCGAGCTGGCGCGGCAGGGCCAGGTCGAGGCACTGATGAAGGGCAGCCTGCACACCGAAGAGCTGATGGCCGCGGTGGTGGCCTCGGCCTCCGGGCTGCGGACCAAGCGCCGGATCAGCCACTGCTTCGTACTGCAGACCCCGCACTACCCGCGCCCGTTCATCGTCACCGACGCGGCGATCAACCTCGCGCCCGACCTGGAGCAGAAGGCCGACATCGTCCGCAACGCGATCGCGCTGGCGCAGGTGATCGGCGTGGAGACGCCGAAGGTCGCGATCCTGGCGGCGGTGGAGACGGTGACCGCCAGCATGCCGGCCACGCTCGATGCCGCGGCGCTGTGCAAGATGGCCGACCGCGGCCAGATCGAGGGCGGCGTGCTCGACGGCCCGCTGGCCCTGGACAACGCCATCTCGCTGGCCGCCGCGCGCACCAAGGGCATCGTCTCGAAGGTCGCCGGGCAGGCCGACATCCTGGTCGTGCCCGACCTGGAAAGCGGCAACATGCTGGCCAAGCAGGTCATGTACATGGGCGATGCGGCCAGCGCCGGCATCGTGCTCGGCGCGAAGGTTCCGGTGGTGCTGACCAGCCGCGCCGATTCGCGCGAATCGCGCATGGCCTCCTGCGCCATCGCCCTGATGCTGGCGCACCGCTACCGCGAGGTCCCGCCGTGAGCGGCCCGCTGCGCCCCCGCCCGGGTTCCTGATCCGGGCAGCGCAGAAGTCGCCGTCGTGTTCCGCCGTGGAGATCCGCCTTGTCCAGCATGAGTCCCGCTCCACCCGTCCAAATCCCCGGCAAGGCGCGCCGTCGTCGTGCCGCCGCCGGCGTGTGGCTCCGGGCGCCCGGCAGCAAGGCGCATCGGTGAATCCGCAGCCGCCCGCCGCTCCGCATGCACATGCCGTCGCCCGGCCCCGGCCCGCGCCAGGCGCCGCGCGCGATCCGGTCTGCGGCATGACGGTGAAGCCCGACTCGCCTCACAGGGTGGAACACGGCGGCCGCAGCTGGCGTTTCTGCAGCGCGCGCTGCGCGGAGAAGTTCGCGGCCGACCCGGCCCGCTACGACGGCAGCCAGTCGCCGGCCGGGGATCGCGATCCGGTCTGCGGCATGACGGTGAAGCCCGACTCGCCGCACCGGGTGGAACACGGCGGCCGCAGCTGGCGCTTCTGCAGCGCGCGCTGCGCGCAGAAGTTCGCGGCCGACCCCGCCCGCTACGGAGGCAGCCAGTCGCCGGCCGAGGATCGCGATCCGGTCTGCGGCATGATGGTGAAGCCCGACTCGCCTCACAGGGTGGAACACGGCGGACGCAGCTGGCGTTTCTGCAGCGCGCGCTGCGCGCAGAAGTTCGCGGCCGACCCCGCCCGCTACGACGGCAGGCAGCCACCCGCCGGCGAGGCCCCGGCCGCACTGCCCGCCGGCACCATGTACGTCTGCCCGATGGACCCGGAGGTGCGCCAGGACCATCCGGGCGTCTGCCCCAAATGCGGCATGGCGCTGGAGCCGGAACTGCCCAGCCTGGACGAGGGCGAGAACCCCGAGCTGCGCGACTTCTCGCGCCGGTTCTGGTGGACGCTGCCGCTGACCCTGGTGGTGTTCGTGCTGGCGATGTTCGGCCACCGCCTGCGCTGGATGGACATGGCGACGCAGAGCTGGGTCGAGCTGGTGCTGGCCACGCCCGTGGTGCTGTGGGCAGGCGCTCCGTTCTTCGTGCGTGGATGGCGGTCGCTGCGCAACCGCAGCCCCAACATGTGGACGCTGATCTCGCTGGGCACCGGCGCGGCCTATGCCTACAGCGTGGTGGCGACGGTCGCGCCGCAGCTGTTCCCGGCCGCGTTCGCGTCGATGGGCCGGGTATCGGTGTACTTCGAGGCCGCGGCGGTGATCGTTTCGCTGACCCTGCTGGGGCAGCTGCTGGAACTGCGCGCGCGGGCGCAGACCTCGGCCGCGATCCGCTCGCTGCTGGGCCTGGCGCCGGCCACCGCGCGGCGGCTGCGCGGTGATGGCGGCGAGGAGGATGTGCCGCTCGACCAGGTGCGCGTGGGCGACAGGCTGCGTGTGCGCCCGGGTGAGAAGGTGCCGGTGGACGCCCTCGTGCTGGAAGGTGGCAGCGCGGTCGACGAATCCATGCTCACCGGCGAGCCGCTGCCGGTGCGCAAGCAGCCGGGCGACCGGGTGATCGGCGCCACGCTCAACACCAGCGGCGCGCTGCTGGTGCGCGCCGAGCGCGTCGGCGCCGACACCCTGCTCTCGCGCATCGTGCAGATGGTGGCGCAGGCGCAGCGCTCGCGGGCGCCGATGCAGCGCCTGGCCGACGTGGTGGCCGGCCGCTTCGTGCTGGCCGTGGTGGCGGTGGCGCTGCTGGCTTTCCTGGCCTGGGGCTGGTTCGGGCCGGAGCCGCGATGGGTACACGGCCTGGTCAACGCGGTGGCGGTGCTGATCATCGCCTGTCCCTGCGCGCTGGGACTGGCCACGCCGATGTCGGTGATGGTCGCCACCGGCCGCGGCGCGACCCTGGGCGTGCTGTTCCGCGACGCGGCGGCGATCGAACGCCTGCGCGAGGTCGACACCCTGGTGGTGGACAAGACCGGCACGCTCACCGAAGGCCGGCCGGTGTTCGAGACGGTGGTCGCCGCGGAAGGACGCGAGGACGACGAGGTGCTGCGCCTGGCCGCCAGCCTCGACCAGGGCAGCGAACACCCGCTGGCGCAGGCCATCGTCGCCGCGGCGCGCGAGCGCGGCCTGGCGCTGGCCCGGGCGGAGGACTTCGAATCGGAAGCCGGCATCGGAGTGCGCGGCCGCGTCGACGGTCGGCGCCTGGCCCTGGGCAATGCCGCACTGATGGCCGAGGAGGGCGTCGATCCGGCGCCGCTGGCCGCACGCGCCCAGGCCCTGCACGCGCAGGGCGCCAGCGTCATGCACCTGGCCGTGGACGGCGCGCTGGCCGGGCTGCTGGCGGTGTCCGACCCGGTCAAGGCGAGCACGCCCGAAGCGCTGGCCGCCCTGCATCGCGAGGGCCTGCGCATCGTGATGGCGACCGGCGACGGGCTGGCCACCGCGTATGCGGTCGCCGGGCGCCTTGGCATCGACGAGGTGCACGGCGAGGTGCGGCCGCAGGACAAGCTGGCCCTGGTCGAGCGCCTGCAGGGGGAGGGGCGGGTGGTGGCGATGGCCGGCGACGGCATCAACGACGCGCCGGCGCTCGCCCGCGCGGACGTCGGCATCGCCATGGGCACCGGCACCGACGTGGCCATGGAGAGCGCGCAGGTCACCCTGGTCAAGGGCGACCTGCGCGGCATCGCCACCGCGCGCGCGCTGTCCCGGGCCACCGTCTCGAACATGCGCCAGAACCTGCTGTTCGCCCTGGTCTACAACGGCCTGGGCGTGCCGCTGGCCGCGGGCGTGCTGTATCCGTTCACCGGGCTGCTGCTGTCGCCGATGATCGCGGCGGTGGCGATGAGCCTGAGTTCGGCCTCGGTGGTGGGCAATGCGCTGCGCCTGCGCAGCCGCCGCCTGTCCCTGCCGGTGGCTCAGGAGGCGCACGCATGAGCCCGCGCCACGCCGAGCGCTATCCCACCCGCGGCGAACTGGTGCTGGTGCTCAACTGCGGCTCCTCCAGCATCAAGTTCGCGCTGTTCGACGCCGGGCAGTCGCCGCTGCCGCGCGCGCCGGTGTGGAACGGCAAGGTGCAGGGCATCGGCGGGCCGTCGCCCACCTACGGCCAGACCGGCGTCGAGCCCGGACCGGTGGAGCTGGACGCAGGGCATCCCTACCTCTCGGCGCTGCAGCGCATCCGCCGCGGCGTGACCACGCGACTGGGCGAGCGCCGCCTGGCCGCCGTGGCCCATCGCGTGGTGCACGGCGGCCAGCGCTACCGCGCGCCGGTGCGCATCGACCCGCGCGTGCTCGAGGACCTGCGCGGCTACACCCCGCTGGCGCCGCTGCACCAGCCCTTCGCGCTGGAGGCGATCGGCATCCTGCTCGAGGAGGCCCCGGCGCTGCCGCAGGTGGCCTGCTTCGACACCGCCTTCCACCACACCCTGCCGCCGGTCGAGCAGCTGCTGCCGCTGCCCTTCGACGCCTGGGAGCGCGGCCTGCGCCGCTACGGCTTCCACGGCCTGTCCTACGAATACATGGCCACCGCCCTGGCCGAGCGCCACGGCGAGCTGGCGCACGGGCGCTGCGTGGTCGCGCACCTGGGCAGCGGTGCCAGCCTGTGCGCGATGCGCGGGCTGCGCAGCGTGGCCACGACCATGGGCTTTTCCGCGCTCGACGGGCTGATGATGGGCACGCGCACCGGCGCGATCGACCCCGGCGCGCTGCTGTACCTGATGGAGATCGAGAAGCTGTCGCTGGCGGAAGTGGGCGACATCCTCTACCACCGCTCGGGGCTGCTCGGGGTGTCGGGCATCTCCTCCGAGCCGCGCGTGATCGTGCGCCACGAGGAGGATGCCGGGCTGGGCGGCGAGCGCGCGCGGCTGGCGCTGGCGCTGTACGTGCGCCGCATCGTGCGCGAGATCGGGGCGATGGCGGCGGTGCTGGGCGGCCTGGACCTGCTGGTGTTCACCGCAGGGGTGGGCGAGCACAGCGTGTTCGTGCGCGAGCGCGTGTGCCGCGACCTGGGTTTCCTCGGCGTGGCCCTGGACGATGCGGCCAATGCCGCGCACGCACCGGTGATCTCCACACCCGGGAGCCCTGTGCGCGTGGGTGTGGAGCCGACCAACGAGGAATGGGTGGCCGCGCGCGATGCCCTCGCGCTGCTGGAGCAAGGTGCCCGCCAGGCCGCGCAGCCGCGGTCGTGACCATGGGAGAGCGCGATGCTGCTCGGAGTCGAACTGGACATCTGGAGGGCCCTGGTGGCCCTGCTGGTCGTGCCGCTGGCGGTGGTGGGCCTGCTCAATCTGCTGCTGCGGCGACGCGGCGGCGTGGGCCTGACCTGGGGCGGCGTGCTCTTCGTGATGATGGCCGCCGTGGTCGCGGTCATCGTGATCCTGCAGAAGGTGCAGGCATGAGCGGCCTGGACCGCCCGCGCCGGCGGGGCGACGCGACGTCCGGGCCGGCGGGACCTGCCATGCGGGGTGCGCGATGAACGCGGCCGCGCGCGAGCGCGCCCGCTGGCGGGCCGGGCACGGGCCCATCGTCCATCGCGACGACACCGTCGCGCGCATCGAGGCGCTGGTCGCGCGCATCGCCGATGGCGAGGATGCCGCGCCGGCCTGGGCGCTGCTGGCCGCGGCCGACCGTATCGCCTGCGCGGCGATGAACGTGGTCGTGCACATGACCTATGCGCGCCGCTTCGATCCGCAGGGCGGTGCCTTGCGGGCCGAGGACTTCAAGCCGGCGCCCGAAGGCCATACCGGCGGCTCGCTCAACATGGTGCCGGCCTTCGTCGGCTACCTGCTGGCCGATGCGCTGTCGGCCACCACCCGCGGCTGGATCATGGGCCAGGGCCACTGCGTGGCCGCGATCGAGGCGGTGAACGCGCTCACCGGCGATGTCTCGCCGGCGCAGCGCGGCCGCTACGACCGCAGCGCCGCCGGGCTGTCGCGGCTGTGCGCGGACTTCTATTCCTATGCCATCGACGCCCAGGGCCGTCCCGCGGTGCCACTGGGCAGCCATGCCGGGGCCAATACCGCCGGCGCGGTCGCCGAGGGAGGCTACCTGGGTTTCGCCGGCCTGCAGTACGTGCACATGCCATTGCCGGGCGAATCGCTGGTGGCCTTCCTCAGCGACGGCGCGTTCGAGGAACAGCGCGGCGCGGACTGGGCGCCGCGCTGGTGGCGCGCGCGCGACAGCGGGCTCGCGATCCCGGTGATGGTCCTCAACGGCCGCCGCATCGAGCAGCGCACCGAGATCGTGCAGGAAGGGGGGGCGGCCTGGCTGGCCGCCGACATGCGCCACAACGGCTTCGCGCCGGTGGTCATCGATGGCCGCGACCCGGCCGCGATCGCCTGCGCCATCCTCGAGGCCGAGGACGCGTTGCGCGCCTTCGCCGACGATCCCGGCCACCGCTATCCCGCGCCCTTGCCCTACGTCATCGCCGAGACCGAGAAGGGCTACGGCTTTCCCGGCGTCGGCACCAATGCCGCGCACAACCTGCCGCTGGGGGGCAACCCGCACCGGGATGCGGCCGCGCGCGGGCTGTTCAACCAGGGCGCGGCGGCGCTGCACGTGCCGCCGGACGAACTGGACGCGGCGCTGGAGCGCTTCGCCGTGCACCAGGCGCAGCAGCGCCCGCGCGAGAGCGCCCATCCCATGGCGCGCCGCGATCCGCCGGCGCCGGTGCTGCCCGGGCCGGACCGGGCCGGGGCGGACGGCAGCGCCAGCGCGATGGCCGCGCTCGATGCCTGGTTCGTCGAACTCGTGCGCGCCAACCCCGGCCTGCGCGTGCGCGTGGGCAACCCGGACGAACTGGCCAGCAACAAGATGGGCGCAACGCTGGCGCTGCTGCGCCATCGCGTCAACGCGCCCGAGCCGGGCGTGGCCGAGGACCTGCATGGCGCGGTGATCACCGCGCTCAACGAGGAGGCCGTGGCCGCCGCCGCGCTGGGCAACAAGGGCGGACTGAACCTGATCGTCAGCTACGAGGCCTTCGCCATGAAGATGCTCGGCCAGCTGCGCCAGGAGATCGTCTTCGCGCGCCACCAGCGCGAGGCCGGGCGGCCGCCGCGCTGGCTGTCGGTGCCGCTGGTGGTCACCTCGCACACTTGGGAGAACGCCAAGAACGAGCAGTCTCACCAGGACCCCACGATCGGCGAAGCGCTGCTGGGCGAGATGTCGGACACCGCCCGCGTGCTGTTTCCGGTGGACGGCAGCAGCGCCCTGGCCGCGCTGCGCGAGGTCTATTCCGGCTGCGGCCAGCTGGCCTGCCTGGTGGTGTCCAAGCGCGAAGTGGGGCAACACTTCAACGCCGATACCGCGCATGCGCTGGTGCGAGACGGCGCGGCGCATGTCGCCGGTGATCCGGCCTCGTCCGAGGTGCAGCTGGTGGCCATCGGCGCCTACCAGCTGGAGGAAGCGCTGCGCGCACGTGCGCACCTGGCCGGGCATGGACGGCAGGCCTGCGTGAGCGTGATCCTCGAGCCCGGCCGCCTGCGCGCGCCGCGCGACGAACTGGAGGACGCCTTCGTGCTCGCCGCGGACCGCCTGCAGGCGCTGTTCCCGCCGGGGCTGCCGCGGGTGCTGCTGGTCCATACCCGGCCCGAGCCGATGCTCGGACTGCTGCGGCGGATCGACGCCGGCCCGGCCCGGACCCGCGCGCTGGGCTATCTCAGCCGGGGCGGCACGCTCGACGTGCCCGGCATGCTGTTCGCCAACCGCTGCACCTGGGCGCATGCGGTCGAGGCGGCGGCGGCCGTGGCGGGCTGGACACCGGAGTCGGTGCTGGACGCGGCGCTGCGCGACACCGTCGCCGGCCGCGGCGACCCCGCGCTGCTGCGCGGCTGAGGACGACCGGCCCTGCGGCTGGCCGGCCCGGCCTCGTTGACGGACCGCGCGGGCGCACGCATATTCGGCCTGGCGGCCGGGGTCGGGCCGCCATCTCCCTTCGCAACGGCACCTCCATTTGCTGACCTGCATGCACAGCCAGGCACGCGTCCACTCCCGGCAGCGGACGCGGAGCCCCCTCCAGCCGGCCGGTGCCGGCACCAGGCGTGCACGCCTGCGGGGAGGCCCATGCGCCTGGCGGTAGCGGCGGTCTCGGTGGTGGTGCTGCTGTGCTACGCGCTGCTGGCGCATCGCAGCGAGACGTTCGGACTTCTCTACCCGCGTGGCGGCGCGGTCACCTTGAGTCTTTCGCTGCTGTTCGCCAACGCCGGCGCCCACCTCGCCGGTGCGTCCTGGCAGCGGTTCGCCGACCGCGTCCAGATACTGGGGGCGGTGTGGATCTGGGTGCTGGTGCAGCTTGGCTGCATGATCTACATGCTCTATGCCAGGGTCTGATCCGAGTCCCTGCCGCCCTGCGCCTGCGCGCCGTGCGCGGCACCCCGTCGCCAGGCGCGGCTGCCTGATGCGGCTGGCGCTGCTGCTGGCCGTGGCCTGGGCGCTGGCCGGATGCCATCGCGCCACCCAGGTCAGCGTCGCCAACCAGTCCGGCGTCGCGCTCGAGCAGGTCGTGCTCACGGGGGCCGGGTTCGAGCGTCCGCTCGGCACCATCGCCGCCGGCGCCAGCGTCGCCACCCTGGTCCATCCTCGTGGCGAATCGGGCCTGGCGCTGTCGTTCCGCGCCGAAGGCCGGCCGGTGCTGCTGCCGCCATCAGGATATGTCGAAGGCGGTGGCCGCTACCGGGTGCGGGTCGTGGTCGATCCCACGCTGCGCGCCGACGTGGACGCGCAGCTGGCGGCCGACTAGGCGCTCAGCCCGGGCCGCGATCGCCGCGAAGTTCCGGGGCCCCGGCCTCGTCGCGGCGGGCGGTCCTGGGACGGAACGGCAGCACCACGCCGCGTTCCTCGGGCCGGTCCTCGCGCTGCCACAGCACCGGCACCCCGCGCGGGGTGCCGGGCTCGAAGGTCTCGCGTTCGGCCTGCGCGGCGCGTTCGGCCTCTTCTTCCTCCAGCTCCCAGCTGTAGCGGCGGCGCGGCGGCAGCGGGTCGGCGTGGCGCAACAGCAGCGCCGCGAGCACGCCGCCCAAGGCCCCGCCCAGGTGCGACTGCCAGGACACGCCCGGCTCCTGCGGGAGCACGGTCAGCAGCATGCCGCCATAGAACAGGAAGGCGATCATGCCGGCGGCGATGGACGGGCGGTCGCGGCGCAGCAGGCCCAGCACGAACACCAGGAACATCAGCCCGTGGGTGAGTCCGCTGGCGCCCAGGTGGTACGAGCCCGGATCGCCGAGCAGCCAGGCGCCCAGGCCCGAACCCAGCCAGATCAGCGGCAGCGCGCGCACGGTGGCGCGTGGATACACCGCCAGCGCCAGCGTGCCCAGGATCAGCAGCGCCGAGGCGTTGGCGGCCAGGTGCGCGGGCGAGCCGTGCAGCAGCGGCGCGCCGAGGATGCCGGCCAGCCCTGGGAGGGTGCCGGCGGCGACGGCGAAGGCGCGGTAGTCGCCCATCGCCTGCAGGCCGAACACGATCGCCAGCAGGGCCACGAACACGATCGCGCCCTTGAGCGCGTTGCCCAGGCGGCGCTTGTCGGCCGCGCGCTGGGCGTCGGGGTCGCGCGGGTCGTCGGGAGTGGACAGGTACATCCGCCAAGGGTGGCGGCGGAATGCGTCGATGCAAGGGCCGGCCCGCCGCCCGCGCCATTGCGGGCGGGCGGCGGCGGCACGTCAGCCCGCCGCGGCCTTCGGCGGACGCGCCAGGCTCAGGGCGATGGTCGCGGCCAGGATCGCGGCCACCACGCCCAGCGACCACAGCACCGGGATCTTGTAGATGTCGACCAGCATCATCTTGCTGCCGATGAACACCAGCACCACCGCCAGGCCATAGGGCAGCAGATGGAAGCGCTCGGCCATGCCGGCCAGCAGGAAGAACATCGCGCGCAGGCCCAGCACCGCGAACACGTTCGAGGTCAGCACGATGAACGGGTCGATGGTGATGGCGAAGATCGCCGGGATCGAATCCACCGCGAAGATCACGTCGGTCACGCCGATCATCACCAGCACGATGAACAGCGGGGTGAACTTGCGCCGGCCGCCACTGCCCAGCCACAGCGCGCTGCCGTGGTAGCGGCGCACGAAGGGCACGTGCGCGGTCAGCCAGCGCAGCACCGGGTTCTTCTCCAGGTCCGGTTCCTGGCCGGCGGCGCTCCACATCTTCACCCCGGTCAGCAGCAGGAACGCGCCGAACACGTAGAGCAGCCAGTGGAACTGGGCCAGCAGCGCGGCGCCGGCGAAGATCAGGATCGCGCGCAGCACGATCGCCAGCAGGATGCCGATCACCAGCACCCGCTGGCGCTGCTCCTCGGGCACGGCGAAGTAGGTCATCAGCATCAGGAACACGAAGATGTTGTCGACCGCCAGCGCCTTCTCGACCAGGTAGCCGGTCAGGAACTCCAGGCCGATGCGCCGCGCCTCGTCCGCGCCCGCGGTCTGGTCGACGTACCACCACAGCGCGGTGTTGAACAGCAGGGCCAGGGCCACCCAGCCCAGGCTCCACCACGCAGCTTCCTTGAAGGTGACCTTGTGCGCGCCGCCATGGCGCATCAGCACCAGGTCGGCCATCAGCGCGAGCAGTACCAGGCCGGAGAATCCGGCCCACAGCCATGCGTTGCCTATCGTTTCCATTGTTTTCATTCCGGGCAGGTGGGGGCGGCCGCGGACGCTGGCGGCTCGGAACCCTGCTCGGAGATCCGGGGACGCACCTTCGCCATCGCGGCGAAGGTCTTGCTCACGGTCGCTGAAGACCGCCGTGGGACCGGAGCACATGCATGCTCGAAATGACGGCCGCCACGCTGGGAGCTACTCCCCTTCGGCGGCGATTGTGGGGGCGCGGCGCGAGGCCGGTCAACCGGGCGCGATAAACTGTGACGATGAACGCCCCCATCCCCACCGTCCACCTCAAGAACGCCTGGCGCTCCAACCATCCCTGGATCTTCCAGAAGCTGGTGGAGAAGCCGGCCCAGCGGCCCCGCCCCGGCACCATCGTCGACATCGTCGGTGTCGACGGCACGTGGATCGGCCGCGGTTTCTACAACGGCCATTCGCGCATCGCCCTGCGCATCCTCGAGACCGACCCGCACGTCGCCGTCGACGAGGCCTGGTTCTCGCGCAAGATCGCCGGGGCGGTCGCCCTGCGCCGCGAGGTGCTGCGCCTGGACGAGACCACCAACGCCTGGCGCGTGGTCCACAGCGAGGGCGACGGGCTGTCGGGCCTGGTGGTGGACCGCTACGACGACCTGGTCGTGGTCGAGTTCTTCAGCGCCGGCATGTTCCGCCACCGCGAGTGGGTCTACGCCGCGCTGCGCGAACAGTTCCCCGGCTGCCGCTTCCACAGCTTCGCCGACGAACACGTGCAGAAGCAGGAATCGTTCGATTTCCGCGAGACCGGCGGCACCGAGCCGGCCATCATCAGCGAGCACGGCATCCGCTTCCGCGCCGACCCGGCCGGCGCGCACAAGACCGGCTTCTTCGCCGACCAGCGCGACAACCGCGAATGGCTGTCGCACCGTTGCACCGGCCAGCGCGTGCTCGACCTGTGCTGCAACACCGGCGGCTTCGGCGTGTATGCGGCCGCGCGCGGCGCCAGCGAGGTGGTCGGCATCGACATCGACGATGCGGTGCTGGAGATCGCCCGCGGCAACGCCAGGCTCAACGGCGTGAAGCCGCGCTTCGTGCAGGCCGACATCTTCCCCTGGCTGCGCGATGCCGCGCAGCGCGGCGAACAGTACGACGTGGTCATCCTCGACCCGGCCAAGATGACGCGCGACCGCGACCAGGTGATCAACGCGCTCAAGAAGTACCTGGACATGAACAAGCTGGCGCTGGGCGTGGTGAAGCCTGGCGGCCTGTTCGCCACCTTCTCCTGCACCGGCCTGGTCAGCGAGGAGCAGTTCCTGGACATGCTGCGTCGCGCGGCGTTCTACGCCGGCCGCACCGTGCAGGTGCTGAAGGTGGCCGGCGCCGGCGCCGACCATCCGTTCATGGCCCACGTCCAGGAATCGCGCTACCTCAAGGCGGTGTTCTGCCGCGTGGTGGACTGAACCGGCGCGCGCCGCCCGCACCGGGCTGCGCGCGTGGCCCTGCGATCAGGGGCCGGCCAGCGCCTGGTCGAGATCGGCGATCAGGTCTTCGGGATGCTCCAGCCCGACCGACAGCCGCAGCAGCCGGTCGGGCGTGGTCGAGGCCGGGCCTTCGACCGAGGCGCGATGCTCGACCAGCGACTCGGTCGAACCCAACGAGGTGGCGTTGGTGAAAAGCCGCAGGCGCGCGGCCACGGCCAGCGCCTGCGCGCGGCCTCCGGCCAGTTCGAACGAGAGCATGCCGCCGAACTCGCGCATCTGCCGCGCGGCGACCGCGTGCTGCGGATGCGTGGCCAGGCCGGGGTAATGCACCGCGGCCACCTTCGGATGCGCGGCGAGGAACCCGGCCACCGCGCCGGCGTTGCGGCAGTGCCAGGCCATGCGCGCGGGCAGCGAGCGCAGCCCACGCAGGATCAGCCAGGCCGCGAACGGCGAGGCGGTGGCGCCGGCGAGCAGCCGCAACTGGTGGCAGGCGGCCGCATGTTCGCCGTCGTCGGCGAAGCACAGCACGCCGCCCATCACATCGCCATGGCCGCCCAGGTACTTGGTGGCCGAGTGCAGGACGACGTCCGCGCCCAGCGCCAGCGGCTGCTGCAGCACCGGCGGGGCGAAGGTGCTGTCCACGAGCAGCCGCGCGCCGGCCCCATGCGCGATCGAGGCCAGCGCGGCGATGTCGCTGACCTTGAGCAATGGATTGGACGGGGTCTCGGCCCACAGCAGCGCGGTGTCCGGACGCAGCGCCGCGCGCACCGCGGCCAAGTCGGTGAAGTCGACGATGCTGCAGCTCAGTCCCCAGCGCGGGAACTGGCTGGCGGCGATCGCGCGGAACGAGAAATAACTGTCGTGGGATAGCAGCACGTGGCTGCCCGCGGGCAGGGCCTGCAGCGCGGTGGCGCCGGCGGCCATGCCGGTGGGAAACAGCAGCGCGCGCCGGGCGCCGTCCAGCGCCGCGAGCGCCTGTTCGGTGCCCTGCTGGGTGGGATTGTCGTAGCGCTGGTAGAGGAAACCGTGCGGGAGCTGGCCGTCGGGCGTGTGCTCGAAGGTCGTGGCCAGCTGCAGCGGCGGCGACAGCGCGCCGCTGGTCGGGTCGGGCCGGCTGCCGGCGCGGGCGGCGAGGGTTTCGATGCGGGACATGGGGCGGTCGCGGCGGGGCGGTGGGCAGCGCCCGATGGTACGCGAGCGGCGCGCCGGCGCGGCGGCATGGCGGCGGCAGGAGCGGGGGCAGATAATGGCCTGCCGGCGCCCGGCCGGCTTTCTGACCACGGATACCGCACCGCCATGAATGCCACGACGCCGGAGACCGGCGCTACCCGCTCCCTGATCGACCTCGGCCAGCGCTACTACCTGCCGGTCTACCGGCCGCGCGAGCTGGTGCTGGAGCGAGGCCAGGGCGCGCGCCTGTGGGACAACGGCGGCCGCGACTACGTGGACTTCGCCGCGGGCATCGCGGTGTGCAGCCTGGGCCATGCCGATCCGGACCTGGTGGCCGCGCTCACCGAGCAGGCCGGCCGGCTGTGGCACACCAGCAACGTGTTCCTGAGCGAGCCGCCGCTGCGCCTGGCCGAGGAGCTGGTGGCCGCCTCGCGCTTCGCCGAGCGCGTGTTCCTGTGCAACTCCGGCGCCGAGGCCAACGAGGCGGCGATCAAGCTGGTGCGCAAATGGGCCGCCGCCCAGGGTCGCGAGCCCGCGCGCCGGGTCATCGTGACGTTCCGTGGCAGCTTCCATGGCCGCACCCTGGCGGCCGTGACCGCCACCGCGCAGCCCAAGTACCAGGCCGGCTACGAGCCGCTGCCGGCGGGCTTCCGCTATGTCGATTTCAACGACGCCACCGCGTTGGAGGTGGCGATGGCCGGCGGCGACGTGGCCGCGGTGCTGGTCGAGCCGGTGCAGGGCGAAGGCGGGGTCATGCCCGCGGCCCCCGGCTTCCTGCGCGCGGTGCGCGAGCTGTGCGACCACCACGGCGCGCTGCTGGCGCTGGACGAGATCCAGAGCGGCATGGGCCGCACCGGCAGCCTGTTCGCCCACTGGCAGGACGGCGTGGTACCGGACATCGTCACGCTGGCCAAGGCCCTTGGCGGCGGCATGCCGATCGGCGCCATGCTCGCCGGCCCGAAGGTGGCCCAGGCGATGCAGTTCGGCGACCACGGCACCACCTTCGGCGGCAACCCGCTGGCCGCGGCGGTGGCGCGGGTGGCGCTGCGCAAGCTGGCCTCGCCCGCGATCATGGCCAACGTCGGCCGCCAGGCCCAGGCCCTGCGCACCGGCCTGGAGGCGCTGGGCGGCGAACGCGGGCTGTTCTCGCAGGTACGCGGCCGCGGGCTGATGCTGGGCGCCGTGCTGGCCCCGGCCTATGCCGGCCGCGCCGGCGATGTGCTCGACCTCGCGGCGCGCGAGGGCCTGCTGCTGCTGCAGGCCGGCCCCGACGTGCTGCGCCTGGTGCCGCCGCTCAACATCACCGATGCCGAGGTGGCCGAGGGCCTCGAGCGGCTGGGGCGCGCGCTGCGCCAGCTCTGAACCGGCGCCCGTGCCGGCGCGGCGGCCGCGTGGCCGCGCGCCGGTGCGCGGCTCAGCCCAGCGTATAGCGCCTGAGCACCCGCCCCAGCGAGCGCGCATCCTTCACCGTCTCGGCGTGCAGTCCGAACCGGCGCGCGGCCTGCACGTTGGCGAACGTGTCGTCGACGAACAGCGTCCCGGCGACCGGCCAGCCGAGCTGGTCCAGCGCCCGGGCGAACACCGCCGGATCCGGCTTGCGCGCCCGCAGCGCGCCGCTGCACAGCACCCGGCCCCCGAAACGCGCGGCGACCCGGCCGAGGATGCGCGGGATCGCCCGTTCCATCAGCACGCCGTTGTTGGTCAGCACGGCCAGTTCCAGCGCGCAGTCCAGCGCCGCGACGCGGTCGAGCATCGGCTCCTCGGCCACGCTGCCGGCCATGCGCGCGGCGATCCACGTGGCCTCGTCGACCGGCCGGCCGATGCCCGCGCCCAGACGATCGAGGTAGCGGGCGGTGTCGATCGCGCCGACGTCGTACTCGAGCTCCAGTCCCGAGGCGAACAGCGCCTCTCGCACCGCCTGTTGCGTGCAGCCGGCCCAGCCGGCGAGCGAGGCGATCCGCGGCCCGTGCCGGTACGGCGCCAGGACCCCGTCGAAATCGAACAGGATCCTGGCGACCGGCGGCCTCATCCCGCCGCGACCACCGCGAAGGCCTCACGCGCCGCGGCCAGCGTCGCCTGGATCACCGCCTCGTCGTGCGCGCTCGACACGAAGCCGGCCTCGAACGCCGAGGGCGCGAGGAACACGCCGCGGTCCAGCATCGCGTGGAAGAAGCGGTTGAAAGACGCGGTATCGCAGGCCACCGCCTGCGCGTAGGTATCCACGGCTGGCGCATCGGTGAAGAACAGCCCGAACATGGCGCCGACGCGGGTGGTGGTGAACGCCACGCCGGCCTCCCGCGCCGCGGCCTCCAGGCCATCGCACAGGGTATTCGTGACCGCTTCGAGGCGGTCGTGGAAGCCCGGCGCGGACACCAGGTCGAGCATCGCCAGGCCCGCGGCCATGGCCACCGGATTGCCGCTGAGCGTGCCGGCCTGGTAGACCGGGCCGGCCGGGGCGATCTGCTCCATCAGTTCGCGTCGCCCGCCATAGGCGCCCACCGGCATGCCGCCGCCGATGATCTTGCCGAAGGTGCTCAGGTCCGGGCGCACGCCGTAGCGCGCCTGCGCGCCGCCCAGCGCCACGCGGAAGCCGGTCATCACCTCGTCGAAGATCAGCACGGTGCCGTGGCGCGTGCACAGCTCGCGCAGGTGCTGCAGGTAGCCCTCGCGCGGCGGCAGGCAGTTTGCGTTGCCCACCACCGGCTCGATGATCAGGCCCGCGATCTCCTGCCCGGCCTCCTCGAACAGCGCGGTCGCCGCTTCGAAATCGTTGTAGGGCAGGGTGAGGGTGAGGTCGGCCAGGCCGCTGGGCACACCGGGCGAGGTCGGCACGCCGAAGGTCAGCGCGCCGCTGCCGGCCTTGACCAGGAAGGAATCGCCGTGGCCGTGGTAGCAGCCCTCGAACTTGACGATCTTGCTGCGTCCGGTGGCGCCGCGCGCCAGCCGGATCGCCGACAGCGTGGCCTCGGTCCCGGAGTTGACCATGCGCACCATCTCGCACGAGGGCACCAGCGAGGTGATGCGCTCGGCCATGGTCACTTCCGCCGCGCAGGGCGCGCCGTACGACAGTCCGTGCCCGATCGCCGCCTGCACCGCCTCGCGCACCGCCGGATGGTTGTGGCCGACGATCATCGGGCCCCAGGAGCCGACGTAGTCGATGTAGCGGTTGTCGTCGACGTCGTAAAGGAAGGGGCCGTCGGCGCGGGCGACGAAGAACGGCTCCCCGCCGACCGACTTGAAGGCGCGCACCGGCGAGTTGACGCCGCCGGGCAGCAGCGCGCAGGCGCGGGTGAACAGGGCGTGGGAGCGTTCGTGGTTCATGGGTTGGTCTCTGGTTCGAATCGTAGGAAGACGTGGGATCACGGCGCGGCTGCGGGCGGCCGCGGATCGGCCTCGAAGGCGCGCTGGTAGGCGCGTGCCGCGGCGGCTGGATCGGCGGCGCCGAACACGCCGCCGACCACGGCGATCAGATCGGCGCCGGCGGCCACCAGCGCAGGCGCATTGTCCGGCGCGATGCCGCCGATGGCCACGCGCGCCACGTTCAGCTCCGCGGCCTCGCGCAGCAGCGCGGCGTCGGCGCGGCGGGTGGTGGCCTTGGTGGCGGTAGGGAAGAACGCGCCGAAGGCGACGTAGTCGACGCCGGCCTCGACCGCGCGCCGCGCCAGCGCGAGCGAGTCGTAGCACGAGGCGCCGAGGATCGCCGCCGGCCCCAGCGCCGCGCGCGCCTGGCGCAGGTCGCCGTCGTCCTCGCCCAGGTGCACGCCGTCGGCGCCGCACTCGGCCGCCAGGCGCCAGTCGTCGTTGACGATCAGCGCCACGCCCTGCGCGCGGCAGGCCGGCAGCAGCGCGGCCAGCTGCTCGCGACGCAGCGCCTCGCCCGCGCCCTTGTTCCGGTACTGCAGCCAGGTCGTCCACGGCAGGACCGGCGCCACCCGTGCCAGCAGTCCGGCGGTATCGGCCACATCGGGCGTGATCGCGTACAGGCCGCGGGCCAGCGCGGCGCCGGTTTCGTCCCGGCGCGGGGGATGGGACAATGGCATGAATCCTCCGACGCTTTTGGCGCCCATTATCCGATGAACGACTTGCCCTACCGCAGCTGGATGTGCGTGGTCTGCGGTTTCGTGTACGACGAGGCGGCGGGGCTGCCCGACGATGGCATCGCGCCGGGGACGCGCTGGGAGGACGTGCCGGACACCTGGACCTGCCCCGACTGCGGCGTGACCAAGGACGATTTCGAGATGGTCACCCTCTGACGAGGGGTCGCGCGCTGCTAGTGCAGGCGCGTGGGCTGCGATCCGGCCTCGATCAGGCGCAGGCGCACCGCGCCGGCATCCGGCGCGCGCGGCTGCCGCTGCAGGTAGCGCTGCAGGTCCTGGCGCGCTGCCGCGCGATGCCCGATCTCCAGATAGCCCAGGCCGCGCTCGCGCAGCGCCTCGGCATCGTCGGGCAGCAGGCTCAGGATGCGGTCGGCGGTGCGCACCGCGCGCTCGCGGTCGCCGCGCTGCTGGTAGACCCCGTGCAGGTTGCGCAGCATGCGTACCAGGATCGCGCGGTTGGAGGCGGGATCGAGAATCTGCGAGAGGGTCTCGTCGTCCGGCGCGGCGCCGCCCAGGTGCGCGCTCGCGCGCTCGCGCAACTCGTCCACGCCCAGCGGCCGGCCGCGGTTGAACGGGTCCATCACCAGCAGTCCGTTCTCCACCGGCAGCCGTACCAGGAAGTGTCCTGGGAACGACACGCCGTCCAGCGGCAGGCCGACCTCGCGCGCCACCGCCATCTGCACCAGCGCCAGCGAGATGGGATTGCCCAGGCGCCGTTCGAACACCTGGTTGATGTAACTGTTGCGCGGGTCGTAGTACTCGTCGTGGTCGCCGGCATAGCCGATCTCCTCGAACAGGTACTGGTTCACCGCGCGCATGCGCAGCGCCGGACTGGATTCGCCTTCCAGCACGCGACGCAGGTGCGAGGCGTGCCCGTGCACGCGCATGGCGTAGCGGCGCGGGTCTAGGTCGGGGTACTCGTCGCGCGCGATCAGCAGCGCGACCTTGAGCAGCGGCAGCGCCCGATCCTCGATCGTGGCGAGCGCCTGCCACTCAGGCAACTGGCGGACCGGACTCATGGCGGGAGACTGCGCTGCGGCGCATGCCTGCGCAAGCTGGGACGCCGCCCGATCAGGGAGCATTGTTCAGCGACGGCGACAGCTGCAGCCGCGCGCCGTCCTGCAGTCCCAGGCGCGCCGCCTCGCCGGCATTGAGTTCGAGCACGTAGCGTGCCGGCGCACGGCTGGGATAGGCCGGGCAGGCGTTGCCGCCGGAGCACGGCGGCACGTCGCGCTGCTGCGAGACCAGCGCCAGCGATTCGTCGAAGTAGAGGATGTCCAGCGGGATGCGCGTGTTCTTCATCCAGTAGGCCAGCGGGCCGGTCTGTTCATGGATGAACAGCATGCCGTGCCCGTCGGCCAGCGAATCGCGGAACATCAGGCCGCGCGCGCGCTCGGCCTCGTCGTCGGCCACCTCCACCGTATAGCGTTGCCCGGCCAGCTCCACCCAGTGCGGGTCGGCGTTGGCGCAGCCCGACAGTGCAAGGGCAAGGAAGGCGACGAGGGTGCGCGCTATCTGCATGGGGCGGTTCCATCACGGATCAGCGGGCAACATCCGGCAGCGGCACGCGCCCGTCAAGCCGCGTTGCACGCGGGGGCTATGCAAACCCGCGCGAACGATGCAGAATGCGCCCCCCCGCAGCGGCCGGCCAGTACGGCGTCCGCAAGGCTCCTTCCCGGAGGCCGCGGCATCCTGAAAAAGGGTGTTGACGGCAACGGAAAACGAGCTAGAATGTGCGGCTCCCTTCGACGAAACGCCTTCACGGCGCGGACCACGAAGGGGTCGATTCCCCTCACGGGGTGTTGACAAAGCGAAAACGCCGTGACAGAATGTGCGGCTTCCTGGAGCGAAATGCTTCGGGGCGGAACCCAGGCGCTGAGGCCGGTGTTTCGAAGATCTTTGACAGTGTGCGCA
>Ga0233369_1000157_pt1 | contig 35128 bp, 21 predicted proteins | sample ElkDunMinimDraft_26_FD_191537 | JGI IMG/M metagenome (GOLD analysis project Ga0233369, IMG submission 191537) | Fecal eukaryotic communites from dung pellets of Tule Elk in California, USA - Elk Dung D16 | ecosystem: Host-associated > Mammals > Digestive system > Large intestine > Fecal | place... | reverse complement strand
CTGTTCTGGCCACCCTTGCTACCTATCTCCTGATAGAACTCCTTGTCGTGGCTTGCCGAGGTCGCTTCGCCGCCTTTACGTCCTGCTTCGTTTACGCTCATGCCATCTCTTTCATTCGCCATGGGAAAAACCCTCCACGGTTGTGAAATATAGGATTGAACTGGGCATCTGGATCTAGGATTCATCCGCCCACAGTTGAGAAAAAAGCTGTGAAGGGGAGTTCCATAGCCGCTCGAGCGCCAGACAAGTGGCGTAAGTACCTGACTTAGCGGCGTTTTGTTGTTCGGTAGGCAGGCGGGAAGCGGATACGGTGAAGGGGGGTCAGAGCTTCGAAGCGCTCACCATGCAGCGTTGGTGGCGCTCGTCGACGCGCTTGGCAAACCAGGCTGTGGTGAGATTGCGCGTGATCTTCGGGCTTTTTAAGGTGATGCCGGGCAGGGTTTCCTGCGGCATGGGCCTACCTTGTATTTGCTCCGCCAGTTCGAACACTCGCTCATAGAGCTGGGTCTTCTCGAAATCAAGGCTGTCGCCCTTTTCCAATGCATCGCGAATAGCGCCGGCGCTCATCCCCAGACGTTTGCCCAGCGAGCGGGCAGCCATCTCCGTGGAGCCTGCCTGACGGCTGCCATGGATGATCAGATCGCCATCGAGCTGCAGGTCGATGCCTGATGCCAGGCTGAGCGCCTGCTGGAAGGCCGCGTTGCGGCTGGCGTACCAGCCGGCGTTGAAATCGGCGAAGCGATACAGCGGACGGCTGTAGTTCGTGGGATAGTCCAGCAGATGCGCGATACCGAAATACATGCCCCCGCGGCGACTGAATACTTCGTCGCGAATGCTGCCCTGTCGCGCATAGGGATAGCTGCGGGCGCGCGCTTCGGCGAAGGCGATACTGACCTGCATCGGCCCTCCGGTGCGTACCGGGTTGAACATGCCGAACAGCTGGTTACCCAGCGGTACGACGTTGAGGAAGTCGTCGAAGATCGCGCTCAGCTCTTTCTCGCTGCGGACTTTCGCCAGCCGCTGGTCGTAGCGCTGGCCGTCGGGCGACTTCAGGCGTAGCGCGGCATCCACCAGGAAGCGCGGAAGGCGCAGGCGCGCCGCCCGTCGATAGATTTCCTCACGGGCGATCTTCGCCAGACCCGGCACGGGCGGCGCAGCCTGGAAGGTCGACTCCTGGACCGTCACGGCCAGCACCGCGCAGATATTCTCGTCAGTCGGTGCAATCTCAAGCGTGGTGAAGGCCGACTGAATATCGGTGGCCCAGCCGTGACGGTCAGGAATTTCGGCAGGTATCAGCCGTTCAATCCTCGCCTGCACCTCGCTCGGATGCGGCTGCGGCATGGACGTTTGTCGGGCGCAGCCGGCAAGAACCAGCAGTGTGGCGATAATCAACAGGTAGCATCGAGCGCCGCGGTTTTGATCAAGCATGGAGGCCTCGCTGTCGTCTGCCCCGTTGGACCTCGAAACAACCGGAGCTGCTGCGAGGCATGGCTATCTGCGGGAAGACAAACCATTACTACAGGCGTAACGATTGACCCCTCTGCTTGATTGATGACCAGTAGGGCGCTGCCTACTGTGGCCGCTATATCGCGGAAACCTGTGGAGTCGTCATGACAACAACAATATCGCCGCCGCCGCAATGGTCACGTCGGCGCGCTGAAAAAAACCGTCGTCTCGATCAGGTGCGCAGCCTTGCCGACGGGGTCGTGCTGCCCAGCGACAAGATTGTCGCGGCGCTCGAAACGCTGATCGCGCCGGGCGACCGGGTGGTGCTGGAAGGCAATAACCAGAAACAGGCGGATTTTCTTTCCCGCTCTCTGGCCAAGGTCGATCCGGGCAAGCTGCACGACCTGCATATGATCATGCCCAGCGTTAGCCGCGCCGAGCATCTCGACCTGTTCGAGCGCCAGATCGCGCGCAAGCTCGATTTCTCCTTCGCTGGTCCGCAGAGCCTGCGCATCAGCCAGCTGCTGGAAGACGGGCTGCTGGAAGTCGGCGCCATCCACACCTACATCGAGCTCTACTCACGCCTCTTGGTGGACCTGATCCCCAACGTCGCGCTGGTGGCCGGCTTCACTGCCGATCGTGAGGGCAATATCTATACAGGCCCCAGCACTGAGGACACTCCGGCACTGGTTGAACCGACGGCGTTCAGTGACGGTATCGTCATCGTCCAGGTCAATGAGATCGTCGATGATCCGCGCGACCTGCCTCGGGTAGACATTCCGGCGAGCTGGGTCGATTTCGTGGTGCAGGCGGACAAGCCGTTCTACATCGAGCCGCTGTTCACCCGCGACCCGCGCCATATCAAGCCGGTACACGTGCTGATGGCGATGATGGCCATCCGCGGCATCTACGAAAAACACAATGTGCAGTCGCTCAACCACGGCATCGGGTTCAACACCGCGGCCATCGAGCTGATCCTGCCGACCTACGGCGAATCACTGGGCCTGAAGGGCAAGATCTGCCGCAACTGGACGCTAAACCCGCACCCGACGCTGATCCCCGCGATCGAGACCGGCTGGGTCGAAAGCGTGCATTGCTTTGGCACCGAACTGGGCATGGAGAACTACATCGCCCAGCGTCCCGACGTGTTCTTCACTGGCCGAGACGGCTCGATGCGTTCCAACCGCATGATGTGCCAGTTGGCTGGCCAGTACGCGGTGGACCTGTTCATCGGCGCGACCTTGCAGGTGGACGGCGATGGCCATTCCTCCACCGTCACCCGAGGGCGCCTGGCCGGCTTCGGCGGCGCACCGAACATGGGCCATGACCCGCGCGGTCGCCGTCACCCGACGCCGGCCTGGCTGGACATGGCCACCCCTGGTGGCGGGGGCCCGGTGACCATGCTCGAGCGCGGCAAGAAGCTCGTGGTGCAGATGGTCGAGACTTTCCAGGAAGGCGGCAAACCCACCTTCGTCGAGCAGCTCGATGCGGTCGAAGTGGCGAAGAAGAGTGGCATGCCGCTGGCGCCGATCATGATTTACGGCGACGACGTCACCCACCTCCTCACCGAGGAGGGCATCGCCTATTTGTACAAGGCGCGCTCGCTGGAAGAACGCCAGGCAATGATCGCCGCAGTGGCGGGCGTCACCAGCATCGGCCTGCGGCACAACCCCAAGGACTCCGAGCGCATGCGTCGCGAAGGGCTGATCGCGCTGCCGGAAGACCTCGGCATCCGCCGCAACGACGCCACCCGCGAACTCTTGGCTGCCAAGAGCATCGCCGACCTGGTCGACTGGTCCGGCGGCCTCTATAACCCGCCTGCCAAATTCAGGAGTTGGTGATGAGCGCACTCGTTGCACGACAACATCCCTCGTTGGCCGAGCGCTTGGCGGACCTGGCGGTGCAGGCACTGATCGACGAGGCCGACCTGTCGCCCAAACCGGGGCTGGTCGACCGGCGCGGCAACGGCGCGCACGACGATTTACACCTGGGCCTGATGCACGCCTCGGCGCATGCGCTATGGCCGACATTCAAGGCGATGGCAGAAGCGGCGCAAACAATAGGCGAGATCGGCCAGCCCTTACGCGAAACCCTCGGACAGCTCGGCCGGGACGGTGAAGCCGAGATGTTCCGGGTCACCCTCGGCGTGAACACGCATCGCGGGGCGATCTGGGCGCTGGGGCTGCTCAGCGCGGCGGCGGCACTGGAAGCCGACGCGCCCGGAACCCGAAGTAGCGACGCGCGGGTGATTGCCGATACCGCGGCGGCGCTGGCTCGGCTGAGTGATCCGGCCGTACCGTACAACCCTGACAGCCACGGCGCGCGGGTCTGCCGCACCTATGGCGTGCTTGGTGCGCGCGAACAGGCGCAGCACGGCTTTCCAGCTGTCATCGAACATGGCTTGCCGCAACTGCTGGTCAGCCGTCGTGGCGGAGTGGGTGAACAGAACGCCAGGCTCGATGCGTTGCTGGCCATCATGAGTGAGCTCACGGACACCTGCGTGCTGCACCGCGCCGGCCTTGACGGCCTGAACCGGATGCAGCAGGGCGCCCGCGCCGTGCTGGCCGCCGGCGGGTGCGCCAGCCTCGCCGGGCGCCGTCAGCTGCGCGCGCTCGAAGGCGAGATGTTGTCGCTGCGTGCCTCACCGGGCGGCGCTGCCGACCTGCTCGCTGCAACCCTATTCCTCGACCGCCTGGCGCCTGCCGCGTCGGCGCTGATTGGGAGCAATTGATCATGGAAACCCTGTCTTTTGAATTTCCCGCTGGGCAACCCGCCCGTGGCAAAGCCCTGGTCGGCGTGGTCGGCTCGGGCGATCTGGAAGTGCTACTCGAGCCCGGCCAGGCCGGCAAGCTTGCGATCCAGGTGGTGACCTCGGTCAATGGCGCCGAGCAACGTTGGCGGCACCTGTTCGAACGAATGTTCCGTGAGCAGAACCTGCCGGCGCTGAACATTGATATTCACGATTTTGGGGCCACGCCCGGCGTAGTCCGTCTACGTCTGGAGCAGGGACTGGAGGAGGTCGGCCATGACTGATGTGTCCGCTAATACCGTGGCCCGTTTACTTCAAGCGCGCAGCTTCGTCGAACTCGGCGCACGTCAGCGAGCCCGTGCGTTGCTGGACGAAGGCAGCTTTCGCGAGCTGCTCGATCCCTTCGCCCGCGTTACCTCGCCCTGGTTGCCCAAGCAGGGCATCGTCACCCAGGCCGACGATGGCGTGGTGGTGGCCAAGGGTAGGATCGACGGTCAGCCCGCAGTAATCGCCGCCATCGAAGGCGCCTTCCAGGGCGGCAGCATGGGTGAGGTCGGCGGCGCCAAAATTGCCGGCGCGCTGGAATTGGCCGTCGAAGACAACCGCAACGGCATCCCGACCCGCGCCGTGCTGCTGCTGGAGACCGGGGGAGTACGCCTGCAGGAAGCCAACCTGGGCCTGGCTGCAATCGCCGAGATTCAGGCGGCGATCGTCGAACTGCGCGAGTACCAGCCGGTAATCGGCGTGGTGGCGGGTTCCGTCGGCTGCTTCGGTGGCATGGGCATCGCTGCCGGGCTGTGCAGTTATCTGGTGGTCACCCGCGAGGCGCGCCTGGGCCTCAACGGACCGCAGGTGATTGAGCAGGAAGCCGGCATCGAGGAATACGATTCCAGCAACCGCCCCTTCATCTGGAGTCTGACCGGCGGCGAGCAGCGGCATGCCAGCGGACTGGCGGACAGCTATGTTCCCGACGATACCGATGCCATCCGCAGCGAGCTGCAGCGTCTGTTCGCCCAGGGCAAACCGGCCCAGCCCCGCAGCCGCCGCCATGCCTGGTTCCTGCAGCGCCTGGCCAATGCGAGTACCGGCGCCCAGCTAGATGCCGCGGCGGTACGTGCCCTTTACCAAGGAGATGCGCAATGAGCCGTGGACTGAATTGGTTGCAAGCCTTGGCCGGTGGCCAGGCCCTGGCCGGTTATCCGGCCTCGGTAAAGGTCGTGGACGGCACGCTCGGCGACCGCGCCGCGCGCTACATCGCCGTGGTTCCGGATGCGCAGAATCCCTTCCCGCGGGCCCGTAACGGTGAGGTTGGCCTGCTGGAAGGCTGGGGTTTGGGCAGGGCTGTCGACGAAGTCATCGAAGCCGACCGCGGCGAGCTCGAGAAGCGTGTGCTGGTCGCCGTGGTCGACGTGCCGAGTCAGGCCTATGGCCGCCGCGAAGAAGCCTTGGGCATTCATCAGGCCCTGGCCGGTGCGGTGGACGGTTATGCCCGCGCGCGCCTGGCCGGCCATCCGGTCATCGCGCTATTGGTGGGCAAGGCCATGTCCGGCGCCTTCCTTGCCCACGGCTACCAGGCCCAGCGGATCATTGCCCTGCGCGATCCGGGCGTGATGGTGCATGCCATGGGAAAAGCTGCTGCCGCGCGCATCACCCTGCGCAGCGTCGAGGAGCTTGAGGCGCTCGCCGAATCGGTGCCGCCGATGGCCTACGACATCGACAACTACGCGACCCTCGGCCTGCTCTGGAAAACCCTCTCGGTGGAGAACATCGAGCAGCCGGCCGGTGCCGACCTGCAGCATGTGCGCGACTCGCTGCTGGAGGCCGTCGAGGACATCGGTGACAGAACTGACTTGCGCGGCCGACTCGGCGCGGTGAATCGCCAGGCATCGTCAAAGGTCCGGGAGTTGCTCCGCGCGCAGTGGTGAGCATGCCCTTCACCCTTTTGCGAAAGGGGGCGAGGGGCGCTCGTCGCGTCGATGCAATCCGCCACCCACAACAACCACCAGGAGGCTGCTGATGAAAGGTCTGCCAAGGCCTCACGATCTGCTCTGGGGCATGACCCCATCCCAGCTGCCTGCCGATGCCCCGGGCTGGACGCGGCAGGTGCTCGCCGCCGGCCATCCGGTGGTGGTACGTCGTTCGGTGGTTGCTGCTGATCAGATTGCAGTTGGCGTGCGCGGCGCCAGCCGTGATCAGCGCTTTGCCACGGTCATGAGCCTGGGCCGCGTTTTGCGTTGCGTGAGCCCCGAGCACCTGATCGCCCAGCCTCTGGCTAGCCATCTACCGGCATTCAGAGCATTGGAAGTACTCAAGCCGGTTTTCGACGACTTGCAGCGGCCGTGGGGCGTCACCGGATCGGTCGGTTTCCAACTGGCCACCGGTGCTGACGTGGTGCGCGTCGAGAGCGATCTCGACCTTCTGCTGCGCGCGCCAACGGAGTTGCCACGCCAAGAGGCTCGCGAGCTGCAACAGCTCCTGGACGATTCCCCCTGCCGCGTTGACCTGCAGCTGGAAACCCCAGCCGGCGCCATTGCCCTACGCGAATGGGCCAGCGGTTCGGCGCGCGTCCTGCTCAAGTGCGCCACCGGCGCGCGGTTGATCGTAAACCCATGGGCCGCGGCGGAGCTGGCCGCATGAGCACGCTGTTCGCCTTCCCCGGTCAGGGTGCGCAGAAGCCCGGCATGCTACATCGCCTGCCGGACGAGCCGCCGATAGCTGCCGCCCTGGCCGAGGCCAGCGACGTGCTCGGGGAGGATGCCCTGGCGCTGGATTCGGCCAAGGCGCTTGTTTCAACCCGCGCGGTACAGCTCTGCCTGCTGATTGCGGGCGTCGCCGGAGCACGGCTGCTGATGCGTGGTGGATTGCAACCCGAATACGTCGCCGGGCTGTCCATCGGCGCCTACGCCGCCGCGGTGACGGCCGGGGCCCTGGACTATGCCGATGCCTTGCGCCTGGTGGCGCTGCGTGGCGAGCTGATGCAGAACGCCTATCCCGAAGGCTACGGCATGACCGCCATACTCGGCCTCGATATCGGTCAGGTCGAACGCCTGCTGGCACAGGTCAGCGGTCCACAGGCACCGGTGCACTTGGCCAACATCAACGCTGACAACCAGCTCGTGGTCGCCGGCAGCGATGCCGCCATGGCTGCGGTGGCGCAAAAGGCCAAGGCTTTGGGAGCCTCCTGTGCAACGCGCCTGGCGGTGAGTGTGCCATCCCACAGCGCGTTGCTGGATGCACCCGCTACGCGCCTCGCCGAGGCGTTTGCGACGATCACCCTGCGCGCGCCGCGCCTGCGATACATCAGCAGCACCACCGCCCGGCCCATCTCTGATCCCGAGCGGCTGCGCGATGATCTGGCCTTCAACATGTGCCGCGTCGTGGATTGGCATGGCACCCTGCGAACCGCCTACGAACGCGGCGTGCGTCTGCACATTGAACTGCCGCCTGGCTCGGTTCTGACTGGTCTGGCACGACGGGTCTTCGAAAAGGGTACGCTGGTCGCTTTCGATGGCGCGCGACTCGATACACTGGACGCCTTGTTGCGTCGGGAGGTGGACCGAAACGAGTAGCGTGGCAGGAAGGCTACGGCCTCCATCTGCCCGAACGATGGATTACGACACCTAACTTCGTCATGTGGGCCTAGCTCCTGGCTTGACCGCAGTCAAAAGGGGCAGCAACGCAATGGGTATCCTGCTTCGGCACGGCGTATTGCTGCTTCTCCAGCACGTAACAGCTCAAGCTTAGTGAGACCGCTGACACTAACGGAAACGCCGCGCGCCTTTACAGGCGCTTTTGCGTTCACAGGGAACACCGAACGATGAACATGCTCAAGGTTAGCCACAAACTGATTCTAGGTTTTGCCGCCATCCTCACACTGACGATTGCTGTCGCTCTGATCGGCATCTTCGGTATGGATGCATTGAACTCGCGCAGCGACAAGGCCCAGGATGCAGCCAGCCTGCTTGATGAGGCCAATCAAATTCGCTACGCCCAAGTCGCCTTCGAGACCCGCGGCGATCCCAAGTACGTAGAGGCGGTAGAGCGCTCGGTGACTCGGATCATCCAGCTCGTGCAGGAGCAGAAGGCTCAATTCGTCGATCCGCAGGACCTGCAGCGCCTGGACGCTATCGCCAGCGAGGTGCAGCGTTATCGCAAATCCTTCCAGGAACTGGCCGCGCTGTGGACGCTCAAGGTGAAAACCCGCAGCGGTTGGGTTGAGGCCGGCAACACCTCCGATGGGCTGATCGCGCAACTGGAAGAGCGCTGGGCCGGCACTGCGGATAATCCGATCATGCACGAAAGTCGGGAAACCGCCGCCATCGGCCTGCTCGCTGGCGAGGTGTCCAAGCACAACCGGATGGTTCGTTTCATGGTCCGCGGCTACCTGATGACCGAGACCGAGCAGTCCCTGCAGCAGCTGCAGCAGCAGTTCAAGACGCTTCAGGCGGCAGTGCAGCGGCTCGATGACAGACTGGCTGGCACCGAGGACCTGCAGCCGCTGCATGAATCGGTCGCAACCTATGTTCGCCAGTTCGCCCTGTTGCCTCCGATCGTGGCATCCCAGGTGCAGGCGCGGCAGGAAATGCAGGCAATCTTCGAGAATATCTACCGCAACACCAATGAAATCGTGCAATCCCAGACTGACAAACGCAGCGCCGAAGCGAAGGGCAGAAAAACCGTGCTGCTGGGTATCACCTTGTTGGCGGTGGGCCTTGGATTGTTCATCAGTTGGCTGATCGTTCGCCAGATCACGCAGCCGTTGGCCCAGGCCGTGCGCGTCGCCGAACGCATCGGTGCCGGCGACATGACCGAACAGCCACGGCAGCGTCGCACCGATGAATTCGGTCAATTGCTCGACGCCCTGGACCGTACGCGCGGCAACCTGCGCGACATGCTCGGGCAGATGAGCGGTATCACCAGCCAGCTGGCCTCGGCCGCGGAGGAGCTGTCTGCGGTGACTGAGCAGACCAGCGCCGGCGTTCAGAGCCAGCGCCAGGAGACTGACCAGGTCGCCACCGCCATGCACGAGATGGCGGCCACTGTGCAGGAGGTCGCGCGCAATGCCGAAGAGGCGTCCAGCGCCGCCCAGCATGCCGACCGCCAGGCGGCGCAGGGCAATATCGTGGTGCAGCGTGCGTTGACGCAGATCGACAACCTGTCGTCGCAAGTCGGGCTGTCGGCCGAGGCCATGGATCAGCTCAACAGCGAAGCCGCCGGCATCAGTACGGTACTCACCGTCATCAATGGCATCGCCGAGCAAACCAACCTGCTAGCGCTGAATGCGGCGATCGAAGCGGCACGGGCGGGCGAGGCCGGGCGCGGTTTCGCCGTGGTCGCTGATGAGGTCCGTGGCCTGGCGCAGCGCACCCAGCAATCGACCGCGCAAATCGAGGAGCTGATCGGCAAGCTGCAGAAGGGCGCGTTGAACGCTTCTTCGATGATGGACAGCAGCCGCGGCCTGGCTGCCGAGACAGTGTTGCTGGCGCGTGATGTAGGCGAAGAACTACAGGCGATCACCCAAACCATCTCCTCCATTCAGGCGATGAATCAGCAGATCGCCACTGCTTCGGAAGAGCAGAGCTCGGTAGCCGAAGACATCAACCGCAGCGTACTCAATGTGCGCGACGTAGCGGACCAGTCGGCTGCCGCCGCGGAGCAGACCGCCGCCTCGACGGTGGAGCTGGCAAGGCTGGGCAACCAGCTGCAGGGGCTGGCGGCACGTTTCCAGTTCTAGGTCGCTTCTGTTCACAGAAAGGCGAGGAGCCTTTATTCCTCGCCTTGCGCGCACGTCCTACTGCATTCATTGGTGATGCTCGCCCATCCGCGCCGGCGGTACGGCTCTTGAGCCCCTTGCCTGAGTCCTTCCCCCGGCACCGGGATCCTTACCCGAACAGCTATCCCGAACGGGTGTCGACGGACGCCTGACGGCGGTCTCTACCGCTCCGGATTGCCTGCCTAGCGGTCACGCCTTGCGAATTCGGCGCTGAACCGCGATGCGCCGGATTGTCTGCCGTGCGTCATCACCACTCCGCTGTCTACTGAAAATCGGCGATGGCGCATGCGCATGTTGCTGTCGATCAGCGTGCGGTCGCGGGCAACCAAGTCCCTGTTCGACAGCGGAGCCGTCCACGGATCGCGGTATTCCTGTGGAGGAGTACCGCGATTACCATGGCTTCCATCGCTACAGCCTCTATCGGTGCTGAACCTGACGGTGGCATACAACCGGCCGATCGGCATGGTGGTGACTGGGGTGCCTGATTGGCTTGCTGGTGGAACAACAAGCGCGTGTGAAACCGGGTCCAGGCTGCGCACGGTAAAACTCTGGCCCATAAAAAAACGGGCTTCCGAAGAAGCCCGTCAAATCAGCCTATGGCCAACAGCGATTGACTAGATGGCTTCGCCCATCACGTAATCCGGCAGGAATGTCACGATCTGCGGGAACAGGCACATGATCAGGATCGCCAGCACCATCACCAGCACATAAGGCAGGGCGCCCCAGAGAATTTCCCGGGTCGACACCTGCGGCGTGATGCCTTTGATGACGAACAGGTTCAGCCCCACCGGCGGCGTGATCAGGCCGATTTCCATGTTGATGGTGAGGATCACCGCAAACCAGTAGGGGTCGAATCCTGCCTGGACCACGATGGGGTATAGCAGCGGTGCCGACATCACGATAACGGCCACTGGCGGCAGGAACAGCCCAGCCACCAGCAGGAACACGTTGATCACCCCCATCAGTACCCAGCGATTGACCTCAAGCCCGGCAATCACTTCGGCTACCGACTGGGTGATGTACAGCGATGACAGCGCGAAGGCGAACAGCTCGGCCGAAGCCAGGATCATCATGATCATGACGCTTTCGCGCATGCCGGAGCCGAAGATGCCGCTGAAGGTGCGCAGCTTGTACAGCCGATACACCACCATCACCACCACCAGGGTCAGCATGGCGCCGGCACCGGCAGCTTCCGAAGGCGTGGCCACGCCGCCATAGAGCACGTAGAGCACGGCCAGGATGATCAGCAGCAGCGGCAGTACACGGGGCAGGATGGCCAGCTTGTCGCGCAGGGTGTAGACCACGCCGCTGGTGTCGAAGCGGAATCCCTTGCGGCGCGCATCGATCAACGCCCAGGCCATGAACATGACGGTCAGCATCAGACCCGGGATCACACCGGCGAGGAACAGGCGACCAATGGAGGTTTCCGTGGCAATGCCGTAAACGATCATGGTCACCGAGGGCGGCAGGAGGATGCCGAGGGTGCCACCCGCGGCAATCGAGCCGGTGGCTACCGAGGCGGGATAGCCGCGGTTCAACATTTCCGGAATGCCCATCTTGCCGATGGCAGCACAGGTGGCGGGGCTGGAGCCGGTCATGCCGGAGAACACCGCGCAAGCGCCGATGTTGGACAGCACCAGGCCCCCCGGGACCTTATACAACCAGCGGTCGAGGGCGCGGTAGAGGTCGGCGCCCGCCGGGGTGCCGGCGACGATGGCACCCATCAGCACGAACATCGGGATCGAGACGAAGGCCAGGTTACCGATGCCGGCGAACATGGTCTCGGCGACGATGCCGATAACCTCGAAGCCCATCGCCAGGAACAACCCGCCCATGGCCGCGAGGCCCAACGCGAAGGCGATCGGCATGCCAGTCGCGAGAAACAGAAACAACGTGACGATCAGGATCGTCCCGGACATCGAGGCAGTCATTTGGCATCTCCCAGTGTCTGGTGGTGCTCGTCGGCAATGGAAGTATGTTCAGGCGAGGCCTGCAGCTGTGGCTCAACCAGCTGCGGATTCACCAGTTTCATGATCTCGACCAGGTACTGCAGGCACAGCAGGACGAAGCCTATGAGCATCGGCGTCGCAGGGATCCATAGCGGAATGGCGGCGATGGTCGAGGTGGTCCATCCACCTTCCCAGGCCTCGATGACGTAGATGGCGCTGGCGATGGCCATCAGGCAGCAGAACACCAGGCCCAGCACGGCGCCCAGGCCCTGCAAGCGGCGGCGGTTGGCAGAGGAGAGGATCAGTTCGATCACATCGACCCCGACGTGGCCTTTTTTCATCAGCACGTAGGGCGCGCCAATGAAGATGGCTGCAGTGGCGGTGAACACCACGAATTCGGTCTGCCAGATGGTTGGCGAGCGGAACAGATAGCGCATGAGGATCATCTGGCACATGACCGTCATGGCGGCGATCAGCAGTAGCGCAGCCGCAAACCCGCCCGTCTTGGACAAGGCCTCGACGGCATAAATTAGGCGTCTGAACATGGGGACTCCTTGAGCTTCGGCTCCGCTGCGTTGCGCCGCGGATTGGCACATTCAAAAGGGCCGCTGCAGGCAGCGGCCACGATTGGGTATCACTTCACCGCGAGGGCCTTGTCCAGCAGCTCCTGGCCACCTTTAACTTTCTCGGCGAAATACTTGTAGGAAGATTCGCGAGCCACTTCCATCCAGGCGGCGTGCTCATCCTTGCTCAGGCTGACTACTTTTACCCCAGCTTTGGTGAAGGTATCGGTCATGCGCTGTTCGCCTTTTGGGCCTTCTTCGGCGAAGTAGGCTTCGGCCTTTTTCGCGGCAGCCAGCAGGGCTTCCTTCTGCTCGGGAGTGAGGCGTTCAAAGGTACGCTTGGAGATCAGCACCGGCTCGTACATGAACCACAGGGCGTTTTCGCCCGGGGCAGTCAGGCACTTGACCTGCTCGTACAGGCGGTACGAGACAAAGCTGTCGTTGGAGGTGTTGGCGGCGTCCAGAACGCCAGTCTGCATGCCTGTGTAGATTTCCGAAGAGGGCATCGAGGAGATCGAAGCGCCAGCAGCGGCGAGCATGTTTTCAAAAGCCGGCCCGGCAGCACGAATGACCTGCCCTTTGATGGTCTCAGGCGCGGTGATGCAGCTGGCCTTGGAGGCAAAGCCACCGGCAAGCCAGGCGTTGGCGAGAATGATGGCGCCATTCTTCTCGGCCAGCGCGTGGATTTCCTTTATGAAGTCGGACTGATTCAGGCGCTCGGCGTGTGCGTAGTTCTGCACCAGACCGGGCATCAGTGTGGCGGAGAACTGCGGCACGCGGCCCGAGGCGTAATCCAGCGGCAGAGCGGTCATGTCGAGCTGACCGCGGGTCAATGCGCCCCATTGCTCGTTGGCCTTGTACAGCGAGGATGCGGGGAAGATCTGAATCTTCAGTCCGACGCCGGCATTTTCCACTTCACGAGCGATGATCTGCACCATCTCGTCGCGGGGATCGCCTTGGTTGCCAGGGAACTGGTGGGAAGCGCGCAGAACAGTTTCAGCGAAGGTGGGGATGCTGGCAGCCAGCAGCGCAGCCGCGACCGAAGTACGGAATAGGGCTTTCATTAGGACTCTCCTGGAGACTCATCAGAGCCGCCGGGTGCGGCTCATAATTATTTTTATTACGTCAAGATTCTTGTTGTCGTGTGCAGGTTGCCAGTTGACCCTAACGTGGGTAGGAAGGGGAATCAATTAAGGCGCTCTTTGCATCGTTACGTAAAAGTTAACGGTTTCGCATTTACCCCGGAATTCTGCGTCGCAAGCGCTAGGCGGTATGCCCCGCAGCGTCCAACAATAAGTGGCCGAGCTGCTTCAGTTCGGGTGTTTCAGGCTGTACATGCGGCATTCGGCGAGGAGTGCCAGGAGGTTGGGGTCGCGCTCTTTGGCCTTTAGGAACACCACGCCCATATGCTGCTGCAAGTGATACCGCGCCTGTAATGGAATGAGTTTGACCCGTGACTCGTAGACCATTCCCACCCGGCCCGGCAGCAGGGCGTAGCCGACGCCGGAGTTGACCATGCTGAGCAGGGTGAAGATGTCGTTCACCTGCATGGCCACCTTGGGTTCGAAACCTGCCAGCTGGAACACCCGGTTACCGTCCTGATGGGTCGCGAAGCCCTGAGTCAGGGTGATGAAGGTGGCGTCGCGCAGGTCGCTGAGGTCGACCTCGGTGTGCTGGGCAAATGGCGAGTCGGCCGGAGTGGCGAGGAAAATATCGTCGGAGAACAGTGGCACCTGCTCGCAACCCTGATCGCTGATGCTTTCGTTGATCGAGACCAGGATGGCGTCCAGCTCCATGTTCTTCAGCTTGTAGAGCAGGTCGACGTTGGAGCCCAGAATCAGGTCGATGTTGAGTTCGCTTCGTCGCAGCTTGAGGCCCATGATCAGCTGCGGCACGGTCTTGACGGTTAGCGAGTACAGGGCGCCGAGCTTGAAGCGCTCCGCCGAGAAGCCGGCCGCCTCGCGAGTTTGCCGAACGGTCTCGACCACATCCTTGACCAGTTGCAAAGCCCGCTCCTCCAGTACATAAGCACTTTCCAGAGGGATCAGGTTGCGCCCCTCGTGCTTGAACAGCGGGCAGCGCAGGGCGCTTTCCAGTGAATGAATGGCGCGGTGTACGCTGACATTGCTGGTATTCAGCTCGGCGGCCGCCTTGCTCAGGCTGCCACTGCGCATGAAAGCCAGAAACACTTCCAACTTCTTCAGGGTCAGTTCTTCGTCGATCTGCATGGCGGTCGCTCGGGTCCACGGCAGCCGATTATGACCCAGGTGAGGACCGATTCCGGTACTCCTAATCGCCGATATGCCATTTGCGGTACAAGTGAGAATCTGCCCGGGCGCGACGCAAGCCGTCGCCGAATGTAAGACAATGGCTTCCCCAGCCGCCGAGATGAACCCATGCGCGACGAGCAGACACTGACGCCCGGATTGATGGTGGTACACGGCAACCGCCTCGAAGAGCTGCGCGAGCTCGCGGTGGCCTGGATGCGGCGGCATCCGCTGGCACCACTGGAGAACGAAGTGGTGCTGGTGCAGAGCAACGGCATCGCCCAGTGGCTCAAGCTGGCACTGGCCGAGCAGAGCGGTTGCGGGATTGCCGCGGCGATTCAGCTGGAGTTGCCGGCGCGTTTCCTCTGGCAGAGCTACCGCGCGGTGCTGGGCAGCGACGAGATTCCTCAGCAGTCGCCGCTGGACAAGGCCCCGCTGACCTGGCGCCTGGTGCGGCTGCTGCCCGAGCTGCTGGAAGCCGAGGCCTTCGCACCGCTGCGCCGCTTTCTGGAAGACGACAGGGACCTGCGCAAGCGCCATCAGCTGGCCGAGCGCCTGGCCGATCTGTTCGACCAGTACCAGGTCTATCGCGCCGATTGGCTGGCGGACTGGGCCGAGGGCCGTGACCAGCTGCGCACCTCGCGTGATGGCGCGCGCCCGCTGGATGAGGCGGTGCGCTGGCAGCCGGCGCTGTGGCGCGCGCTGCTGGCCGACGTCGGTGCCGAACAGCTGGCCAACAGCCGCGCCGGGGTTCATCCGCGTTTCGTCGAGCGCCTGCGTGAGCTGGACGCAAGGCCGGCCGGGCTGCCGCGGCGCGTGGTGGTATTCGGCATTTCCTCGCTGCCGGCCCAGGCGGTGCAGGCGCTGGCCGCCATGGCGCGCTTCACCCAGGTGCTGCTCTGCGTGCACAACCCCTGCCGCCACCACTGGGGCGACATCGTCCCAGACCAGGACCTGCTGCGCCACCAGTACCGCCGCCAGCAACGCAAGGGCGGCATGGCGCCGGGGCTTCCCGTCGAGGCGCTGCACCAGCATGCCCATCCGCTGCTGGCCGCCTGGGGCAAGCAGGGCCGTGACTACATCAATCTTCTGGATATCTACGACGAGCCCGATCACTACCGCGAGCGCTTCGCTGCAACTGGTCAGCGTATCGACCTGTTCAGCGAAGGCGATACCCGGCACCTGCTCGGCCAGCTGCAGGACGACATCCTCGACCTGCGCCCGCTCGCCGAAACGCGTGCCATCTGGCCGCCGGTCGATCCGGTACAGGACAGCTCGATCCGCTTTCACATCGCCCACAGCGCCCAGCGCGAAGTGGAGATCCTGCACGACCAGCTGCTGGCGCATTTCAGCCGTGATGCCGGCCTGCGCCCGCGTGAAATCATCGTCATGGTGCCGGACATCAACCGCTACGCGCCGCATATCCAGGCGGTGTTCGGCCAGTTCGCCCAGGACGATCCGCGCTACATTCCGTTCACCCTCGCCGACCAGGGCCAGCGCGGGCGCGAGCCGCTGCTGATCGCCCTGGAGCACCTGCTCAAGCTGCCGGAAGGGCGCCTGACGGTCAGCGATGTGCTCGATCTGCTCGACGTGCCGGCGCTGCGCGCGCGCTTCGGCATCGAGCAGAGCGACCTGCCCACCCTGCATCGCTGGATCGAGGGCGCCGGCATCCGCTGGGGACTGGACGGCGAGCGCCGTGCGGCCTTCGGCCTGGACCCGACGCTGGAACAGAACACCTGGCGCTTTGGCCTGCGGCGCATGCTGCTTGGCTATGCGGTGGGTCGCGGTGAGGCCTGCGCCGGGATCGAGCCCTACGACGAGATCGGCGGCTTGGACGCCGTGCTGATCGGCCCGCTGGTGCGCCTGCTGGATGCGCTCGATGGGCTGCACCGGCGCCTCGACCAGACGGCCAGCCCGGCACAGTGGGGCGAAACCCTGCGCGGCCTGCTGAATGATTTCTTCCTCGCCTGCGGCGAACGCGACGAAGTCTTGCTGGGCCAGTTGGGCGAGAGCCTGGAAGCCTGGCTGGAGCTCTGCGCCGAGGTGCAGCTGGAGGAATCGCTGCCGCTCACCGTGGTACGCGAAGCCTGGCTCGGCATGCTCGACCAGGGCCGGCTGAGCCAGCGCTTTCTTACCGGCGCGGTGAATTTCTGCACGCTGATGCCGATGCGCGCGATTCCCTTCCGGCTGGTCTGCCTGCTGGGCATGAACGATGGCGACTACCCGCGCAGCGTGCCGCCGGTGGACTTCGACCTGATGGCCGGCGACTACCGCCCCGGCGATCGTTCCCGGCGCGAGGACGACCGCTACCTGCTGCTCGAAGCGCTGTTGTCCGCACGCGACCAGCTGTATATCAGCTGGGTCGGGCGCAGCATTCGTGACAACAGCGAGCGACCGGCTTCGGTGCTGGTCGGCCAGCTGCGCGACCACCTGGCGGCGGGCTGGTCCCTGGCGGACAACGGCGATCTGCTCAAGGCGCTAACCACCGAGCATCCGCTGCAACCCTTCAGCCGCCGCTATTTCGAAGGCGATAAGGCGCTGTTCAGCTACGCCCACGAATGGGCGCGGTTGCACCAGGCTGTCGATCCGTCATCCACTGCGGCGGCCCTGCCGGATTTCGAGCCGGACGACGCCCTGAGCCTGGAAAGCCTGATGGGCTTTTTGCGCTACCCGGTGCGCCACTTCTTCACCCAGCGGCTCAAGGTGCATCTGGACGAGGAGGTGCAGGAACAGCTCGACGAGGAGCCTTTCGGCGTCGACGGCCTGCAGCGCTACGGCCTGCAGCAGCAACTGCTGGCCGATGCCAGCCTGGCGCTGGAAGAGGGCGCCGATATCGAACAGGCGCTGCAGGCCGGTGCGCTGCGCCTGCAACGCAGCGGTCGCTTGCCTTTGGCCGGCTTCGGCCAGCGCCTGCGCGATGCGCTGCTGGCGCCTTTGCCGGAGCAGATGCAGCGCTATCAGGCGTTCTGCGAGCTGTGGCCGGAGCGCCTGGATTCTCCCGCCGCGCTGGCTTTCGAGCATGCTGATGTCGAGCTGCAGGGTTGGCTCGGCGGCCTGCGTCGGCGCCCGGGCGATGCGCAACTGCTGCGCCTGGAACTGCAGCCCGGCGGCCTCAAGCGCGGTGAAAGCTGGAAGTGGCATCGCCTGCTGCGGCCCTGGGTCGTGCAGGTCACTGCGGCGGCCTATGGACTGACGCTGACCACGGTGCTGATCGGCGAGGACGTGAGCGTGCGCTTCGAGCCGGTCGAGCCGGAGCAGGGCCGCTGCATCCTGCGCGGCTGGCTGGAAGCCTGGCGCGCCGGGATGAACGCGCCGCTGCCGGTGGCGCTGAACACCGCCATCGCCTGGCTGAGTGCCGAGAACGAGGAAAAGGCCGAGAAGGCCGCTCGCGATACCTACGAAGGCGGCTACAACCGCACCGGCGAAGTGGCCGGCTGCGCCAGCCTGGCCCGGCAGTTCCCCGATCTCGCCAGCCTGCTCGCCGACGGCGATTTCGCCGAATGGGCCCAGGTGCTCTACCAGTCGTTGCTAAAGGCCGACTTCGCATCGCTCAAGGAGGAGGCCCAGGCATGAGCACAGATACCCGTCCCCTGGCGTTGCGTTTTCCGCTGCACGGCAGCCGCCTGATCGAAGCCAGCGCCGGCACCGGCAAGACTTTCACCATCTCGGCCCTCTACCTGCGCCTGGTGCTGGGCCATGGCGGCGAGCAGGCCTTCGTCCGCGAACTGCTGCCGCCGGAAATCCTCGTGGTGACCTTCACCGATGCCGCCACCCGCGAGCTGCGCGACCGCATCCGCGCGCGTCTGGTAGAAGCGGCGCGGGTATTTCGCGAGGAAGACGAGGGCGATGACCTGCTGCGCCAGTTGCGCGCGGACTTCCCGCCCGAGCGCTGGCTGGCTTGCGCCTGTCGCCTGGACATCGCCGCCCAGTGGATGGACGAAGCCGCCGTTTCCACCATTCACGGCTGGTGCCAGCGCATGCTGCGCGAGCATGCCTTTGACAGCGGCAGCCTGTTCACCCTGGCCCTGGAAACCGACCACAGCGAACTGCTCGCCCAGGTGGCGCGCGACTACTGGCGCCTGCACTGCTATCCGCTGCAGGGCGACGCGCTGAGTTGGGTGATGAACCGCTGGGGCCATCCCGACAACCTGCTGCGCAGCGTGCGGCCGCTGTTCGGCGAGCGCGCCGAAGTCGGCGAAAGCAGCCTGGCGACGCTGCTCGACAGCGCGCTGCAGGAACAGGCGCGGGCGCTGAAGGCGTTGAAGGAAGGCTGGTGCGCCTGGGCCGACGACATTCGCCAGCTGCTGGATCAGGCGGTGGCCGACAAGGTCGTCGATGGCCGCAAGATCCAGGCACGTTATTACCAGAACTGGTGCGAGAAGCTGCGCGACTGGTCGCTGGGCGATGAAGCCGAGCTGGACCTGGGCACCGGCTTCAACCGGTTGACGCCCGATGGCCTCGCCGAATGCTGGAAGAAGGGTTCGCCACCGCAGCACCCGGCGCTGGACGCCATGTGTGAACTGCCCCGGCGCCTCAAGCAACTGGCCGGCCCCGACGAAGCCGCGCGCCGCCACGCCGCCGCCTGGATCTGCCAGCGCTTCGAACAGGAAAAACGCCAGCGCGCCGAGATGGGCTTCGACGACATGCTCACCCGCCTCGATGCCGCGCTGCGGAGTGACAACGGCGAGCGCCTGGCGGCGGTGATCCGCGCGCAGTTCCCGGTGGCGCTGATCGACGAGTTCCAGGACACAGACCCGCTGCAATATCGCATCTTCGACCGCATCTACGCGATCGAGGAAAACCGCCCCGACAGCGGCCTGTTCCTGATCGGCGACCCCAAACAGGCGATCTATGCCTTCCGCGGCGCCGACATCCACACCTACCTGCGGGCGCGCCGGGCGATGACTGGCCGGCTGGACGACCTGGACACCAACTTCCGCTCCAGCCAGCCCATGGTCGATGCGGTCAACCGCCTGTTCCAGCAGGCCGAGGCGCGCACCGAAGGGCAGGGCGCCTTCCTCTTTCGCGAAGGCACGGACAATCCGCTGCCCTTTCTCAGCGTCAAGGCGCGCGGGCGCAAGGAGCGCTGGCAGGTCCAGGGCCAGACGCCGCCGGCCCTGATGCTCTGGCAGCTGGCGAGCGACGAACCGATTGCCGGCACCCTCTACCGCCGCGAGATGGCCGCCCGCAGCGCCAGCGAAATCGCCCGGCTGTTGCTGCTGGGCCAGCAAGGCCAGGCCGGTTTTGCCTCGGCGGACAAATTCGAAGCACTGCAGCCCAGCGATATCGCCGTGCTGGTGCGCGACGGCGGCGAAGCCCAGGCGATTCGCACAGAACTGGCCCGGCGCGGCGTGCGCAGCGTTTACCTGTCCGACAAGGATTCGGTGCTCGCCAGCCAGGAAGCCAGTGACCTCCTGCTATGGCTGCGTGCCTGCGCCGAGCCGGATGTCGACCGCCGTCTGCGCGCGGCGCTGGCCAGCCGCAGCCTGGGTCTGGAGCTGGCCGAGCTGGAGCAGCTGAACCAGGACGAACGCGTCTGGGAACGCCGAGTTATGCAGTTCCGCGACTACCACCAGCGCTGGCAGCGCCAGGGCGTTCTGCCGATGCTGCGCCAGTTGCTGCACGACTTCGGCCTGCCCCAGCGCTTGATGCAGCGCAGCGACGGCGAGCGTGCACTGACCAACCTGCTGCACCTGGCCGAGCTGCTGCAACAGGCCGCCGCCGAGCTGGATGGCGAGCAGGCGCTGATCCGCCATCTCGCCGCGCTGCTGGCCGGCGAAGGCGCGGCGGCGGAAGAACAGGTGCTGCGTCTGGAAAGCGATGCCGCGCTGGTGCGGGTGGTGACCATCCACAAATCCAAGGGGCTGGAATACCCATTGGTGTTCCTGCCGTTCATCTGCAGCTTCCGTCCCGCCGAAGGCGGCCGGCCGTTGCAGGTACAGGACGGCGACAGCCGGCGGCTGGTGCTGGAGCCGGACGAGGACGACATCGAACGGGCCGACCGCGAGCGCCTGGGCGAAGACCTGCGGCTGCTCTACGTCGCCCTGACCCGCGCCCGCCACGCCTGCTGGTTGGGCATCGCCGACCTGAAGAAAGGCAATGCCAAGGCCTCGACGCTGCACCGTTCGGCGCTGGGCTACCTGCTCGGTGGCGGCCAGTCGCTGGCGGGCAGTGGCATGCTCGGCAGCTGGTTGCAGCCGCTGGAAACCGCAGGCGAATGCGCCCTGCTGCCGGCCCCCGTCGCGCAGGATCTGAGCTACCGCGAAGTGGCGCTGGAGCAGGCCGAGCCTATCTGGCCGGTACCGGAACGGCGTGCGCTCGAGCACTGGTGGATTGCCTCCTACAGTGCGCTGCGCACCGGTGAAAGCCTGGAGCCGCCTGTCGATCGCTTCGAGGACGCGGCCCCGGAAAATCCGGCCGCGCAGAAGGCCGCTGACGACGAACGCGAAAGCGTGCCCATGACGGGGGCGGTGGCTCGCGGCGCCGATCTGCACCTGTTCCCGCGCGGGCCGAATCCGGGCACCTTCCTGCATGGCCTGCTGGAACTGGCCGGCCGCGACGGTTTTGCCCAGGTCGCTGGCGATCCTGCTGCGTTGCGTGAACAGATCGCCCGGCGCTGCCAGCGGCGCGGGCTGGATGCCTGGATCGAGCCGTTGAGCGATTGGCTCGCTCACCTGCTGACCACGCCGCTGGCGGTGGATGAAAGCCAGCGTGTGGCGCTCGCCGAGCTTGAGGTCTACCAGCCGGAGCTGGAGTTCTGGTTCGAGACCCAGCGTGTGGACGTGCGCCAGATCGATGCCCTGGTGCAGCGCCACGTGCTGCCTGGGGTGCTGCGCCCGGCGCTGCTGCCGGACCGGCTCAACGGCATGTTCAAGGGCTTCATCGACCTGGTGTTCGAGCATCAGGGCCGCTATTACGTGGTGGACTACAAATCCAACTGGCTGGGCGAGGGCGACGCCGCCTACACCGACGAGGCGATGCAGGCGACGGTCGCCAGCCATCGCTACGACCTGCAATACGTGCTCTACCTGCTGGCGCTGCATCGCCAGTTGCAACTGCGCCTGCCCGATTACGACTACGACCGTCACGTGGGCGGCGCGCTCTACCTGTTCCTGCGCGGCAGCCGCGCGCCGGGGCAGGGCATCCATCGGGCGCGACCGCCGCGTGAACTCATCGAGGCGCTGGATGCGCTGTTCAAGGGCCAGATACAGGAGAAGCAGGCATGAGCGAACAATTGTCGTTGCTGGACGAAACGCCCATTCCGGTCGCCGAGCTGGAAGATTCCGCCAGCCTGCTGAAGCTGCTCGATGCCTGGGTCGAACACGGCTGGCTGCGCGCGTTGGATCGGGCGCTGGCCGGCTTCTGCCTGGAGCTGGACGGCGAGAGCTCGCCGCTGCTGCTGCTTTCCGCGGCGCTGGTCAGCCATCAGCTGGGCCACGGCCACGTTTGTCTGGATCTGGGCATGACTCTGGCCAGCCCGGACTTCGCCCTGTCGCTGCCGCCCGAGGGCGACGAAGGCAGCCGCGCGCGGTTGCCGTCGGAGTTGCTTGCCAGCGTCGAATTGGCCCGCTGGCGTGAGGCCTTGGCCGCCAGTTCGCTGGTCGCCACCGGCGGCGACCGCGCGTTAGAGGCGCCGCTGGTGCTGCAGGGCGAGCGCCTGTACCTGCGCCGCTACTGGAACTACGAGCGCGGCGTGGCCAACGCCATCGGCAAGCGCCTCGGCGATAGCCAGGATTTGCCCGCCGACCTGTCCCAGGCACTGCAACGGCTGTTCCCCGAGCCGCTGGTGATCGACGGCCAGCGCCAGAACGACTGGCAGAAACTCGCCTGCGCCCTCGCCGCGCGGGGCAGCTTCAGCCTGATCACCGGCGGTCCCGGCACTGGCAAGACCACCACCGTGGTGCGCCTGCTGGCGCTGTTGCAGGAGCCGGCATTGGCGGCGGGTCAGCCGCTGCGCATCCGCCTCGCGGCGCCGACCGGGAAGGCGGCGGCGCGGCTGACCGAGTCCATCGGTGGTCAGGTTGCTTCGCTGCCGGTCGCCGAGTCGGTAAAAGCGGAAATCCCCAGCGAAGTCACCACCCTGCACCGCCTGCTGGGCAGTCGCCCGGACAGCCGGCATTTTCGCCACCACGCCGGCAACCCGCTGGCGCTGGACGTGCTGGTGGTGGACGAAGCCTCGATGATCGACCTGGAAATGATGGCCTGTCTGCTCGACGCCCTGCCGCGTCACGTGCGGCTGATATTGCTCGGCGACAAGGACCAGCTTGCCTCGGTGGAAGCCGGCGGCCTGCTGGGTGACCTGTGTCGCGATGCCGAGGGCGGTTTCTATACCGAGCAGACCCGTAGCTGGCTGGAAGCTGTGGGCGGTGAGTCGCTGGAGGGCGCCGGCCTGCAACCCGGCGACGGCCGCCAGCCGCTGGCACAGCGCACCGTGATGCTGCGCCACTCGCGGCGCTTCGGCAGCGACTCGGGCATCGGCCGTCTGGCCCGCGCGGTCAACGCCCGCGCTGCCACCCAGGCGCGCGAAGTGTTCGGCGAAGGCTTCGCCGATCTCAACCTGCTGCGCCTGCGTGGCGAGCAGGACAGCGCACTGGAACGGCTCCTGCTGGACGGGATTTCCACGGAAGCCCACGGCTACGCCCATTACCTGCAAAGGCTGCACGATACCCGCCCCGCCGGCGACTGCCCGGCCAATGCCGCTGCCTGGTCGGAATGGGCCGCTGGCGTGCTTCGAGCCTTCGACGGCTTCCAGCTGCTCTGCGCCGTGCGGAAAGGTCCGTGGGGTGTCGAGGGCCTGAACCCGCGCATCGCTGCCATGCTCCAGCGCCGCGGCCTACTTGAGGCGGACAGCGGCTGGTACGAAGGCCGTCCGGTGCTGGTGGTACGCAATGACTACAGCCTGGGCCTGATGAACGGCGACATCGGCATCGCCCTGCGCCTGCCCGAACCGGCCGAAGAAGCCGACGCCCCTCCGCGGCAGGTGCTGCGCGTGGCCTTCCCGCGCAACGACGGCTCGGGCGAACTGCGCTTCATCCTGCCCAGCCGGCTGAATGCGGTGGAAACGGTGTTCGCCATGACCGTGCACAAATCCCAGGGCTCGGAATTCGCCCACACCGCGCTGATCCTGCCCGACACCTTGAACCCGGTGATGACCAAGGAACTGCTCTACACCGGCATCACCCGCGCCCGTCACTGGTTCAGCCTGATCGAAACCCGCCCTGGGATTTTCGACGAAGCCGTGCAGCGTCAGGTGGCGAGGCGCAGCGGATTGATGGATGCGTTGGGTGATCGAGCTGAGAAATGGGCGCCAGAAAGCCGTACCTGAGCTAGCCGAGGGGCCGCGGCGATTGCGGGATGACTAAGGGGGCAGGCGCAAAAACGAAGCGATGTGTTCTCAAATTTGCCTGCAAGCGAAGGATTTGTTGCCAGGCAAAGCGGCGCAGGCGCTTGGCAGCGATCAATAGCTTGGTTTTTCGTGAGTTCCTTCTTGGTTCCAGCTTTTTCGACAAATGCGATCCAGTTCGCGCTTTCGCTCTTCGTTTGAGACCAATGGCCGTTGTCCAGTGATGGCACAACGCCCATTATCGCGCCGTCCGCTTTACGAAACCAAGGATGGTTACGATGCGCACGCTGCTTGTTTCTCTTGCCCCAATACTTTTGCTCGCGGCTGCATCCGCTCTCGCCCAGGTTCCACCTGCCGGTACGCTGTTGCCGGGGGAGCGCGAGCTCATCCGCGATCGCCAGGAGCGGCTGCTGGAAGAGCAACGGCGGCGTCTGGAAGAGCTTCAGCAATTGCCCGGGCGGGACATCTCCACGCCGGAGTCCGTTCCAGAGGATGATCGCTGTTTCGACATTCATACCATCAGTCTCAAGGGCGTCACTCTCGTTTCAGCGCAGCAGCAGGCGGCGCTGGTACAGCCCTATGAAGGCAAGTGCCTCGGCGCCCACCAGCTCAACGCGCTGCTGAAGGCGATCACCCAGTTCTATATCGACCGTGGCTATGTCACCTCGCGCGCCTACCTGCCGCAGCAGGACATGGCCGATGGCGAGCTGGAAGTCATCATCGTGGAAGGACGCCTGGAGGGCCTCGACCAGTCGGCTGTGGCCGATGACCTTGAGCTGGCGATGGCCTTCCCAGGCCGAACGGGAGACGTGGTCGACCTGCGGGAATTGGAGCAACTGGTCGACCAGTTGAGTCGCTTGCCGTCGCGCCCGGCACAGCTGGAATTGGTGCCGGGCGAGCAGGTCGGCGGGAGTCGGGTCAGCCTCAAGGGCGATCCGCTCAAACCTTGGCGAGTCGGACTGAGCCGCCACAACAACGGTGAGAAAAGTACCGGCGAGCAGCAATGGAGCGCCAGCCTCGATTGGGACAGTCCGTTGGGGCTGGCAGACCAGCTCAGGCTGTATGGCGGCGGCGATGCGGTCAGCGACGAGTATCGTCACTCCGCCAACCAAGGCCTGTTCTACAGCCTGCCGTATGGCTGGTGGACCGTCAGTTACAGCTACAACCAGAGCTATTACCGCACGCAGGGCGAAGCGTCTGGCTTTCTCTTCGAGATGGACGGGGAGAGCAAAAGTCATCAGTTCAGCGCAGAGCGCGTGCTGCACCGTGATGCTGTGAGCAAGACCGCGTTCAGTCTCGGTATTGGCCACCTCCGAACCCGCAACTACATCGAAAACAGCCTGCTGGACGTGTCGAGTCAGCGGCTATCCGAAGCGCAGCTTGGCTTGAACCATGGCCGCCGCGTCGGCTCGGGCTTCCTCAACGTTGATCTTGGCTGGCAGCACGGCACCGGCGCCTTCGACGCCCAGCACCGAGGAGACCCACGTTACGGCGAGCCGGACGCCCGCTATCACAAATACAGCCTGACCCTGAGCGCCTTGCAGCCGTTCCAGTTCTGGGGTGAGTCCTTCAGCTTCGACTCACTGCTTAACGCCCAGAAAAGCGAAGACGTGCTCTACAGCCCACAGCGCATCAGCATCGGCGGATTGGCTTCGGTCCGTGGCTTCAAGGAGCAGTCGCTGACTGGCGATACCGGCGGTTACTGGCGCAACCAGCTGCGCTGGCGCCGGCCCGTTGGCTGGGAGCCGCTGCGGCCCTTCCTGCAGGAATATGGCCTGGCCTACGCCTATGACGTTGGGGTCATCCATGGCGGACGGTACAACCCGGACCTTCGCGGCCGGCTATCGGGCCATGGCGTGGAATTGAGCGCACGGGGCGAACACCTTGCCGCCTCCGTGACCTTTGCGCACTCGCTGGAACGTCCCGACGTGCTCACCGAGCGTGAGCGTCCGGTGTACTTCCGAGTTGACCTGTTTTTCTGAATTTGTTTGCCGCCCATGCGTGGCGGGCCGGAATGAGCGGAGCTCCTTCCCACTACACATTTGAGTCAAGCAACGCCGGAGCTTAAGACATGGACGTACGCAGCCCCCTGTTCCAGAACGTCGCCACCGTGCTGGTCGGCGTGATGTTCCTCAATCCCATCGTCAGCGCGGCAGCAGACCTTACGGTTGCGCCCGGAAGTGGCGCCACGGTAGACCAGGCGCGCAATGGCGTGCCGGTCGTCAATATCGCCGCACCCAACGGCAGCGGGCTGTCGCACAACAAGTTCAAGGACTACAACGTTGGTCAGCAGGGGTTGATTCTCAACAACGCGACCAATAACACCCAGGCCACTCAACTGGGCGGCATCATTCTTGGCAACCCGAATCTCAAGGGCAGGGCAGCCGGCCTGATCCTCAACGAGGTCACCGGCGCCAATGCCAGCCGCCTGCAGGGCTATACCGAAGTGGCTGGCAAGTCCGCCCATGTCGTGGTGGCCAACCCGCACGGCATCACCTGCGATGGCTGTGGCTTCATCAATACCCCGCGGGTCACCCTGAGCACCGGCACCCCGGTGATCGAAAACGGACGTCTCGATCGCTTCGACGTCAACGGCGGCAGCATCGCCATCGAAGGGCTGGGACTCAACGCCAGCAACGTCGACCAGTTCGACCTCATCACCCGCAGCGCGAAGATCAACGCCGAGCTGCATGCCAATAAACTGAACATCATTACTGGCCGCAACGAGGTCAAGGCAGGCGACCTGAGCGTGGCAGCCAAAACGCCGGATGACAGCGACCAGCCGCTGCTGGCCATCGACAGCTCGGCGCTCGGTGGCATGTACGCCGGTGCCATCCGCCTGGTCGGCACCGAAGCTGGCGTGGGGGTGAAGCTCGCTGGCGACATGGCGGCCAGTGCTGGGGATATTCAGATTGATGCCAACGGCCAGTTGAGCATGGGTCGTGCGGCGGCCGCCCGGGACATTACCCTGAAGTCACAGACTATCGAGCTGGAGCAGGCGGCTTATGCCGGGCGGGACGCGAGTATCAGCGCCGAAAGTCTCACGAACCAAATGAGCCTTGCCACGGGTGGGGACCTAACGATTACTGCCCGGCAGGTCGCCAACGCGCAGGATGCCATTCTGGAAGCCGGAATCCGCGCCGACGGCAGCACCTCTGCCGCAGCCACGCTGACCGTTACAGGCGAACGCCTGGACAACGCGGGCGACATTGTCTCCCATGGTGCGCTGAGCACCGATCTGAAAAGCTTGAGCAACCGCGCCACGGTACTCGCTACTGGCAAAGCCAGCATCAACGCCGACACCCTGGATAACCAGGGCGGCACCCTGATCGGCCAGCAGGCCCTGGAGATCACTGGCGACCAGCTGAACAATCGCGCCGGCACCGTGGCGAGCAATGGTGCGCTGGATGTGATCCTGAGCGGCGACCTCGACAACCGAGATGACGGCATATTGCTGAGCAAAGGCGGAAGCCTTGATGTCTCCGCGCAAACCTTGAATAACCAGAGCGGCAATGTGCAGGCCGACAACGGGGCCCTCGCCGTCACCGCCGCCACCCTGAATAACACCGCCGGTAACATCGCCGCTGCCCAGGGCGCGCTGAACCTCGACGCCACCGCCATCCACAACCAGGGCGGCAATCTGCAAGGCAGTACCGTCACGCTGACTGGCCAGACGCTAAACAATGGCGGAAGTGTCATCGCCTCCACTGGGCAGGCACAGTTGACTGTCGACACGTTGAACAATGCCAACGGCACCTTGCTGGCGGCGACTGACCTCAGCATCACCGCCATCGATCTGAGCAACGACAGCGGCAAGGTCGGAGCCAACGCCGTCGATTTGAACCTCTCCGGCAAGTTGAACAACAACAACGGACTGATCGAATCCGCCACCACGCTGGGTGTGACTGCAGAGCAGGCCTCCAACATCAAGGGCAAACTACGGGCGTTGGGCAGCAGCGGCCATAGCCAGTTCAGCCTGGGCCGTCTGTTCGACAACACGTCGGGTCTTGTCGAAATAGGCAACGCCGCATTCACCCTTGGCGTACCGAGTCTGAAGAACCAGGGCGGCACTTTTCGCCATCTGGGCACCGCCGGCTTCAATATCGGCATGGGTAACCTCGGAAGCGCTGGTGGCAGCTTCATGACCAACAGCACCCTCGCGTTTAACGCGGACGAGTGGACCAATACCAGCCAGATCCAGGCCGGCCGGCTAGATATGGATATCAAGCGCCTGACCCAAACCAACACTGGCGCACTGCTGGCGGTCGATAGCCTCAATCTTGCCGGCAATCGCTGGATCAACGATGGCCGTATCGAGACCGACGGTGACCTCGTACTGACCCTTGCCGGCGACTACAGCGGCAACGGCGCGTTGCTGACTCAGGGCGATCTGACCCTGAAGGCTGCGAACATCAGTGTTGGCCAGAATGGCGAGTTGCGCAGCGGCGGCTTCGGCACCTTCACAGCCACCCAGGCGTTCGACAATACCGGCGTGGTTACCGCCACTACCGGCCTCGAACTCAACGCCGGCAGTGTGCTGAATCAGGGCACTCTTGGCTCGGCTGAGGATTTGCGCATCGTCACGCCAAGCTTGAGCAACGTAGGCGGACTGATTTTCAGCGGCGCAAACATGGACCTGTTTGCTAACCAGCTGACCAACCGCATAGCCGATATCTATAGCCTGGGCAACCTGCTGGTGGCAGCGAATTCGGACGGCGACAAGGCCAGCCGCTTCAGCAACCTGTCGGGTACGGTGGAAAGCGCCGGTTGGATGAGTGTGGCGGCCCGCACCTTTGAAAACGCTCGCGAGACGATAGAGATCTCCCGCAGAAAAATTTCAGCTCAGTTCGTCTATACCGGTTGCGGTGACTGTGGGGGGTCGAAGGAAAGCTCATATTTCGATCTGGTGGAGATCGACCGCACCGAAGCCACGAAAGTGAGTCCTCAGGCCCAATTACTTGCAGGTCAAAACCTCGAAATTACCAGCGACACCTTCGACAACCGCTATAGCCTCATCGCCGCCGCCGGCGATGCACGCATCGATACCGGTACCTTCAATAACCAGGGGGCGCAAGTTGGCGACGTCACTACGACGCGCGACGTCCATGCACATCGTGTCAAAATGAGTGACGTCTGGGAACGCCGGGCGGAAGCGGATGCGTTCACCGCGCGCAACTGGATAGGTAGTGCGAGCTACAACCCCGGCAACATTGAGGCTGAACTCAACAGCTTCATTACCCGGCACGTGTACATCATTTCAGCTCCTAGTGTCCCGAACTATAGCAACACGGCGGACTACCATGGCATCGTCCAGGCCGCCGGCTCCGTTACGATCAACGCGGCCACCCGGCTGAACAGCAGTGTGGAACGCCCTGGCTTCGCCTATGTGTCCGGGGGAAATCGCGTTGATGCGACCAAGCCTGACAGCGCAATCGCCACCTACGTCACCCTCAACCCACAACTGCCGCCGGACCTCGTGCAGCAGGTGGTGGACCCGCTGACCCTGCCAGGCTTCAGCCTGCCGCAGGGCCAGAATGGGATGTTTCACTTCAATCCCAGTGGCTCGCATAACTACCTGATCGAGACCAACCCGGCTTTCGCCAGCCTGAAGAACTTTCTCAGCTCGGACTACATGCTCGGCCAGCTGGGCTACGACACCGATGTTACGCAAAAGCGCCTCGGAGACGGCTTCTACGAACAGCGCCTGATTCGCGAGGCCATCGTTGACCGCACGGGACAACGCTACCTCGCCGGCTTGACCAGCGACGAGGCCATGTTCCGCTATCTGATGGACAATGCCATTGCCAGCAAGGACGCACTGGGACTGAGTCTCGGCGTCTCGCTGACTGCAGAACAGGTTGCTGCGCTGACCCATGACATCGTCTGGATGGAAGAGCGCGAAGTCATGGGCGAGAAGGTGCTGGTGCCCATGCTCTATCTGGCCCAGGCCGAAGGGCGCCTTGCTCCGACCGGCGCCTTGATCCAGGGCCAGGATGTCGCCCTGATCGGCGGGTCCAGCCTAAACAACCAGGGCACCCTGCGCGCCAGCCAGAACCTTGACGTCACGGCCAGCAACATCACCAACAGCGGCTTGATGCAGGCCAACGAGCGTCTGCAACTATTGGCGACGGACAGCATTCGCAACGCCGCCGGTGGGATTATTGCCGGGCGCGATGTGACGGCCGTCGCCCTGACCGGCGATATCATCAACGAGCGCAGCATCACGACCCACGAAGCGACGCTTGGCTCGCGCTACCAGGACCGGCAGGACTTCGCCGACAACGCGGCGCGCATCGAAGCGGGCAACGACCTCCAGCTGTCGGCAGGGCGAGATCTGCTGAATGTCGGTGGGGCGCTTAGTGCTGGAGGCAATGCAAGCCTTAGCGCGGGCCGAGATCTGATCGTGGCCAGCCAGCAGGAAGAAGACGCCTATGCCCGCAAGGACCGTAAATCCCGGACCAACCAGCAAGAAATTACTCAGCACGCCTCCGACGTAAGCATTGGTGGCGACCTAGCCATGCAGGCCGATCGCGATCTGACCGTGATCGGCAGCAGGGTGGAAGCGGGCGGCGACATGGCGCTGGCGGCTGGCGAGAACCTCACCATCGCCTCTGCAGCCAACGAATCTCACTACGAGCATCACCGTAAGAGCGGCGGCAAGAAGGTCGATGTAGTGCGCGACAGCGTCAAGCAGCAGTCGACCGAGCTTGTCGCGGGTGGCAATTTCACCGCCATTTCCGGTGCCGATACCAATATCGTCTCCAGCAACATCAGTGCAGGTGGCGAAGCCTATCTCTACGCCGGCGGTGACTTGAATATGCTCGCCGCCCAGAACAGCGAGTACTCGCTGTACGACATGAAGAGCAAAGGTAGTTGGGGTAGCAAGAAAACCCAGCGCGACGAAATCACCACGGTTCGCAACATCGGCAGCACCATCACCACAGGCGGTGACCTGACACTGGTCAGCGAAGGGGATCATCGTTACCAGAACGCGCGTCTCGAAAGTGGCAGCGACCTAACGCTGGACAGCGGTGGAGCGATCGCCTTCGAAGCGGTAAAGGATCTAGATCAGGAAAGCCACGAGAAGAGCAAGAGCGGTGCGCTCTGGCAGTCGGCCAAGGGCAAGGGCACGACGGACGAAACCGTTCAGCAGAGCGTATTGATCGCCAGGGGCGAGACGGTCATCAGGGCCGTGGAAGGGCTGCAGATCGACATCAAACACGTCGACCAACAGACCGTGAGCCAGACCATCGATGCCATGGTGCAGGCCGATCCGGAGCTGGCGTGGCTGAAGGAGATGGAACAGCGCGGAGACGTGGACTGGCGACATGTGAAGGAAGTCCACGACAGCTTCAAGTACAGCAGCTCGGGGCTGGGTGGGGCGGCGGCGATGATCATCGCCATCGTGGTGGCGTACTTCACGGCCGGGGCGGCGAGTGGCTTGGTGGCCGGTGCCGCTGGCACCGCAGGAGCTTCGACTGCTGCCGGTACTGCCTGGGCGGCCGGCGCAGGGGCCAGCTTGACAGGAGTCGGCTGGGCCAATGCGGCAGCGACCGCTGTTCTTACCGGGGCCGCCAGCAACACCGCCATCAGTACCATCAACAACCGAGGCAACCTGGGCGCCGTACTCGATGACGTGACTTCCAGCGATGCGTTGAAAGGTTATGCCGTCAGCGGCATCACGGCGGGCCTGACCACAGGGCTGTACGACGGCTGGACGGGTACCGAAACGGCTAGCAACAGCGCCGGGACCGCGACGGGCAATGCTGGTGCATTGGCCAATAGCGGCGCAGTGGGCGGGGCGGGTCTGAACAGCTGGGCTGGGATACAGCAGTTTGCCGCCAACCAGATATTGCAGAACACCACATCTACGCTCGTGGGCAAGGCACTCGGACAGGAAGGCGACCTGCGCGCCGTGTTGCAGAATGCGCTGGCCAGCACCTTCGCGGCGGCCGGTTTCAACCTGGTGGGCGACCTCAGCGCACCGGACGGCTGGAATCTGCAAGACGGCAGCCTGGCCAAGGTAGGCCTGCATGCGGTGATGGGTGGTCTTGCGGCGGAAGCAGCGGGTGGCGACTTCAAGACCGGCGCCCTGGCGGCCGGGGTGAACGAGCTACTGGTCGATAGCCTGGCGCAACAGTACGCAGGCATGGACCCGGACCAGAAGAAAAGCTTGTTGGTGATGAACTCCCAGGTGATCGGAGTGCTTGCGGCGGCAGCCCAGGGAAGCGATGAGCAAAGTCTACAAACCGGTGCGTGGGTGGCGGGGAGCGCGACGAATTACAACTACCTGAATCATGCAGAGGCCAGCGAGCGCCGGGAGAAGCAACAGGAGTGCATGGGTGGTAGCGACGCTGCCTGTTCCAAAGTGAAAGAACTCAATGCTCTGGACAAAGCTCGGGATCGGCTGTTGCACGACACCTGTCGAGCTGATGCCGCAAGTGCCGCGTGCGGCAAGCTGTTGGTCGATGCCCAACTTGCGAGGGAAAGCTTTAAGCCATACGAAGGGGCGCCGGAGTGGAACGCGCAGATCAACGATGATCCGCTCCTTCAGCAATACAGTTTCCAGCGTGAAGTACAGAGCATCACCAACGCGCTTGCCCAGACGCCGCAGACCACACCGGAACTGAAGCGCCTGGTGGAAGCAATCGTTGGCGTAGCCGCTGACCTCACATTAATAGGAGACATCGAGGCACTGCTGGGGGCCGAAACCCCATTCGATTACCTAATGGCATCGGTTGGTGTAGTACCAGGGGCGGGTGATGCTGTTGCCGTAGGTGTCAAGAAAGCGGAGGGACTGTTCAAAGAGGGCAAGGTAGCCGAAGCGGCCAAGGTATTGGAGGATTTGCCAAAGGGGGCTGTGGACGGAGCAAAGCTAGAAAAACAAGCTGGCGATTTTTTTGGTCAACAGCGAGAGTACTGGTCACAGGAACCAGTGCAGTATGCTGGTAACAAAGTGTATCAAAGAAATGATCTTATAGAGCCTGGTAGGATTGATATAGGTACCGGTTTGACTAACAAGCAGCTAATGGAGAATGGCTTGGCGCCATTTGGGCCGGATGGCAAGAAGATAAATCTTCATCATATGCTTCAGACGCAAAGTGGCCCCGTGGCGGAAGTTACCCAGACGTTCCACCAGAAAAATAGTAGTATCATTCATATAAACTCTGGAACACAAATACCGTCAGGAATTGATCGGGTGAAGTTCGAAAAATGGAAGAAAGAATATTGGAAGTCTAGGGCTTTGGACTTTAATTGAGGCTGTGTGATGAAGATTGATATTCGCTCGGCAATTACCGAGCTTAAAGCAGTAAGAATTAAATTGCCTGTACAGCAAGAATTGCCAGATGATGATGTCTTAAGTTCCTATGAGAAGGAACTTGGGGTGAGCCTGCCAGGCGAGTATAAAATCTTTCTTAAGGAGGCTAGTGATAGCGTTTTTAATGGGAAGGATGCTTTGAGGGTTACTGCTACGCGGAACCATCCTAGAGAACTTTTGCTAAACGCAAAGGAGGCTTGGGGCTTGGGGGTGCCGAAAAATTGGCTCCCGTTTTGTGAGGACAATGGTAATTACTATTGTATATCTAGTACGGGTGAGATTAGGTATTGGGCGCATGATGGTGTCTCTTCCGAAAGTTGGCCAAGCTTGGCTGTGTGGATTAAGAGTGTCTGGATTGATGGTGAATGAACTCTAGGCGACGGTATAACCAGCAGAGCACTTGCTGTGCGATGTGAAGGAAGTTGGGAAGCAAAAAGACCTAACGCGCCAAAACCGCCACGGTTGGCAATACCGACAGCGGCATTACCACAGTGCTAAGGGCGAGGCGGCCTAGGAACCCGCATGGGATATAGGTACGGGAGATAGAGCGCTTTCTTAATGAGTTAAGGAGTTAAGACCCGGCCATAAAAGTACTACGGCCGGATCTCGCAGGTGTAGTCCGCAACTATTTGGAACCTTGCTCGACTGTGAAAAGGTTAATTATCGTTGCTGCAGTGAGCTTGTGATGTAGTAGCTGCTTTTCCACCACCTGCTTGTCTTGAAAGTCTCCGGTAGTAGCTAGCGACACTGAATAAAAGCGAAAAGGGGACAGATTTATTTTTCACCTGATCGGCTACGCTGAAAGCCTCAAGGGAAGGAGGTGGTTATGCCAAGGATGGGAAGAATCGTATTGCCCAACTACCCGCATCATGTGGTGCAGCGTGGCCATAACCGACAGGTGGTGTTTGCCGCTGAACAGGATTACCAGCGTTAAGGAAAAGGGGACAGATTTATTTCCATCTGATCGAATAAGCTGAAAGCCTCATTGGAAGGAGGCAGTTATGCCAAGGATTGGACGAATCGTATTGCCCAACTACCCACATCATGTGGTGCAGCGTGGTCACAATCGGCAGGTGGTGTTTGCCGCTGAGCAGGATTATCGGCGTTACATTTCTGATCTGCGTGAGCTGAAAGATGTCTTCGGGGTCAACGTCTACGCCTATTGCCTGATGACCAATCATGTTCACCTGCTACTGGCGCCCGGCGAAGCTATCGCCGGGTTGGCTAACTTGATGAAGGCGCTGGCAGCACGTGCCACCCGTTATCGGAACCGCTTGGAAGGACGAACCGGTACTCTCTGGGAAAGTCGCTACAAGTCCAGCGTGGCCGAGTCAGACACCTACTTGCTTGCCTGCTGTCGTTACATCGAGCTAAACCCGGTTCGAGCCCGTATGGTTGCCGAGGCGGGTGATTATCCCTGGTCGAGCTACCGGTTGCGGGTTGCGGACCAAGCCGTGAACGATTGGTTGGATACAGACCCCTGTTTCATCGCGCCTGGCGAGACACCTGAAAGACGCCGTATCCGATACATGGAGTTCATGCGCCAAGTCGTACCGTCAAGAGAAGTTGATCTGATCCGTGCCGCCCTGCTGAGAGGGCAGTTAACCGGAAGTGCTCGTTTCGTGGATGAAATAGAGAGAATCCAAGGGCAACGGGTTGAACTACGAGGACAGGGCCGGCCCAAGCTGAAGCCCGAAAAATAAATCTGTCCCCTTTTTC
>Ga0233369_1000153_pt1 | contig 35682 bp, 38 predicted proteins | sample ElkDunMinimDraft_26_FD_191537 | JGI IMG/M metagenome (GOLD analysis project Ga0233369, IMG submission 191537) | Fecal eukaryotic communites from dung pellets of Tule Elk in California, USA - Elk Dung D16 | ecosystem: Host-associated > Mammals > Digestive system > Large intestine > Fecal | place... | reverse complement strand
ACACTTGCAAGTCGGCACGCATATCATCGGTTGCTATAAAAAGCACGTTCATAGGCTTCTTAGTAGCATTAGCTGATTTTTTCTTTTGCGCAAAAGCATTTGAGAGTTGAAAAATCGAAATTAGTAAGATGCTAAATAATGCTGTAGATTTCATGGTTAATCATTTAATCATGAAATCTACAGCCTTTTCTAAATTTAATTATCCTGCTGTATCCTGCCAAAGCTTTATCTCCATTAGAATTCTAACTTTGAAAAAAGCCACTTTCTTAAATCAAATAGAAGTAAGGAGTTCGTTGGCACCTCTATACCTACAATAATTTCGACACAAAGCATAGCCATCATACTTCCTATTACACCCGGTAAAGGACCTAAAACACCGTTTACATCACAATTTGGAACCATCTCGGGATCGGGCGGCTCAGGAAAAACATCTCTCAGATGCTTGCTCCCTCTAAAATTAAATACAGCAACCTGCCCTTCAAAAGCAAAGATACTTCCATAAACAAGTACTTTATCTAAAATAACACAAGTATCATTAATTAAGTACCTTGTATAAAAATTATCCGAACAATCAAGTACTATATCATAATCTTCCAAAATATCCTTAATGTTATCCGCGGTCAATTTTATATTAAAGCATTCCACTTCAATAGTAGAATTTAAATTCTTTATGAATTCAAAAGCACTATCGACTTTATATTTTCCAATACTAGTTTCTTTATGGATAATTTGACGGTTTAAGTTATGCCATTCGACCATATCAAAATCAACAATTCCTAATTTTCCAACTCCAGCAGCCGCTAAATATGGAAGCACAACACTACCCAAGCCTCCCGCACCTATGACCAAAACTTTAGCATTCAATAGGGCGCGTTGCCCTTCGACACCAACTTCTTCTATAAAAATCTGTCGGCTATAACGATTAAATTTATCATCAGTCATTATCATAACACACTTTCCCAATCTTTGAACAAAGGTTCATAACCAGCATGTAAGATAACTGACTTGACATCAGGTACAGATCGCTCATCCGAAATTTCAAATTGTTCTAAAGATTGTGGATCTACAACATAACCACCAGGATTAGTTTTGGAAGCGGCGCTCATGCTTGTCACGCCATATCGAATAATATTGTTGCGAAAAACTTCGCTTTCGCGCGTAGAAATAGACAATTCCAAATCAGGATTCCAAATTCTATAAGCACAAATCAATTGGAAAAGCTCTCGATCCGAAATTTCATAATTCGGATGAATCCCCCCTTCAGCAGGTCTTAATCGTGGAAATGAAACAGCATATTTAGTTTTCCAATATTTCTTTTGCAAATAATCCAAATGCAAAGCATTGAAATAGCTATCTACACGCCAATCTTCTAAACCCAACAACACACCAAGTCCCATTTTATGCATTTGGCTACGACCTAATCGATCAGGCGTCTCTGCACGGTAATCAAAGTTGGATTTCTTTCCTTTTGGATGGTACGCTTTGTATACTTCTTGGTGATAGGTCTCTTGGTAAACCAATATCGAATGCACGCCTGCGTCCGTCAATAGCCGATATTCATCTTCTTCCAAAGGCTGTACTTCCATCGAAATATTAGAAAATAAAGGTTTAAGTAATTTTACTGCATTCAAAAAATATTCGATCCCGACAGTATTATTTGCTTCCCCACTCACCAACAACACATGATCGATCCCACGAGTTTTAAGTTCTGCAGCTTCCAAAAGCAATTCCATATTGGTTAAAGTTTTGCGCTTGATCTTATTATCCAAACTAAAACCACAATACGTACAAATGTTTTGGCATTCATTACTCAAGTACAATGGCGCAAACAATTGGATAGTTTTACCAAAACGCTGTTGGGTCAATAATTGAGATTGCGTAGCCATTTGAGGTAAAAAGTCAGCTGCGACAGGCGATAACAAGATCATAAAATCCTGTAAGGTCTTTTTCCTTTTAGCCAATACAGTTTGGACATCCTGTGCAGAAACCTGATTGATCTGGGATTTCACAACATCCCAATCATACTTGGCAAAATGAGCTAAAAATGTTTCCAGCATAATTTTTTAAAACAAAAAAGTATCCAACGGACTTGAAGCTTCTGCATACTGATGCACTTGAGGCACACCGCACTCAAAAGCTCTTCTACCCGCAATTGTTGCTTCTTTAAAAGCCAAAGCCATTTCGACAGGATTACTTGCTACCGCAATTGCCGTATTCACTAGAACGGCATCTGCACCTAATTCCATCGCCTTAGCTGCATCTGAAGGCGCACCTAACCCCGCATCTACGACAACAGGAACTTGACTTTGCTCAATAATAATTTCTAAAAAATCTATTGTTCGCAATCCTTTATTACTACCGATGGGCGCAGCTAAAGGCATCACCGCCGCAGTACCAACTTCTTCCAAGCGTTTGCAAAGTACTGGATCCGCATGAATGTAAGGCAACACCACGAATCCACTTTTAACTAGTTTTTCTGCTGCTAGTAATGTTTCAATCGGGTCAGGCATCAGATAACGCGGATCAGGATGAATTTCGAGTTTCACCCAATTTGTTTCCATCGCATCGCGTCCCATCTCAGCCAACATAATAGCTTCTTCAGCTGTCCTTGCTCCCGAGGTATTGGGTAACAAATCCACTTTCGTCTGTTGGAGATAATGAATAATATTTTCTTGGTTATTCTGCTTTAAATCAACCCTTCGTAATGCAACAGTAACCAAATTAGATCCTGAAATCTCGATCGCCTGTTGCATTTCTGTTAAATTTCCAAACTTTCCTGTTCCGAGAAATAACCTTGAATCAAATATTTTATTTGCTATTTTGAGTTCGTTTTTCATAATAAAGCTTCAATTTGAGACACCTCTAATGGATTTTCTGTAATATACTTCGACAACGCTACACCATAGACGCCAACATGTTGTAATGCCGCAATATCTTCTAAGGAGATACCGCCAATAGCGATGATGGGTGGAAAAGATTTCAATTTATGTAGATGATCTAAAATTTGTTGATATCCCGCTAAACCTAAAATCGGACTTAATTTTTCTTTGGTTGATGTAAATCTAAATGGCCCTAATCCGACATAATCACAACCTTCTTCCATTCTCAAATAAATATCTTCTAGCTTATTAGCTGTTCCTCCATAAATTTTTCCTTCACCTAATATTTGCTTTGCCTCTACTACTTTCATATCTGCTAGTCCCAGATGCACACCATCGGCATTGACAGATTTTGCAATATCCACGTGGTCATTGATTATGAGTTTAGCTTTATGTGACATGCACCAAACCTTTACCAGACGCGCTAGATCAAAAATTTCTTCTTTAGATGCATTTTTCCAGCGTAGCTGAACCCATTTCACGCCATTATTCAATGCTGTGATGATGTTGTTCGCTTGTTCATCCCAAGTGTTTCCCTGAGAGATATATTGTAGTTTGCTTATCTTATTCATAATGGTATCCTAATAATGTCTGATTAGAATTTAAAAACCTATTTATATAACTCTTCGCCAATTTGCACGATGATTCTAAGTCATTTCCTAAAGACATATAACCTGTTATCGCGCTAGCTAACACACATCCTGAACCATGCTTTTGTGGCAATTTTTCTTGACCTTGCTGTATTTTAATGATTTGATTTTTATTAAATAAAATATCTACACCAAGCCTTTCTTTGCTGTGTCCAGCCTTTTGAAGAATAGCCAATCCACCTACAGAATCAATTAAACCAAAAGAGATTAAAATGTTATATTCCAATATATTTGGAGTTACAAGACACAACTTAGGTAATACAGTTTTCAATTTCTCCAAATTGTCCATTTCAAACAAATTATAACCTGTAGTACTTCCTAAAACTGTATCCCAAATAATCTTACATTGCGGATTAATAGACAGCAATTGATCAACTATTTGACCAAGCATATCCGAGTTTTTCACCACCCCAATTTTTACATACTTGATGGGGTAAACTTGCATGAGCCTCTGAATAGCTTCAAGTATAATTTCAGTTTCAAACCAATCCAACGCCATAAATTCATTTTCGGTTTGTATTGTATTGCAGGTCAAAACAGCCAAACCAAAAACTTTTAACTGTTCTAAGGTCTTGATGTCGGCTAATACACCTGCTCCTGCGGAAGGATCAAAACCGCCTATACACAGCACATACGGTCTTACTTTTTGCATGACTTAAATGTTTCTAAAGGATTTTGGGATTGCCAAATAACACCCAATAATGCTACTCCATCAGCACCTTTCGCTAAAACTTCTTGCATATTTTGAGGAGTTATTCCCCCTAATCCAATAAGTTTGGTGTTATAGTTTGTCCTAAATTTCAATTGTTTTAAAACAGAGCTACCCACCCCATAACCAGCTTTTGATATACTTGGAAAAATAGGACTTAAAAAAGCGGAATCCCAAAATTTACCTAAAGTATTAAATTCGTCTAATCCATGAACCGAAGTAGAAAAGAAGGTGTTGTCTTTAGATTTTGACAAAATCTGACTCCTTTCACTTTCGCTGTAATGGAAATGAGTCAAGCCAAAGTCAGCAGCTACATGAGGTCTGTCGTGCAAAACAAGTTTAGAATAATATGCGCTATCAATTTGTTTCAAATAGTCAATCACCGAACTATCATTCATATAAGGTTTACGAACATGGAAACGCTCTAACCCCGCTTCCAACAGTCTATTGACCCAAAGAGTCTCATTTGGCAAATTACGCACTGGACTAATGACAACTATCATAAATAAATTTCCTTGCCGTTTGCTATAAACTCTTCTGATTTTTCCAACATTCCATCTTCCACAGAATCACGAATCTCTTGCGTGATTTTCATCGAACAGAATTTCGGGCCACACATCGAACAGAAATGTGCGACTTTAGCAGCATCAGCAGGCAAAGTTTCATCATGAAATTCGCGTGCTGTATCTGGATCTAATGACAAATTAAACTGATCTTCCCAACGAAATTCAAAACGAGCTTTGCTCAATGCGTTGTCGCGATATTGTGCTCCAGGATGGCCTTTAGCCAGATCCGCAGCATGCGCCGCTAACTTGTATGTAATTACGCCATCTTTGACATCTTTCTTGTTTGGTAATCCCAAATGCTCTTTTGGTGTCACATAACACAACATCGCGCAACCATACCAACCAATCATTGCCGCGCCAATTGCTGAAGTGATATGATCATACCCCGGTGCAATATCCGTGGTCAATGGCCCTAGAGTATAGAATGGAGCTTCTTTGCATTCTTGCAATTGCTTTTCCATATTCTCTTTGATCAAATGCATTGGAACATGCCCAGGCCCTTCGATCATAACTTGCACATCGTGCTTCCACGCGATTTTTGTCAACTCACCCAACGTTTCCAATTCTGCAAACTGAGCTGCATCATTTGCATCGGCAATAGCACCTGGGCGTAACCCATCTCCCAATGAAAAAGCAACATCGTATTGCTTCATAATTTCGCAGATATCTTCAAAGTGTGTGTAAAGGAAATTCTCTTTATGATGAAACAAACACCATTTTGCCATAATTGAACCACCACGTGATACAATTCCCGTTACACGATTGGCTGTCAAATGGATATAGCGCAACAAAACACCTGCATGTATGGTAAAATAGGAAACACCTTGCTCCGCTTGTTCGATCAAGGTGTCACGAAAAATTTCCCATGTCAAATCTTCGGCGACACCATTGACTTTTTCTAAAGCTTGGTAAATCGGCACTGTACCAATCGGCACAGGAGAATTACGAATAATCCATTCTCGGGTTTCGTGGATATTTTTACCAGTAGACAAATCCATTATGGTATCCGCCCCCCAACGGCAAGCCCAAACCGCTTTTTCCACTTCTTCTTCAATACTTGAAGTGACCGCGCTATTTCCAATATTGGCATTGATTTTCACCAAGAAATTACGCCCAATTATCATCGGTTCGCTCTCTGGGTGATTGATATTATTGGGTATAATTGCGCGTCCAGCAGCTATCTCAGCACGCACAAATTCAGGCGTAATTTTACCTTTAGGTGTATTAGCACCAAAACTTTCTCCTGCGTGTTGATGTGCCATTCCTTTAGTAGCGCTTTCGAGTTGACCTAGGCGTTGATTTTCACGGATTGCGATATATTCCATTTCAGGAGTTATGATTCCCTGTTTTGCGTAATACAATTGGGTTACATTTTGTCCATCTTTGGCTTTTTTAGGCTTTTCCAAATGCTGAAAACGCAACTCATCAAGTTTCTTGTCTGCTAAACGTTCCTTTCCGTATTCAGAACTAAAATCTGGTAAGATTTCAACATCACCTCTATCCAAAATCCATTGTTCGCGAATGCGTGGAAGTCCATTGCGCACATCAATTTCTGCATTGATATCCGTATATGGACCCGATGTATCGTAAATAGTTATAGGAGGATTCATCTCCATCGCACCATTTCTTAATTTTGTAGGACTCAATTGAATTTCGCGCATAGCGACTTTTATAGGATGGATATTGCCCGAAATAAATACCTTTCGGGAATTCGGAAAAGGAGTCGTTGTAATTTGATCTTGTCTCATAATTTTGTGTATTTGATATAAATGACTTAACCACCTTGCGTTGCTGTCAACAGAAGAATGTTGTCGTAGTTTTGAATTTTGGTTTCTGACCATTGGGATTTGGGAATCACACGCTGATTTAAAGCCACAGCGACGCCTTTGATTTGTCCTTTTGTTTTGAACAAAACCAATTCTTCTAAAGAACTAAGTTCTTGGTCGAAAAAATAAATTTGATGATTGATTGTAAGTTCCATTCCTGTTTTTGTTTTAAAATAAAACTTTAGGAATGGCTACGACATTGCGATTGCAAATACACGAAGACATCTCACTTTTCCCTACGCTAGTATGATCTAGATCAGGTTATGAGGGTAAAATCTCAGCCTACAAAATTGTAGACACCCCTAAAGTTGATACGAACTTAAGTATTAAAGTGTTACTTTCCAATAATATTTTTAATTTTAGTTTTTAAAATATTCATAAACCTATAATAAAATATCATGTTAAAAACCTTTATTGTTAGCATTTTGGTATTAATTCTTAATTCCAATAGCTTTGGACAGACCACTGAAAAGCTAAATTCAATATTCGGAGGGGTACAAATCGGCGTGATTACTTATTCATACCGATCTATGCCACAAGATTTGGAGAGTTTGATCCAACAAATAAAAAATAGCGGAATTAGTGCGGTTGAATTAATGGGCGATCCTGTAGAAATTTATTTAGGACGACCAAGCGATCCTGAGAGCATCAAAAAATGGCGATCGAGTATCTCGATGAATGAATTCAAGAAAGTAAAAAAGAAATTGAATGCGGAAGGAATAAAAATATACGCTTACAAACCCAATCTGCTCAATAAAAATAGCACGGATGAAGAAGTAGATTTTGCAATGCGATCGGCAAAAGCTTTAGGTGCGAAATCTGTAACAACAGAACTTCGTGTAGGTGATGCAGAACACGCTGAGAGATTAGGGCGTATTGCTGCTAAGTACAAAATGTATGTAGGCTACCATAACCATTTGCAAGGAAATGATCTGGCTTGGAATACGGCTCTCGAGCAGAATAAATACAATTCGTTGAATTTAGATTGTGGGCATTATATTGCTGCTGGCGGAAATAATACTACGGAATCTTTATTAGCCTTTATTGACAAAAACCACAAAAGAATTTCAAGCCTACATCTTAAGGATCGAAAAAACAAAGAAAACGGGGCAGCGAATTTGAAATGGGGCGAAGGTGACACGCCAATAAAGGAGATATTGTTCTTGTTGAAAAATAAAAAATACAACATCCCTGTGACGATAGAATTGGAATACAAAATCCCAGCGGGCTCTGATGCCGTGCAAGAAGTCAAAGTCTGTATGGAATTTGCAAAACAGATATTACAATAAACGAAGAAGTCAGTTGCTAGCAACTGACTTCTTCATTTATTAAAAATTGGTATAATCCCAATTGCCTCGATAAGGACGCATACGCATATTATTAGCAAAGGCATTATCAAATATTTCCTGTTTAGGATCCCATTTAAGAGGCTTTTGTAATTCATAAGCTATATTTGCTGCATTACATATAGAAGCTGTTCGGTGTCCCACTTCCACAGATGCCACAGGAAAAGAACGATTTTTAATCGACTTCACCCAATCCGCATAGTGATCATCCGAGAAGTGTACTCGTTTATCACTTGACTTAAACTTCAAATCTTTTAATTTCGAATTGTCGAAACGTAAAAATGACCTTGAAACTTCCACCTTACCTTCTGTTCCTATAAATTGTATGGCATTTGTTTCTCCCCAATTCTTGTGATGAACCGTTGGACCATTTGCATATTTGTAATATAAGCCCGACGATGCACCAGGTAAATTTGGTGGCACAAACTCAGTTGGTCCTGAATCGTCCATATCCAAAGCCCATTGAATAATATCGAACATATGCGCGCCCCAATCAGAAATGTAACCTCCACCAAAATCTCTATACCAGCGCCAACCAGCCCATTGAGGTGATCCCAATGGTGGAGCTAAATCTGGATGATACCCTCTGAACAGCGATGGTCCTACCCACATATCCCAATCTAAATATTCAGGCACTGGAAGCGTTGGCAAATCGCATTGTTTGACAGCTTCACCCACGTGCACATTAATTGTATGTATGTCGCCAATATATCCATTTCGAATTAGTTGTACTGCTTGTCTAAAATTGTATTGCGAACGCTGCATACTTCCTGTTTGTAGTACACGTTTGTATTTATTTACAGCATTACACATTGCGCGCCCCTCATCAATGGTCAACGCTAATGGTTTTTCGCAATAAACATCTTTGCCTTGCTTGGCTGCATCAATTACATGTAACGCATGCCAGTGATCTGGCGAAGCCACTACCACAGCATCAATGTCTTTTCGTTCTAATAACTCTCTATAATCCCTATATCCAGCAACTTCTTTATTGCTTTTTTTAGCGTTTACCCGATTCGCTTGTCCAATAAAATGAGCTAACTTCTGACTATCTACATCTGCAGCAGCCAATACCATTGTTTCGGGTAATTCTCCCAATCCATTTAGAAGAGTGCCAACCTGTTTTCCTACACCAATATAGCCCAAGTTTATGCGATCACTAGGTGCTAAAAAATTTGAGCCGCCTAACACATGTCGAGGAACAATGGAAATTCCAGCAAATGCAAGCGCAGTATTTTTAATAAAATCTTTTCTTTTCATGTTTCAAATTGGGTTAGATTTATTTGAATGAATTCACGTAGGAAGTAAATCAGATAGTCGCATATTATAGTGTATCTAATTGCTGAATAATCGGTTAAATCCCATATGACAGATGTCGTTCTACCAAATTTAAATGTTTTAGCGGAGCAATACAACAACAATAAGTAGATATTTAAAAAGATGTCTTTATAGCTGAAATGTTTAAAAACACCTATTTACCAACAAATCTACTTTCATGCAAATCATTGTAAAATAATGCGTATTTTTGTATTTTAATTTGAAGAACGTTCAAAACTAACATACAATAATGATCCATTTCTTTGAGAACCCATCGAACATCGTTTATGCTGTTCAAAGTGTTAACTCTTTATCACAAGAAGACATTACAAAACTAAACTGGCTATTCGGCAACGCCAAAAAACTTGACGAACAAACCCTTAACAATTTCTATGTAGGCCCTAGAGCAGCGATGATTACGCCTTGGAGTACCAATGCGGTAGAAATCACGCAAAACATGGGTATTCAAGGTTTGATTCGCATTGAGGAGTTTCAGCCTATAGCAGCAGATTTTTCTGATTTCGATCCAATGATCTCGCAGAAATATGCTGCCTTGACACAAGAAATGTATACCATAAATATCGAACCAGAACCTATTTTGGAAATCGACGATATTGATACCTATAATAAAACAGAGGGGTTAGCTTTAAACCCAGAAGAAGTAGAATACTTAAATAATTTAGCGACTAAATTAGGTCGTAAATTAACGGATTCAGAAGTTTTTGCTTTCTCTCAAGCGAACTCCGAGCACTGTCGTCACAAAATCTTCAACGGTACATTTATTATTGATGGTGAAGAGCAACCTACTTCTTTATTCAAATTAATCAAGAAAACATCTGAAACAAATCCTAACGATATTGTTTCGGCATATAAAGACAACGTAGCTTTCGTAAAAGGTCCGCGCGTAACGCAATTTGCCCCAAAATCTGCGGACAAACCAGATTTCTACGAAGAGAAAGAATTTGATTCAGTATTATCTGTAAAAGCAGAAACCCACAACTTCCCTACCACTGTTGAGCCATTCTCTGGTGCTGCTACTGGTTCTGGTGGTGAGATTCGTGACCGTCTAGCTGGTGGTCAAGGTGCATTGCCATTGGCTGGTACAGCGATTTATATGACGGCTTACTCGCGTTTGTTGCAAGACAGACCTTGGGAAGATGCTGTACAAGAGCGTGAATGGTTATACCAAACGCCAATGGATATCTTAATCAAAGCGTCAAACGGTGCTTCTGATTTTGGTAACAAATTCGGTCAACCATTAATCACAGGCTCTGTTTTAACATTCGAACACGAAGAAGAAGGTCGCAAATTAGGCTACGATAAAGTAATCATGCAAGCTGGTGGTGTGGGTTATGGTAAATTAGACCAAGCTAAAAAACATACTCCTCAAACAGGCGATAAAATCGTGATCTTAGGTGGTGAAAACTACCGTATCGGTATGGGTGGTGCTGCTGTATCATCCGCTGATACAGGTGCTTTCGGATCAGGCATCGAATTGAATGCGATTCAACGTTCTAACCCTGAAATGCAAAAACGTGCAGCGAATGCTATTCGTGGTTTAGTAGAATCAGATAACAACCCTATTGTTTCAATCCACGACCACGGTGCAGGTGGACACTTAAACTGTTTATCTGAATTAGTTGAAGAAACTGGTGGTTTAATCGATTTAGACAAATTGCCTGTGGGTGATCCTACCCTTTCTGCGAAGGAAATTATTGGTAACGAATCACAAGAGCGTATGGGCTTAGTGATTGCCGAAAAAGATATTGAAACATTGCAACGTGTGGCAGAACGTGAACGCGCGCCTATGTACACTGTTGGTGATGTAACGGGAGATCACCGTTTTACATTCCAATCGAAAACAACTGGTGAAAAACCAATGGATTATGCCTTAGAAGATTTCTTCGGTTCTTCTCCAAAAACGTATATGAAAGACAACACTGTCGTGAGAAATTACGCAGATGTAGAATATAATGTAGCTAACGTTCCTACTTACTTAAACAAAGTATTACAATTAGAAGCTGTTGCAGCTAAAGATTGGTTGACCAATAAAGTTGACCGTTGTGTAGGGGGGCGCGTAGCGAAACAACAATGTGCTGGTCCATTACAATTACCATTGAACAATGTAGGTGTGATGGCATTAGACTTCAAAGGTAAAGAAGGTATCGCGACAACTGTGGGTCACTCTCCTGTGGCTGCCATCGTAGATCCTGCGGCTGCTTCAAGAACTGCAATTGCAGAATCTTTGTCTAACTTGGTATTCGCACCTATCAAAAATGGTTTAGCTGGAGTTTCTTTATCAGCGAACTGGATGTGGGCTTGTAACAATGAAGGTGAAGATGCACGTTTGTACAAAGCAGTAAAAGCTTGTTCGGATTTTGCTATCGAATTAGGTATCAATATCCCAACGGGTAAAGATTCATTATCAATGAAACAAAAGTATCCAAATGGCGAAAACGTAATCGCTCCAGGTACTTTGATCATCTCTGCTGCGGGCAACTGTACAGATATTAATAAAGTAGTAGAACCGGTTTTATCTAAAAATGCAGGTTCTATCTATTATATCAATTTATCGAAAGATAGTTTCAAATTAGGTGGTTCTTCATTCGCTCAAATCTTAAACAAGATTGGTAAGGAAGTTCCTACGATCCAAGATGCGGCTTACTTCAAAACAGCGTTTAACACTATCCAAGATTTAATCCAAGCGGGTCAAATCGAAGCGGGTCATGACGTTGGTTCTGGTGGTTTAGTGACTACTTTATTGGAAATGACTTTTGCGGATGTGAACTTAGCGGCTAACTATGATTTATCGGATTTAGGTGAAGCGGATACAGTAAAAGCATTATTCAACGAAAACATTGCGGTTGTATTACAAGCAAAAGATGATGCAGCTTTCGAAGCAGCTTTAGCTGAAGCTGGTATTGAAGCGGTGAAAATTGGTCAAGCTATTGAAGGTACAGAAGTAACTTTTAAAAACAACGCAGATTCATTTACTTTCAACGTAACGGAAACTCGTGATACTTGGTACAAAACTTCGTATTTGTTAGACCAAAAACAATCGAAAAACGGTACGGCTGAGGAGCGTTACAACAACTATAAAAATCAACCATTAGCGTTTACATTCCCTGCTCAATTTGACGGTAGACTTCGACAAGCTCAGTCTGACAATGTCACTTTGAGCCCTGTCGAAAAGCCTAAAGCAGCTATCATTCGAGAGAAAGGTTCGAACTCTGAGCGTGAGATGGCGAATGCAATGTACTTAGCAGGATTTGATGTAAAAGACGTACACATGACGGATTTAATTTCTGGTCGTGAGACATTGGAAGACATCCAATTCGTAGGTGCTGTCGGTGGTTTCTCTAACTCAGACGTCTTAGGTTCGGCTAAAGGTTGGGCTGGTGCTTTCAAATACAATGAGAAAGCAAAAATCGCTTTAGAAAAATTCTTCGCTCGTCCGGATACGCTATCTGTAGGTATCTGTAACGGTTGTCAATTGTGGATGGAACTGGATTTAATCAATCCTGACCACGAAGTGCACGGTAAAATGATCCACAATACTTCAGGTAAACACGAATCTAACTTCGTATCGGTGAAAGTACAAGACAACAACTCGATCATGTTAAAAACATTAGCTGGTTCGACTTTAGGTGTTTGGATTTCACACGGTGAAGGTAAATTCAAGTTGCCATACGCTGAAGAAAAATACAATATCGTAGCGAAATATGCTTACGAGCAATATCCACACAATCCAAACGGTTCGGACTTCAACACAGCGATGCTATGTGATGCTACTGGTCGCCACTTGGTGACTATGCCACACATCGAGCGTTCGATCTTCCAATGGAACTGGGCGAACTACCCTGCTGGTAGAAAAGACGAAGTAACACCTTGGTTAGAAGCATTTATCAATGCGCGCAACTGGTGTTTAGAAAACAAGAAATAAGTTGGACAAATCGTAATATTTGGAATCCTCCTGCGCTAAGAAGTGTAGGAGGATTTTTTTTATATATTTGATTCATGCCACCATTAAAAATGGTAAACGTCGATTCTAATACACCTGAAGGAATCGTTCATTTTAAAGAATGGTTCACTAAGACGTTTCCAATTGGAACAATACTTTATTTGAGTTTTTATAGAAAAGAAAATTTAACTGAAGACAAGATTTTATCTGATATTGAAAAAAGACTAAGTAAAATCTTTAATGCCAAAAACTACAGAAAAATCCTTGATATAAGGGAAGATGTATTTGTAAGCCTCTTTAAATTAGAAGTAAATATTGACACTGCAAGTCTTATGATTGATTTTTGGCGATATTTTTTTGCTGTCAGCTTTTTTGAACCTATTAATGCTTTATCCTTTGATGAATTTGAAGAATATGAATTATCTAATCCAATATTTGATAATGAATATGGTAAAAAATGGCTTTGGCACAAATTGGCCGAAAGGGTCTATATAAAAAACATAGGTGGTCAAGAATTGCTTATTTCTTCCTATGCATTTATTACCGAATAAATCAATTTGATAACTTATTATGTTTATGTTTTTTTATATTTGGTTTTAAAGTATCTTTAAAATTCAACATATAAATCAATAAAAATTATGGTATTAGAAGTAGTAAAACTAACAGTTAAAGAAGGACAACAAGAAAACTTTGAACGTGATTATAAAATTGCTGCACAATATATTTCGGCGAGTAAAGGCTATATCAAACATTCCTTACACAAAAGTCTAGAAGTAAGTAATGAATACATTCAATTCGTGGAATGGGAAAATTTAGAAGACCATACTGTAACATTTTTCCAATCAGAATTGTTTCAAGAGTGGGCAAAATTGTTGCATGATTACTACGATCCAATGCCTACTGTAGAGCATTATGATACAGCTAATATTCTTGGTTAATCAGCAATATCACAGATAAATCACCGTTATTCTGTAAAAAATTAATTTGTTATCTTTGTAGAGGTTTTCCTATAAGGCAAGACAATGTAAATTTTAATGTAAAATACGTTATCAATCAACCTAATCATTGATTATAACATTATCCAAAAGAAGATGTATACAAAAGAAAAAGCTGTAGTAAATAGTTTTATTGTAGATCACACTATACTAAAACAAGGTATATATGCCAAATCTTCAAAAACAAATGAATCAGCTATAAACGCTTACACAACATACGACATTCGTATGATTCGTCCGAATTCTCCTGAAAGAATGCTTTCTCCGGAAGTAATGCATACCTTGGAGCACTGTTTTGCAACAGAAATTCGTACCATTTTAGGTGACGAAGTTATTTATGTAGGTCCTATGGGATGTTGCACAGGTTTTTATGTAGTATTAGCAGGTACTAGTAGAACGCCTCAGGATATCCAAACGTTGATGAAAGAAGTTTTGGAAATTATTTTGGAGGAAGGATACGAAGTTCCTTTCCAAAATCCAATTAGCTGTGGAAACTACACTTTTATGGACTTCGAAAATACGTTAAAAGCCTGTCATAATTATTTAAACTTGATTAACTCTGGAGAGTTAGAATTCGAATACCCCTATATCAAAGAGGCATAAATGACACTTAATAAGAATATTAAAACTGTCATTTTAGTAGCTAATAAAAACGAACTGGATTTCGATATAATAGATGATTCGATTGCTATTTATGAAATTGGTGTTGGAAAAGTTAATGCAGTAATTTCTTTGTCCAAATTGTATCTAAGAATGAAAGAATTGGAGATTAAGCCAATTTTAATAAATGTAGGTACGGTGGGTTCGGTCAAGTATCCAATTGAGCACGTAATATATCCAACCTATTTTGCGCAAGGCGATGCCTATACGGAAGGTTTCTTTTTAGAAAACACTAAATTCTTAATTGGTAATGGAAAAATTGAATCGGTAGGTTTAGAGGATTTTGATTATAGCAAAGCCTTACTCACTTCCGATCGATTTATTAATACGACTACAGCGTTTTACCAAGATATAAAAGATTTAAACGCAGAAGCTTTCGATATGGAAGCCTATGCTTTAGCAGACTTTTGTTACCAACATCAGTTGCCTCTATACATGATAAAGATTGTATCGGACAATTGTGATGGCACAGTCAAAGATTGGGAAAATATTCTAAGTAAGATTTCTGGGAAATTGGGACAAATCGTTTCAGATTATTTAGAAAACATAAACTTATATACAACAATAGCTTCTAAAATTTAGAAGCTATTGTTGTATATAGTGATTTTAACTTTCTAAACTCCCAAAAAGTCTTTTTCTAAAGCTAATGGTTCGATGTAAGTACCATTTTTGTAAACACGCATATTTCCGCCAGAGATTTCATCAATTAAGATAATTTCATTTGTTACAGCATCACGACCAAATTCTAATTTGATATCGTATAATTCTAATCCTTTAGCAGCTAATTCTGATTTGATAATATCACAAATTCTTTGTGTCAAACCTTTTAAAGTTTGATATTCTTCTTGTGTTAAAATACCCAACATTTCCAAAGCATCTGCTGAAATAGTAGGATCTCCTCTTTCGTCATCTTTGATTGTCACCTCTACAAAACGATCAAGAGGTTGACCCGATTCGCAATAAGCCCCATACCTTCTCAAGAAACTACCTACAGCCTTGTAGCGACAAATAACTTCCAAGCCCTTGCCAAATACATTTGCACGCTTTACCACCATTTCAACGGCGTCGATATCAGCAGATACAAAATGTGTAGGAATACCCAATGAATTTAGTTTCTCATAGAAGTATTTTGTCATTTTCAAGCCAGACTTACCTGCACCTTCGATGGTCAATCCAACTGTATTAGCACCTGGATCAAATACACCATTCTCACCTGTTACATCATCTTTGAATTTTAACAAAACTTGGTCATTATCCAAGCTATACACATCTTTTGTTTTTCCTTTGTAGACTAATTGCATTATCTAAATGTTTTGTTAGCGATTGAACGCTTAATTCTTAATACCTAAACTACAAATATAAATTACTCTATTGTATATCCTATACCCTAAGCCACTAAATGTTAAATATTTTCGAAAGTTTTTGAAATTAATAATTTATCACTTACTTTGTATATCAAAGTACTTTTATTTAAACATAAACACAAAACATTATGCATATGATCTTGAACAAAAGAAGAACTATAATCCTTTCAGTGATCGGATTTATATTATTATTGCCATTAATTGGAATGCAGTTTTCGAGCGAGGTAAACTGGACAGGGTCTGATTTTATAATTGCGGGTATACTCCTTGCAATAGTTGGCTTAAGTATAGAATTGGTATTTAAATTAGCTTCAACAAAGAAGCAAAGATTACTATTTCTGGCAGTTATACTATTTCTTGGTTTACTTATATGGGCTGAGATGGCTGTAGGAATATTTGGCTCTCCAATAGCTGGTAGTTAGATTTTTAAATTCACAAAAACTTAATCCTTCTATCTTAAATGTATGGGAGGATTTTTTGTTTTTTAGTAAAAATACGACAAACTGCGTATTTAACCATAAAGAAACTTATCTCAAATTTGAATAGTAATTATTAATTGATATAAACCAAAGGTATTTTCAAAAAATCAAAACTAACAAATATGAGAACAACATTAAAATTTATGGCCTATGCTTTAGTTGCTACTTTTTTCGCTTTTACAGCTTGTAAAAAAGATGATGCAGAAGGCGGAAATTCAAGTGCAGGTGAAGGCGTTGTCAAAGCCAAAGTAGATGGCAATTGGGTTACAACGGAATCAATAACTGGCGCAGCTAACTTGGTAACACGCGTAGGAACATTAACACTTCAAGGCAATTCCGCAGGAACAAACAGCAAAGCTTTTGTCTTTGTGATTAATGGTTTTGAAGGCAAAGGGGTATATCCTATTGGCGGCTCAAACAGTATTGCAGTTTCTGGGAGCTATACGGAAACGACTGTAAACCTAAGCAACCCGATGAATTCGCAAGTAAAAATTTGGCAAGCACCGTATACAGGAGGTAACGAAGTGGGCAAAGTTACTGTAGCTGAGGTGACAGATACACACGTAACAGGTACATTCGAGTTCAAAGCAAAAAATAATTCAGACAATACTATAAAACAAATTTCTGAGGGATCATTCAATTTAAAATTGAAAAAATCTTAGTCTAAATTTATTAAAAAGTTTCCCACAAATGTCTAATCACTATAGGGTTAGACATTTGTATTTTGGCGCAAATAGTGAAATAGAGTCATTTATAGTAATTAATATCCACGAATCATATTCCAAAATAAACTATTTTCCGAAACAAATGTTCTTTTCATATTCCATTACATTAGACTATGAAAAAGAATAATACAGAACACAGCAAAAATTCATCAGAAAAAGATCCGTATAAGAAAGAAAACTTTGCGAAGAATAAAGAAGAAAACACCAAGGTAGAAAGCGATACAAGCAAACGTTCTGAAAACGACAAAAGCCCTCTTCCCCCCAATCCAAACAAGGTTGATAATCATGAAGACTAACAAGTGAATTCTTAAGATTGTCGTGTAACGCTACTCAGCCCACTCCCACACGCTGTGGTACTGATCCAATGACGTCACATAATCCAGCATGCCCTTGTAGAAATCATGTTGCCCCACTGTACCACTATCTCCTATAAGAATCAGTTTCTTTTTTGCTCGCGTCATTGCAACATTCATTCGTCGAATATCCGACAAGAAACCGATTTGTTGGTTCGAATTGCTTCTTGTTAAACTGATGTAAATAATATCCTTCTCTTGCCCTTGAAAACTATCAATCGTATGGATTTGTAAAAAAGAATGAAAAGATTGAAGATAGTCATCGGCATAGATTAGATCCTTCAAAATATGTGACTGTTGTCGATACGGTGCGATAATGCCAATTTTAGGAAAGTCTTCTGTACTGTATTCTTTAGAAAGTGTAGCAATGTATTCCTTCAAATGCCGTAAAAGAAATAATGCTTCATCTTTATTTGAAATCGCATTTTCTTCTATTAACTCCTCATAACCTGCACCAGCCGTATCAATAAATACAAATGGCTTAGAATCATTATGCAAACTCCAATTTTCCACTGTCGGAGCAGCCCTCAATTTTCCTTCGTACAACACCTGCGAAGGATAATGCATGATTTGAGCATTCATCCTGTACTGTACATCCAATAATGAAACAGCAGAAGGAAAACGTATCACAAGTTTTTCGAATAAGGTATTATACAACCCCTCGTGCGACTTTGTGGAAGACTTTACAGTTGGAGGAAGTTGACAATGGTCACCCGCCATGATAAGTCTATTCGCTTTCAAAATCGGAATCCAACATGCAGCTTCAAGAGATTGAGCAGCCTCATCGATTATTACAGTTTCGTATTGTCTAGCTCGGATATTTGGATGATTTGATCCTACCAATGTAGCTGTTATGACTTCGACATTATCCAATACATCATCGATTATGTAATCTTGTATTTTATCAATTTCTCTACGAATTTTACGCGCCTCATCAAAAAGAGCTTTCCGTTGTTCGCGCTCTGATTTACCAAAACTGCGTTTGTACTTATGCGCCATATCGGTATAAGCACGTGCTTGCTTCTCTAGATTTTTGCGTTCTTTATTCGCTGCATGGCTATCCATTTTAGCGTCAAGTGTCAGCTTTTGCAAATGTTCGGAAACACGAACTGGATTACCCATACGCAGTACATTTATTCCTTTTTCAACTAATCTCTCACTCAACAAATCAACTGCCGTATTACTAGGAGCTACAACCAAAATTTGCTTTTTTTCAGCTTTCAATAAAGCTTGAATGCCCGCAATCAACGTCGTGGTCTTTCCTGTCCCCGGAGGGCCATGCAGGAGTACCAAAGGCTTCTGACTCAACATCTGATTGATTGCCGCATTTTGACTTTCATTCAAATCATGGTTACTATAAAAGTGATCCGTAATGGTGGCATCAAAATTATCCTTTCCCTGTACCAATAGCTGTACGAGATTGGAATTTTTAGGATCCATCAATTGCTGCTTTGCCTCCTTGAGCGCATCAAACATCTCACGGTATGAATGCTCATCAAACAATAAGTCCACACCTAACTTGCCGCGACGCGTCCAATCTGGTAATTCATCCACCCGAACAGATATGCGCATCGTTTCTCTACTCACATAATTGATAATGCCCTCGAGGCGATCTTCCGAAGGATTATGATTGGAGAATAAAGCTACGGGCATCCCAAAACGGAATTTATGTCCTTCTTCTAAAAAATTAGTTCTTTGAATGGTAATCGTAAGGTAGTCACCTCTACCTATTTCACTACCTGATAAAACAATTGGAAACCAACTTACCCCTTGTACTCTGCGTTCTTGCAAAGAACTGCGTAACAACAAATTTTCATGTAATGTAAAATCAACCTGTTTTTCTGTTTCCAAAAGAGCAATCTGCTCATCAAAATAGTTCATGATGCAAAGAAACGGAGTTTTAGTGGAATAAACGAGATAACGTTTATCAAGCATAAGAATATTCATTATTTCAGTTTATCACAATTCTAAAATTGTATTTTTGTCTGCAATGCAAAAGGCTCCTATCGTAATTATTGGCTCAGGTCCAGCGGGATTAATGGCTGCTCAGCGACTTGCTGAAGCAGGTAAAGAAGTGCATATTTATGAGCAAAATAAAGCCGCTGCACGCAAATTCCTTGTTGCAGGGCATGGAGGATTTAACTTAACTCACAGCGAACCAATAGCCGAATTTCTATGCAAGTATGATAAACAAGAATTGCAGCCTGTCATAACATCCTTCGATAATGAACAAACAGTAGTTTGGTTGAGAGAATTAGGTATTGAAACCTATGTCGGTAGTTCGGGCAAAATATTTCCAATAAAGTCAATAAAACCAATTCAAGTTTTACAAGCTTGGCTGGACAGATTGAAACAGTTAGGCGTGCAAATTCATTACGCGCATAAGTTTTTGGATTTTGTAGATAGCAAAGTTATTTTGGACAATAATGGAACTCTCGTGGATAAGGCATTTTCAAGACTAATTCTTGCACTGGGTGGTGGCTCATGGTCGAAAACAGGCTCTGATGCCAAATGGATTCCCATCTTAGCCAAAAAAGGAATAGTAATAAATCCATTAGCTGCAGCAAACTCGGGATATAATACCTCAGCAGACTATGCAGAACTTGAAGGACAAGTACTTAAAAATATAGAAGTTCGATTTGGAGATATACGCAAAAAAGGAGAAATCGTATTTACAAATTACGGAATCGAAGGAAGTCCTATTTATTACATGAATAGATTTACACGCCCTCACTCCTTTCCGCTGACCATCCATATTGATTTAAAACCGAATTCTTCGGAAGAATCAATTACACAATTATTAAAAACTTCACCTAAGACGAGTGAAGTTTTGAAGAACAAACTCAAATTCAATAAGACAATCCTAGCTTTACTCAAGAAGTTGAATAAAGAATCTTATACCAACCCAAATCTTTTGGCGAATGCAATCAAAGCATATCCCATTCAAGTAAAAAGCTATAGACCAATAGACGAAGTAATATCTACTGCAGGAGGTGTGCGCTTTGAAGATATAAACCAAGCATTAGCCCTTGCGAAATACCCGAATGTATACTGTATTGGTGAGATGTTGGATTGGGAAGCGCCTACAGGGGGCTACCTGTTGCAAGCTTGCTTTAGCATGGGGAATTATTGTGCAGAACAAATTCTTAAATTAAAAACTTAAAATCATGTATCCGTATCACAACAAAATAAAACAGCGTATTCAGAATGGTGAGTTGGTGAAATATGAATATGTAGACAAATACAAGCAAATTCAACCGGCTTTGCTTCTATATTTTAGAACTGAACCCTATATACGTCCAATTCGGGAACATAGGTTTGAGGAATACGAAAAGTTATTTGTTGAGTTAGGCTTGAAGGATTAAAATACTTTGCTGCACCAATTCATTGGTCATCAAATCCGCACATATAGCTACGAAATTATCCGTAAAAAATATAGCAATATCTTCTTCCGTTAATTGAGTTATGCAAGATATACCTTCTATTGAAAGTAAAAAACCTAAAAAATATAATCTGAGCAATTTCATATGTGTGCTGTTTGTTTATAAGACGTAATCAGCACACATAAGGTTGCATAGTCGTGTGAAAAAATATTTTAATTATAAAATTGCTTCAGCACCGGCAGCAGCGACAGCATGATCATCTTCTACTGTGCTTCCACTCACACCGATAGCACCGATTATTTCCCCAGCAGCATTTTTGATTACTACGCCTCCTGGAAACGTAATCAATCCGCCATTTGAATGCTCAATATTATAAAGAGAGCCACCTGGTTGCGATAAGGAACCAATCACGCCCGTATCCATATTGAAATAACGTGCTGTTCTTGCCTTCTTTTGCGAAATATCTATTGAACCCAACCAAGCATCATCCATTTTGTTAAAAGCCACTAAATTCGTTCCGCTATCTACGATAGCAATATTCATTTTTACACCCAAAGATTCTGATTTTTTAATTGCGGCATCAATGATTTGACGCGCTTGTGCTAGTGTTATATTACTCATAATATGATTTGTTTATATTTGATTATATTGTACATTAAAGTTCAGAAATTGAGACGCTTTGTAGTATAACTACAGCGTCAATTTCTATAACAATAGTGACACACTAACCTATTGAAATGAAACATTACATTGATTTATTATCCATACTCACGCCAAAACATTTAAGACAGGGTTTTGAAAACCGAATGCAATTCCTGTGTGGTGATTTTGAAATCAATATTTTCGAGACATTCCAATCTTCAACAAAGGTGCAAATACAATACGATGGGCTCTCCATTTCATCTATGATACGTGGACACAAGATTGTCAATTCGGCGCAGCTGGAAGACTTCACCTTTGAAGCGGGCACGACATTGATCTTGCCAGAAGGCCAAACCATATTTGCTGACTTTCCTGAAGCAGATATGCACAATCCTGTCCAATGTGCTACGATATTAATTCCAAGCGAAAAACTAAACCAGCAACTCGAGTCACTCAAGCAATTATACCCCGACAAGGAATGGAATTTGAACTACACACATTTTCATTTTAATAACAACTCAGATTTGGCGAGAGCCTTCAATGAATTATTGCAACTTAACAAAGTACCCGAACAAAATCATACGTTGAATGATTTGCTATTGAAATCCTTTTTGGTACGCATCATCAATGCGCAGTACGAATATATTGACGAAATGAATTTTCTACAAGTGAATGACCAGCTCTACAAAGTCAAACAATACATTAAGGAAAATCTTTCGGAGCCTATTGCTATGGATGCATTAACAGAAGTAGGAAATTGTAGTAAGCGCACATTATTTCGGTTTTTCGAGACCTATTGCAGACGTACACCTGGGGAGTTTATTTTACACGAACGAATGGCTTTAGCCCGCAATCTTTTGTTGCATCCAGATTATAATATTTCATCCGTAGCATTTGCATCAGGATTTACCTCACTCAGTTATTTTACGAAACAGTTTAGAATACATAACAACTGCACGCCGAGAGAATTTATTAAGAAATTCAGAGCATAAGAACCAACTCTGAATTTCTTTTGACAGCTGTTAATGCTTGATAATATGCGGAATAAATCGGCTTTTGTCTGTAGTAATAGGCATATCCGATTCACGGAAAGATATCCCACATGATTCTTGACCGATCACCCAACTTCCTATAATGGAAAAGCCCGTTTCTTCTCGGTGCAAAGTCGCTAGCTCTTGATAAATGAAACCCTCTTCCCCATACTCACCTTCCGTATCATATATCATCTGATTATCGTAGAACATCTCTACATTAGCCCCTTCGCGTGAAAGAATAGGTTTGCGCACATAATGTTTCAGATACGAAGGTTTTTCAAAATATGAAGCCAACAAATACGGATGATTAGGAAACAATTCCCACAATACCGGAAGTATGGCTTTATTAGACAACAACATCTTCCACGAAGGCTCGATCCATTGTGCTTCATTAATATCATTAGCGATATTATAACCAAAATCCTCGCGCACCATCCATTCCCAAGGATATAATTTGAATATAGATGTTATCTCCTCACCTTCTAAATCTACAAATGCACGTCCATCCCAACCAATATCATCGATGTATATAAGTTTGGTCTGAATACCTGCTTGAATAGCTGTATCACGCAGATATTCGACATTCGTCAAATCTTCTAATGTTTCCTTTGCACAAGAAAAATGCAATATTTCACCCTTAAGATGTGGTTGAAGATCTTTCCAACTCGCAATAAGTTGCTCGTGAATACTGTTAAACTGATCGGTCAATTCAGGGAAATAATGATTCTTCCAATACCATTGCACAATACCTGTTTCGAATAAAGATGTTGGCGTATCCGCATTGAATTCCAACATTTTGATCTCATTATGCGCGGCATCAAATGCAAAGTCAAATCGTCCATAAATCGACGGTTCATCATTCTCCCAACTGCGCTCAATATGGTGAATCATGTATGCAGGAATATGAAATTTGCTGTACAACTTGTTTTGAATAACATACTCGACAGCTTGTAGACACATATCCCACAGCTCAGTAGTTGCCTTGTAAATAAGGTCAGCATCCTTCGCACGAATCTCGTAGTAATAATCATCTACCCAATACGGCACGCCACCTAAAGTGTGGTAACCATAGCCTATCGATTCCAATCGGGATTCCCAATTTGGATCAATACGTAATTTCTTAATTTGCATTATGAACCAGCAGAAGATCTAGGTGTAGATGAAACGGCACTTTTACCAAAACCACCACGCTGCGCATTCACAGCAGCAGCTTTAGCCGCATTTGTTCCTGCCACAGATTGCGGATGTAGGCTATTATTCGCGTAGCCCAACATACCGCCCATATGACGGAACGCCATAAACCACAGCAACGATGAGCCCATTCCCATACCACCACCATTGCCTTGATTATAGTTGTTCGTTACCTCCGTATATTGCGCCGTAGAATCCGCACGCATAAAAACACGTTGCTTATCCGAATTTGCTTGATTTGCATTTGGTTGTGCACACGAAGCCAATACCGACGTTATTAATACCAATTGAATATTTCTAGTTGTATTTTTTCTCATTATTGTACTGTTACAAAAATTGGAACTTTACTCAACGTGCTTGCTGAATCCACGGCACCCCATGTTTTTGGTGCAACTTCGGTTTTGATTGTATCCGATTTGGAAGCCACTTGCTCCCCGTTATACCATATGTGTTGTGTCGTGATATGCAGCACAGTATCACCTTGTGTTACAGTTTTTAATGTTACCTCTCTAGCTGATTTCTTGTCCAATTGTTCTAATGGTTTTTCTTCTGAAGATGAATTAGCACATGAAGCAAAACCAACTAGCGTGATTAGTAAAAACAAATATTTCATAAAATGTATAGTCTATCACAAATATAACATCTTAAGCTGTATTACTATAGCCAATCTTGTATTATTAAAGAAATTAAGACATTGCTGTTATTATTCTTAGATATATTTTATTTACTGCATATCAAATCATATGCATATCTAGATTTACAACAGTCTTCTATACCAAAAGTAAAGTTTTCTCTTGTCCTCTATGCCGAACGGGCATAATACTTTTTTTATAAAAAGTATTCAAAAAATCATCGCTGTACCGTATCGGCACAATGGTTCACTTTTCCTGCTAATGCCGATCCGCTAAGGCGATATTTAAGTAGTTGTAAAGATTGTACTTTTATTTAAAATTGACACTGTCATTCCGACAAAAGGAGGAATCTCTGCATTAAAAACCTTATTAGCAACATCCAAAAGAAACGGCATAGGATGTTTTAGCGTTAAGAAATCAGCGAAGTGAAAGCGTCAAAAACAGATTTAAGAAGTGAAACTGCTCAAATCAAAATATAATAAGTATTACCCATACAATTTATCAAAATGTCGCCTTAGAATGTTTCGCGAAACTGTAGGTAGGAAGAAACGCTGTTGCGAAATATTCTAGCGACAAGGTTTTGCATACTTTTTACGATAAAAAAGTATGAGCCACTCGCGGCTTGAGCGAGACTACAAAAATTTTGTCCTCTAAAGGCCGGACGGGCATAATACTTTTGTCCGCAAAAGTATTCAAAACTCATCGCTGTACCGAATCGGCACAATGGCTCACTTTTTCCTGCAAATGCCGATCCGCTAAGGCGATATTTACGCATTTGTAAGGATGGTGTACGTATTTAAAATTTACACTGTCATTCCGACGAAAGGAGGAATCTCTCAATAATCAACATTAGCCATATATCACAACTTCATTTCGACGATAGGATAATCTAAAAACATGTTACTTTGAAACATTGTCCTCTACGTCAGAAATAAAGCTGTATTGTCTTCTATGCCGGATGAGGATCTTCCTTTTTTCTTGATAAAAAAGGAAGCAAAACCCTAACGCAGTGGAGCTAATCGAAGATTAAATCAAGACTAGATTGCTCCAGCTAAATTGTATTCACATTTTCTAAAATCAAACAAACTCGCTACGCTCAAACAAGTTTGATTTCTTAACGAAAATTTTCAACAATTTTTAACGCCTGCGCAACCTTAGGTCGTATTTTTAAGATGGAAGCATTAAATAACTTATTAGTACAAACCATAAGAATCGGCCTAGGATGGTTTGGCGTAAAGAAATCATAAGGTGAAGCGTAAAAACAGATTTAAGAAGTGAAACGGCTCAAATCTGTTTAGCGGAAACGAGTTGATTTTAGCCAAAATATGCAAAGCATTCAAGGCTTGAGCGAGAATATAGAAAGTTAAATATCTTTCAAACTTGAATATGAAAAAACATAAAATTTTGAAAGGCGATAAATTAAATCGAATTTTAAAACTCTTTATCGTAAGTACGTTTCCAATGATTATTTCTATCCATTGGTGTCTCTTTGACTTTGTATTCTAAACGAATACCGTTAAGGCGGCGACGTTTTATACGCTTGTTGACTTCATCTCGAAATGCAATTCCTGTTATTTGATAAATTCCAAATGCTGTACCCACGTATTTACTATTAATAGCATCATCATCGACAAGCTCTAAGTCAAAAAAGCAGTTAAGGTAATCTTTCCAAAAGAGAATAGGATTCTCCTCCTTATCTTGCATACTATCTGCTCCATAGCAGTCTTCATCGAAAATTTCAAAGTGATCGGCTAACACTTTATTGGTCTTAACCAAAAAGTCTGCAGCAACTGCAGGATCTTCAATCGGTAAGATCGAAATAACATCACGTTCTTCCAACACATCGTACATTGCATGCTCCGTAAAGCAATTTACCATATCCTCCAACAAATCCTCGATATTATTAAACATTTTAGCCATAAGACAAAGGTAAAAACTATTTTCTTAAATAATGGCTACTAAAATTGGGATAACACACAAGCATTTCGAAATAAAAAGTATATTTAAGGATACATAAACCTTAATTATAAAAAACACACAACAATGATTGAAGTAAAACCTAATCCATTAATGTTGGAATACACTGGTACCTATGGAGAATATGGAGGCGCCTTTATTCCACCCGTTTTAGAGCCACAACTCGCAAAACTTGCTGCATTTTTCGATGATCAAGCAGGTCAGGAAGAGTTTAAAAAAGAATTTATTAGCATACTTAAAAATTATGTGGGCCGTCCCTCCGCTTTATACTATGCGAAGAATCTAAGTGACTATGTCGGTTCAAAGATTTATTTAAAACGCGAAGACCTTAATCATACAGGATCACATAAAATCAACAATTGTATCGGTCAGATATTATTGGCAAAAAAAATGGGTGCTACCGAAATTATTGCAGAAACTGGTGCCGGACAGCATGGCGTTGCTACTGCTACAGCTGCCGCAATATTTGGGATTCCATGTAAAGTTTTTATGGGAGAAATCGATGTGGAGCGTCAAGCATTGAATGTACGTAGGATGCGCCTGCTTGGTGCTGAGGTAATCTCTACAAACTTGGGAAGCCGTACATTGAAAGATGCGGTAGATGCTGCTTTAGGCTATTATATAGAAAATCCAACTTCTTTTTATCTATTGGGTTCTCATGTAGGTCCACACCCCTACCCTAAGATGGTGGGTTATTTTCAATCCGTAATTGGTCAAGAAGCAAGACAACAAATATTAGAATTTGAAGGAAGATTGCCAGATAGCGTATTTGCAGCTGTAGGTGGTGGTTCGAATGCGATTGGTTTGTTTTCAGGATTTCTAAATGATGAGACTGTCGAAATACATGGCGCTGAAGGCGGTGGAGACGGCAAATACCCTAACACCGCTGCAACATTATCTTTTGGTAAACCAACAGTTTTCCAAGGAACTAAATCATACTGCTTGGTCGATGACGAAGGAAATCCAATCCCTTCTAAATCTATTGCTGCCGGATTAGATTATCCTGGGATTTCACCGCAGCATGCGCAATTGAAAGACAGTAATCGCGCAAAATATTATCCTGTCACCGATGCTGAAGCAGTAGATGCTTTCAAATTATTATCCAGATTGGAAGGTATTACCACTGCTATCGAGAGTGCTCATGCTGTCGCTCTAGCGATCAAAGTTTTAAAAGACAAAGACCGATTCGCTATTGTGAATGTTTCTGGTAGAGGCGATAAGGATGTAGAAAGAGAAATGTAAAAAAATGGGGGCTTATGCCCCCAATACTTTAATATTTAATCGGATAATCTTCCATAAACTCAAATTTATAACCTTTAGCAATCAATTTATCGATTAAATTGGAGAGAAGCTTTTTACCTTGGCTGGTTTGAAACATATCGTCATGCATCAAGAAAACAACATTATTCGGTTCTTTGGATGATTTATTATTCATAAAGTTAACGATACGACCATACACCGTTTCTAGCGGTGTATTAGGAACACCTGTTTGGCTATTTAAACGCCATTCCACATCCCAACCGAATACTTTGTATCCATCTTTAAAGAGTAAATCAGCTGTAGGTGCAGCATTAGGAATATCAATTTTTCGCTCATTGTCGTATATCCAAATATTGCGTCCTGGAAGACGAGCAACTTTGCTATTAAAAGCTATGTTTTCTTCGTTTTTCTTAAAATCCTGAAATGCTTTAAGACTATCTGTATAAAAAGTTTGCAGTCTATTGTAACCGTGCGTATAACTGTGATTGTAAACTGCTACCAAAGGATTTTCAATGTATAAATTTAAATCGCGCAATCTGTACTTACCCATCGTAGAATGTCTACCTACCACGAATGCGTTTACTTTTATATTTTTAGCACGAGCAATAGAATCGATAGCGCGACTACCAACTAGAGGTCCGTCATCAAATGTAAGATATACATGCTTAGGAAGCTTATCATAGGCCTTACGCAATGAATCCTTTAATATTTTCCTTTGCGTCTTAATATCTACAGGATTAAGAGAATCAACCTGAAAAACAATCTTATTTTTACGCAAAGAATCCCATTTGCTATGTAAAGTTGGCTTTTCGACGATCAATTCTTCAATCCTTTCGACCAAAGAATCAACTTGCTGCGAACCAAACACAGTACTAGATAAATTATTGCATGAAAAAAAGCCCAAAATTGCGAGAGTTACAGCACTTAATCCCAATAACTCCCCCTTTAATTTCAACATTTTAGAATGTATTAATTTCCACAAAATTAAAAGAAAAAAACTATAGTGAGTTATTTATCTGTAACTAATTATTATAAAATAGTAAGCATACTACTACAATATAAAAAGTCGATTTTCGAAATGAAAACCGACTTTAATTTAATTTAGTAAACAAAACTATTTCAAAAAAATTATCTTCTGTGATCGTGTCTATGTCCACGGTGTTTGTCGTGGTGTTTGTGCGATTTTTTATCATATCTGTGTTTCGCTGGACCTTTTCCATTGTGGTGTCGATGCGGCGCATCGCGCAAAACAACTTGATGGTAATTTCTCGCATATCTACCATATTCACTTCTATGGCGTTTGTGGTATTTCCATGGGTTATTGTCATTGATTACCACTTTATATGTACGATACATATCATAGTGACGGTATCGACTTGGTAACTTTGATTTAGTCACCCATCTATTGCCATGAAAATAGGTGTATTTTCTAGATGATACATTGTAGTATACATCAATTTCGGGCATGTAATAATACCGAACGTAGTCATATCCTACTGGACCCCACAGCGGTTGTGAACCGATATTGATGCTCACATTAACTTGAGCTTCCGATGATTTTGAGACAAATAAACCGCCTATGAGTAAAGTGATGTAAAGTAAATTTTTCATATAGCCCTCCTTTTAATTTCTGTGTTATTTGAACATATGACCCTTTATATATGCCAAAAGATTAACCAATAAGATGTTAAAATTTGTAAAAGCACAAGAACATATTCATTTTGAAGTGATTAAATTTCGATTATGTTAAAATGCCATCAATCAAATATCGAAATGCCTTTATAATCTAAATAAAACAGAAATCTTCATAGTATAGTCTATATAGCTATTCAATACCATATAAAACAAACTCCTTCAGTATTGTAGTATTTTGTTATCTTTGCACAATTTTAAAATCTTACAGCATAAAGAATTTATGGCTTTACAATGTGGTATCGTAGGCCTACCGAACGTAGGTAAATCAACATTATTCAACTGTTTGTCCAACGCGAAAGCACAAGCGGCAAACTTTCCATTCTGTACAATTGAACCAAATGTAGGTGTCATCACTGTACCTGATGAGCGTCTTAATAAATTAGCTGAATTGGTTAATCCACAACGTATCGTTCCAAATACGATTGAAATTGTAGATATTGCTGGTTTGGTAAAAGGAGCTTCTAAAGGTGAAGGTTTGGGCAACCAATTCTTAGGTAATATCCGTACTACAAATGCTATTATTCACGTTTTACGTTGTTTTGACGACGGAAATGTAATTCACGTAGATGGTTCTGTTGACCCTATTCGTGATAAGGAAATTATCGATACTGAACTTCAATTGAAAGATTTGGATACCGTTGTAAAACGTATTCAAAAAGTGGAGAAAATGGCAAAGACAGGTGGTGACAAAGATGCCAAAAAGACTTTCGAAATTCTTTCTGTTGTTAAAGAACATTTAGAAGCTGGTAAGTCAGCTCGTACGGCAGCTATCTCTGAAGAGGATTTTGAATATATCGCTGACCTTACTTTATTGACAATAAAACCTGTTTTATACGTTTGTAACGTAGACGAAGCTTCAGTAAATACAGGTAATGCTTACGTAGATCGTGTAAAAGAAGCTGTAAAAGATGAGAAAGCACAGGTTCTAATTATCTCAGCTCAAATTGAGTCTGAAATTGCACAATTGGAAAGCTACGAAGAACGTCAAATGTTCTTAGATGACTTAGGCTTAGAAGAATCAGGCGTGTATAAATTGATTCGTGCAGCTTATTCTTTATTGGATTTAGCGACATATTTCACTGCAGGTGTACAAGAAGTACGTGCCTGGACGATTGAAAAAGGATTTACTGCACCTCAAGCTGCTGGTGTTATTCATACCGATTTTGAAAAAGGTTTCATCCGTGCGGAAGTAATTAAATATGCTGACTTTATTCAATACGGCTCGGAAAGCGCAGTAAAAGAAGCTGGAAAATTGAGTGTAGAGGGTAAAACTTACATTGTAGAAGATGGTGACATCATGCACTTCAGATTTAACGTGTAAAGATTCTTGCTAAAAAATATATAAAGGGTTGATAAATTATCAACCCTTTTTTCATAATTTGAAGTTCAGATTCTGACTAGAAAATTACAGATTAAACAGGTACATTAAGTATATTAGACGTATGAAAATATTAGCTTTTGGAGCGAGTAATAGTTCTCAATCTATCAATAAAAAATTCGTAACAAGTGTTTCCAAGTATTATAAAGAATTGGATGATGTAAAAGAAATCATTGATCTCAATGATTATGCTATGCCTGTTTTTTCGGTAGATCTAGAAAAGGAAATTGGTATTCCGCAACAAGCACACGACTTCGCTGCAAAAATTGACTGGGCAGATTTTATATTAATATCTTTTGCCGAGAATAACGGTAATTATAATGCCTGCTACAAGAATATTATCGATTGGGTATCACGAATCAGGGGCCGTAAGATATTTAATGGAAAACCACTATTTCTTTTAGCAACTAGCCCTGGTGCGCGTGGTGGTCAATCGGTCTTGAGCATTGCGGCAGCGCGTCTACCATTTGACGGTGCGGATGTGTTGGATACATTTTCACTTCCAGAATTCAACGCTAATTTTGAAGAAGGAAAAGGCGTAACCAATATGCTCTTACGTAGTCAATTGGAAGCAAAAGTGCGCAAAACAAAACGTACGCTAAAAGAAAAGTTTGAGGGAGGTGCTGAAAACAATAGTTAAACGTATATTGTTGTAGTAGTATAACTTTTAAAACGATTGAAAATGGCAAAGAAAATATTATTATTGGTTGGGGATTACGTAGAAGATTATGAAGCAATGGTTCCATTCCAAGCGATGGGTTCAATTGGAATTGACGTGGATGCTATTGCACCGGATCGAATGAAAGGTGATGTAGTGCCTACAGCTGTGCATGACTTCACGGGAGACCAAACCTATAAAGAGTTACGTGGACACAACTTTGTTATTAATAAGGATTTTGATGCGGTCAATCCCGAAGATTATGATGGCTTGTACATCGCAGGTGGTCGTTCTGCCGAATATATTCGTTTAAATAAACGTGTAATTGAGATCGTCCAACATTTCTTTGAGGCCGACAAACCGGTTGCGGCAATTTGTCATGGTATTCAAGTATTGACTACAGCGAAAGTATTACAAGGAAGAACATTGACAGCTTATGTAGCAGTAGGCCCAGACATTGAATTAGCTGGAGGAACATGGAAAAATATTCCAGCAGATCAAGCTGTAGTGGATGGTAATTTGGTGACTTCACCTGCGTGGCCAGGACATCAAGAAATACTGAAAGAATTCTACAAACTATTAAATATCCAAATAAGTTTCTAAAACACACATGAAGAAAAACAGAAAGGTATGGCTCTTAGCTGTACCTCTTATTATTATATTGGGCTATATGATTTGGGATTCTTATAGTCAACCTGGTATCAAAGATATACCAGGAGAATTTGAAGAGGTAGCTTTTGTACGCAATGAGCAAAATAAAGGTGGTATTGAACGTATTTACGCCGTTACTGTAGGTGATCTAACGAATGCTAATTACGATGCTTGTGCTGAGCTTTTTCCAACAAATGATTTCAACAGTGTTACAAGGGTTTTCTTTTTTGACAGAAATAAGCCCTACCCTACTGCATTAACTATAGAACCTCCGCATTATGATACTTCGAAATATGAAGCCATCAATATTATCAAGCGACGTGGCTCTAACAATTAGTTAACATCGAATTAATATACGCGCAACACAGAAGTGGTAAATTTGATTTGACAATACTTACGATATGGGAAGAAAATATATACCTCGGGATATTAGCTGGTTGAGTTTTAATGGACGTGTATTGCAAGAAGCTGCGGACAAAACTGTGCCGTTGATTTCCAGAATTAAGTTTCTAGGTATATTTTCAAACAATCTAGATGAGTTTTTCCGTGTACGTGTAGCAGGCTTGAAACGAGCTTTATTAGTCGACGAAAAAGAAGCTAAACATATATTTTTCGAAAAGCCACAACTAATTCTTGATGAACTCAATTACAAACTAATCAAGCAGCAAAAGAAGTTTGAAAAAGTATGGTTGAATGTTCAAAAAGAAATGTCAAAAGAGGGCGTTGTCCTAAAGACAACACAGGATCTCGACGAGCAACAACAGAAGTTCGTTAAGGAATTTTATATCAATGAAGTAGAATCCAATCTGATCCCCTTATTATTGGATGAAAACAGACCCATGCCCTATATTCGAGACAAGTCATTGTATCTAGGTGTGGCGATGAAAATGAAAGATTGGAATTACGAAACCAATTTTGCAGTTATCGAAATTCCAACAGATAGAATATCTCGTTTTACAATCTTGCCTTCCCCAAAAAATGAAGTGCATTTGATTTTGTTGGAAGACATAATTAAGTTCAATCTTCCCTATATATTCTCCTTTTTTGGTTTTGATGATTTCAAGGCGCATGCATTCAAAATTACGCGCGATGCGGAATTTGATTTGGACAATGACATCAATACCGACATAGCGGAAAAAATTGCTAAAGCAGTTAAAAATCGTCGAAAAGGCAAACCTACTCGATTTGTATTTGACGAGAATATGAGTCAGACGCTCGTGGAATTCTTAATTAAGAAACTCGGTATTTCAAAAAAAGACAGCATTATTCCAGGACAAAAGATTCATAATTTCAAAGATTTTATGAACTTCCCTAATGTCTTCCGCAAGCATATCACGTCTATTGAAAGAACATCTTTTCACCATCCCGAATTGGAAGATTCGAACCGAATGGCTGATGTGATAGCCAAGAAAGATATTTTGCTCGCGTTTCCATACCATAATTTTGACCATATTATTGATCTTTTGCGCGAAGCGGCTATCGATCCCGATGTGACGTCTATTCAGATCACAGCTTACCGTTTGGCAACTAATTCTAAAATTGGAAACGCCTTGGTCAATGCACATCGCAATGGCAAAGCTGTAACCGTAATGTTGGAGTTGCGTGCGCGTTTTGACGAACAACATAATTTGTACTGGAAAGAGCGTTTCGAAACAGAAGGAATAACAGTCTTGGTTGGGATTCCAAATAAAAAAGTACACGCAAAATTGTGTATTATCAAAAAGCGCGTCCAAAATAAAACCATACAGTATGGATTTGTCAGCACGGGAAATATTAATGAGAAAACGGCAAAATTATACGGCGACTTTTGTTTGCTGACCAGCAATAGAGCTGTTATGGCAGATATAAATCGTGTCTTTAAAGTTTTGCGTAAACCGCATTCAAATTTATATGAAGAATTGACTCCTGGGAAAGGACTACTTTTCTCTCCTACAGATATGCGCGATCAACTTTCTGCACTTATAGACAAAGAGATTAAAGAAGCTCAAGAAGGCCGAAAAGCACATATCATAATAAAAATAAACTCGTTGAGTGATAAGCTACTCATTAAAAAACTCTATGATGCTGCAGAAGCTGGCGTACAAGTGCAATTGATAGTACGTGGTATATATTGTGTAGTGAACCAATCTACCTTTGCGCAACCTATTGAAGCGATCAGTATTGTAGACGAATATCTGGAGCATGCGCGTGTACTATATTTTTACCAATCGGGTAAAGGAATTATGTATTTATCATCTGCAGATTGGATGACACGTAATTTGGATTATCGCATTGAAGCAGCTCTAAAAATAAATGACGGCAAAATCAAAAGTCAACTTCTAGATATTCTTAACATCCAATTGCGTGATAATGTGAAAGCACGTAAACTCAACAATTTATTGAGTAACGAATACATCAAAAACGACGAAGAGGAATGTCGCTCACAAATTGAAATCTATCGATACTTAAAAACTCAATAAAAAATTTATTTTGCTAATATTTTTAGTAATTTTACTTTCATGGAAGGTAAGGATTACATAAAAGGTAGAGGCGCGCAATACAATCCACAAAATAAGTTTGTGCATGATGTCTATGGTAAATTTCATATCGAAGCAATAGATTCATTTGAGGATCAATCTAACAAAACTATTTTTATCTCTTCAGAAGCGAAATCTTTAGTACATAAAGTGGAAAGTCCTGACCTGAGTATGGCTTATTCTGCGAATCCCTATCAAGGCTGCGAACATGGCTGTATCTATTGTTACGCGCGTAATTCACATCAATATTGGGATATGGGTTCGGGCTTAGATTTTGAACGAAAAATAATAGTGAAAGAGAATGCTGTGGAGCTTTTTGAGAAATTTATAACGCGCAAAAACTGGAACTTTACCCCTATCCATCTTTCTGGAAATACAGATTGCTATCAGCCGATAGAACGTGAAAAAGAATTGACACGCAAAATTCTTCAATCTGCACTTTATTATAAACAACCGATAAGTATTATCACAAAAAATGCCCTAATTCTACGTGATAAAGATATTATCACTGATATGGCAAAATTAGGCTTAATTAAAGTCTATATTTCGCTCAATTCGTTGACAGAATCCACTCGTCAGAAACTAGAACCACGCACTGTAACAGCAAAACAACGTCTCCGCGTCATCGAAGAATTATCCTTTTGTAATATCCCGATCGGAATAAATGTAGCTCCTATAATCCCTGGATTAACCGACTCTGAGATTCCTCAAGTTCTCAAGGCTGCAGCAAATGCTGGTGCTAAATGGGCAAATTACATAGTTGTGCGATTAAATGGTCAGATAGGTGAAATTTTCAAAGATTGGCTTAATGTCGCTTATCCCGATAGAAATGATA
>Ga0233369_1000152_pt1 | contig 35979 bp, 37 predicted proteins | sample ElkDunMinimDraft_26_FD_191537 | JGI IMG/M metagenome (GOLD analysis project Ga0233369, IMG submission 191537) | Fecal eukaryotic communites from dung pellets of Tule Elk in California, USA - Elk Dung D16 | ecosystem: Host-associated > Mammals > Digestive system > Large intestine > Fecal | place... | reverse complement strand
TTTTTGCCTTCGTAAAGGCCTTTCATCGCTTCTTCTTTGAATCGATCAAAATCAAATTTTTCGTTGTTCATTTTACTGTGTCTAAAAATAAGTATTTATTTAATGACACAGTTCAATTTACACCCTCAAAATTCGTGTTCTGATGCATTTGATAATTGCTGCATTTATTTTTCTATGGAACTATTTTCTAAATTACTTTTATGCACAAGAAGAAATACCATTACTTCATATTATTGCGATATCTTCAGTTTATATACTATTTTATTTAGCGATTTCCATTTTTCTGGAAATCATATTTAAAAATCCAAACCTAATCCGAGCTATTGTATTTTTGAGTTATCTAATATTCGCATGGAATATAACTTGGATAATCCAAGAAATCATATACTCTATATTACCAGAAATTGGTATTGTACTATTTAATAGTAATGTGCCTAGAAATGATACATTATTTCATTATAGAATTTGGGATGCCTTTATATCATTACATATAATAGCTCTTATTTATTACGTCATTTTAAGGTTTGTTATGTATTATTTGGAAACCAAAAACTTACAAAAGGAGTTGGCTATCAAAAGAGAACGGGCGGAAGATATGAAGTATACTTCTCACTTTATGAAGAATATATTTTCGGAGAGTTTTGGTCAAATGTTATTAAATAACGAACCAAAAGATACTCGAACTAAGATGGATATTATTGAGTTTTTAGGTTATATATTAGAATTGGAAGAGCTAGGAAGGAAAGATTCTTGGGGATATAGCTTAGATAAATTGCAATGTTTTATTCGTCTACTACGTGCACATTATGGAACTGAGTCTGTTGTTTTTAATCTTATAAATGATGGTAGAGAAATTAACCAATTACCAAGAGGGCTATTGTTATTTCCTTTAGAAAATTGTCTTAAACATGCTTATATATCACCTGATTATCCTATAAATTATAAATTGATAAATGAGAATTGCACTATTGAAATTGAATGTACGAGTACCACTAATCATTTAAAGATAAAAGAAAAGTCTGGTAATGGGTTTTTATTTTTAAAGGAAAAAATTAATAGCAGCGATTATCTACATATAATGGAAAACACGTCCAATCTCAAAGACTATACTTTATACCTAAAACTAACGCCAAAATATGATGCTAAAACAAAAATACAATATTCTTCTCTTGGATGATAAATTAAATACCTTAGTGTATTTGGTTAAAATGATGTCAGAAATTTCATTTATAGGAAACATTATCGTACAATCAGACTGGAAAGAATGTCTACATAAAATAGATGAACTCGATATAGATATTTTATTTTTAGATATGGATTTTGGTGATCCAGAAGTAGATGGAAATACTTGGTTAAGTATGCTTACGGATCCACCAGTTACTGTGGCATGCTCTTCTTATAGTAATTATGTATATAGTGCCAGAGAAGTTGGAATAAAATATTTTATCGGTAAAACTCCTAGCTTTAGAGCTTTAGAAGAATTACTTAATGATGTCGTATTAGAAGTAGATCGGAAAGCTGAGAAATCAAAAAGAGATGTCAAGCAACTTGAAATTAAAGATGTTTCAGGGGAAGAGGTTATGATTCAAGTTAAAGATATTCTATATGCCTTAATTAACAATAATATTCTTACTATTTATTTAGAATCAGGAACTGTTGTGACGCAGATGTCTTTAAAGTCCTTTGCTAGTATGTTACCCATAGAAGGTTTTGCTAAACCGCATAATAGCTATCTATTAGCATTAGATAAAATAGAAGTAATAAGAGGTAAACAAATATTTCTTAAAAATAAATCCAAAAGTAGAAAAGGGGATGAATTGCTACATATAACTCAAGAATTTGCCAAAGAGTTCAGACATAAATATGAAATCTTTAAACAGAATAACCTATCATAGGTTTTTATATAATATGATTAGTTGAATTCTATATTAACATTTTTTATATCATCATTTGAAACTAAATAAAAAAGATAATTATACAATTTTCTTTACTAAGATGTAAATGATTATCCCTTTGCAGAATACTTTGTAGAGCATTTAAATAGCTTTTTATTGTATTACGGAATTAATCTGAAAACCTAAATCTACCTGCTTAATTATGAATCTATTACATATTGAATCATTATACGAAGGCATGCTTTATGAGTTGCGTCGTATTAATGATCCGTTAATAAGTACGATTATTGATTTTAATACCTCATTAAACATTACAACTGAATCCATGACAGTACTGCAAAGTACAGTGAAAACAAACCCATTTGATGATGAACATGCTGAAATTCATTTCTTTAAATATATAAAACCTAAATTTCATAGCTGGCATATTTATATTATAGAATTATATCATGTCATTAGTATGATTCCTATTAGTACTGATGAGATAATAAGAAAATATTATCAGCATGAGTTGAAAGTTATAAATAGATTTTTTAAGCGATATGCACTGTATTATCAATATTATTTAGCTGATGATAACAGTAAAGACAAAGAATTCTTTCTAAGTCGAAATTTGAAATTCCTGCCACCAGAATTAAAACTCGCTATTTTACCAGATAGTTTTACAAGTAGTTTGGATTATCTTTTTGCAAAATTTAAAGCATATGAAATGTTACGAGATTGTCTTGTACGAAAAGTAAAACAACTGGATAAAAGAAAAGACATTGATAGAATGGAGAAAGAGTTGTTATTACAAAGACGCTGGTGGTCTGGAAACAAAATTGAACTGGTAGAATTAGCATATGGACTATACCATTCTAAAAGAATTAATGGGGGTAATGCAGAACTAGGGGAAATACTATCGTGGTTAGAAAGCAGCTTAAATACAGATTTAGGTCAAGCCTACCGTATGTTTGTGGATATTAGTAGACGTAAACTGGTGAGCCACACAAAGTTTTTAGATGAGATGAAATTTACATTAGTATCCCATATTCAAAATAGCTTTGGAAGTAAGTGATACTTTAATAACTATAATTAATGTTGGACAACATATATTATTGCCCAACATTAATTGGTAATCCTATCTTAACTCCAGCAGAAAAAAGTTCATGTTTTGCATATGTGTCAGTTTTGTCCTGATTTTTATATTCTTTTAATAGATTCCTCCAAGCAATGTAAGGGAGTATGGAAATCCTATTGGTAGGCTTCCCTGATCTATTTGATACATTCAGAATTAAACCAACTTCCGGAGAAAATTTCTTTTCTGAAGTCCAAATTTCTGAATTACTATATGTACCCTTTACATATATTCCGGGGAAATTCTCCGCGAAAATAAAATAACTTTCAATGAAAAAACCTAAACCAAAACCTGTTTTGAAATTGCCATCGTATCCTGTACCTTGTTCTTCTCTGGTAAAGCTTTCTGACTGAGTTGGATCAGTTACACTCGGGATTTTTAGTTGATACGTATTTTTGTAAGTGTATTTTTCAAGATCTTCTAGATTGTTCACGAGACCTCCTTTTGCACCACCAAAAACGTAAATATACTTCTTACTTTGCCTATACTTTTTTAACAAACTATAAGAAATGCTAAGATTGAATGCGGTACTATTGGACGAATTAAAACTGTTAGTCGTTCTATCCAGCAGTTTAAAATCAGCATATTCAAACGATGGTTTAAAAGTTAACCAATTAATCGTTTCTGAAATCCAATAGTTTTCAACTCTTTTTATGTCACTTTGAAAAAGGGTTTCAACAGCTTTTTTTCTTACATTTATTAAACTATCCCTTTTATTAATAAAAACATTCTTTTTGTCATTAATAAGACCTTTATCTTTCCAGATAGCAGCATAAACTTTTAATAAGTTGTTGAAATTTTCATTATCCCCAGCAATGGGTTTGACGATATTTCTTGCAATAACAAGGGCACTTTCATCAGTTAAATCTGTTATTTTAGCACGTTTAGCAAGTTTATTTACCTGTTCTAGGAAAACTTTTTCAGTGGGATCTTTGAAAATACTTATATCTAGTAATGCAGAGTAGATGATTTCCTCCTTACTACTTTCTACGAGCTTGTCATAGTGCTTAGCAGATAATAATCTCTTTTCTAAGAGTATGTATGGATTTACGTTTTGCTTGGATGAAGGATCATTGTAAGTAGCAGAATTACTATTACAAAGTATATTAAAACCAATATCAGTAGATATAAAATTAGATGTTGCACTGTTGGAGAAGATTTCACCAATTGAATTGTGTGCACCTGCTGTTAATGATGATGTTAGTAAATTATTATTTCCAAGCTTAAATACACCGTTAACAGATAATTTAGGCGAGGTTGTTTCTACTTTAACACCTGATGTCATTGGTTGTTCCCCAACAATAGTATAAGTGAAAAAATCTTTTAACATATACCTAAATGCTGATTCCCCTAGCGGCCGTATAGAATCAAAATTAATTTTTTTTAATTCTTCTTTGTTGTATTCTTTCTTAAGTTCACTTAAATTTTGAGCATAAATTATTATGTGTGAACAAAATAGAAAAAATGCGAAGGTAATAATTTCTTTATTTTTCATAATATTTACAGGTGGTTGGTTAAATATGTAATTTAGTGAAATTATTATATTAATAAAATAAATATTACACAAAGTTACTTCGCCAGATTGACGCGCCCCATTGCAACCGGCTTACACACCCAATAAATTCATTAATAAAATGGGTATCCGTTAATATAGAACGGAGCCTCCTCACTTCGTTCATTTTTTTAATGATTTCTTTTGCTTGGTCAATCTTTTGTCTCGTTGAGAATTGGTGTTAATTAATTTTTTCACCTTAAAACGTTAGACCATGCAAACTTTTTTAGATTTTAAAGAACTCTTAAACACCAATGAAAACATTATTTTAAATGAATTAAGCCTTTCTTATAAAAGATCCCTTCAATTAAATGACCCACAATTCATGCATCTGAATAGTTCATCAAAAGTAAGTAATCTCCTAAGGCATATTTGGGATGAAGATCAGCTCGAGGTTCGTGAAAGTTTTTATGTACTTTGTTTTTCTTCAGGCTTAGACCTAGTAGGCTATCAGAAAATTTCAGAAGGAGGATTGGATGCCGTTATCGTGGATCTTAGGTTACTATTTTCAATAGCACTTTTATCAAGAGCAAGCTCCATTGTAGTAGCGCATAATCATCCATCAGGAACCCTTAAGCCTAGTGAAGCTGATAAAATCCTTACTAAAAGAATTGTCCAAGCTGGTGAGTTACTATCTCTTAATTTAAATGATCATATCATATTAACGAAATCCAGTTATTACTCTTTTAGAGATGAAGGACTTTTATAAGTCCTTTTTTTATTGAATTAAATTTAAGTTCTATATGTCCTTCTATTTACTATAACTACTTCTAGTAGTTATAGTATACTATTGTATTTGGGGACTTGTATTTCGGTCTCAATTTATAGTATACTTTTGTATTGTTTCTATTTAGAGATAACAAACTATTATACATTTAGCGACTCAAAGTATGCTAATTATAATTTTTTTCTTTCGGAAATTTATTTGTATTTGTGCATTTGAAGTTGGCAATTTAGCTAGAAAATACCTGTCATCTTTAGCATAATAATAAGATAATAATAACTTATTTTTTAAAAATAAAAACTTCCCAATTTTCCCACCTTGGCAAAATAAATAGTTTCATTGTTTTATTTACTTTCTATAAGTAAAAATTTAATTGATTGTAGCAAATGTTTTGATTATCAATTCTATTATTTGTTATAAGTAAAGTGTTAGGAAAGGTTATTTTTTAAGCATTCTTATCCTAAAAATAAATCAATACCAATGTATTCACCTTGTGAAAAATCTCTTTTTAGTCTTCACAATTTTGATGTCAATAAAGACCTGTTCTTTGACATTGAGGGAAGAAGCATTTCTGATTGACAATCAGAAATTATAGTGCAGTCGAACTAAAAAATCGATGAACCATAGGCAGCCGGTTTCGGCAGGTATGTAGATACCTACGTGTGTATTCCTAATCCAAAACAACAATATTAAAGCCGTATTGGCGGTAATTTATCTATACCTATAAAAGGGAGAATCTCGATGTAGAGAGCTCCCTTTTATAGGTATAAGGAACTATGTTTTCTTTTCAATAATCAAATTATATCCTAAAGATTTTATTATTATGGCTACATGGAATAATGCATCACAGCTAAAAGATCAGGTGTCTCTGGTCGACTTTTTAGCCAAATTGGGACATATCGCGGAGTACCGTTCGGGAAAAGAATTGTTTTATAAAAGTATGCTTCGAGAGGAACGAACCGCCTCTTTTTGTGTAGATGAAAAGCTCGAAGTATGGTATGATCATGGTGGCCCAAATGCATCTGGAATAAAAGGAGGAAATATCATTGATTTTGCTTTGGCATTTTGGTACCCCATCAAGTTTAAAGATGTCATTGGTAGGATCGCAGATGTCATGGCTATTCCTCTGAATGAAAAATTTAGCATAGATATTCAGGAGAGACGACCTAGAATTACTGCAGCAAAAATTACTAATTATGAAATTGAAACAATCAAAGAGCTAAACACTCATCCAGCCATAACGCGTTACCTGAAAAGTAGAGGGATATGGGAGGTAGCGCAGGATCATATAAAGGAAGTATATTATGCGATCAAAACTGGACCTAAAGCAGGTAGACAGTTTTTTTCTGCTGGATGGCAAAATGATAGTGGAGGATGGGAACTTCGTAATCAAATAGCAGAGCGTAACTTTAAATCCTGTTTGGGAAAAAAGGCCATCACAACAATACCTGGAAGTTCTAGAGACCTATCAATATTCGAAGGATTTATGGATTTTTTGAGCTGGAAAATAGATAATCCCCAAGCATGTGATACCGTCATTGTTTTGAACTCCGTGAACCTTATAGACTCAGCTATTTTTAAAGCAACTTCGTTTGCCAACGTTAATATTTACTTTGATCGCGATAAGGCTGGTGAGTCAGCATTTGAGCTATTAAAAAAATCAATTCCCATTGCTATAGATCGATCTGCCGTCTATCATAAGTATACAGATTATAATGAAATGTTGATGGCACGAAAACCTTATTCTTTGCTTTATGAAGAAGAACATATCTATGAAAAAATGATGGCAACCTACAGAAGATAATTAGCTAGCTAAGTCGTAAGCTAACTACCCAGCCAACTCACTTATTTATTTACTGGCCTATTTACAAATTAATGAGCTTGCTCTTTGATTAGCATTATAGAGCTGTTTACAGCTTATCAATTAACTAAGCGGCGGATTAGCTATTTCCTTTGCCAATTAGCTTATCATTTAGTTTGATTAGCATCTTATCAGCATACTATATGTCTGATTAGTTCGCTAATTACTACAATTCTTAGCCGTCTAGACATATAAATATTAAAACTTATATCGAATCTTAATTTTACTTATCTCCTATACACTATATGAAAAATTATAGCTACGCAATTTTTAGCTGCAAATTTTATTGCTGTATCAATAGACTTTGACCATAGTTACATTAGATTATAGCTTTAGTCCTCGTATTAAGGCTTCTTGTTTTGTAAGCTGAAAGTTGTGTTTTCAGGTACCCCAAAAATCTCCTTGCCTTACGCATCTTGTTTCCTTAGCGGTACCTGGATGTAAGGATATAAAACCTGCGCAACTTGGTTTTTAAAAAAGAATAATATGAATATAGCATGTCATCAATGAAGAAAGTGCCGAAGAAAGCTGGACGGCCAGTCATGATAAGTGGTAAACGAATACACCTAATTAAAGCCAAATTAACTGATGCTGAACTGGAGCTCTTAATCCAATTGCAGCAGCAATCTGGTTTGACACGGACAGAACTTATACGAAAGCGTGTTCTTGCTGGTAAAGTGTTAAGTCTCAATACGAGCCAAATTATATCGGTATTCGATCCTATTGGTACAGAGTTAGGACGGGCTGGAAATAATATCAACCAGCTAGCACGTCATGCTAACATGCTAAACAAACAGCAAAAACTAGAGGCTACAATTGTTGCCACATTTAATGCACTATTAGCAGAATATATCCAAATACAGGGAGAATTGGAGAAAGCGCTTCGTCAGTTACTACGAAAAATTAAAGACATATAAATGGTTTTCCATGATTGTAAAAATACTACAGAAATCCGTATCGTTTAAAGCTGTGCGTTATAATACGGACAAGGTTGATAGAGATAAAGGTGAATTATTGCTAGTAGAAAACTTCGGTATATTACAAGGCATTGAAAACTTGCGTCCGCAGGATTATATCAATTATTTAGAAGCACTGTCTTCACGTAATAGCCGAATTAAATACCCACAATTTCATGTTGCCATCTCCACTAAGGGAAGATCACATAGCAAAAGCGAACTCGCTACAATTGCCCAGCAGTGGATGGAAGGTATGGGATACGGAAAGCAACCTTATTTGTTAATCTTTCACAAAGACACCAATAACAATCATATTCATATTGTTTCTAGCCGTGTAGGTAGAGATGGTAAAAAAATAGCAGATGCTTATGAGAAGATACGCGCTTATCGGATCTTAAACCAGATTCTAGGGATGAATGAAAGCAATACTTTAACCCATGATTTGCAAAATGCTTTAACCTATAGTTTTACTACACGTAAGCAGTTTGCTCTTTTGCTTGAAATAAAAGGCTATTCATTAAGCGAGGTCGATCCTGTTTTTAAAATCTCTAAGGATGGCAGTATGCTTGATGAAATTGATCTGAGTAAAGTGGATACTGCTATAGCAGAAAGAAAAAACAATATAGTACGTATAGCTCAAATACGAGCTATGATCTATCGACACCTAGATAAATATGATAACAAACTACAGCTAATAGATGGTATATACTGCTCACCATTGTCAAGTATTCTACACGAAAAATTTGGCTTACAGATTTTCTTTCATGGGAAAGATGGTAAAGAACCATATGGATATACCCTTATTGATCATACGGCTAAATCGGTGTTTAAGGGTGGTGAGATTATGCCGCTTCATGAATTTATTTCCCAAAGAATTCAAAGCAAAGAAGGGATGAGAGACGAGGACTTGAAAAAAAGTGAGCGTATTGTTTCTACACTTGTAATTAACCAACCTGCTGATAGTATAAATGCTGCTACTCTTCTAAATTCTAGTGGTTCTTCATTAACTGTTATACAAGAAAACCTTATTCAAATGCCCGCATCAGAAATCAATATTTCTGATGATGTAGATGATGAAGCAGTACATGGACGTAGGCGCAGAGGAAAACAAAAATCGGGTTCTATAACTAGATAAATCATTTAAAAGTAACTCTATGGTCATATTAATAGGAAATCAAAAGGGCGGAGCAGGTAAAAGCACGATTACCTTGCTACTCGCTAATTATCTAAGTGAAGTACAGCAGCAAAAAGTTACCGTATTGGATATGGATTATCAGCAGTCGGTATCATCCAAGTTTGAAAAAGCTAAAATACTTGATAACGAAGCTCCTTATGAGGTGATACCTGCCGATTTGAAACACTTCCCAATTTTATTAAACGTGTTAACTAAAAATCCGCATGAAATAATATTGATAGATCTCCCAGGAAAGATGGATGACGATGGACTTATTCCAGTTATTGTTTCAGGAGAACTTATTCTTAGTCCCTTTAATTATGATGAATTTTCAGTAGACTCCACACTGCTTTTTGCCATGGTGGCTAGCAAAATTAATAATCAGGCACCCATAGTATTTATTCCAAACCGTATCAAATCTACAGTTCGTTATAATACACGTGATGAGGTGGACACGGTACTGCAAAAGTTCGGAACTGTTACTTTAGGTTTATCCGACCGCATAGATTTTCAGCGGGTAGATACACTTCATACCCCAGCAATTCTACTACCTTTAGTTCTTCCCTTATTTGATCAGCTCTATGCCAGTTTCATTAAAAATAAGGAGGTGAAATGCTAGAAATCAAATCACTTGCAGATCAGCTACGTGAAAAACTTCGAAGTGGAGATAATGAAAATGATACATCAGAAAAAGAAAATAAAACAATTACTAAGGTGGTTGCGAACTCTCCAAAGAAGAATAAATTAATAACTCCTGATAAACAGAAAGTTGACGCTTTCTTTAAAGCTATCGAGGAATTTAAATTGGAATCAACTGAAAAAAGTATGATCCGAGTCGATGCACGAACAATCAATTTGCTTAAACGGATGAAGTTAGCCAAAGGAATAGACATGAACCGCTTTATTGTTTACGCATTACATCAATATATAAGCCAGCACCCATGGCTTACAAAACATATCCAAGAAATCCTAAAAAACTCCGATTTATGAACTGGACAAATTTTCTAGTTATTCTAACATTACTCTACCTGACTTATTATGGTCTAAACTTGTTGTACGATTTATTTAAAGACCGAAGAACTGTTCGGGACGACAGCGATGATGAATTTCTGTTTTTTGATGAAAACATAAAGCCTCAGCTTATAGTGCCTGAAGATAGCCCTGAAGTTGATTTCGTTGAATTACAGAATCAGTCGCTTGATGTAGAAACTGATTCGCACATTAATAACACAGCTATTGTACATGTTTCTGAATCATCCAATCTAATCGAATCAACAGGTGCTGTGCGATTGAATGAATTGTTTAATCTAGCTAAAAGTAATCTAATTGAATATACCGGAACAATTAGCTATTGATGGATTATATATATCGATTAATAGTTGTGAAGGTCTTCCTGAGTACGATACTCTTTACTCCAATTTTAAGCAATGCTCAACCTGGAATCAATGATTTTTATAGCGCTACCAGAGAGATGCACCGTTGGTACTTTTCGTTATCGGACCTCGTACTGGTCATTGGGGCCATAGCGGGCATCCTTGGTGGACTTCGAATTTATACCAACTGGCAGTCCGGTAAGCATCATCATATTGATGCACAGGTCATGGGCTGGTTCTTTTCCTGCCTTTTTCTCACGCTGATCAGCGTATTCCTACGCGCACTCTACGGAATCAGTTAATTCATTTTATCATCCTTTAATTTTTATTTCATGATAGTAACATCTAAGAAGTTGTTGGCAACCGCTGTGCTAATGCTTGTCGCAGCAAATGCATTAATGGCACAAACAGGAGGAGGGACTACAGGTATTAATGCCGCTACCTCTTCACTAACCAGTTATGTAGATCCCGTTTCCACTTTGACGCTTGCTATTGGAGCTGTAGTAGGCATTATAGGTGGTGTACGCGTCTATATCAAATGGAATTCTGGCGACCAAGATATTAATAAAGAGTTAATGGGCTGGGGTGGATCCTGTTTGTTCCTTGTCTTAGTTTCTGTGGTCATCAAAGCATTCTTTGGCGTGTAATGCAACGTCGCTTTTCTATTTACAAGGGGCTACAGAAGCCCCTTGTATATCGAGGGTTCAAAGGAAAATTTATCGCTTGGGGAATTGGTTCTTTGATCGCAGGCATTGTTGCTGGGGGTGTTATCGGTGCGCTAACTAATATGTATCTGGGATGCTTTATAACACTTATTTCCATTGCTTCTGGCCTCAGTTATACCTTCCATAGACAGAAAGCAGGACTACACGATAAAACAAAAGCCAAAGGTGTAATTATTCACTCTGCAAACCTGAAAAAAAATTATGCAACTTACATCTCCTAAAACAGTATTTCGTATGCCTTATGTGGGCATTGATAATTTTCAAGGTGAGGCATTGCTATATGGAGAGCGCGGAGATTTCTCGGCAACCTTCAAACTTTGCAATCCAGTGCTAATGTATGGGGCAGATCCTGAACCTTATACCACCTACCACAACTTATTGTTAAACACAATTAAAATCCTCGGCGAAGGCTACATCATTCAAAAGCAGGATATCTTTACTAGAAAGCGCTATCAGCCAGAAAAGGCAACTGAATTTTTGCAAACGAAATATGCTGAGCACTTCAACGCACGTGAATATACTCAAATTACTACCTATCTGACCATTACTAAACAGGTAAAGAGAAATGCTTTTTATGTGCATGATCCCAAAGCTTTGGTTGAGTTTTCCCAGCAGTTGAATAAGCTTTTCGACTTAATGCTAGGGGCTGGAATGAAGCCTGAAAGGTTGGATGAAAAACAAATACAACAGCTGGTATCTCGAATACTAGCAATGGATTTTACAGCAGAAAATATCGTACTGGATAATATAGCGACAGGAGATACAGAACTTAAATTGGGTGATCGGGTACTAAGAAATATTAGTCTAATTAATACTGATGTGATAGATCTACCAGAAAGTGTTAGTACCTATACCCAGCAGCAGGATAACAGAAATCTTCGTGATTTTCCAGTTGATAACTTTTTCTTTCTGCATCATGTGCCTGATTACAGTTGTATCATTTATAACCAACTTATAGAAATACCCCCACAGCAGTCAACATTAAATAAGTTAGAAGTAAAGCGCAAACGACATTCTGGTGTACCCGATCCAGCAAACTTAATCTGTGTCGAGGATATCGATAAATTACTTGTCGATGTAGCCCGCGAAAATCAGTTGCTAGTACATGCGCATTTTAATATTTTACTATGTGCCCAGCAAACAAAAATGGGGAAAGCCGCTAACTTCATTGAAGCCTCTCTCTTTCAGCTGGGCATTATTCCATCGCGTAATGCCTATAACCAATTGGAGCTATTTCGGACAGTTTTACCCGGAAATGCAGTTGAACTTAAAAAGTATGATTGGTTTCTAACCACCTCTGATGCAGCAATTTGTCTGCTTTTTAAAGAAGCGCTTCAGACAGATGAAAACTCCGATTTTCTGATTCGCTTTACCGATCGTCAGGGTATTCCCATTAGCATAGACCCAGCAGATGAACCCATGCGTACAGGAAGAATTAACAATCGATCTAAATTTGTTCTAGGTCCATCCGGATCTGGAAAATCTTTCTTTATGAATGCATTGGTAGAGCAGTACTGCCTTTATAATATGGATGTGGTCATTGTCGATACGGGTGACAGCTACTCGGGATTATGTAGTTATTTTGGAGGTAAATACATCACCTATAGAGAAGAGAAACCTATCTCTATGAATCCTTTTGCAATATCCAAAAAGGAGTTTAACTTGGAGAAAAAGGATTTTTTAAAAACGTTAATAGCTTTGCTCTGGAAGGGTGCCGAAGGACAACTCTCGCAGATAGAAGATACCGTGATTTCTAATGTTTTGTCTTCCTATTACTATGATCATTTTTGGTTAGATCCAAGTGAAGAAAACCCCAAACGTCCTTTAAAGTTAGATTTTGACTCTTTTTATACCTATTCCGTAGATCGAATTCGTGATATTACCGAGCAAGAATCCATCAGTTTTGATTTGGATGAATACCGCTATGTACTTCGAAAGTTCCATTCTGGACAAGAGTTCGGTACAGTACTTAACGAGCCTGCAGATTCCTCTTTGTTTTCAGAAAAGTTTATCGTCTTTGAAATTGATAACCTAAAAGAGAATAAAGTGCTTTTCCCCATAGTAACCCTCATTATCATGGATGTGTTTCTCCAAAAAATGAGGCATAGAAAGGACCGACGTAAAACCCTGATTGTGGAAGAAGCTTGGAAAGCGATAGCTTCTCCTTTGATGGCCTCTTACCTGCTATACCTCTATAAAACTGTACGCAAATTCTGGGGAGAGGTTATCGTAGTAACACAGGAATTGGGAGATATATTAGGGAATGCTATTGTTAAAGATTCCATATTAGCCAATTCGGATAGCATATGTTTGCTGGATCAAAGTAAGTTTCGGGAAAATTATGATGCCATTGCTAAGCTATTGTCTATATCTGAAATTGAACAGCGTAAGATTTTTACCATCAATCAACTTGATAATAAAGACAAGCGAGGACGATTTAAAGAGGTATATATCCGAAGAGGTACGACAGGTGAAGTTTATGGTGTTGAGGTTTCAATTTTTCAATACCTATGTTATACAACAGAGAAACCCGAAAAAAATGCTGTAGAGAGCTATGTTCGTATGTTCGGAAATTACCGAGACGGATTAATTGCGTTTATAGCTGATTTAAAAACTTCTGGAATGCAGCTCAGTGAATTTGTGTCTATGGTAAATAATGTCAAAGCATAGCAAACTCCACTAATTCTTAATGCCAAATCTTTATATTACATGATTAAAATATTCTTTATAAGCAGCTTTCTGCTTTTTTGCATGAATCTCCATGCTCAAATCTATTTTGATCCAGCTGTTGCGACAGCTACAGCTGCGCATGCTGGGGTGATAAACAATCAACTCAATAATACAAACGAAAAACTAACACTCATCCAACGCGCTCAATTGGCCGTAACGGGACAACTCGTTATTGTCAATGACTTGCAAGACAGGATATATCAAGGTTTAAGTGAGGTATCTTCCATCGTTCGAAATTTACTTGCTGTAAAAGATATTGCAGATATCAGTTCGGATATCATTCAGTATGCTAACCGTGGGATGGACCTTGCTGGAAATAATCCTGCACTGTTACTTTTTGCCGAGCAGGGAGCACGGGAGTTTAAGACTAGGGCAGCTAATCTAGCTCTAGAAGTCACAGCCTTTGCAACGAAAGGAGGTAGAGATAACCTGATGGATTCGGGTGAACGGGCAAAATTATTAAACCGCATAGTTAGCGAAATGACCATACTGCGTGGTGTTGTATACGGCATGTACCGCTCCATGTATTGGGCAAAACAACGAGGCATTTTAAATTCGCTAAACCCCTATGCAGGATTTATCAATATCGACCGACGTCTGGCTGATGATATTATTCGAAATGCTAAATATTTAAAACAATGAGAAATTTCCTGTTCCTATTTTTTTTTATGCTGTCCATCACGCAAGGATATGCGCAGCTGAATGTAGAATTGCTTCATCAGTTAGTAAGGCACAGTAAGGATGAGAACAATCATCAAAAAACAGCACGTACACGGCAAGTTATCACCTCGACAAATGAAGAAGTAAACCGTTCTAAAATGGAGGATCTTAAAGACAAATACCGAACGTTGCATAGTAGATTTCATACGCTAGGACTAGCTATAGATGCTACGCAAATAGGATTGCAGGCGGCGCCAATCATTCGTGAAATTATAGATCATCAATCTACAATTTTTAGACTAACAGGGCAGGATCCATTGCTTTTAACAATCGCTCATCAAACCCAGGTGGATTTGGTTGATAAAGCTTACCGACTGAGCCAGTTTCTTTATGCACTGGCAATTAGTATAGGAGATATCAATCAAATGAAGTCTAGCGATCGTAAGCTTTTGTTTGAACATGTTCTGACCGAACTACGTATAATGGCAGCCGCATCAAGAGGTCTTGCTGTAAATATGCGCTATAGCAACCGCAAACGAATGCTCGAATCACTCAACCCTTTTGCCCAGTATGTGAATCGAGATAAGCAGATCTTAGAAGGTATACTAGTTAAAATCAAACAGTTTTGAGTATGAAGCGAAACTTTTTTTTCCTGTTGATTTTTATGATTCCGCTAACAAAAATAGTAAGTGGACAAGGATTAGTAACGATAGTATATGATGCAAAACATCTAGCCATTGTTAGCGAAAATGGTGCTGCGCGCTCCGTAGCAGAGCTAACTCAAAACAATTACTTGGGAACGATTAATGATAGGTTAAGTGATATTAATCTCAATATGAGCTCCATGGTTTTACTTCAGGATATCATTCACCGCTCACTTTTGCAGGTCGATCAGGCTTTGCGCACTGGGCTTACGGTTCGCCAGATTGGTCGAATTAGTGCTGAAATTGTTGCGGAATGTAATTTGATGGTTCAGACAGCTAAAGACGCTCCACACTTGTTACTTTTTGCCGAAGAGATTTCCATGCAATTAAAAAATAGAGGTGTAAATCTGGTAACTGAAGTTTCCAACTTCGTATTGAAAGAAGGACAGAATGTATTGATGGATTACAGCAAACGTGATCAACTGCTTCGCAAGGTCGTACTAGAACTCCAAGTCATGCGTGCTTTAGCGTATAGTATGCACAGGTCCATGTATTGGGCTAAAGTCAAAGGACTATTAAGCAGTGTAAACCCATATAGCCAATTTATCTATAAAGACAAACAAATGGTTGAAAATATACTCTACAACATTAACCAATTAAAGTACTAGCCTATGAAATTAATAATTTCCCTGTTGCTATACATAGCAATGAACGTCTTTCTGCAAAGCAAAGCACAAACAGTCAAATACCAGACAGATCAGCATATTATAAATCAACAAGAACGCATGGTTTTTAAGCAATGGGATAGTAAAAAGTTTACACCTACTAAAGGCTTCCTAGGACTGAACCCTAATTATTGGTTGACTTGGGGTCTGCATCCCAACTATCCCAAAACAGACTTGCGTCCGCTCAGCGCAGCTGGACCTCAAACGCAGCGCTTACTGCTCGTTGCTGCCATGAAAAATACCGAAGAGGCCTACAAGAAGCATACAGATACCCTTAGAAATACAGCACTTAGTGAATTATCAAGCTATGTAGGGTCTGTCTCGGAGATTGACCCACTCTGGCAACTTTATTACCAAAATGAATTGTATCTACTTAACAATCCTGAGAATCCTCTACTAGGTAGTTCGCAGGATGTCCAAAATTACATCATACGAACTGGACTGCTTGAATGGTATACGGAAGAGATGACAGCGTTAGCACAGCGCCTCAACATGGCGAGAACAACAAATATGGAAAGGGGATCACGTATCCTGAGCTATCATCAAATACTGCAAGGATATAGACAGCTGCTGGCTAATTGGGAGTCTAAAAAGAATAGAGCTGAACTGTACTTAAAACTTAGTAAGGCAAATGCACAGCTCAAGGAATGGAGTTGGTTTACTATTGCCCCAGAAGCAAAAAGCGATCGTCAAATAGCTGATGATATATTAAGTAAATCTAACCTATAATCTAATTACGATGAACTTAAATTTTATAAATTCAGTAATACGAGTATTGCAAACTCCAACAGCAGTAGATGTACCCCAATCATTCAAAGACACCTTCAATTTTTTACAAGGAAATGGGGTATATGATGATGTCATGATGTACTTTTTGCGGCAGATGAAAAACACCATTTGGACGCATTATGATGCTTTTATTGCCGATGCGCAAGCCTTAAGTGCCATCTTTATGTTCATATTCTTTGCTATAAAAGCTTATGAAATGATGGCTGGAGATAAGCAGCTTGAGGTGATGCCTTTATTGCGACCGTTTGGTTTAGTGATGGTGATCCTATGGTGGCCTACTTTTACCAAGGTTGTTGCCTATCCTACAGATCTTGTCTCACTAAAAACTGAAGTGCTATTTAATGAAAGCCAAACGGAGGTTAACAACCTAAGGCTTGAGAGAGCCAAGCTGATGGTTGATGTCGCAGATCAGCTTCTAACCTTGGAGGCGGAAGCAGAAACAGCCAAAATAGAGGCGGACACATGGTATGAAAAGGCCTGGGAGTCGGTACGCTCATCGGTAAAAGAAGGGTTTGCAGAAGTATGGAATCCTATTGTAGAAATGAGCAATCGACTTCGAGTAGGATGGCAGCTGCTGGTGACTTCCTTACTTGAAACTTTATCCATATGGTTACTTCGCATTTGCGTATACATCATTTTTATCGTTCAAATTATTTATTCAACCATATTACTTATACTCGGGCCATTTGCTGTAGCGGCCAGTATTCTACCAGCATTTCGTGATTCTTTCAGTACTTGGGTTGCACGGTTTATTGCTGTAAACCTCTATTCCGGAATAGCCTATTTGGTTATGTATATCTCCTCTTTGTTTCAGCATTATGCTATGGAAGCTGAAATATCACGTTATCAGCAGTTAGTGGATACAAGTGGGGCTAGTTTGGAGAAGTTAACCGTATTTGCATCTAATGGGGTACTGTCCTTTGGAATTGTGAGTGGAACATTTGTAATTGGTGCCTTAACCATGCTCACTGTGCCCAGTATTTCTACTTGGATCATCTCTACCTCTGGTATTTCTTCAGCAGCATCTACGATGGGCAGAGGGACTGGTGGCTTATCAAGGATTATGGGAAAAGTACTACGAAAGGGATTTTAGATATATAATGTAAAAGATGATTATAAAAAATATAGAAACCAAAGTTAAACTAGCTACATTCTTATCAGCTGGCTGCCTAATTGCAGCAGTAATTATGGTATTTAGTGTATCATTTTTTGCCTACAAACAGGTGGTTGACGCACGTAAAAGTGTATACATCATGGATGAAGCAAATGTACCGTTGTCCGCCAAACAGACTGATGTGCAAATGAACCGTGAGGCTGAATACCGTTCGCATATCGGGCGTTTTCATAGCTTGTTTTTTTCGCTTACGCCAGATGATCGGTTTATGGAATATCAAATGAAGCAGGCTATGTACCTCATAGATGAAAGTGGCGCTTTGCAGTACAACAACCTTAAAGAAAGGGGCTATTTTAACTCCATCCTTTCTTCTAGTGCGGTGTTAACCATTCGAACGGATAGTATACAAATCGATATGCCTAAACGTTATTTCAGGTATTACGGTACACAAAAGATTGATCGCAGAAGTTCAGCTATAACGCGTTCACTTATCACCGAAGGATTTCTAAGTGATCTAGAAATACGATCCGATAATAATCCCCACGCTGTGCTTATCACGCAGTGGAAGACCATTGAAAATAAAGATATTCATCATGTACAAAAAAACTCCTTCTAAAAATACTTTTAAAGAGCTAAAGAAGCTTAAACTTATTGATCGGTGCCTAATGTTGAAATCGTCGTGTCGCAGTCTGTTAGCGCGGTATCCTTTATATTTCTTTGGGGGTATGTTTGTCTGTATGGTGGTTTCTGGCGTACTAGCTTTTACAGTTATGCGCGTAGACGAATCCGCTAAACTACCAGCGTTTCCAGCAGTACCAACAGATGAGATAATCAATACAACAAATACCATTATTGACTCATACAGCACAATTAAAGAACTGGAAAACTTACAACGTAGCATTGCCGTTATTATCAAAAAGGATTCCTTATCTGATCGTGATAGTATTCAGCTTCGTGACGCCCTAAAACAATATGAACATTTACAACGCTCCATGATTCGTTCAGTGGATACCCCCTCAATTCCATAAAGACAACTCCGTTTCATTACATTAACAATTTTAAAATCTATTCAAATGAATGTAGATTTCAATAAGCCCAGGTATGTCATACCACTTATTCTGTTACCCTTTATATGCATATTTTTTTATGTGTATAAAAGTAGTTTCGCAAAGGATCAGGGTCCCCAAGCAGGAGGAGATTCTTTACAGACTGAATTAGCTGATGTATCCGAACAGGTGCGCAACCGATCTTTATCTGATAAGCTAGATGCGTATCGTAATCAGTATAAACAGGCCGATGGATATACCGCAATTGGTCATATACAAGAAGAAGAGCTAAAAACAGAGCAGCCAAATACATTGTACAATCTGCAAGAACGCCAAAAGCTTGATTCTATCGATCGTGCGATTAAGGGTAAATATGGCTCAAATTCAAATGGATTTCCCAATCTGACTGTTCGATCAGCTGATCCAGTAAATGATCCTCACGAGCGTGCATTACAGCAAGCTCTTCAAGAAATCAACACACCAAAACAGCAAAGTCCAATAACACAGCCACGTGAGCCTGACGCGATGGAACTTTTTAGGCAGCAAATGGCACTCATCGATAGTATGGGAAAGGCGAATGATCCTGACTTTAAAGCCGCACAGCAAAAGCAAATAGAAAACCAAAAGCTAATCGTGGAGCAGCAGCAACAATTGCGCCTAAATGTGAGGAAATCTTCTGCCTCCGATAATTTTTTCAATACCCTGAAACAGGATACAGAGGAATCATTTATAACGGCAATAATAGATCAAGATATTAAAGGTTTTGTAGGATCACGTCTTCGTATACGCCTATTGGAGGATATGCTAGCAGGAAAATTTTTGATTAAAAAAGGAACTTATTTCTATGCCGAGGTATCAGGGTTTTCGGGGCAGCGTGTAAATCTGACCATAAGTTCTATCATGAATGGCCAACACATACTTCCTGTTAAGCTACAGGTATATGATTATGATGGCCTGCCGGGATTGTATGTACCTGCATCTGCTTTTCGTGAATTTACCAAAGAATTGGGTAGTAATGCCAGTCAAGTAATGACTTTACAGCAAGCAGCAGAAAACAACAGCCAGTTAGTTATGAGTATGATGCAGAAAATGTTTCAGTCGACAACAGGTGCTGTAAATAAAATGATACGCCAGAATAAGGCTAAAATAAAGTACAATACCTTGGTATATCTAATCGATCCCGAACAATTGCGTAATAACCAAAAGAACTATTAAAATACATCTCTTAAACTATAATCTCATGCAAATTAAAATTTTGTTTTTAATGGTATCTCTGCTCTTAACAGGGATTTTAAACTTAACTGCTCAAGAAAAGGAAAGCATATATAGTCAAGAGCTTCCTAAGCTATTCTTAGATGCTAAAAGCTCTCTTCATATCATTTCACCTGAGCCAATAAAGTATGTGGATATTCCTACGCATCAAGTTATCGGCGATATTCCAGAAGCTAATATATTACGATTAAAATTTGTTAGCGATTCTATGATTAGGAATCATCAGTATAGTTCAAACCTTGGCGTAATAACAATAGTGGGTGAAAGTTTCATTGCACAATATAATCTTAGTTTTTTTGAAAATCTAGTAGATCAGAAAGCTCTAGCGCGTATTGATATTATACCTGAACATACTAAACCAATAGCAATACTGCCTGAGCTCACTACGCCTGAGCTTCACGCTCATGCCTTAGCATTACTATCCAAGAGAAAAACTAGACCTATCCGTAAGTCAAGTAGCTATGGTATGCGAGCTGAAGTTGGAGCTATATATACCGTTGGAAATCTCGTACTGTTAGACATTAGCTTTTATAACAGTACGAAACTGAGTTATGAGATAGATGAGTTGCGCTTTAAGATTGAAGATAAGAAAATTATAAAGGCAACAAATGTGCAGTCTATAGAGATTATGCCACTGTGGCAACTTTACCCAAATAATACATTTAAAAAACAGTTTAGGAATATATATGTGCTCAAGAAAGCAACTTTTCCGGATAACAAAATCCTTCACATAGAGCTTTCAGAAAAGCAGATTTCAGGAAGGACGTTGTCTCTTCGCATAAAATATAAGGATATACTCCACGCAGATACATTTTAAGCACAACAGCAAACAATCAAAATGGAAGAAAGTAAAGAACAACAATCCATGCATCGCTTTCTTCAATTTGCCATTTATCTTTCTGTGGGATTAGATATCTTGATGTTTGTCTATGCCGAAAAATTAGTTGCTGTTAAAATTGCTGAACAATATGGGGTAGTTCTTTTACTGAATCGCCTGTCTAAAATTATCATCTACCACTTTCCACTATATAGTAAACTCTTTACAGTTTTATTGATATGCCTTGTTGCCATTGGTACATTGGGCAGAAAGGATAAGGATTTGAACCCTAAAAATGCGATAGTTTATCCGCTTATTTTTGGGTTATTCATTCTTTGTGCTAGCCTATGGTTCTATGATATGCTTGGAGAACAATGGAGTTCTTATACCCGCTGGTATGCTATCGGCTACATAATCTGTAGCATACTGGGGGTACTATTGATTCATTTGGCCATGGATAATATTTCTAAGATCATTAGATCTAAACTTGGAAAGGATAAATGGAATGTAGAAGGTGAATCTTTTATGCAACCCACCAAGCCCAAAATTTCAGTTTATGCCGTCAATATTCCAATGCTTTTTTATTTCAGAAATCGTGTTCGAAAAGGATATATCGTGCTGGAAAATGTATTTAGAGGAACCTTACTCGTAGGTACTCCTGGAAGTGGAAAAAGCTTTGGAGTAGTTATGCCAGTTATCAGGCAGTTTGTTGCACTTGAATTCTGTATGTGTATTTATGACTTTAAGTACCCCGATCTAGGAAAAGTTGCTTATTACCACTACTTGCAAGCTAAGCAAAAAGGAAAGTGCCAAGACTACGGTTTTCATGTGGTTAATTTAACTGAACCACAAAAGAGCAGACGTATTAATCCGTGGAAATCTGAATATATCCGTACGTTAGCTGATGCATCTGAAACAGCTGAAGCGCTGGTTGAAGCTATGAAAAAGGGGGATAAGGGTGGAGGAAGTGATCAATTTTTTACCCAATCGGCTATCAACTTTTTAGCATCCTGTATTTATTTTTTTAGCAGATACGATGGAGGTAAATATTCCAGCTTCCCACATGTATTAGCATTTCTTAACCGATCCTACGAAGAAATCTTTACGGTACTATTTAGCAATAAAGAACTTGAATCTTTACTTTCACCTTTTATGACTGCCTATAAGGCTAAAGCATTCGATCAATTGGAAGGGCAGGTAGGCACACTGAAAATATTTATCAGCAGACTGGCCACTAAGGAAACATTTTGGGTGTTTTCAGGAGAAGATTTTGATCTGAAGATCTCAAATCCAGCAAATCCCTCAATATTGATTCTAGCAAATGATCCCAATACACAGAGTATCAACTCAGCTTGTTATTCAGTAATATTAAATCGTATTACAAGGTTGGTAAACTCCAGAGGAAATAAACCTGTTGGACTAATAATCGATGAGGCGCCTACACTTTATGCTCATAAAATAGAAAACCTTATCGCACAAGCTCGTTCTAACTTAACAGCCGTATTGTTAGGCTTACAGGAGCTTCCTCAATTTCAGCAGCAATATGGTAAAGAAACAGCAACCACAATTGCTTCGGTTGTGGGAAATGTGCTATCTGGATCAGTAAGAAATAAAGAAACCTTGGAGTGGCTTGAACGGATTTTTGGGAAAGTCAAACAGATCAATGAAAGTATATCCATTGATCGCGCGAAAACCTCTTTGTCAATAAGTGAAAGATTAGAGCCCTTGATACCTGCAGGAAAGATAGCTGCATTGAAATCAGGTGAAATGGTAGGTATACTAGCTTCTGATGCAGTAGAAAAGTATACGGGGAAATATGAAACTTCTGCTATCAATTGCCGTATTAATCTTGATATGAAAGCAATTAAAGCGGAGGAAGAAGCCTATAAGGAACTTCCTGAATTTTATGACTTTGGTGGTAGACAAGAAGAAGTATTGCTTCAAAACTTTTATAGAATAAACAGTGAAGTGCTGGAGATTGTCTCCCAAGGCAGACCATAAAATCCTTCATAGTGTATAAGATACCTCCAAGGCAAATTAAGAATAGATCTTAGCGATTAAACTCACCCGATATGAAGATGCTAAAACAATTTTTTCTGACTGTCCTTTTCCATTTAATCTATTTTAACGCTTTTGCCCAAGTAAAACAAATCAATTTATATCTTCCGGATGAGGATGTAGAAAAGCAAGTAGATAATCTGTTATATCAAGTTGTTAGAGAACCGATTAAAAATGAAGCTGATATTGTCTTTCATTTGCCATTAGCGGATTTTAGAGTGACCTCCAAATTTGGACAGCGTACTCATCCAGTAACTGGCAAGCATGATTTTCATCAAGGTGTAGATTTAGTTTCAAATGATAAGATAGTACGCAATATGATGAAAGGAAAAGTCATTAGTGTAGGATTCCACAAAAACTTAGGGAATTATGTGAAAGTGGATCATGGATATATACAGACCGTATATGGTCATCTTGCAGTTATAACAGTTGAAGTAAAACAGGTATTAGCGGCTGGATATCCTATAGGAATTATTGGAAGAACAGGACGCGTGACAGGTGAACATTTACATTTTGGGGTATTATTTAATGATGTAAATATCGATCCATTACATTTTATACAACAACTTAATAAACAAGAGTACTAAATAAAACAGTCATTATTTATGGATAAAATATATAATCAGCAGGATATTCCTGTTGAAGAATTACAAAAATTGGGATTACTTAACAATGGTAAACCCATGTTATCTGATGCAGATATGGACGCGCTATTAGCAGGACATCGTACAGATCTAATTACATTTTATGATCTGCATGCTGATGGAATTCATATCAAAAGGATGGATGCTAAGTTGTCTCTAAATAGTTCCGAAGATGGACAGATAACGCTACAACTTCATCCTATTTACCGCGATGTAAAAAAGCATCCGCTGTTACTGGATTCTGAAGCTGAGCAGCTAGAAAACGGGAAATTGACCCATGTTCTGAAAACATATCAAGATGGTGTAGGAAAAGGTAAATCTTGGATTATCGAATATGATCCTGAAACTAAAGAATTTATAGCTGCTGATACTGAAAAAATAAAAGTACCAACTCTGATAAATGGTGAAAAGCTTACCGATATACAGAAGGAACAATATAGAAATGGATCTGTTGTCGAACTTACCGATGGTACAAAGCTGCAGCGCAGAGCTAGTAGTCGGAGTGGAGTGACCTCAAATAGAGAAGCACTGATGTATTCACTCGTACTAGATGGAGGTATTTCCTATATGTTACTCCGTAGCCTTAGAAACCTGTTCGGTAGTAAAACTCAACAGAAAGATCCTTATACCGATGGCTACCAAAGAGCACTATATGATATGCAGCAGCGAGATCAAAATAAAACAAATATTAATCAATCCTTTACTGCCGAGCAATTAAATGATTCAAATGAAGTATATAAACGGCAGGATAGGAGTCTAGGAAAGCATAATTCACGTTAGTGAGGTATGCTGTACCTAAATTATATTGATTCTGGAGTCAAAGATTATTTTGCAGCATGGATATCGTTTAATACATCGGATAGAAAGACATTGGGGCTGATAGAACTAGGCTTAGTGAGGCAGCATTTTCTATGTTATACCACTTCGGATATTCTATACTTTTGCCACTTTCATAAACACCTATTGAAAAATCCAGGAAGTAATATTTTTACAGCTATTGGCTATAATCCTTCTAGAACTTTCCTTTTACAGCTCAAAAATCAATTTCCAAAAGTTAGGACAGTAACTGTTTTTGATGATGATCTTTTTGGTAGAATATTGGACTGCAAAGTTTTGCTGGCGTATTTAAAAATAGAAATGAACTTTAAACTTCAAAATGGTCAGGTATTTTTTTGCTATAAATCAAAAGATTATGCTGTACCAGAATCTATTTTTTCGCTTCACAGCTTTCGGACGTTTACAGGAATGCGATCCAATAATCGAACTATAAAACCTAAAGGTGCGGTTTCATTTAGACAATTATTAGCACAGAAATTTATAATATGATACCTGATCAGTTTAAACAAAACTTAAACTTGGAAAATCGCGTATCTGGATTTACAGTACTGGTCAGTTACAGGTTGGTATTATTGAACGGGAAAGCGTGATGAAAACCTAAAGTATCCCTTAGTTAACTATAGAGAATACCGTTCTGATTCATATTATCAGTGAAAAAGGATTTCGATATCATTTTTTTTCACCAAAGGGCTAATCAATACGCATATTAAAAATATCGAAGAATAAGTTACTGCTATTGCTGAAAAGCTATCTATAGAAAACGGATATAGACCACCAACACATAGGCAGATGACACTTAATTAAAACCTTTTTTTAATCCATTAATTAAATAACAATGAATGAAAACAATTTAGAGTACCTAAAGAAAACACTTGAAGGTCTGGGCTTCGGTTCTAAACTTAATGAAGTACTGGAAAATGCAATCAGACGGGAAATGCCTTCGTTTAGTCTTGGAATAGGCAGTTTGCGTAAACCATTAGATGCAACAGATCTGAACACAGCTCGAACAGATCACTTGGCTTTTACCTTAAATTTTAACCGTTCAAAAGATGGTGATATGTATTTTCTGAATAATTATGATGTTACCTTGAAGAAAATTGATATTCAGATCGCTGTTTCTCAGAATTTTGATTTAGCTAGAGATCATCGCATAACTGCAGTACAAGCACATAAATTATTGTCGGGTTTATCATTAGAAAAGGAAGTGTTTTTGAGAAACAAGGAGGAAAATCAAGAAACAGCTAAACAGCCTGAGAAAACCAATATGTGGTTTAAGCTAAATCTAGATGTAACAGATGCCTTTGGAAATCACCCTCTTCGTACTTTTCGTCCTGAGTACGGATATGACTTAGCTGAATCAATTAGTAAATACCCGATTAAGGGTCTAGAAAAACCAGATAAATTGCAAGAAGCTATTTCAACATTAAAAAATGGAAACTATTTGCATGCTGAAATTTTTGTTGGAAAAAAAGCAGTACCTGTTTTTATCGCAGCTAATCCGCAAATGAAAACCATTGATATTTATGATAAAAATGGAAACGACCTACGTGATGAAATGATTTTTCCTGAAAAAACAATAAAAGAGAAATCTAATACTAGTCAAGCAGTAACTTCATCAACTGCTACGAAAGCTTCTAATCTGCAAGATCCTGCACCTTGGGAGCAGAATCCTGATCAGCAGCAAACCAAAAGAAGATCTAGATAGATTTCTTTTCTACCAAAATAATATTGTCTTCCCAAGTAGAAGATTACCGTTTGCTAAAGCATAAAAGTTTCGATAACTAGTAATGCAATTAGTTTAATTCTCAGCAATGAGGATTAAACTAATTATTCAAATATCACTTCCTATTAAACTTCCCCTATGAATAAAATATTTCAACGTATAGACCGTATCAGAGGATCTGGTATGGCAACACTTAATCTTGAACCTTCATCACCATACTATCATTTAAATGGTAAACGTTATCCTGTAAATAATGTTGGAAAACCTGATATCAAGTGTATAGTTACTTTAAATATCGATGGTTATTTGGTGAACTTTAATATTGAAGAAATACTATAATATAATTGACAATGATCATTGTATAGAGTAATTTGCGATTTCAGTTAAAAATTAATTATATTGAAAAATTCGATAAAAGTATGAAAATTCAAGTCATCAGTGATTTACATCAAGAGTTTGGTTATTCGGAATTGTCTTTTGATAATGCCGATCTTGTCGTGTTTGCTGGTGATGTAAATTTAGGTATCAAAGGATTACATTGGATACAATCAAGAATTAAAGATAAGCCTGTGATTTATGTTTTAGGTAATCATGAATACTATAAGAGCGCTTATCCTAAAGTGCTAAATAAACTCAAAACATTAGCTGCAAATACCAATGTTCATGTACTAGAAGATTCGTTTGTGGATATTGAAGATATTAGATTTCATGGCTGTACGCTATGGACTGATTTTTCGATTTTTGGAGATCCAATGGAATACGGTATTATTTGTCAATCTGCAATGAATGATTATAAGATGATAAAGCGTGACCCTTCTTATTCAAAAATGCGAACTATTGATACGTATAGAATTCATCAGTTATCTCGAAAATGGTTAGATGAAAGCTTACAAAAGTCTGAAAAATCTAAAAATGTAGTTATTACACATCATGCCCCTAGTTTGAAATCGGTTTCTGAGCAATATAAAAGCCACCCTGTTACTACTGCTTATGCCTCAAACATGGATGAATTAATATTAAAACACCAGCCAGATTACTGGATACATGGTCATATTCATACACCAAGTTGGTACAATATAGGTCAAACACAGATTATCTGTAATCCTCATGGATATATTGATGAACCATATAATGGTTTTGATATAGAGCTAATTATAGAATTATAATTTGTTGACAACATATTTTGTTGTGTAATCATTTTTGATTACATTTGATTATGGAAAAGAGATTAGAGCGTTTTAAAGGTATCCATCCAGGAGTAATATTAGAGCGAGAACTTAAGAAGCGTGCGATTAAGCCAAGTCCTTTTGCATTGTCTGTAGATACACATAGGCAGATTTTTAATGCCATTCTAAAAGGTAAACGAGGTATCCCAATACCTTTATCTTTAAAAGTTGATAATGCTTTAGGTCTTGAAGAGGGGACTTTTGCTTTGTTACAAACTTTTTATGATATCGAAAAAGCAAAAGAAAATGAGCTAAGTAAGGCACATCCTGATTTTGGTATTATACGAAAAATACTTTTTTGGGATACAGATTTTAATAAAATTGACTGGCTAAAACAATATAAAGCTGTCATTCAACGTGTTTTCGAAAGAGGTAATGACGAGGAGAAAGAAGAGATTACAAGGTTTTATGGTTTAGAAAAAATACAAAAAGCTTTAGATTCCCACAAAACTGAACCAATGTCATTGCATTAACAATAGAATATTTTAACATGCTTTATTATAATACGGTCAATCAATTGCTGAAGAGTACTTTAAATACATTGATGCAATCTGATGTTTTATCATCATTTAGATTAGTAGGTGGGACCGCATTAAGTTTGCATTTAGGTCATCGTGAATCTATAGATATTGATCTTTTTTCTGATGTAGACTATGGTACTTTAGATTTTGATGAAATTGATAAGTATCTGAAAAGTACATTTCCATATGTTGATTACCTATCAAATATAGCTCCAGCAATGGGGAAATCTTATACAATAGGTACGAATGCAGAAAATACTGTAAAACTGGATGTATTCTATACGGATTCTTTTATTCAACATGTAGTTGTAGAAGATGAAATTCGATTAGCATCTATTGAAGAAATTATAGCTATGAAATTTGATGTAGTACAGCGGGGTGGGCGTAAAAAGGACTTCTGGGACTTGCACGAATTGTTAGAATCTTATAATATAGATGATATGCTAAATTTACATGAGCAGCGTTATCCTTACACCCATGACCGAAATTTGATATTGTCAAATTTGGTGAATTTTGAAATAGCAGACAATGATTTTGATCCAATATGTTTCAAAGGGAAATATTGGGAATTTATTAAAGCTGATTTTGAGGATATTATAGCTGGATTATAGATTTTTGAACTTAAACAACACAAGTTTATTCACCTTCAAGTACATAACCAGCTCTTGAAGAGCTTTTATTAAAGCTTGGACATCTAATACTTTACCTTCAAATAATAAAGTATGGTTAAAGGTGTTATAACCTCGTTGGCACATTGGTTCTGTTTCATCAAATATCGTATTTAATGATGGATTCATTTGGCGGTCAATATATATGCCTGTAGGAGAATTATTAAATCTTTCTTCTACACGTTCATCAAAATGCTCGAAATGATTGCGAAATTCCCTAGGAGCTAAAATATGATTATCTGAGATATTTAAATATTCTCATAAAAACTTTCCTCTTGTCCTATATTTTTTACAAGGCCAAAGTATTTTAGATACATTTCCGGAAGTCACTAATATAGACTGAATAGCTCCCCAAATCTCAATTTCATCAAATTTATTTTCCTCAGCATTCAACCTTTCAAAAGCTCGTATTGCTATTTGTGCTTGTAAAGCAATCTCATCCAAAAGTGTCATTTGGAGTAAGTCATTCATATCTGGTATTTTATACATATCATAGGTTTATAGTATTTAATAGTAACTAATATTTATTAATTATCAAAAGGTAGAATGATTTCTATTTATTAATAATTATTACTATTTATTACGGTTTTCCGTATTGAAAAGCCTCCAAAAAATGTGTATTTTGTACCCAAACCGTATTAACATTTAATACTTCAAAACATATAATGACGCACACTTCTCATAATAAATTAGTTAGCTTTATCTGGTCTATTGCAGACGATTGCCTACGCGATGTCTATGTACGCGGTAAATACCGTGATATTATTTTACCTTTTGTGGTATTACGTCGTATAGATTCTTTATTAGAACCTACAAAAGATGCTGTATTGGAAGAACTCCGCTATCAAAAAGAAAACATCAGTGCAGTGGATGTCGATTCAAAAGGTTTGCAAGATGCATCGGGCTATGTATTCTACAATACCTCTACCTGGACTATGGAGAAGCTCAAAGGTACAGCTACGAACTCCCAACAAAAATTAGTTGCCAACTTTGAAGAGTATTTGAATGGATTTTCTGCCAATGTGAAGGAGATTATTGAGAAATTCAATCTATCGGCACAAATCCGTCATATGGCATCCAAAGATGTGCTGTTGGATGTGTTGGAAAAATTTACTTCGCCTTATATCAATCTTACTCCTGTAGAGAAAAACGATCCAGAGGGAAGACCATTACCCGCACTATCCAATCTAGGGATGGGTTATGTGTTTGAAGAGCTGATTCGTAAATTCAATGAGGAGAACAACGAAGAGGCAGGGGAGCACTTCACACCACGTGAGGTAATTCAGTTGATGACAACTTTGGTCTTTGAACCGATTAAAGATCAACTGCCTAATATTATTACCATCTATGACCCAGCTTGTGGATCGGGTGGGATGCTGACGGAAAGCGAGAACTACCTTATTGAAGATGATAGTATCAGCTACAAAGGAGATGTCTACTTGTATGGAAAGGAGATCAATGATGAGACCTACGCCATCTGTAAGTCAGATATGATGATCAAGGGCAAAGACCCCGAGAATATCCGTGTAGGCTCGACCTTGTCTACCAATGAGTTTTCGAGCATGAAGTTTGACTTTATGCTGTCGAATCCGCCATATGGTAAATCCTGGGCATCGGAACAGAAATATATCAAAGACGGTAAAGATGTCATTGATACCCGCTTTCAGATAAAACTAAAAGACTATTGGGGCAATTGGGAGACCGTAGATGCCACACCACGCTCATCGGATGGACAGTTGCTGTTCTTGATGGAAATGGTCGACAAGATGAAGGCCCCAACAGCTAACCGTATCGGTTCGCGTATTGCTTCGGTACATAATGGTTCGTCCTTATTTACGGGTGATGCAGGTTCGGGGGAAAGTAATATTCGTCGCTATATTATCGAAAATGACTTGTTGGATGCCATTGTACAATTACCGAATAACCTCTTCTACAATACAGGTATTACCACCTATATCTGGTTGCTGAATAACAATAAGCCCAAAGAAAGAGCAGGAAAAGTACAATTGTTGGATGCCAATAACCTGTACCGCAAACTGCGTAAGAATCTAGGTAACAAAAATTCGGAATTCTCGCCTGAGCAAATTGGCCAGATAGCACAAGCTTATTTGGAAAATTGGGAAACAAATCCTACGGATTCCCAACTAAAAATTAAGCAATTCCGAAATGCTGATTTTGGGTATTACAAGGTTAATATAGAGCGTCCGAAGCGTTTTAAAAGCACAGTTTACAAAAGAAGCTTTGGATACGCTACGCTACGATAAGAGCTTGGCTATACCAATGCAAGCATTGTATGAGACTTATGGTGACTTGGTCTATGCTGGGTTAGAATCTCATGCAGAAGAAATAACAAAACGTGCAGAAAAAGAAGATTGGGGTTTGAACAAAAAGCAAATTGCTAAGCTGTTGGAGAAAGCCACTTGGAAAAAGCCAAAAGCCTTATATGATGCTGCATTGACCTTATGGCAACATATAGGAGATGATATCTTTATGGACTTTAATGCATTTAGCAGTTTGGTCGATGAGCAAATCAAAAAGCATAAACTGGGCTTAGGCGCAACTGAGAAAAAAGCTATAATACAGGGTATTAGTAGCTATGATGCAGAAGCCGAAAAAGTCATCAAAAAAATAGAAAAGCTACAGGGCGATAAATTGCATCAATTACTGAATCACTTGGGCTGTACTGAAGAGCAATTGCCTTTATTTGGATATTTTCCTACCGGTAAATCGGACGAATATATCGTATATGAAACGGAATCCGACCTACGTGATACGGAGCAAATCCCATTAAATGAAACCATTGTAAACTACTTTGTGCGGGAGGTGCAGCCGCATGTAGCCGAAGCTTGGATCAATCTGGATTCGGTAAAGATAGGTTATGAAATCTCCTTTAATAAATATTTCTATCAGCATACTCCTTTACGGAATATAGCGGACATTAAAGAAGAATTACTGGCTTTAGAGCAACAGGCAGATGGTTTATTGGTTGATATCTTAAATTTCTAAAAGGCAATGGATAAATACGAAAGCTATATAGATTCGGGTATTGATTGGTTGGGGAAAATACCTGAGCATTGGGAAGTTAAACGACTAGGCAATTGGTTTGAGGAAAGAAGAGAAAAGGTTTCAGATAAGGATTTTGAACCATTATCAGTTACCAAAAATGGTATTTTACCTCAGTTAGAAAATGCAGCAAAATCCAATGATGGAGATAATCGTAAACTCGTTAAGAAAGGGGATTTTGTAATTAACAGTCGTTCGGATAGAAAAGGTTCTAGTGGATTATCTAATCTTGATGGCTCTGTTTCATTAATTAATATTGTAATGAAACCTCGAAATATCAAAGGAAAATTTACTAATTATCTACTTAAATCAAATGGCTTTATTGAAGAATTTTATAGAAATGGGCATGGTATAGTAGCTGATTTATGGACAACTCGATACGATGAAATGAAATTTATCAATTTAGCAGTTCCCCCAATTCACGAACAAGAAGCTATTGCTAGTTTCTTGGATGATAAATGCACGAAAATAGATGATTTGTTAGGGATCAAAACCCAACAAATCGAGAAGCTAAAAGAACTGCGCCAAGTTAAAATCCACCAATCCGTAACCAAAGGTTTGGATGCTTCTATTGAACTAAATGATTCAGGCATTGACTGGATTGGCGAAATTCCAAAACATTGGGAGGTGAAAAGGTTGAAAAATTTTATATGTGATTTAGAAGGTGGAGTAAGTGTAAATGCTTCTGAAAGTGAATCAGCAAATTCAAATGAAATCGGTGTCCTTAAAACTAGTGCAGTTTATACTTATTCATTTGATCCTTTACAAAATAAAAAGGTTTTTGAAAATGAGCTTAATAGAGTTTCTTGTCGAGTTAGAAAAGGAGCAATTATTATAAGTAGAATGAATGCACCTGAACTAGTTGGTGCATCTGGTCTTGTGTTAGAAGAATATCCAAACTTATACTTGCCAGATAGATTATGGCAGACAAAATACCATAAAATTGAATTTAATAAAAAATGGTTAAGTCAACTTCTTGTTTCAAATGGATTTAGGTCATATATGACCACATTTGCCAATGGTTCAAGTCCAAGTATGAAAAATATATCAAAGGGGGATTTTTTAAATATCTCCATCCCTGTTCCCCCTCTTTCCGAACAAGAAGCCATCGTTGCAAATTTAGAACAAGAAACTAGCAAAATAGATCAAGCTATTGCACAGCGTAAGAAGCAAATTGAAAAGCTTAAGGAGTATAAACAAAGCTTGATTAATGAGGTAGTAACAGGTAAAGTGAAGGTAGCATAGGGGAGAGAGGCTATTAATTTATTAACCAATTATGAATTTGAATTAATGAACGATACTAACCTAGATTCACAAGTTATAAAGGTAAAAGACTTTTTGGTACACCCTAAATTGGCGATTCCTGTTTATCAACGTCCTTATAAATGGAATAAAGGTCATGTTAGTCAGCTGATTGGAGATATTAAGGCTTTTTATCAAAAACCAAGCTATCGCTTTGGCACAGTAGTTCTTCACGAAAATTTAGACAAAGATACATTGGATATTGTTGATGGTCAACAACGCAGTTTAACATTAGTTTTGATCATAAAAGCTTTGGCGGCTATCAATGCGAAAAAGTCATTGCAAGGGGGAATTAATAAAGAATTACAAGCAGTAGCAAGCCAATTGGCAAACTTTAAATTTCAAAATCCAGTTTCGCAACAAAATATACATCGAAATTATAAAGAGATTGTCCGTTTAGTTGCTGATTTTGACGAACGCTTAGTCCAATTTCTACTCAATCATTGTGAATTTATTGTATTCAAACTGAAAGATATTTCAGAAGCATTTCAATTTTTTGATTCACAGAATGCAAGAGGCAAAGATTTGGATCCACATGATTTATTAAAGGCGTTTCATCTTCGTGCTTTTGACGAAAATGATGACAAAAACAAATTTGCTATTGTTGATAATTGGGAGAATGCAAATGATGATAGCTTAGCTAAATTGTTTGGTTTGTATTTGTATCGTATAAAGGGTTGGGCAAAAGGACAATCTGCACGAGAGTTTACAAAAGAAAAAATCCACTTTTTTAAAGGAGTCAATATTAATGAGTTAAATAGTTACCCTTATTCCAAAAGTTTGCGTATTCTTCATCATTATATCGATGAATACAACAGTAGCTATTATAGTCGGGTGAATCAACATCAAATGGAGTACCCTTTCCAACTGAATGAATGGATAATTAACGGGCGTCGTTTTTTTGAGATGATTCAGCATTATTATACCGTTTTTGAAAACAGTATTAAACAACTACAAAACCACAAAAAACTGAATCATAAAAGTAGGGAAATCATCCATGTTATAAATAATTACGAAGGTAGAGGAAGAACTGGTGATGGTTATACACGCTTGTTGATGGATACAGCTTTGATTTTTTATGTAGATAAATTTGGCGAAGAAGCCATTAATACTGCTATTCAATTTTTCTTTGTATGGAGCTACAATCTTCGATTAAGTTATGAAAGTTTGCAACTGTCTTCAGTAGATAATTATGTATTGAGTCAGAATGTGTTTAAGCAAATCAATGATTCTTTTACCCCTAAAGAATTATTTAATATGAATTTATCGATTGTCACTCAGCCTAAATCAAAAAAAACGGGCGACATTATTAATTTGTTTCAATCCTTAAATTATTTGTAGTATGAGTTTGCAGAAGGAAATCACCACATTCTCTATAGCGGATATATTTGGATCTGGTAACTATGTCATTCCTATTTATCAGCGCAATTACGCGTGGAAAGAAGGGCAGATTGTTCAGTTGATACATGATATCAACGATTATGCTAAACAAAATCAATCAAGTAAATACTATATTGGTACATTGGTGGTATATGAGCGAGAAAGTGAGAAAGAAATCTACTATGAGACTATAGATGGTCAACAGCGCTTGACAACACTCAACATATTATATGCTGTATTAAAAAATGAATATAATTTGGAAGAGGAATTAATTCATTTTAAAAATATAATCTTACATTTCGAAAATAGAATTCTCTCTACCAATGCATTAGATTTTGCTTTTAAAGGCGATTTTAATACTTCCATAAAATATAATACGGCAATAGAAGATGCTTATAATATCATTAAAAAAGAATTGCAACAAATTTTTGGAAAAGAAGAAGAGGTAACAGAAAATTTTAAATCATTTATCAATTATATTAACCAAAATGTAGTGCTATTGCGTGTTAAAGTGCCGCAAGAAACTGACTTAAACCATTATTTTGAAGTGATGAATAATAGAGGTGAGCAGTTAGAAAAGCATGAGGTTTTAAAGTCGCTGTTACTAAGTTATCTAGATAAAATTGCTGATGAGATAGAACGAGAAGAGTCAAAGCTTGTCTTTAATATGATTTGGGAAGGTTGTTCTCAAATGGAACGATACATTCAGTATTCTTTTGAGAGAGACCAGCGCGGAATAATATTTGGCTTTCATTGGGATTCTCTTTTGGTGGAAAATTTTGATGATCTAAGAACCAAGATAGATCTAAAAGTCAAAAGTAGAGAAATACATGAACAACAACTCGAAAGAGATTTGGAAGGTGTGACTATAGATGAGATTATAAGAAATGAAAAATATGACAAGGTAGTATTTGACGGAAGTTCAGAAACAACAGAACGTTTTAATAGTGTTATTAATTTTCAGAATTTCTTACTGCATTGCTTATTGATCGAAACCAAAGATAAGGATACCACTTTAGATGACAAAAAGTTGATTTCTAATTTTGATTTTTTAAAGAATAAATCAGATGAAGAACGTATTCACTTTGTGAAGAATTATTCTTTTATGATTTTGAAGGTTAAGTTTTTAATGGATCAATATGTAATAAAACGTGAATTTATCAATAATAAAGAATCGTGGAGTTTAAAGCGTCTTTATTTATATAATGATAAATCGCAGAGCTATATCAACACTTTTGATAGTACAAATGTAGAAGTTGACTCCCGGGATATTATTTTATTATTAAGTATGTTTCATACCGTTGCGCCAAATATGATGTATAAGCATTGGTTGAATGCCAGTTTGTATTATTTGCACCAAAATTATTCAAGTACTGAAAGAAT
>Ga0233369_1000150_pt1 | contig 36121 bp, 29 predicted proteins | sample ElkDunMinimDraft_26_FD_191537 | JGI IMG/M metagenome (GOLD analysis project Ga0233369, IMG submission 191537) | Fecal eukaryotic communites from dung pellets of Tule Elk in California, USA - Elk Dung D16 | ecosystem: Host-associated > Mammals > Digestive system > Large intestine > Fecal | place... | reverse complement strand
CGCATGTTGCGCCTGCAAGACGGCCGGCTGTGCGTGAATCCCGGCAGCGTCGGGCTGCCTGCGTTCCGCGGCTGCGTTCCGCATCCGCACGTGATGCAGGGTGGGACGCCCGCCGCGCGATATGCGATGCTGCACCGCGACAGCGGCGTCTGGCAGGCGGAACTGCGCGCGGTCGACTACGATCCGGCGCCGGCAGTGAGCCGGGCGCGTGCGCTCGGGTTCGACGCCTGGGCTGACGCGTTGCGGGACGGCCGCCTGTCGTCCTGACCCTGCAATCGACATATGTCCCGGGAGTTGCATCCATGAGCACGCCCACCCGCCAGACTAGCAGCCTCGCGGTGGTCAGCCTGGTCTCCGGCATCCTCGGCTGGAGCCTGCTGCCGCTGATCGGCAGCATCGTCGCCATCGTTACCGGGCACATGGCGCGCAGCGAAATCCGGCGCGCACCCGAGCGCCTGGAGGGTGACGGCCTGGCCCTGGCCGGACTCATCCTCGGCTACTCGATGCTGGTGATCGGCAGCATCGGAATCATGCTGGTGCTGACGTTCTTCGGCGGCCTGCTGTGGCTGGGGCTGTCGAACTGACATGTACGGTCTGCTCCGCCCGCTCCTGTTCGGACTCGATGCCGAGCGCGCCCACGCACTCGGCCTGCACGGACTGGACGCGCTCCAGGGCGCCGGGCTCGCCCGGCTGCTGGGCGCGCGCGCGCGCCCCTTCCCGACCCGCCTGCTCGGCCTGACCTTCCCCAATCCGGTCGGCCTGGCCGCCGGCCTGGACAAGAACGGGGAGCACATCGACGGGCTGTTCGCACTGGGCTTCGGCTTCGTCGAGATCGGCACCATCACCCCACGCCCGCAGGCCGGCAATCCGATGCCGCGCATGTTCCGCCTGCCCGCGCACCGGGCGGTGATCAACCGCATGGGCTTCAACAACGCCGGCGTCGATGCGCTGGTGCGCAACGTCGAGCGCGCGCGCGGCCGCACCGGCCCGCTGGGCATCAACATCGGCAAGAACAAGGACACGCCCAACGAGGAGGCCGAGCGGGACTACCTGCACTGCCTGGAGCGCGTCTATCCGCTGGCCGACTACATCACGGTCAACATCTCCTCGCCCAATACCGCCGGCCTGCGCGAACTGCAGGAGGAGCAGGCGCTGCGCCGCCTGGTGGCCACCCTGCGCGAGGCGCAGGAGCGCCTCGGCGCGCAGCATGGCAGGCGCGTGCCGATGCTGGTGAAGATCGCGCCGGACCTGTCGGACGACGACGTGCAGGCCTGCGCGCGGGTGCTGGGCGATCTGCAGGTGGATGGCGTGATCGCCACCAACACCACCGTCTCGCGCATCAGCGTGCAGGACGACCCGCGTTCGCGCGAGACCGGCGGGCTGTCGGGCGAGCCGCTGATGAACAAGTCCACCGCGGTGCTGCGGATGCTGCGTACGCGCCTGCCCGAGGCGATCCCGCTGGTCGGGGTGGGCGGCATCCTCTCGGGCGCCGACGCGGTCAAGAAGATGGCCGCGGGCGCCTCGCTGGTGCAGCTGTACACCGGGCTGGTCTATCGCGGGCCGGGCCTGATCGGCGAATGCGTCGAGGCGATCCGCCGGCGCAAGGAAGCCCCCAGCCGCGGCAACCTGCCGAACCTGTGAGCTAGTGATGGCAGAGGGCTACCGCATCGTCGAAGGCGCGGACCTGCGCGCGCGCAACAGCTTCGGCATCGCCGCGCGCGCCGCGCTGCTGGTCGAGGTCGACGACCCCGCCGCCCTGCCGCTGGTGTTCGCGCGCCACATCGCGCCCGGCACCACGCCGCTGGTGCTGGGCGGCGGCAGCAACCTGCTGTTCGCCGGCGATGCGCAGGTGGCCGTGCTCGCGCTGCGCTGCAGCCAGGTGCGCGTGCTGGACGCAGACGACGCGGCCGCGACCGTGCGCGCCGACGCCGGCGCGAACTGGCACGAGTTCGTGCGCTGGACGCTCGACCAGGGCCTGTACGGACTGGAGAACCTCGCCCTGATCCCCGGCACCGTCGGCGCGGCGCCCATCCAGAACATCGGCGCCTACGGCGTGGAAGTGGGCGAGCACGTGCAGGCGGTGGAAGCTTTCGAACCGGCGACCGGACGGCAGTTGCGGCTCGGCCGCGCCGACTGCGCCTTCGCCTATCGCGACAGCGTGTTCAAGCGGCAGGCGGGGCGCTACGTCGTCACCGCCGTCGAATTCCGGCTCTCGCGCCAGCCCTGCCCGCGCACCGGCTATGCCGGCATCGGCGAGGAACTGGCCGCGGCCGGGATCACCGCGCCGACGCCGCTGCAGGTGTTCGAGGCGGTGTGCGCGCTGCGCCGGCGCAAGCTGCCCGACCCGGCGCGGATCGGCAATGCCGGCAGCTTCTTCAAGAACCCGATCGTGGCGCGGGCCGTGGCCGAGGGGCTGGCGTCCGCGCATCCGGGGCTGCCGGTATTCCCCGGCGCCTGCGCCGACACGCGCAAACTCTCGGCGGCGTGGCTGATCGAGGCCTGCGGCTGGAAGGGCCGGCGCGAGGGCGACGCCGGCGTCGCGGAGGGGCACGCCCTGGTCCTGGTCAACCACGGCCAGGCCTCCGGCGCGCAACTGCTGGCGCTGGCACGGCGCATCGTGGCCTCGGTGCAGGAGCGCTTCGGCGTCGCGCTCGAGCCCGAGCCGCGCATCGTCGGCGATCACTGGTGAGCCGCGCGCGCCCGGGCTGGTGGCCCGAATCGGTCTACGCCCGGGCCGCGCTGCTGATGCTGGGCAGCACCCTGTCGTTCGCGGTCATGGCCCTGACCATCCGCTATGCGACGCAGAGCGTGCCGACCACCGAGATCGCCTTCTTCCGCAACCTGTTCGGCCTGCTGGTGCTGCTGCCGATGATCCTGCGCTCCGGCCGTGGCCTGCCGCGCACCCGGCACCCCGCGCGGTACCTCGCGCGCACCACCGTCGGCCTGGCGGCGATGCTGTGCGGGTTCTGGGCGGTCGGCCACCTGCCGCTGGCGCAGGCGATCTCGCTGTCCTACGCCACGCCGCTGTTCGTGACCGTGGGCGCGGCGCTGTGGCTGGGCGAGACGGTGCGCATCCGCCGCTGGATGGCCGTCGCGGCCGGCTTCCTCGGCGTGCTGGTGATCCTGCGCCCAGGCTCGGGCTTCACTCCCGGCATGATCGTCGCCCTGCTCGGCGCGCTGTTCGCGGCGATCGTGGCGATCCAGATCAAGCAGCTTTCGCGTTTCGACGCGCCCGACACGGTCGTGTTCTACACCTACGTGTTCTGGGTGCCGATGTCGCTGGTCCCCGCGCTGCTGCAATGGGTGTGGCCCACGCCGATGGCCTGGCTGTGGCTGGTGGCGACCGGCGTGATGGGCACCTTCGGCCAGTTGCTGTGGACCCGGGCGATCGCGCTGGGCGAAGTCTCGGCGCTGCAGCCGATCAGCTTCGTGCAGCTGCCGGTGCTGGTGGTGCTGGGCTGGTGGCTGTTCGCCGAACGCATCGATGCCTGGACCCTGGTGGGCGCGGCAATCGTGCTGGGCGCCAACGGCTACATCGCCCACCGCGAGGCGATGCTGCTGCGCCGCGCTGCAACGCAGGCCCCCGTGAAGGCGGCCAAGCCGGGGGAGTAGCCCGCGCTCAGCGGCCCGCCTGGGCGCTGTCGTCCAGCCCGGCGAGGTCTGCCTCGATCCCGCTGCGCCGCGCCCTCTGGCCGGCGCTCAGCGTGTCCGGATCGGCAGCCAGCAGCGGCGCGATCAGCCGCGCGTGCAACGCATCGGCCTCGTCCGCCTGCCCGTTGTCGCGCAGCGCGAGCACCAGCGACCAGGCGCTGGCCGGGATCTGCGGCGAATCCGCCGGCAGGTGGGTTTCGCGCAACGCAAGCGCGCGCCTCATGACCTCCACCGCCTCGCCTCGCCGCCCCAACAGCGACAGCGTCTCGCCCCAGGCCGCCATTCCCAGCTGGTATTGCGGGTGTTTCTCTCCGAGCACGTCCAGCGCCCTGGGCATGGTCTGTTCGAACATCGACAGCGCGCGCGCCGGTTCGCCGGCCCGCATGAGCGTCATCGCGTGGTTGAGGGCAATGAAGAGCGTATCCGGGTGCTCGGGACCGAGGATGCGGCTCCGCGCCTCGAGGACCCTCCGCTCCAGCGGCAACGAGCCGGCGAAGTCGTCCAGCCGGGCCCGCAGGCTGGCGAGGTTGAGCAGGGCCCGCAGGGTCATCGGGTGCTCGGCGCCGAGCACGCGCTCGCGGGCCTCGGCCACCGCCGCAGCCTCGCCCAGTCCGTCGGCGGTGCGCCCACTGTCGCTGAGCATGTTGGCCAGGTTGCCGCGCGCGACCAGGGTGTCGGGGTGTTCGCTGCCGAGGCGCCGGGTCTGGAGTTCCACCACAGACCGCTGCAACTCCACGGCGGCAGCTGCTTCGCCGGCGATCGCCAGGGCCGTGGCCAGCGCACCCATGGTGCCGACGGTGTCCGGATGGTCTTCGCCGAGCGTACGTCTGCGCACCTCGAGTACGTGTCGCATCAGGCCCTGCGCCTGCTGCTGTTCGCCACTGCGTGCCAGGTCCATGGCCAGGCTCATCATCACCCGCAGCACCAGCGCATCGTCCTCGCCGCGCGCGGCGCGCAGGCGATCGAGCAGGGCCTGCTTGCGCTCGCGACCGGCCACCAGGTCACCCTCCAGGCCCAGCAACTGGCCCAGCTCGAGTTCGAGCAGGCTGCGGGTCTCGTCGTCGTCGGGCAGCGCGCTCGCCGCCTGCAGGGCCTCGTCGAGCAGTGTCCGGGCCTCGTCGTAGCGGGACAGACGCTCCAGTGCCGCCACCCGCCCCAGCTGCGCGCGCAGGGTGGCGGGCGCGGCGGGCCCCAGCGTGCGGGCGCGGTACGCCGCCGCGGTCGCGTGGGCGCGCTCGGCCTCGTCATAGAGCCCCAGGGCGTGATGGACGCGGCCGGAGGAATCGAGCAGGTCGGCAGCGAGCACGGGCTGCCCGGCGAAATCGCGCGCGATGGCCGCGTCCGCGCGCGCCAGGACCTGGGTCCGCATCAGGCTGCGCGCCAGTTCGGCGGTGCTCACCTTCGCGAGCACCGCTTCGAGCCCTGGCGACATCCCGGGCGCGCTGCGCTGCACCTGCTGCCGCAACCCCTGCCCCAGTTCCATGCCCATCGCCTCCAGATCGATGGACTCGAGCATCGACTGCTGGAACGCGGCCACCTTTTCGAGGTCGGCGCTGCGCTCTTCGGCGATGGCGCGCTGCGCGCGGGCCTGCATGAGCCCATGCACCGACAGGGCAAGGCCGCCAACCAGTGCGAGGGTCGCGACCACGCCGGCGGCGAGTCCGGCGCGATGGCGTCCGGCGAACTTGCGCAGCGCGTACTTGCGAGAGGGCGGCACGGCGTGCAGCGGCTTGCCGTCGAGGAAGCGGCGCAGGTCCTCGGCCAGCGCGGCGGCGGAGGGATAGCGATCGCCGCGCTCGAAGGCCATGGCCCGCGCGACCACCCAGTCCAGTTCGCGGCGCAGCACTCGCTGCATCGCATCGGGCCGGATGCCATGGGCCTGCGCCAGTTGCGCGCGCCGGTCCGGCGGCAATGCGGCAATCTGCGCCGAGGGCAGCGAAGCGGTATGCGGCTGCGTGGAGACCGTCTCGCCGCGCACACGCGGGCGCTGGCCGGACAGCAGTTCGCACAGCACCACGCCCAGCGAATACACGTCGCTGCGGGTGTCGAGCAGCGTCTGGTCGCCGGCGGCCTGCTCCGGGCTCATGTAATCGGGCGTGCCGGCGATGTCGCGCGTGCCGGCGCGCGCGGCCGCGGTGGCGATCCCGAAGTCGATGATCTTGGGACGCGCACGTCCCTCGCTGTCGTCGACCAGCAGGTTGCCCGGCTTGAGGTCGCGATGGATCACGCCCTTCTGGTGCGCGTGCTGCACGCCCTCGCAGACCTCGATGAACAGCGCCAGCCGCGCGCGCAGCGGCAGAGCGCGCGCCTCGCAGTAGGCGGTGATCGGCTGCCCGTCGATGAACTCCATCACGAAGAACGGATGGCCATCGGGCGTGGTGTCGGCGTCGTGGATCTGCGCGATCGCCGGATGGCGCATCTGCGCCAGCACCTGGCGTTCGATCTCGAAGTGCGCCTTGCGCCGCGGATCGAGCGCCTGGCCGCGCAGCAGCTTCAGCGCGACGGTCCTGCGCACAGGCTCGATCTGCTCGGCCCGGTAGACCTCGCCCATGCCGCCGCGTCCCAGCAGCGACTCGATGCGGTACCGGCCAAGGCGCATGCCGTGCGGCAGGTCGCCCTCGCGGGGAGGCACCGCACCAGGCGCGTGGGTGGCCGCCAGCAGTTGGGTCCGGTCTGGATCGTCGTGGCCGCCCGGATCCGCCATGCCTCTTCCCTGTCACGCCGTCACCGCGGGCATGGTAAACCAAACGCCTGCACGGCCGCCGGCGGGTACACTTGCAGCACCCCTGCCTGCGCCGCCATGTCCAGCTCCCAAGACCAGGCCGATACCACCCAGCGCACCCTGCTCAGCGCCGGGCCCGACCGCCCGCAGCCACGGCCGGCGTGCCTGGTCGTGATCCTCGGCGACGGCCTCGGGGCGCGGGTGGACGTGGGCACCCGGCCGGTGCTGATCGGCCGCTCGCACGAGGCCGACCTGGTGATCGCGCACAAGAGCGTGTCGCGCGAGCACTGCCGCATCTGGCTCGAGCACGACACCTTCCGCATCCGCGACCTGGGCGCGACCAACCCGACCCGGCTCAACGACGTGGTGGTGGAGGAAGCGACCCTGAGCGACGGCGACCACATCCTGGTCGGCGAGAGCCTGCTCAAGTTCATCGGCCAGACCAGCATCGAGGCGCGCTACCACGAGGAGATCTACCAGCTCGCCACCATGGACGCGCTGACCGGGCTCTACAACCGGCGCCATTTCATGGAGGTGCTGGACCGGGAGATCGCGCGCGCGCTGCGGCACGGCCGCGAACTGGCGCTGTGCATCATCGACGTGGACCTGTTCAAGCCGGTCAACGACACCTTCGGCCACATCGCCGGCGACGAGGTGTTGCGCCGCATGGCGGCCGAGCTGCGCCGCCATGTGCGCAGCGAGGACGTGGCCGCGCGCATCGGCGGCGAGGAGTTTGCCGTGCTGCTGCCCGAAGGGAGCGCCGACGATGCGGTGGCCTTCGCCGAGCGGCTGCGGGTGGCCGTGGCCGACACGGTTTTCTCGCCCGGCGGCGTTCCCCGGCAGATCACCGTGAGTGCCGGCGTGGCCGCGCTGCGGCCGCCCTGCTCAAGCCGCTCGCAACTGTTCGCGGCGGCCGACGCGGCGCTGTATCGGGCCAAGCACGACGGTCGCAACCGCGTGCACGCCAAGCTCTGAGCGGGGGCCTGCAGCTTCCCTGGAAGCGGAAGGGCCGGTCGCCCGGCCCTTCCTTTCAGCTCCCGGCGCTGCGCCGGAGCGTCATGGGGTCACGGTGAGCCGGATCGCCCCCGCCTGCTTGGGCGAGACCGGATCGTTGCTGCTCACGCAGTAGAAGGCGTTACGCGTGCCCGCCGCCAGGCCGGCCGCGCTGAGCTGGATCGTCGAGGCGCGAGAGGCGCCCGCCGCCAGCGTGCCCATCGCCGGGTTCACCGCACCCATCCAGGGCGCGCCACAGGCCACCTCGCCCACCACCCGCATCGACAGGCCCGGCGCGGCCGTGTTGGCCTCCCAGCTGCCGGTACCGGCCGCCGACAGATTGAGCCCCGCGAAACCGCCATTGCCCAGCGTCGACGAGGCGTACCAGGCCCAGCGGTTGGCGAAGCTGGCATTGGCATGCACCAGCAGCCAGTAGCGCCCCGGGGGGAGATCGACCGTGGCTCCGGCCGCGACCAGGTCCAGGGTGATCGCCGCGCCGGTGGTGTCCACGCCCGGCCCGTTCGCCGGGCCGGTGTAGCTCCACGCCGCCGCCCCCGGCGAGCGCAGCGGGTCGCCCGACGGCAGGCCACCGGCATCGGGATAGATCGCCCAGCTCAGCGTCGGCGAGACCGTGGCCAGGGCCGAGCCGCTCACCACGAAGCCTTCGGCCCGCAGCGACAGCAGGCGCGTCGGCACGGCCAGCTCGAAGTCGTCGGCGCTGAACTGCGCGGCGAACCCGGCCACCGCCGGATCGGCATAGCGGGTGGCGCGATAGCCCGTGGTCGCGTTCTGGCCGAGGGTCGAAGCCAGGGTGGCCAGGCCCGAGCCGCTGTTGTCGAAGCTGTAGCTCAGCGGCGAGCCGCCCGCATTGCCCACCGTCGTCGACGCGCGCCCGCCGCGGCCGGCCTGCAGCGCTGCGGTCACCAGGGCCGGCAGCTGGATCACCGGCGGGGGGACGACCACGGCGATCGGCAGGTGCAGTTCCGGCGGTGCCGTGCGTCCGGCACTGGCCGGCGTGAGCAGCAACTGGCCGAAGTTCCAGCTGCCGTCGGCCGGCAGCGCGCTGCCATCGATCACCACCCGCACCGACACCGTGGCGCCGGCCGGCACCTTCAGGTTGGCCGGCGTGACCCGGCCCGGCAGGCCCTGCAGCTGGGCGCGATAGCCCTGGGCGACCGGCAGCGTGTTGCGGAAGGTGCGCACGAACACGCATTCGGGCGCGCAGTTGCGGCGGACCATGCTGGGCTGGTTGAGCGTGCCCGGATCGCCGCCGGTCGCGGGATTGGCCGCGGCGTAATTGGCCGCCGTCTCGTGCAGCACCAGGCCTGCGGCGACCGCGCGATCCACGCGGATGCGCCCGGAGCCGCCGGCATGCGGATCGGCGGGAGTCACCCCGTCCTCCAGCAGCACGGTCCGCTCGGCGGTCATCGCCAGCGCCGACTTGATCTCGGGCGGGGTCCAGCCCGGTCGCGCCTGCTGGATCAGCCCGGCCGATCCGGCCTGGTGCGGCGAGGCCATCGAAGTGCCGTTGTACAGCGCCACCGCATCCTCGAACCCGGTGAGCACGGTGCCGGACACGGCCGCGAGCACGCGCACGCCCGGCGCGGTGACATCCGGTTTGAGCAGGTCGAAGCTGCCTGCCGGACCGCGCGAACTGCTGGCCGCCAGCACGTCGGGCCGGTTGCCCAGCAGGATCGCCGGATAGGGAATGCCCGCGGTGACCGCCGGGTTGGCGGCGGCGAAATCGCGCAGGGCGTCGGCATCGGCCTGCAGCATGCCGAAGGCCGGGACGGTGGTACCCGGCACCGAGGGGATGATCGCGCCGGCCGCATTGTTGGCCACGATCACCGCGACCGCCCCGGCGGCGGCGGCATTGTCGACCTTGATGCTGAACGAGCACGTGCCGCGGCGGACCACCGCGATCGCGCCGGCGAAAGCGCCGGCCGGATACGCCGCGCAGGCGTCGTCGACGCTGTCGATGCCCGGACTCACCCGCAGCGGCGTCTGCGGCGGAATCGCGGCCTGCTGCTCCACGCCATTGCTGCCCGGGTTCATCTCGATCGCGGCCAGCGCCTCGGGCACCGGCTGCGGGCCGGTGACCTGGAGCACCACCACGAAATCGCCGCGGCCATGCTGGGCCGAGGCCGTCGACGAGACCCAGGGCTCCAGGTGGCCCATGGTGTTCGGCCCGGGGCCGCTGTTGCCGGCCGAAGCGGCGACGTAGATACCGGCCTCGACGGCATTGAGGAAGGCCAGCGACACCGCCTCGCTCCAGGGCGAGGCGCCGCCGCCGATCGAATAGTTGATCGCATCGACCACGCCATCGGCGATGGCCTGATTGACCGCGGCCACCGCCGAGACATTGGGGCACAGTCCCTGCCCGGTCGCGGTGTTGGTGTAGCAGATGTCGTAGGCCACGATGTTCGCGCGCGGTGCCACGCCGGAGATGCGCCGGACGTTGCCCAGCACCTCGGCGTCGCGGCGGTTGCCCGCGGCGGTGGAGGCGACGTGGCTGCCGTGGCCGTTGGTGTCGCCGAAGCCGGGCTCCTCGCGGATGTTCGCCGCCCCGCAGGTGTTGCCCGGTGCGGCGCAGACGAAGTCGTAGCCGCCGATCAGCTTGTCGTTGCAGCGCCCTTCGTCGATGCCGCCCGGCGCGCAGGTGCCCAGGTAGTTGCCCGCGCCCAGCGGGTTGACGTGGACATGGCCGTCGATGGGATCGACCGCGGCGAACGAGGGACTGCCGAAGTTGATGCCCGAATCCAGGATGCCGAAGACGACGCCCTCGCCCTGGTGGCCCTGGCCGCTGCCGGTCGCGCTGCCGTCCCAGACCGCGGGCGCCCCGATCAGCGCCGGCCCGGTGTCGGTATCCAGCGGATACTCGCGGTATTCGTCGACCAGCAGCACCTCGGGCAGCGCGCGCACGCGCTCGGCCTCGGCGGGGCCCAGTTCGGCCACCACGCCGTTGATCGCATGCTGGAAGCGCTGGGTCACCTGCGGCTGGCGGCCGATGGCCTGGCCCAGGCTCCGCTCGATCTGGAACTGGCGGCCCTGCAGGTAGCGCGCGTACTCGCGCGCCTGCGGGCTGCGCATGTCCGCGCGCGACTTGCCGGTCGCACCGGCGCGCCCGGCGGGGGGCGCGGCGATGCCAGCGATCCCGCCGCGATAGGCGGCCACCGCCGGTTCGCGGAACATGACGATGTAGGTACCGCGCGCGCCGGCGTCCTCGCGCGCGGCGGCGGGTCTCGTGGCCGCGGCCCCGGCCTGGGCGGCGACCGCCACCGTCCCCGCGCTGGATGCGGCCTGCGGCTGCATCGCCGCCAGCCACGCGCGGCCCGCGCTTCCCGCTTCTCCTGTCGCGACCGCCGCCAGCGCGGCGCCCGCCACGCACAGCCCCGCGACAAGTCCCCAACGTGCCCTGCTGTCCATGCCCACCTCCGGAAAGTCGTACTTCGCGGAAAATCGAGGCGCGAGCCCGGCGCAACGCCGGGAACGGCCTGCGACACTGTTGCGAAGACTCCAGGGGAAACATGCGTGCCGGGGCATCGGGCGCTCCCGCCCCCCCGTCACAACCGCCCCTGTCCGATTGCGCATCCCTGTGCCCAGCCACTGCACTCTACGCCGCGGCCGGCGCGATGCAACAGCAGGCCGCTCAGCCCGCGCGGCCGCCGTTCGCGGGGGTGCGCCGCACGAGGAGGTAGACGCCGACGGTCCACAGCGAGGCGGCGGCCCAGCCGGCGAGGATGTCCGAGGGGTAATGCACGCCCAGGTACACCCGCGACAGTCCCACCATCGGCACGAACACCGCCATCGCCGCGGCCACCCACCAGCGCAGGCGCGTGGGCCACGCCAGCAGCACCAGCACCAGGGCCAGGGTCATCGACCCCATGGCATGGCCGCTGGGAAAGCTGTAGGTGGTCTCGGGCGAGATCGAGTCCCACAGGTCGGGCCGGTCGCGCGCGAACAGGCGCTTGGTGCCCATGTTGAGCAGGGCCGAGCCGCCGGTCGCGGCGGCGGCGAACAGCGCATCGCGCCAGCGGCGCAGCGCGGACAGCAGCAGTACCAGGGCGACGTCCGCCGGCACCACGCCCCAGGCATAGCCGATCGCCGAGACGAACACGAATACGCGGTCCAGGCGTTCGCTGGCGATCGACTGGGCGAACAGCAGCAGCGGCTCGTCGAACGGGATCGCCTCGGCCTCGTGGATCTCGTCGGCCAGTTCCATGAAGGCCCACATCGGCAGCAGCACGCCCGCGAACAGCAGCGCCAGCCGCCAGCCGTAGCGCTCGACGAAGCCCTGGCAGGCCTGCGCCGCTCCCTGGCGCCAGCCCGGTTCAGGCATCCGCGGCCCGGCCCCAGGTGCGATCGACGTAGTCGTCGACCAGGCGCACGAAGTCGGCCGCGATGTTCTCGCCGCGCAGGGTCACTGCCTTGGCGCCGTCGATGAACACGGGGGCGGCCGGCGCCTCCCCCGTTCCCGGCAACGAGATGCCGATGTTGGCGTGGCGCGATTCGCCCGGGCCATTGACCACGCAGCCCATCACCGCGAGCGTCATGTTCTCCGCGCCCGGATGGGTGACCTTCCATTCGGGCATCTTCGCGCGCACGTGCTCCTGCACCACCTTGGCCAGTTCCTGGAAGAACTCGGAGGTCGTGCGGCCGCAGCCAGGGCAGGCGGTGACCATCGGCGTGAAGGCGCGCATGCCCATGGTCTGCAGCAGTTCCTGCGCGACCACCACTTCCTGGGTGCGCGGCGCGCCGGGTTCGGGCGTGAGGGAGATGCGGATGGTGTCGCCGATGCCCTCCTGCAGCAGCACCGCCAGCGCGGCGCTGGAAGCGACGATGCCCTTGCTGCCGATGCCGGCCTCGGTCAGGCCCAGGTGCAGTGCGAACTCGCTGCGCCGGGCCAGGTCGCGATACACCGCGATCAGTTCCTGCACGCCGCTGACCTTGGCGCTGAGTACGATGCGGTCGCGCCCAAGGCCCAATTCCACCGCGCGCTCGGCCGAATCCAGCGCCGAGCGGATCAAGGCCTCGCGCAGCACCCGGCCCGCGTCCCAGGGCTGGGCACGGCGTGCGTTCTCGTCCATCAGCGTGGCCGCGAGCGACTGGTCGAGCGAGCCCCAGTTGGCGCCGATGCGCACCGGCTTGCCGTAGCGGATCGCGAACTCGATCAGCTGCGCGAACTGGCTGTCCCTCTTCTTGCCGAAACCGACGTTGCCGGGGTTGATCCGGTACTTGGCCAGCATCTCCGCGCAGGCCGGCTCCTGCTCCAGCAGCTGGTGCCCGTTGTAGTGGAAGTCGCCGATGATCGGCACGTCGATGCCCTGCATCGCCAGGCGCTCGACGATGCGCGGCACGGCGGCGGCCGATTCGGGATTGTTGACCGTGATCCGCACCAGCTCCGAACCCGCGCGCCACAGGTCGGCGATCTGGCGGGCGGTGCCGGCGACATCGGCGGTGTCGGTATTGGTCATCGACTGCACGACCACCGGCGCCTGGCCACCGAGGGCCACGCCCCCGATCCGGACCTGGTGCGTGGAGCGCCGCGGCTGTGGCCCGTAGGCGGGGACGGCCGGGTCGGCGTGGCAGGGCGGCAGGGGCTGGGGCTGTGCGGACATGCGGGCATTTTAGCCGCGAACCGGGGCGGCGGCCGCGGCGCGGCGCCGCCATAGCGTCAGCGGCGCCCCGGCACGCCCCGCCGGACAGGCGCGGCTCAGCGTGAGGGCGTCGGCGCCCCGCCCGGCTATCCTGTCGCGCATGAACGACACGACGCGGGACATCCTCAGTCCCAGCCAACTCAACACCCTCGCCCGCAGCCTGCTGGAGGACGCGTTTCCGCTGGTGTTGGTGGAGGGCGAACTGGGCAACGTCTCGCGGCCGGCCTCCGGCCACCTGTATTTCACCCTCAAGGATGCGCGCGCCCAGGTGCGCTGCGCGCTGTTCAAGCCCAAGAGCCAGTGGCTGCGCTTCGCCCCGCGCGAGGGCATGAAGGTGCTCGCGCGCGGACGCCTGACCCTGTACGAGGCGCGCGGCGACTACCAGCTCATCCTGGACTCGCTGGAGGAAGCCGGCGAAGGCGCCCTGCGCCGCGCCTTCGACGAGCTCAAGGCCAGACTGCAGGCCGAGGGCCTGTTCGACGAGGCGCGCAAGCGCCCCCTGCCCGCCTACGTGCGCCGCCTGGCGGTGATCACCTCGCCCTCGGGCGCGGCGGTGCGCGACGTGCTGAGCGTGCTGGCGCGGCGCTTTCCGCTGGTCGAGGTGGACGTGCTGCCGGTGCCCGTGCAGGGCGAGGCCGCGGCGGCGCAGATCGCCGCGATGGTGCAGCGTGCGGGCGCGGCCGGGCGGCACGACGTGATCCTGCTGGCCCGCGGCGGCGGCTCGCTGGAGGACCTGTGGGCCTTCAACGACGAAGCGCTGGCCCGCGCGATCGCCGCCTCGCCGGTCCCGGTGGTCTCCGCCGTCGGCCACGAGACCGACTTCAGTCTCTCGGACTTCGCCGCCGACCTGCGCGCGCCCACGCCCTCGGCGGCGGCCGAACTGCTCGTTCCCAGCCGCGTCGACGTCGGCCAGCGCCTTGCCGGCCTGCAGCGGCGCGCCGCCGGCCTGCAGGCCAACCACCTGCGCCAGTTCGCGCAGCGCGCCGACCGCGCGGTGCTGCGGCTCAACGCGCAGCGGCCCGAAGCGCGGCTGCAGGCGCATGCCCGTCGCCGCGACGAAGCCCTGCGTCGGCTGCACTCGGCCCTGCAGCAGCGTCTGCGCGCGCATGCGGCCAGCCTGCGCCACGCCGGCGCCGTGCTCCAGGCCACGCGACCGCAACGGCGCCTGCAGCTGCTGGGCCAGCGGCTGACCGACACCCGCCCGCGCCTGCAGGCCGCGATCGCGCGGCGTCTGCAGCGCGATGCGCTGCAGCTGCGCGGCCTCGCCCGCTCGCTCGAAGCGGTGAGCCCGCTGGCCACCATCGCCCGCGGCTACAGCATCCTGCAGCGCGACGACGGCGTGGTCGTGCGCAGAACCGGCGAGGTCGCCGCCGGCGATGCGCTCTCGGCACGCCTGGCCGACGGAGAGCTGCGGCTGCGCGTCGAGGGCGTGGTGCGGGGCGCCGACTGAGGCCGTGAGGCCGGGTTCCCGGCCTGCGACACAGTGTTCGTGCAGACGGAACAGGCCATCGGCGCATCCGTGCGACACTCCGGGCATGACCAAGGCCTCCGATCTGTTCGTCCAGGCACTGCAGGCAGAAGGCGTGGACCACGTCTTCGGCATCCCCGGCGAGGAAACGCTGGACCTGCTCGAGTCGCTGCGCGATTCCGGCATCCATCTGGTCCTGACCCGCCATGAACAGGCCGCCGGCTTCATGGCCGCCACCTGGGGCCGGCTCACCGGCCGCGCCGGCGTCTGCCTGGCCACCCTCGGGCCCGGCGCCACCAACCTCGTCACCGCCGCGGCCTATGCCCAGCTCGGGGCGATGCCGATGCTGATGATCACCGGGCAGAAGCCGGTGCGCAGCAGCCACCAGGGCCAGTTCCAGATCGTCGACGTGGTCGACATGATGCGCCCGCTGACCAAGTACACCCGCCAGCTGGTCAGCGCCGACGCGATCCCGGCCAAGGTGCGCGAGGCAATGCGACGCGCGCAGGAGGAGCGCCCCGGCGCTACCCATCTGGAACTGCCGCAGGACATCGCCGGCGACGAGACCGACGCCATGGTGCTGCCGCAGCCGCGCAGCCGGCGTCCGCTCGCCGAGGACAAGGCGCTGGATGTCGCGGCCGAGGCCATCGCGCAGGCGCGCCATCCGCTGCTGATGATCGGCGCGGGGGCCAACCGCAAGACCACCTCGAGAATGCTGCACGCCTTCGTCGAGCGGCTCGGCATCCCGTTCTTCTCCACCCAGATGGGCAAGGGCGTGCTCGACGAGTCCGGCCCGCTGTGGCTCGGCACGGCCGCGCTGTCGGCGCGCGACTTCGTCCACCGCGCCATCGACGCGGCCGACTGCATCGTCAACATCGGCCACGACGTGATCGAGAAGCCGCCCTTCTCCATGCACCGCGGCCGGCGCACGGTGATCCACGTGAACTATTCGCCGGCGGTGGTCGACCAGGTCTACTTCCCGCAGATCGAGGTGGTCGGCGACATCGCGCATTCGGTCTGGGCGCTGGCCGAGCGGCTGTCGCCGCAGCCGCACTGGGACTTCGGCTTCTTCGACCGGGTGCGAGAGGCGCTGTGCGCCAACATCGCCAGCCTGTCGGAGGACGCACGCTTCCCGATGGCTGTGCCGCGCCTGGTCGCGGAACTGGGCCGCGCGCTCGAACCCGACGACATCACCTGCCTGGACAACGGGCTGTACAAGCTCTGGTTCGCGCGCCACGCGCGCTGCCGCCGCGCCAACAGCCTGCTGCTGGACAATGCGCTGGCGACGATGGGCGCGGGCCTGCCCTCGGCCATCGGCGCGGCGCTGGCGCGTCCCGGTCGCCGCGTCGTGGCGGTCTGCGGCGATGGCGGCTTCATGATGAATTCGCAGGAACTGGAGACCGCGGTGCGGCTGGGCATCGACCTGGTCGTGCTGGTGCTGCGCGACGACGCCTACGGCATGATCAAGTGGAAGCAGGCGCACGACGGGTATCCCGCCTTCGGCATGGACTACGGCAACCCCGACTTCGTGCGCTATGCCGAAAGCTACGGCGCGCGCGGCCACCGGCCCCGCTCCATCGACGAGTTCGGCGACCTGCTGCGCGCCGCGCTGGAGGCGCCGGGCGTGGACCTGATCGAGGTGCCGGTCGATTACGGCCGGGACGAGGCCCTGCTCAACCACGAGATCCCGGCGCTCGCCGACGCGGTCTCCTGATCCCCACCGACCCCGCATTCCAAGCCCCCGGAGTCCCCGATGGCAGCCAACGCCCGCAAGACCAGCAAGACCGCCAGCCGCGGCCGGCCCGGGGCCGGCCTGGCCAGGCGCTATCCCTGCTACCTGGCCAACGCCCCGATCCAGCCGAACGCGGACCTGGAGGTGCTGGACAAGTACAACGGCGAGGTCGCCACGCGCACCGCCTTCGTTGACGCCGCGACCGTGGACCGCGCCATCGCCGCGGCCTACGACGCGCGCGAAGCGATGGCCGCGTTCACGCCCGACCGCCGCCGCGACGTGCTCGAACACTGCGTGCGCCGCTTCGGCGATCGCGCCGAGGAACTCGCGCTGGCCCTGTGCATCGAGGCCGGCAAGCCGATCCGCGACGCCCGCGGCGAAGTCACCCGCCTGATCGACACCTTCCGCATCGCCGCCGCCGAGGCCACGCGGGTGGAAGGCGAGACGGTGGAACTGCAGATCTCCGAGCGCAGCCGCGGCTACCGGGGCATGGTCAAGCGCGTGCCGATCGGCGTATGCAGCTTCATTACCCCGTTCAACTTCCCGCTCAACCTGGTCGCGCACAAGGTGGCGCCGGCGATCGCCGCTGGCTGCCCGTTCGTGCTCAAGCCAGCGGCGAAGACCCCGATCGGCGCGCTGATCATCGGCGAGATCCTGGCCGAGACCGACCTGCCCGAGGGCGCGTTCTCGATCCTGGCCTGCAGCAACGAGGATGCCGCCGCCCTCACCGAGGACGAGCGCATCGCCCTGCTGAGTTTCACCGGCGGGCTGGTGGGCTGGGACCTGAAGGCGCGCGCAGGACGCAAGAAGGTCACACTGGAACTGGGCGGCAACGCCGCCTGCATCGTCGACGCCGACCCGGGCGTCACGCTCGACCACCTGGTCGACCGCCTGGTGTTCGGCGCCTACTACCAGTCGGGCCAGAGCTGCATCAGCGTGCAGCACATCCTCGCCCACCGCGACGTGTACGACACGCTGCGGCGCAAGCTCAAGGCGCGGGTCGCGGCGCTGAAGATGGGCAATCCACGCGACGAGGACACCTTCATCGGCCCGGTGATCGACGAGGCCGCGGCGCGCCGCATCGAGGGCTGGGTCGCCGCCGCGCGCAAGGGCGGCGCCAGGCGCCTTGCCGGCGGCGCGCGCGAGGGCAACATGCTGCCGGCCACCCTGATGGAGGACGTGCCCCGCGACAGCGACCTGTACCGGCAGGAAGTGTTCGGGCCGGTCACCTGCCTGCAGGCCTTCGACGATTTCGATGCGGCGCTGGAGACCGTCAACGCAAGCGATTTCGGCCTGCAGGCGGGGGTGTTCACCGCGCGCCTGGACCACGCCATGCGCGCCTGGGACCGGCTCGAGGTCGGCGGCGTGGTGGTCGGCGACGTGCCGAGCTTCCGCGTCGACAACATGCCCTACGGCGGCGTGAAACAGTCGGGCCTGGGCCGCGAGGGCGTCAGGTACGCCATCGAGGACATGACCGAGCCGCGCCTGCTGGTGATCCGCGACCAGCCGGGCGGCTGACATGTGCCTGGTGGCGATCGCCTGGCGGGTACATCCACGCTGGCCGCTGGCGCTGATCGCCAATCGCGACGAAGCCCATGCCCGCCCCAGCGCGCCCGCCGGATTCGACCTCGACGCCCCGGCCGTGTACGGCGGGCGCGATCTCGTGCAGGGCGGAAGCTGGCTGCAGGCCTCCGGAGCCGGGCGCCTGGCCGCGGTGACCAATATCCGCGGCCCCGCCCCCGCCACCGCGCCGCCGGACTCGCGCGGCTGGCTGGTGCGCGATTTCATGCGCGGCAGTGGCGATGCCGCAGGCGATCTGGAGGCCCTGTCGCCGCGTGCGGCGCGGTGTGGCCCGTTCAACCTGCTGGCCTGCGACGGCAGCGCGCTGTATGCGGCCAGCAACCATCCACACTACGCGGCCGTGCCGGTGGGCGCCGGGCTGCACGCCATGTCCAACGGCGCCTTCGATGCGCCCTGGCCCAAGGCGGTGTTCGCCACCCGGGTGCTCGGCGCCTGGCTGGACTCCCCGCTGGGCGGCATCGCCGAGCCGGAGATGGCCACCATCGAACCCCTGTTCACCGCGCTGCGCGACACCACGCCCGCCCCCGACGCGCTGCTGCCCGACACCGGCGTGGGCATCGACCTGGAACGCAGGCTGTCGCCGCCGTTCGTGCTCGACCAGGTCTACGGCACCCGCTGCAGCAGCGTGGTGCTGGCCGGCGCGGACGGCGTGCTGTTCGCCGAGCGCCGCTACGACGCGGATGGCGAGCCGGTCGCAACCACCCTGGCCTGGCTGCGCTGAGCGTCTGCGTCCGGCTCAGGGCGCGACAGCCCGCTCGATGCAGGCGACCGGCGCGTCGTTTTCCAGCCGCTGCTGCCAGCCGTGCGGATCGCGGCGCGCCACCGTGCCATTGATGCAGGCCTCGCTGGCGCCCTCGCGCCGTGCGGCGATCGCGCCCGGCAGCGTGGGCACGGGCGCGGCGGGCTCGAAGGCAGGCGCGATCGCGGCCGCCGCGACCGGCGACCCCACGCCGGCCGACTCCGCGGGAGCCGCCAGTCCGCCCGCGCCGTCGGCCTGCATGGGCGCGACCCGCGTACGCTCCGGCGGCGCGTCCGGCGGGGCCGGCGCCCGCGTGACCGGATCCGCCGGCGGCACGCTGACCACCGGCACGACGGCGTCCACGGCGACCACCGGGTCGTCGCTTCGCAAGGCCGTGTCGATGCCGCGCAGGAGCAGGCCCGCCGCAAGTCCGCCGACCAGCACCGCGAGCGCGATCGGCAGGAAGAACGACCAGGGCGACGGCGCCCCACGGGAGTACTCACGCATTCTGCGGCTCCGGAAAAAATGCACGCCCGGCCCAGGCTGGCGTTGCGGCTGCGCTGCACGGCGCAGCGGCATCGCTCGTACTCGTGCCGCAGGCGCTTGGGGCCGCATATGCGAAAGGCCCAGCCCCGGTGGTGGCCGGCCGGCTGAGCCTTCCTGTCGAAGAGACCGGGTTCCGGCGGAGCCGGTTCGCTGCCTCTGTTCGACGATGTGGAGCCTAGTCCGCGCGCGGTGATCGCCAGGTCAATGCGAGCGGCCGTTCGTCGGCAGGCAGGCACGGGCGCGCCGGCTTGTGCCTGATCGGCCTTGCCGCCGCGCGCGCGCGGCCTGTATAGAACCGCGATTGCCAGGAGCGCCGCCCATGCCGGGAACCCACCGCACCGCCCTCGCCGCCTGCCTGCTGGTGGCGGTGGCGGCCTGTTCGCGCGCGCCGCAGCCGGCTGCGCTTGCCGAAGCCTTCGCCTGCCAGGCGGGGGCCTGGCGCACCGACCAGGGCACGGTGGTGTCGCTGCTGCCGGGCAGCGAAGGACTGCGCTGGCGGGTGCTGGATGGACGCGGCGGCCGCTTCGACACGGCGGGCAGGTCCGCCGGCGATCGCCTGCAGTCGCTGGAGGGCCGGCGCAGTTCCGGACCCGTCGCGGCGACCGCCAGGTTCTCGCCCTGCGCGGAAGGACGCATGCAGCTGCAGCTTGGAGACGACCCGGTCGCGGAAGCGGGCCGCCTGCCCCTGTCGCAGCAGGAAACGCGCTTCGCCAGCGGCGGCGCGGAGTTGCGCGGCCGGCTGGTGCTCCCGGCCGACAGCCGCGGCCCGGTGCCGCTGGCCGTGCTGGTGCACGGCTCCGGGCGCCAGTCCGGCGTCGACGGCTTCGACCTGCAGCACCTGCTGCCGGCGCAGGGCGTGGCGGTGTTCGTCTACGACAAGCGCGGCACCGGCGGATCGGAGGGCGAATACACCCAGGACTTCGATGTCCTGGCGGGCGATGCGGTCGCCGCGCTTGCCCACGCCCGCCAGCTGAGCCCGGAGGGCTTCAGCCGGGTCGGCTATGTCGGCAGCAGCCAGGGCGGCTGGGTCGCGCCGCTGGCGGCATCGCGCAGCGACGCCGATTACGTGGTCACGCTGTACGGCCTGGCCGAGAACGCGCTGGCCGAGGACCGCGAGCAGGTGCTCAACGAGCTGCGCGCCCAAGGCCACGGAGACGAGGTGCTGGCCAGGGCGCGCGAGGTCACCGATGCGACCGCGCTGCTGATGGCTTCGGGCTTCACCCGCGGCTTCGACGAACTGCGCGCGGTCCAGGCCAGGTATGGCGACGCGCCATGGTTCGGGCAGATGCAGGGCGAGTACACCGGCCAGGTGCTGCGCGTACCCGGCTGGGCGCCGCAGTGGCTGGTACGCTCCATCGCCGCGCGCCAGGACATGGGCACCAGTTGGGACTACGAGCCGATGCCGGTGCTCGAATCTCTGGAGATCCCGCAGCTGTGGGTGATCGCCCGAGACGATCTGGAAGCGCCGAACACCGAGACGCTGCGCCGGATCCGCGGCCTGCAGGCGGCGCGGCGCCCGGTGGACCTGGCGGTCTTTCCCGCCACCGACCATGGCATGTTCGAGTACGAACAGGGCGAGGACGGGCGGATCATGCTGCGCAATCCCGATGGCTATTTCCGGATGCTCGCCGACTGGATCCAGGCGCCCGGGCTGCGCGGCGACTACGGCCGCGCCATCGTCGAACCCGCCACGGCGATGGCCGCAGCGACGGGCACCGGATCGCGCGCCCCTGGCACACCGGAATAAGGCTCCAATCCGGAAGGCCGGTTCGCAGCCCGCGACCACAACGCTCAGGCAGGCCACGGCCACCAGCCGTGACCCGAGTGCGCGTAGCGGTCGGCAGCGCGCTCGAAGCGGTTTCGCACGCTCACCCCGCCGCACAGCAGGTACAGCGGCAGGAACAGCGGCCCCAGCGCCATGTACTGCAGCACGTGCGCGCGCTCGTGATCGGCCAGCACGATGTGCGGATCCACGCACAGCCCAGCGCGGTGCGCATACGTCGTGCAGGTCGCATCCAGGCTGTGGCCGGTGTGCAGGATGATGTTGCCGAAGGTGATCGCGCCGCCGGGTCCCCACGGCCAGGAATCGAACACCAGGGCGAACTCGCGCCGGCTCAGGTGCGCGCGCGCGCCGAAGGCGAGTCCGGCGATGCCGGCGAGAAGGCCGATCAGGGTGTTGGGAAGCGTCCAGACCAGACCGAGCGCGATCAACGCGGCCCGGACTGGCGTAGGCACGGGACAGGCGGTGCCAGTCCCGCTCAATCGTTGCCTTCGGGAATCAGCAGCCACAGCACCAGGTAGACCAGGATGCCGGGGAAGGCCGCGGACAGGACCGAGCCGAGCACGTACAGGACGCGAACGAGGGTCGGGTTCCAGCCGAAACGGTGGGCGATGCCGCCCATCACCCCGCCGATGACGCGGTCGTGGATCGAGCGGGTGAGCGTGGCGGACTTGCTGGCGAAGCGATGCTGCATGGCGCGATGCCCCTGTGGTAGCGCCCCGGAGTCTAGCCGCGGGATTGTGAAGGATCCGCGTCGCGGTGCCGCCGCGGCAGTTCGCGCCGCCATCGTCGCACCGCACCTGGCAGGGCCGGCCGCTGCTGCTGGCGCTGCCGGCGCGCGCGATGACTCCTCCGCGCCGCCATGCAGCCCGCGCCGCCGCGACAGGTCGAACTCGCGCCGCGGATGCCACTGCGCATCATGCGCGTCGTACCCGCCTCCGTGCGCTGGCACCGGCACCACGACGCGCCGACCGCATCGATCGCGACCAGGATCTCGCCCTTCGCCTGCCCGGCGTCGTCAGTGTCGCGGCGCGACGCCCGGCCGGCGATATCGGCGCCGCACGGGCAGCCGGCCCAGCTTCGCGCCTGCGGCCTTCGCCTCCGTCGCGCGCCGGCTCAGCGCGCCCGCGCCGCCAGCCAGTCGTGGATGCCGCTGGGCACTTCCTTCTGCGCGCGTCCCGAGACATAGATGCCGATATGCCCACCGCGGAACGAGAGTTCCGAGTAATCGCTGCTGCCGACCACCTCCCTGAGCGCGCGGGAGGCGTCCGGCGGCACCAGGTGGTCCTGCTCGGCGAAGATGTTGAGCACCGGCATGTCGACGAAGCCCAGGTCGACGGGGCGCCCGCCGATGTCGATCCCGCCTTCGATGAAGCCGTTGCCCTGGTAGAACTGCTTGATGAACTGGCGGAAGGCCTCGCCGGCCTGGTCGGGCGAGTCGAAGATCCATTTCTCCATGCGCAGGAAATCCTCCAGCGCGCGCGGATCGTCGAGGATGTCCACCAGCCCCACGTACTTCTGCACGAACAGGCGCCACGGCTTCAGCGTCAGGTAGGTCATGTTCATCATGTCCGCCGGGACGTTGCCCAGCGTGTCGACGAACAGGTCCACGTCCATGTCCCGCGTCCAGTTCGACAGCATGTTGTCGTCGGTGTGGAAGTCCACCGGCGTGACCATGGTGATGAGGTTCTTCACCTTGTCCGGGTGCAGCGCGGCATAGCACAGCGCGAACGACCCGCCCTGGCAGATGCCCAGCAGGTTGACCGCGTCCAGGCCCGCGCGTCGGCGCAGCGCATCCACCGCCCCGCCGAGGAAACGCTCGATGTAATCCTCGAGGGTGAGGTAGCGGTCGGAGCGGTCTGGATACCCCCAGTCGATGATGTAGATGTCCTCGCCGCGCTCGAGCAGGCCGCGCACCAGCGAGCGGTCCGACTGCAGGTCCACCATGTAGGGGCGGTTGACCAGCGCGTAGCAGACCAGCAGCGGTACTTTGGCGGTCGGCGGTTTGGCGCCGAGATAGCGGTATAGCACCACCTTGCCGTCGCGCCAGACTTCCTCCTTGGGGGTCGCGCCGTAGTCGAAGTCGCCGACCTCGCGCAGGCTTTTGAGGCCGGCCGCGAGCTTGGACTGGTAGGCCATGGCCTCGTGCGCCAGGCGATCGGGGGGCAGCGCAAGGGGTCCCTTCATGTCAGCGTGCTCCGCGCTTGGCCGCGCGCGCCTTCAGCGGCAGGGGCGCGTCGGGCATGGCAATGCCGTGGGCGAACGCGCGCGGCGGCGGCCGCGCGCTCACGCTGGGCGGGCGTGGCGCGAGCTTGCGCACCGCACGCTTCGGCGCCTGCCGCTTGCGCGTGGCCGGGCGGGGGCTTTCGCGCCCGTCGGCTTTCGCGCCCGTCGACTTGGCTGCAGAGGCTCTTGTCGCGTGGGCCTTGCCTGGGGCAGCCGGCTTGGCCGTCCTGGATGGGCTGGCTCCGGTGGCGGCCTTGGCGGACTTCGCCGCCTTGCCGGGCTTTTTCGCAACTGCCGCGCTCTTCGCCGCCGGCCTGGATCGTGCCGCGTCCGACCCGGCCGCGCGCGCACGGGTCGGACGCGATGCCGCCCCATCCGCGGTCGCCCCCGCGGGTTGCGGTCCGCCCTCGACGCGGTCGCGCAACCGCCGCAGGGCGCGCTCCAGGTCGACGATCTTGCGGTGGGCGGCATCGACTTCGGTACGCGTGGGCATGCCCAGTGCCGTGCACAGCTGTTCCACCTGGCGCTGCAGCGCCGCCCGCAGGCGCATCTGCGCATTGACCAGTTCGCCGTAGGCATGGCGGAACTCGGGCGAGAGCGCGATCTCCGCGTAGGCTTCCTCGGCCGCGTCCACCCACAGGTCGAACAGCGCGCGCGCCGACTCGATCTGGCGGCCGGGCTCGGCGTGCCCGCCCAGCCTGTCCTCGAACAGCGCGAACGCGCGCTCGGAGGCCTTCAGCAGCAGGGTGTTGTAGGCGCTGTTGGCCTGTTCGAGCTGCACCGCCGCGGCCGCCAGCTGCTGCAGCCGCTCCTGGTGCTCGCGACCGGCGCCGAAGGCGGGCGTGCGCAACCAGGCCATGCCCTCGCCACGCACCGCCTGCAGCCAGGGCGAGGCGTCCTCCATCCACTGGTCCAGCCCGGCCAGTCCCTTGCCGCGCATCGCGCGCAGCATTTCCGGGAAGGGATTGGCGCCGACGGCGCCCAGGGCCTGCTTCCAGGCGTGCGCGATGTCGGCCGGGGTGTGGTCGCGGCCGGCGAACTGGGCGGCGACCTGCTGCATGTGCGCGAACCAGTCGCGCGCCTGCGTGTTGAACCGGTCCAGCGCCTCGTTGATCCCGCTGCGGCCGCCATGGGCCTGGCGCGTCCACCAGTCGATCGCCTCCTGCCAGGCCTGCACGCCGGGCTGGCCGGCGCCGGGGGCCGCGCCGCGCAACGCCTCGCCCCAGGCCGTCCAGTACTGGCGGGAGAGCTGCTCGAATTGCTGCGCGCCGCTGCCGAACCCCTGGTTGAACATGCCCGCCCCTCCTGTGTCGACCGATCATAGCAACCGCCGCTGGCGGCCCGGCGCGACGCGCCTTCTAGAACTTCGGGATGCGGATGGTCTTGCTGATCATCAGCGAGCCGGACACGGCATACACCAGCACCAGGGGATGCAGCTGCCAGGGGCCGAGCTGCCACTGGCCGAACCAGATGTCCGGACCCAGCGCGCCCTGCCAGGCCGCCACGCCCAGCATCACCACGATCAGCAGGCTGGTGGGGATCGGGGTGCCTTCGAAGTACTTCACCTTGTCGCTGCCCTCGGCGAGGGTCTCGGCGGTGACGTTGTAGCGCGCCAGGCGGCTGACGCCGCAGCCGACGAAGTAGCTCAGCACCAGCCAGTCCCAGCCGCCCTGCAGGCCGCAGGCATAGCCCAGCGCCGCCGGCGCGACGCCGAAGGAGATCACGTCGGCCAGCGAGTCGAGTTCGCGCCCCAGGGTCGAGGCCACCTTGCGCCAGCGCGCGACGCGCCCGTCCAGGGCATCGAGCACGAAGGCCAGCGGAATCAGGGCCATGCCCACCAGCAGATCGCCGATCTGGCCGTCCTGCAGGAATCGCATCGCCGCGAAGACCGCCCCGGTGCCGCAGAACGCATTGCCCAGCGTGAACCAGTCGGCCAGGTGGAAATCGCGCAGCATCGAGAAGTGGCGGGTTCTGGGCATGGCGGGCATGGACGGACGGCGGGCGTCCCAGAGTGCCAAAAGACGCGTGAGGACGACAGGGCGGCGCGGCAGGTGCACTCGGCGATGCCTGCCCTCGCCCCAGCGCCCACCGGCGCCGCGCTCCGCGGATGGCGCGCGGCGGCGGGCGCCTAGGGCAGCGCCAGGTGCGACGCCTCCAGGGCGCGGCCCGGGCCTCGCGGCCGGGTCTGGATCACCGCATCGCCCGGCAACGCGCCCTGCCCGTCCAGATGCGCGTCCACATGGTCGAGCGCGGCATAGACATAGGGCAACAGCGGCACGTAGCGCGCCGCATAGTCCGGCAGCCCGAGGAAACCGTCGAAATGCTGGGCGTTGCGCACTTCCCACAGGCGCACGTCTCGACCGGCGGCGCGCGCGGCGGCGACATAGGGCGTGGCGCTGAAGGCCATCGGCACCAGGCCGTCGTCGCTGCCGTGCACCACGAACACCGGCAGGCCCGCACGCGGCGGCGCGGCGCGGGTGGCGGCAATCCCGTCCTGGACGCGCGTGGCGTGCGCGTCCGTACCCTCGGCCAGGCCGCGCAGGCACTGCAGCCCGGCCAGCCCGAAGTCCGGCGGCGCCAGCGCGGGATCGACCAGGCCCACCCCGGCCCCCGGCGGAATGCCGCTGGCATCGGCCCACCAGGCCGCGCGCTCGGCGTCGCTGGCCGCGCGCGGGCTGAAGTCGGCGTTCTGCGCGGAGAAGGCGAAACCGCAGGGATGCTCGCCGACGCCATAGCGGCCATAGGCCGAAGCATAGGTGGCCGCCACCGCGCGCCACAGGTCGAATCCGGTGGACAGCACGCCGGCGCGGATCGCGCCCTCGGTCCAGCCGGCGGCCAGCATGCGCTCGTAGGCCGAACGCGCCTGCGTCGCCGTGTCCTGCCCGTCCACCAGGCCGGCCACCGCGAGCGAGGCGCAGCGTGCCGTCCACAGCGGCGCCATCTGGGCCGACAGCGGCGGTTGCGGCAGGTCCTGCAGGTGCAACTGGGCGCAGGGCATCAGCAGCGCCGCTTCGGTGGTGTAGTCGTAGAGCGTGCGCGCGCCGGGCGCGTCCACGTGGACATTGGGCTCGCCGGCGACCACCGCGTCCAGCCAGTCGCCTTCCAGCTCGGCCGCGCGCAGCACCGCGCCGCCGCCGTTTGAAATGCCGACCGCGATCACCCGGGTGTTGTCGAACGTGAAAGGCGCCTGCCCGGGCAGGGCCCGGTCCAGCGCCTGCAGCGCGAACTGCGCGGCCTGCTGCACATGCCGCCCCCAGTCCGCCTCGGGGTTGTCGCCCGAGTGCGCGTGCTTGACCGCCACACCGGCCGCGCCCGCCGGCGCCGCCGGCACGAAGGCCAGGTCGCCGCTGTCGGCCGGGCCACGGGTGCCGTCGGCGCGCACGCCGCTGCCCGAATCCAGGTCGAAATAGTCCGTGCCCGCGCCCTTGTCGGTATAGGCCACGGCGCAGCCGCGCGGCAGGCCCCAGGCGCCGGCCACGGCGATGGAACCGTAGATGCCGCGCGATCCGGACGAGGCGGTGACCACCACGCAGCGCCTTCGGGCATCGAACGCATCGGGCAGCTGCACCAGCATCCGGTGCGGATGGCGCGCGCCGGGCACGGTCGCATAGGCATGGAACTCGCGGCCCGGCACGCCGGCCAGGCTGCCGTAGAGTTCGCCGTAACCGCCGCCGGGGCCGAGGTCGGCGATGCCGCGCCAGTTGCTCCAGATCGCGCGCCTGCGCAGTTCGGCCGCGGTGGGATGGGCGGGATCGGCGAAGGCCGGCGGCGTCATCGCGCGCAGGCCGTCCGGGCCCAGCCCGGCGGTGAGCAGGTCGTCCTGCGCGCGATGTTCGCTGCCGTGCACGATGTCGAACACGCGCGTGTCCCCGCTGCTGGCGCGTGGCGTGCCGGCGCAGGCCGCGAGGCCCGCAGCCAGGGAGGCCGCGCACAGGATTCCGGTCATGGATGGAATATTCATTCGCGCAAACTAGCAGCCGGCCCGGACCGGCTCATCGTACTTTGGTACCACGCCGCGCGCCGCGCGCGCCTGCTAACTTGGCCGCTGGCCCCCGCCCAGGCACCCCACCCATGACAGACCGCTTCCTCGAAGGCCGTACCGCCCTGGTGACCGGCAGCACCTCCGGCATCGGCCTGGCCATCGCCAGATCGCTGGCCACGCATGGCGCGCGCGTGGCGGTGAACGGGCTGGGCGACGACGCGCAGATCAAGGCCGCGGTCGATGCGGTGCGCGATGCAGGCGCCCCCGATGCGCGCCACTTCGGCGCCGACCTGCGCGATCCGGAGCAGATCGAAGCAATGATGGCCCGGATCGAGGCCTGGTCGCCGCTCGACGTGCTGGTCAACAACGCCGGCATCCAGCACGCGGTGCCGCTGGCCGGGATGCCGGTGGCGAAGTGGAACGACATCATCGCCATCAACCTCAGTTCTGCCTTCCACACCATGCGCCTGGCGCTGCCCGGCATGGCCGCGCGCGGCTACGGCCGCGTGGTCAACATCGCCTCCGTGCACGGCCTGGTGGCCTCGAAGGACAAGGCGCCGTATGTGGCCAGCAAGTTCGGCATCATCGGGCTGAGCAAGGTCGCCGCGCTCGAGTACGCCAGCGCCGGCAGCCGCGACAGCGGCGCGGTGACGGTGAACTGCATCTGCCCGGGCTGGGTGGAAACCCCGCTGATCGAGCCGCAGATCGAGGCGCGCCGCGATGGCGGCAGCCGCGAGGCCGGCGTGCGGGCGCTGCTGTCGGAAAAGCAGCCCAGCCTGCGCATGTCGCTACCCGAGGACATCGGCGCGATGGCGGTATGGCTGTGCCGGCGCGAAGCGCACAACGTGACCGGCACCGCCATGCCCATCGACGGCGGCTGGACGGCACAATAGACCACGCCTTCCGCAGCTGCCCGGTGCGTCCGGGAATGGCGGCGACCGCGCTCCTCCATGCCCCGCGCTCATGACCGCCTTGCACATCCAGCGTGCCAACCTGGACGACGCCGCTTTCATCGCGCTGCTGCACGAGCATGCCGCGGCCATGGCGGCGACCGCTCCTCCGGAAAGCCGCCACGCCCTCGACCTCGACGGCCTGCGTCGCCCCGACGTGCGGGTCTGGACCCTGCACGATGGCGCGCAGACGCTGGGCTGCGGCGCACTGCAGCACCTGGACTCCGGGCATGTCGAGATCAAGGCCATGCGCACCGCGCAGCGCCACCAGCGCCGCGGCGTGGCTTCCATCCTGCTGGCCCACCTGCTCGCCCAGGCGCGCGCGGACGGCTACGCCCGCGCCAGCCTGGAGACCGGCACGATGGACTATTTCGAACCCGCGCGCCGGCTCTACCTCGGCGCCGGCTTCCGGCCCTGCCCGCCCTTCGGCCGCTATGTCGAGGACCCCAACAGCATGTTCCTCAGCCTGAGGCTGTAGGCAAGGCCCCATGCCCACCCTGCTGATCGCCGACGACCACCCCCTGTTCCGCGCCGCGCTGCGCGCCGCCGCCACCGATGCGGCGGCCGACGTGGCCACCTGCGAGGCCGATACGCTGGACGGGGTGCTGGCCCTGCTCGAATCGCGCCCGGAGATCGACCTGGTGCTGCTGGACCTGCACATGCCCGGCAACCATGGGCTGGCCGGCCTGGCCGCCATCCGCGCGCAGTTCCCCGCCGTCGCGGTGGTGCTGGTCTCGGCCAACGAGGATCCGACCACGGTACGGCGCGCGCTCGACCACGGCGCCGCGGGCTACATCCCCAAGAGCGCCGGCCTGGACGAGCTGCGCGAAGCCATCCGCACAGTGCTGGCCTGCGAACAGTGGCTGCCGCCGGCGCTCCGCGGCGCGGTCACGCGTACCCGCTCCTCGCCGGCCGACGCCGAGCTGGCGGCGCGCCTGGCCAGCCTCACGCCGCAGCAGTTCCGCGTCCTCACCCTGGTCGCGCAGGGCCTGCTCAACAAGCAGATCGGCGACCAGCTGCAGATCCAGGAGCGCACCGTCAAGGCGCACCTGTCGGTGATCTTCGAAAAGCTCGGCGCGCGCAACCGCACCCAGGCCAGCGTGATCCTGCGCGAACTGGAGATCGGCGATCCCAGCCAGCGGGTCGCGGGCTAGGCGCGCCGGCCCAGGCGCGATCTCGGGCAATGCGACGCGGAGGTCGCAACGGCGGCCGTCGTGGTACAAGTGCGGCCGATGGGTCCTTCCTGGCAACCACTCCGGCACCCCGGGCGAGCGGCCGCTGCCCCGGCGGGAGATCGCCGTTGGTGATCGTGCCCCGCAGGCGGGCGGTGTGGATCGGGATCGCGGCGATCGCGGCGATCCTCGCCCAGCAGGCGTTCAACAGCGTCGCCTGCTACCAGCACTCGCTGGGCGCGTTCCTGGTCGTGTCGTCGATCTTCGTGGGCATCCCGCTGGTGCCGGCCCTGGCCTCGCTGGCGACCGCCAATCCCCTGCGCGCCGTCGGCGCCTGCCTGCTGTTCTCGCCGTGGCTGGGCCTGGCCTACTACACCGACTGCGTCCGGCCCTACACCGGCGGCGGCGCCTCCATGGTCTATGTAGCGGTGCTGTTCTATGGAACGCCCAGCGCCCTGCTCGGCGCCTTGCTCACCGGGCCTGTCCTGCGCCTGTTCAACGTCTCGGTCGCGGCGCGGTAGCGCCTGTTTGCGCGCGGATCATGCGCAGCGTCCCGACGGAGGTCCCCGGCGGAGAGCTGCAGCGGACGCGGGCAGCGCGGCAGGGACAGCGTTGTCTTGCGGCGCTCGCGCGCCGCACGCCGTCATATCCTGGAATAGCGCCAGGACTGCATGCGCCCGTCGCGGTAGGGCATCACCCCGTGGAAGGCGCGCGGATCGGCGTCGAACACCAGCGGCAGGAAGTGGCGGTCGCCTTCCCACAGCGGCAGGTCGAGGATGCGCTCGATCCCGACCCACTCCAGCGTGCCCTCGGGGTTGGAACTGTACGGCTCGCCCGAATAGCGGGTGACCACGAACACGAACCCCAGCCAGTCCTCGCCCTGCTTGCCGAAGCCCGGCCAGCTGATCGTGCCGCGCAGCTGCATCTCCTCGCACTCGATCCCCGCTTCCTCGCGGATCTCGCGACGCATGCCCGCCACCACGTCCTCGTCGGCCTCTAGCTTGCCGCCCAGGCCGTTGTACTTGCCCAGGTGCTGGTCGCCCGGGCGCGCGTTGCGATGGACCATCAGCACGCGCTGGCGGTCGGGCGACAGCACGTATCCGAGGGTGGCGGCGATGGGCGTGTACGGCATCTGCGTTCCATGCGGCGGGGGAGCGGCGCATGGTAGCGGCGCGCAACCGCGCCGGTCGACCGCTACTCGGACTCCACGCCCGCCAGGGCCAGCACCCAGGGCGGGGTTTCGGGCTCGCCGGCGAAAAAGTCGCGGCCCCTGCCTTCGCCCATCGCCCAGCGGTGCAGCCAGCTGGGTCCGTACGCGCCGTCGTATCCCTCCGCGCCACGCAGGTAGGCCGCGTCGTCCAGCGCCTGCGCCAGCGACACGACCCGATAGCCGCGCGCCTGCACGCCGGCGACCAGCGCGGGCAGGACGGCGGCGTCGAGTTCATTGGCTTGCAGCAGCCATACCTGGGCGATCTCCCGCCCGAGCAGGGACTGCGACTGCCGCTCGAAGTACGCGACCTTGTCCAGCATTTAGGGCACGTAGTCGCGGCGCAGGCGCGCCAGCGTGTCCTCGCGCGCGGGGTCCGGCGCGGCCTCCCGGGCCTTGCGGTAGGCCAGTGCCCAGATCCAGTCGCTGTTGTCGATGGTGACCGGTGCGATGCGGTAGCCGTGGGCGTCGAGGAAGGCCTGCAGCGCCGCGCGGTCGTCCACGCTGCGTCCGGCGCGCGGGTATGGGTGGCGGAACCAGCGCGGTGCCGTGCCGGCCTCGGCGAGCAACGGCCGCAGTTCGCGTTCGCCGTCCAGAATCGCCTGCTCGTAAGTCTCCAGGCCGACCGCGTGCAGGTCGACATGGCCATGGGTGTGGTTGCCCAATTCGTGGCCGCGCTCGAGCCAGTCGACCAGCACGCGCAACCGCCCCGGCAGCACCCGTCCTCCGGATTCGAGCCGGTCGCCGTTGACGAAGCCGGGCACCGGCACGGCAGCCGTGTCCAGCGCCGCCATCAGTTGCCGGTGGCGGGCGTCGAGCTGCACCTCGTCGAGCCCGTCCAACGATGCCCACGGCAGGTCGTCGATGGTGATGGCGACGCGGCGCGCCGTGTCCGCCTGGGCCCAGGCGGACACGGACCCAGCAGCAGCAACAGCAGGACCTGGATGCCACGCAGGCCCCACCCCTCCCACGGACCAGAGCCGAGTGCAAGCGCGCCGGGACTCAGGCCACGCGCATCGCACGCAGCCGGTCGAGGGTGGATTTGAGCGCCAGTGGTCGCACCGGTTTCTGCAGCAGGGACAGGCCGTGCTCGAGCGCGGCGCGCCGGACCTCGCCGCTGTCGTCGGCGCTGAGGATCAGCGCGGGCCGCGCGCCGAACCGCGCCGCCAGCCGCTGGTGCACGGCGATTCCGGTGTCGCCGTCGTCCAGGTGGTAGTCGAACAGCCACAGCGCGGCCGGGCGCGCCTGCATCCGGTCGGCGGCGGCATCGCCGTCGGCGGCCGCCTCGACCTCGCAGCCCCAGCCCTCGAGCAGGCCGCGCAGGGCCGCCAGTGCGTCAGGGTCGTTGTCCAGCAGCAGCACGCGGGTGCCGGCCAGACCGCCGCGTGCGGCAGCCAGTTCGGCGCGCGGCGCCGGCTCGGCCCGCGGCAGGCGCAGCGAGAACACCGTGCCCCGTCCGACCGCGCTGCGCAGCCCCAGCGGCGCCTGCATCAGGCGTGCGATGCGGTCGGCGATCGCCAGGCCGAGGCCCAGGCCCTGGCCGGCCGCGCCCTCGCCGCGGCGGAACTCCTCGAAGATCAGCGAGCGCTGGGCCGGTTCGATGCCCGGGCCGGTGTCGTGGACCTCGACGCGCAGGCCGTCGCCATAGCGGCGCACGCCCAGCAGCACGCCGCCGGCGCGCGTGTAGCGCACGGCGTTGGCCAGGAAGTTCTGCAGCACCCGCCGCAGCAGCAGCGGATCGCCGTGCACCCAGGCATCGCTGGCGACATGGCGCAGGCGCAGGCCATGGGCCCTGGCCAGGGCCCGGAACTCCGAGGCCAGCGGATCGAGCACCTCGGCCAGCGGGAAGGCGCGCGGCTGCGGCACCAGGCCGCCGGCTTCCAGGCGCGACATGTCGAACAGCCCGGCGAGCAGGCCGGCGGTCGAATCCAGCGCGCCCTGCACCTGGCGCAGCGTGCCGCGGTGGCCGCCATCGAGCTGCTGTGCCAGCGACTCGGTGAACAGCTGCGCGGCGTGCAGCGGCTGCAGCAGATCGTGGCCGACCGCGGCCAGGAAGCGGCTCTTGGCATCGTTGGCGCGTTCGGCTTCGCGCCGCGCCTGGTCGAGGCTGGCGGTGCGTTCGGCCACGCGCAGCTCCAGGGTCTCGTTGGCACGCTTGAGTTCGGCCTCGGCCACGCGGAAGGCGGTGACGTCGGTGAACGTCGCCACGAAACCGCCACTGGGCATCGGATTGCCGCGGATCTCGACCACCGCCCCGTCCGGGAAGCGGCGCTCGGCCACGTACGGAGTGCCGGCGCGCATGTGCGCCAGGCGGCGCTCCAGCTCGCGATCCAGCTCGACCGGTCCGAGCAGACCGCGCTCGAGGTTGTGTCGCACCAGTTCGCCAATCGGCACGCCCACCCGCAGCAGGTGCGGCGGATAGTCGAAACGCTCGGCGTAGCGACGGTTCCAGGCCACCAGGCGCAGCTCGCTGTCGATCACGCTGATGCCCTGGCTCATGTTCTCCAGCGCGGCCTCGAGCACGCGCTGGTTGAAGCGCAGGTCCTGCGAGGCCTCGCCGACGATGGCCGCCACCGTGTCGAGGTCGGGCCCGGCCTCGCGGCGCGCGGCGTCGAGCAGCAGGCGCGCCGAGGCGCTGCCAAGCACGGCGGCCAGCTCGCGCTCCAGCGCCGACTCGATTGCCGGCGGGACCGCGCCGCTGCCCGGCGCGCCGCGCAGCAGTTCGTCCACGCGCTGGGCCGGCAGGAAGCGGCGGCCGGCGTTGCGCAGGGTCTGCAGGTCCGAACCGCGCGCCTCGCTGCGGTGCGGCGCGCTGCGCAGGCCCGCCATGAGCAGGGTGGTCGCGGTGCCGACGAACAGGCTCACCCCGACCGCGCGACCAAGCCGGCTCCAGCCGGTGAGGCCGAACAGCGATTCTGGCGCGAGCCAGTCCAGTCCGAACGGACCGGACTGCACGAAGGCCTGGCCCGGCGCGATCATCGGCGGCAGCATCACCCAGGCCCAGGCCGCGAAGCCCGCCGCCACCCCGGCCACCGCCGCGCGGGCCGGCGTCGCCGGCCGCCACACCGCGAACGCCAGCGCCGGGGTGAGTGTGGCCAGGGCCGAGAACGACACCGCGCCCACGTCCGCCAGCGCCTCGTTGCCGCCCACCAGCCGCGCGTAGGCCCAGCCCAGCAGCATGATCGCCACGATCCCGGCGCGACGCAGCAGCAGCAGGTCGCGGCGATGGTCGTCCACGCGCCCGCGCGACCAGGCGCCGCGCAGCAGCCCCGGCGCGAACCAGTGGTTGCCGATCATCAGGCTCAGGGTCAGTGTGGCCACCACCACCATGCCGGTCGCCGCGCTCAGCCCGCCGAGGAACACGAGAAGAGCGATGCCGTCGTTGCCCGCGGCCAGCGGCAGCGCCAGCGCGTACATGTCCGAAGGCACGTGTTCGCCCAGCAGTCGCGCGCCGGCATGCGCCAGTGGCAACGCCGGGATCGCGATCAGCAGCAGGTACAGCGGGAACAGCCAGCGCGCGGTGCGCACGTGGCGGTCGTCGCGGCACTCCACCACGCCCATGTGGAACTGGTGGGGCATCACGAACATCGCCAGCGCGCCGAGCAGCACCAGCGGCATGAAGCCGCCGGCCATCGCCGGTGCCGGCGCGGTCGCCACCGCCTGCGCCGGCAGGCCGCCCAGTCCCAGCCACACGAATGCGCCGAGCGCCAGCATCGCCAGCAGCTTCAGGACCGACTCGAAGGCGATCGCCAGCACCAGGCCGCGGTTGTGCTCGGTGGCGCTGGCGCGCCGGGTGCCGAACACGATGGCGAACAGCGCCATCGCCAGGGCCACGTACAGCGCGCCATCGCGCCAGGGCGACGGCACGCCCGCGGGCTGCGCGCCCGCGCCGCTGGTGAGCGTGGCGAAGCTCTGGGTGATGGCCTGCAACTGCAGGGCGATATAGGGGATCACGCCCAGCGCGGCGACCAGGGTGACCGTCGCGGCCAGCCATGCGTCCTTGCCCAGGCGCGTGGCGATCAGGTCGGCCAGCGAGGTGGCATTGGTTTCCCGCGCCAGCCGCACCAGCCGGATCATGAAGAACACCGCCAGCGCGTAGAACGCGATCGCCCCGACGAAGGTCGGTGGCAGCGGCCAGCCGTAGCGCTTGGCCTGGGTGACCGTGCCGTAGAACGTCCACGACGTGCAGTGCACCGCCAGCGACAGCGCGTACACGTGCTTCCAGTGCGTGGCGAGCACGCCGGAGTGGCGCTCGGCGTAGATCGCCGTGCCGAACAGCAGCGCCAGCCACGCCAGCGCCGCGCATACGACCACGCCGACGCTCAGCATCGCGCCGTGCCCGCCACGTTGGCCGCCCCTGCCCGCATCGCCACTCCTTCAACCGCCGAAGGATAGCGCGTGGCGCGCGCACGCGGTCCGGCGCAGCGCGCCCGCACGCCGGAGGCGCAAGAGACAACGGCGGACGCGAGGGCCCGCCGTTGCCATCGCCCGCGGGGCGGTGCCGGCCTCAGAAGTTGTAGCGCACCGACAGGTGCCAGTTGCGCGGCGGCGCGTAGTAGGCGGTCTGGATGTTGCCCACCGAGGAGAACTCCTGGCCTTCGACCTTGTACAGCTCGTCGGTCAGGTTGCGCACGCCGCCGCGGACCTGCCAGGTGTACTGCGGCGAATCCCACACGCCGAACAGGCCGGCCACGGTGTAGGCCTCCTGCATCAGGCCCATGCGGTTGTCGACCGAGAGCCAGGTATCGCCGCGGTAGGACAGGTCCCCACCGAGGGTGAAGGCGCCATTGGCGCCGAGCTGGAAGCTGTGCTGCAGGGCGATGCGCGCGGTGACCTCCGGCGAGAACGGCACGTGCCGGTGGAGGTCCGGATCGTAGGCCGGGTTGGCCGGATCGGTCGTGCGCAGGTCGTCGAAGGCCTTGTAGCTGGCGTCCATCCAGCCGAACTGGCCGCTCAGCGTGGTGGCCTCGCCCAGCCGCGCCATGCCCTCGAACTCGATGCCGTTGACTTCCATCTCGGCGGCGTTGAGCACCGGGAACGAGAAGGTCGGGGTCGGCGAGCCTGGGTTGAGCACTTCCGAAACGCGCGCCTGGAAATCCTTGTAGCGGCTGTGGAAGGCGGCGATGTTGGCGGTCAGGCGGCCGTCGGCCGAGCGCATCTTGACGCCGCTCTCGTAGGTCCAGACGAACTCGGGATCGAATACCGCCGAGGTCGTCTCCAGCGCGGTATTGGCGCGGCCGTTGAAACCGCCGGACTTGAAGCCGCGGTTGGCCGATGCGTACCACATCAGGCGATCGCTGAAGGCCTTCTGCAGGCTCAGCGACGGGGTCCACGCGTCCCAGCTGCGCTTGCCGCTGAAGGCCACCGTCTCGTCCAGCGCGGCGAGCACCGGCCCCCAGAACGTGCTGGTGGTGCGCCAGTAGTCCTTCTCGTCGCGCGAGTAGCGCAGGCCCGCGGCCATCGTCCAGGTCGGCGCGAAGCTCCAGTCCACGTGCGCGAAGGCCGCCACGCTGCGCGTGCCCAGGTCGTCGTTGATCGTGCGCAGGAAGCTGATGGGGGTGCCGGCGAGGGCGAACAGGTCGTCGGCATAGGCCTCCTGGTAGGAGGGCAGGTCCTCGGCCATGTAGTAGGCGCCGAAGATCGCCTGCACGTCGCGGCCGTTGTCGTACTGCAGCTGGAACTCCTGGCTGCGCTGCTCCTGGTCCACCGCCACCA